>Ga0222713_10002500_pt1 | contig 19626 bp, 23 predicted proteins | sample C33_649DmetaG_FD_165061 | JGI IMG/M metagenome (GOLD analysis project Ga0222713, IMG submission 165061) | Estuarine water microbial communities from San Francisco Bay, California, United States - C33_649D | ecosystem: Environmental > Aquatic > Marine > Unclassified | place: USA: California...
TTCTTTTTGGTAAATATTTTTTAGCTGATCATTAAACTTACACCCACAACCTCTTAAAATAGAGACTTGAAAAAATAAATGATGTTAGGTTATACTATTTTCTTAGCTTCAGCAGGAAGAAGCAGTGGTATCCCATCTACTACTGGATAAGCCAATCCATTCTCTTGGTTAATAAGAAGCATAGCTTCTTTATTATAAAACAAAGATTTTCCTGTTAATGGGCAGACTAACAGTTTTAACAATTCGAAAGATAATTTCATTTGCCAGAAACAATAAGTTTTAAATTAACGGCTGTTTTTTGCACTAGCCCAAGGCATTGCTTGACCATCGCCACCAAGTACTAGATCCCCAGACTCATCATATTCAGCAGCAAAATAAGATCTTTTACCCATAACTAACTTTACAGGTTTAATTTTCTTACCATTATGAAAATATTCCTTTGCCTGACCCCTTCCCTCTGGGTTGTTTTTAGAAGCTATTTTTGCTTTTCCTTTACTCATTTCAATTACCTAATATATTAACTAATTCAGCATTTTATAAGGAAGTAGTGTAAGTTTATTTCAGAATATAGTCAAGAAAAAAGTTTCCCAATTCCACTACGCATCAATGCTTTTGGATCCATTTTGGATAATTTTTTCATAGTTGTGCTAATATGTTTAAACTGTTTGAGTAAAGTATTAACTTGTTGTACTGTAGTTCCAGATCCTCCAGCTATTCTGATTTTTCTTGAAGCATTCAAAAGATCTGGATTTTTACGTTCTTTTTTTGTCATAGAACTTACTATTGCAACCTGACCTACTAGCACTTTATCACCAGAATTAATATCTCCTATTTTTTCTGATAGTTTACCCATCTTTGGTAAAAAACTCATCATACTACCAAGACCACCCATTTTTTTTATCATTTTAATCTGAGATATATAATCTTCTAAATCAAACTGTCCTTTCTTTAATTTTATAACTGTTTTTTCGGCTTCATCACGATCAATAATACTTGCAGCCTTCTCAACAAATGAAACAACATCTCCCATACCTAATATTCGAGAGACTATTCTTTTAGCATCAAATTCTTCAAATGCATCTGGTTTTTCTCCAGTGCTTAAAAATTTTATTGGTTTACCAGTTATATAACGAACACTTAAAGCCGCCCCACCCTTTGAATCACCATCAATTCTAGAAAAAATAATAGCTGTAATATTCAAATTTTGATTAAAACTTGAAGCGACATTTATGGCATCCTGACCTATCATTGCATCCATAACCAAAAAAGTTTCGGTTGGATTTATTAAAGCTTTGACTTTTATTGCTTCATTTATCATTACTTCATCTATATGTAATCTACCAGCGGTATCGTATATCACTACATCGTAACCTGATAATTTCGCAGCATTAATAGCTCTTTCAGTAATAACAATAGGTAATTGATCTTTTATAATAGGGAGAGAGTCAACCCCTATTGATTTTGCTAATATCTCGAGTTGATCTTGCGCAGCTGGTCTATATGTATCCAAAGAAACTAACAATACTTTTTTTCCTTGCGTTTTAAGTTTTAAAGCAAGTTTTGCACTAGCTGTTGTTTTACCACTACCTTGCAGACCTACAATGAGTAAATTAACTGGAGCAACATTTTGTAAATTTATTTTTGATTCATTTTCATCTGGTTGTAGTAATTGAATCATCTCATCATTGATGATTTTTATAACCATTTGAGCTGGAGAAACAGATTTTACGACCTCTACACCTTTAGCCTTTATAGAAACTTCAGAAATAAAAGCCCTAACCACTGGTAACGCAACATCTGCTTCAAGTAAAGCAATCCTGATATCTCGCATGGCAGAATCAATATGCGACTCTGTTAAAGCTCCTGTACCTTTGATTTTTTCGAAAATTTTAGTTAAATTATCAGTTAATGTTTGAAACATAATAAACAAAGCTCTATATTCTAATTTTGTAATTGCAGAGAATATTATATTTAGCTAGTAAACTCAAGAAATATGTGCTCAAAATTATGATGACAATTGACCATTCAACACAAAATATCAAATCTACAGGAAAATTAAAAAAACTTGGCAAAAAACCCACCAATAAGAAAACAAATTTTTCTCATGGTCTTACAACTCATAAAAATTACTCAAACACTCCAACTGAAGAAGTAAGCAGTGTTTCTCCAATGTTATTTTTACAAGAAATAGACGAATATGCTAATGATCTACAAAATCTTGATAATTTTGCAGATCAAGCTTTTATATGCTTGAAGGATCTTCAGCTATCTCTGATACAAAATACTTTATCCAAGAGACATTTACATAATCTTCAAGATTCTATACAGAATGCTAAAAATAAATTTAACACTCCAGAGCTCGAGCAATTAGCAAAAGAAATTCAAACCAGAGTGGAAGTGGAAATAGCAAAAATGGAAGTTAGTAGCGAGGTCGCAGAGTAGGCTTCAGGTAGTTTAAATCTGATGTTTTAATTCTTTTACAGTCTCTAACATCCTTTTAAATTACTAATATTTTCTTCATAATCACCATCAAAAACATACTGACCAGATACCAATAAATCAGCCCCCTGCTCTTTACATAATTTTGCCGTTTCTTTGTTAATCCCACCATCTACTGAGATGATAATATTTTTATCTCCAATTATGTTAACAATTTTTTTTAGCTTAGATAGTTGGGTTGGCATGAATTTTTGACCACTAAACCCAGGGTTAACAGTCATTATTAGAACCAGATCAATTTTATCCAAAATATACTCCAATATATCAGGGCTAGTAGTTGGTAGTAGTGCCACACCTACTTTAACACCAGCATCTTTTATTAAATTAATAGTTCTATCTAGATGAATTGTTGTTTCAGGATGCAGTGTAATATAATCAGCACCAGCTTTTATATATTGCATCAGAGAATATTCTGGATTATTTATCATAAGATGAACGTCAAAAGGTAGTTTTGTATGATTTCTAATTTTTTCAATAAAAGCTGGCCCAAACGTTAGATTTGGCACAAATAATCCATCCATAACATCAATATGGATTAAATCAGCCCCTGCTTTTTCAAGCTTCTTGAGAGTATATCCCAAATTGGCAAAATCAGCCGATAATATTGAGGGTGCTATTTTTATCATCTCTGTTTTCTCTTTTCTTTTGCTGTTTTTTCAAGTGACATAACATATGAAATAATTTTAGCTACTGCTTCAAAATGCTCTACTGGTATTTCTTGATCAATTTTAACATCTTTATACAAAGCTCGGGCAAGAGGAGGACTTTCAATTACTGGTATTTTGTTTTCTTTAGCAATTTCTTTGATTGTTTGCGCTATTAGATCAAGACCCTTAGCAACGCAAACCGGAGCTGTAAGGTCATTTATTTCATATTTCAAAGCTACAGCATAATGTTCTGGGTTAGTAATTACCACAGTTGCATTTGGAACAGTCTGCTTAATACGACGTTGAGATTGCTCGCGCCGCAAAGCTCTAATTTTTTGTTTGACCTCCGGATTTCCTTCTGTTTGTTTATATTCATCTTTCACCTCTTGTTTAGTCATTTTTAGTTGATTATGATGATCATATTTTTGATAAGTAAAATCGATAGATGCAATTACTGCCATAATAATAGTAACCAGTATTAATATATCAAAAATCATTGTTTTTAACTGATCTAGAATACCAGCAATAGATAATTCCTGATATTGCGTCATCTCTTTAACATCTGATAAGATTACTAAATAAACAAAAGACCCTACCAAACTAATTTTAAAAATGCCTTTTAAAAATTCGACGAAATTTTTCATTGAAAAAATTCTAGAAAACCCTTTGGCAATAGAAATTTTTGATAATTTTGGTTGAATTTGTTCGGTTGTAAAAATAAATTCACCATGCTGAATATAAGAGGAAGCAAAAGCACTAATAATTGTTACAAAAAATATTGGGCTTATATAAATCAAAGTTTTTTTCATTAGGTCAATAAGTAAAATTGACAAGCTTCCTTCATCGATTGATAATTTACCAGAATATTCAACAAAAAACCTTAACTTTCCACCTATAATACTCATAGTATAAGGTATCACCCAAATAGCTGTTATAGTGATCAATAAAAGCATTATAAAACTTGTTACTTCCTTAGAATTAACAACCTGCCCTTTTTCCAAGGCCTCATCAAGCTTTTTCTGAGACGGTTCTTCGGTTTTTGACGATTGTTCTTGCTCTTCCCCTTCAGACATTATGATTAATTAAAATTATAATATTTATTTTTCATAAAATTACATGTATCATGTGATTTTTATTTGAAAGTAAACTAGCATTATTTTATGAAATTTACTATAGAAATTGCCCAAGATAATAGCGAGTGGAATTTATATAGCGAGATAAAACCTACATTGTTCAAACAAATCTTGAGTGAAGTAATAAAGAACTACGAAAATTTTAGCAAAATTAAGAATATAGAACTATCTATATTACTTACTAACGACAAGAGAATGAAACAACTGAATCAAGAGTTCAGAAATAAAAATAGCGCAACAAATGTTTTGTCTTTTCCAGATGTAGATATAAATTTTAGACGAATACTTGAATTTGAACCAAACTTGGATTATATGTATTTGGGAGATATAGCATTTTCTTTTGAAACAATTTTCAAAGAAGCAAAAGAGAAAAAATTAATATTCTTAGATCACTTTAAACATTTGCTATTACACTCAATATTACACTTAATTGGTTATGATCATAATAATGACGAAGAAACCGAAATAATGCAAAATATAGAGATAAATATTTTACAACAATTATCTATTAAATCACCCTATTTATAAATACTAAAAAAAGGTAACAAAAACTTATATGCCAGAAAAATCAGATATAGAAGAACCTCCGGAAAAAAATAATTTATTAAAATCTCATATTAAAAAGTTTTTTAGCAAATTATTGACCATACCTAGCTCTTTATCAAAAAAGCAAAACAATTATCACAATCAAAAAGAAACTACCAACGCTACTCATACTCAGCAAAATGTAATTATAAAAAATTTCGAAAGCTTTGCTGAAAAAACTGTTGAAGATGTAATGATCCCAAGATCAGATATAATTTCTGTAAGTTATGATATTTCTCTTGAAGAGTTAAGTAAAACAATTATCAAATATGGTCATACTAGAACGTTAGTTTACAAAGATAATCTAGATAATGTTATTGGTTTTTTACATATTAAAGATTTATTTGAGATAATAGCAAAATCAAAGAAATATAGTCTAAAAAAATTAATGAGGAAACATATAGTATCACCTCATTCAATGACTCTAATTGACCTACTAAGACAAATGCAGATTAATCGTACCCATATTGCTATTGTAGTTGATGAATATGGTGGAACAGATGGCATAGTAACCATTGAAGATATTATTGAGTCAATAGTTGGTAAAATTGATGACGAGCATGATACAAACCTAACCTTAGAGACTTTCCAAATTCTAAAACCAGGATTAGTTGTAGCTAATGCCAGAATGGAAATAGAAGAGCTAGAAAAACTCCTTAACATTAAATTAAGAGAAGAAGATGATGAGTTTGATACTATAGGAGGTCTTGTCCTTGCAAAGGCTGGAACTGTTCCAGAAAAAGGAGATGTTATTCATATAACAGAAGAGGTAACTGTAGAAATAATAGATTCAACCCCAAGAACTATAAAACAACTAAAAATTATTTATAATAAAAATTAACTTTTTGTTATAATCAAGTCTTCGGTTCTTCAGTAAAAAATCAGTGATTTTTTACCGTGCTTTTAGCATTTAACAAATTTTCAAATTCTTTTGTGTCAAATTCTTTTTTAGGAGAGAATAAATTACCACTAGCTTTAAGAATTAATTTTGTCGTAGCATAATCATTATAACTTTTACCATAATTTTGTTTAGACAAAGAAAATACAAATACTGAAGAAAGGTCTATATTCATATCATATAAATTAAAATTTGCTGCGGCTGCACCTGAAGTATATTTAGTTTGAAACTTTACATTTTTAAAACTAAATAACCCTTTAACAAGCTCTAATTCAGCCTTTAATTCATTAATATTTGTTTTTCCAGTTAACAAAGCTTGTTTTATATCATCTTTAAAATTTTTGATATTATAATCTGCTTCAGAAGTAGATTGAACAATATCATCAATAGACAAATTATTTACTACCATATCTTTGATAATAAGATTTGATTTTGTATATAAATTATATAATTGTTCTTCAAGAGAAGAACCATTTGTAGACCACATGCCATTTATACTTATCACACCGTCTGTTTCAAAAAAAGAAGGCATTAATTTAGATAACTCTTTAATAATCACTGAATTTAAGGCATATGCAAAATTTATCGTATATGGTTCAAGTAATATGCTGCCAGTAGAATACATCCTACCGCCTAGTAGATCAGTATCAAATTTACTGATCTCAAATAAAGTTTTGTTATTTTTAGCTTTGAGTACAACTCTATCAAGAGAAAAATCGTCCTGATATAGTTTATCAATGTTAAAGTTTATATTCAGGTCAACTTTATCAAGAGCTAATTTTTCCAATATTTGCTTTCTCTTTTCAGAAAAAGATCTTGGCGAAAGAAAATCAACTTCAATAATTCCACTATTAATTATTATATTAAAAGATGGTTTTATACGAGAAGCTATAAGTTCTAGAGTCATATCCACAGAATTTTTATCATCATTTAATGATAAATTCTCCAATTTAGCCTCCCCTGGCATGAGATTCAAATTAAATTTCACATTTTTGTATAATTTATTGCTTAAGCTTAGCTGATCAAAACTAATATCGTAATTACTGATAGAGTTTATTTCTCTCAATGGAATAAACTTGTTTAAGTAATTTTCATTTTTTGAGTCTTCAGTTAGTCCCAAAGCATAATTATATGAATAATTTAGAAACGGTAAATCTCCCTTATCTAAGTTAACTTTATTAATTTTTAAATTAGCATTGATTCTTGGGGAATTAGCAATAAATTTAGTAAAAAAAGAACCGGTTATTTCAGTAGAAGCTGTATTTATTACTAAATTTTGCATAGAAACATCTACTGAACTAAATTTAATATCAGATACTAAACTATATGGTATTTTATTTTCAGTCCTTACTTGAGAGCCGCCAATAAATTCAGCTAAATCATTAAGATCTTTATGGTTTATAGCTATTCTACCTTTAAAAATACTACGGAAGGAATTTGTTGACACGATACCATTAACCCTAAAACCAGAATTGTTATCAAAAGCACAAGATAAATCTTCAACTTTTATCTGACCATTTTGATTAGAAAATTGCAAACTAAAATCCGTTAAAATATTATTGGGATTTAATATAATTTCTTTGGCTAGAATTGTTACTTTTGTATTATTGTGAAAGGTCATTTTATTTATAAGATCAGAGGAGTTTAATAAGTTATTCTGATTTACATTAGTAATCTTCTCGTTTTTACTCCAACTATCTAAATCAAATTTACTAAAATTGATTTTAACATCGTTAATATCTTTTTTATCTTTACTAAGAGCTATTTCTCCGGAACCTTTTATAGATTTAGATTCAATAAGAATATTTTTAAAATTAATCCATTTATTTGATGGTAAAATATCTAAGGTAATTGTTACTTTTTCATTGGCAATAGATTCAGTAGATAAATTAGCAAAATCTGGTAATAATGACACCACCTCCTGAGCAAGAAATAAAGTTTCGATCTCCATTTCACCGCTTTTTAATATCGATTTTTCATATATTTCTTTTAGTTTTAAATTATATCCAGAGCTATCAAAGTCAAGGTTAAAATTAATTTGATCATCAATTCTAATAAATTCACCTTTTAAATTACCAACTGATGCTACCTCTCCTTTAAATTTTCTATTTTCTTTATCTCCAGAGAAAGTAAAATTTTCTATTATAAGAGGGATATCTTTATCTGATTCAACAAAAATTAATTTACCGATTTTTGCTGAAATATTAAGGAATTCTTTTTGAATTAGTTCGCTGATAAATTCATCGTGCTCTATATAATTTATATCATCATTTGATAAATAAACTACTAACTGATCAATCTCTATGTCAGAAATCTTATGGTTAAAACTTAAAACAGACCATAAGGAAAACTTAATTTTTATATTTTTGAATTCTATTTTTTCATTTTCTTTTATTTCATCAATTAATAAACTAGGTACAGGAAATTTATGTATTTTATAATTTATGTGACTATTATCGATATTCTTAATCTTAGCACTAGTAGCAAAATCTGTATAAATTTTACTATAATCTGTTAAATATATAGAACAGAAAATCAGTAGCAAAAACCCAGAAAATGCAGCAAACAAAGATAGTAGTATTATTTTTTTCATGATATATTATTTATTATTTCAAACTACTGCATTTGTAGTAGTTTTTGTTTAATTCATGATAATGCTTTTTAGATGTCAGATCAATTATTTGCTCAAAAAAACAACCAAGATGACAAATTAATTATTGTAGGTGTTATATCATCAGCTCATGGAATAATGGGTCAAGTTATTGTAAAATCATTTACTCAACCTGCCGAAAATATTACTAAGTTAAAAATTTTCGATCAGGATCAAAATATTATTAACTTAAAAATCCTTCGAATTAAATCAAATGGAAATTTAATTTGTAAATTAGAAAACTCTAATACTAGAACAGAAGCAGAAAAATTAATCAAAAAATCTCTTTATTGTTTTCGAAGCTGTTTACCAGAAATATTAGAAGAAGACGAGTTTTATATCGAAGACTTAAAAGGTCTTAAAGTTATTGATCATAAGGGAAATCAAATCGGCAATATAATCAACATAGCAAATTATGGTGCTGGGGATATTATCGAAGTAGAATTTATTAAGAATAAAAACTCAAAAATGTTACCTTTTACTAAAGAGTTATTTCCTATAATAACAAAATATCACGTTGTTTTAAATTTAGAATAATCAACGATTAAACATCAATAAAAATTGGTGTATTTTTCAAATTTATTTCAATTGTTGATACGAAATTAAAGAGTGTTGACATTGCACACAATAATATCTGATTTCAATCACCCACAAAATAAGCACAAGAATATTTTATTGGCTTTACCCATTCTTGGCAATTTGTTTCTTAAACTCTTCTAACCCAGATGAGAATAAGAAGTTTATATTTTCTGCAATAATCTTATAGTTATTATCTAGAATATTTAATTCCGAATCAGAGAAATTACTCAATACATAATCTGAAACATTTTCTCTATTGTAATCTGGTCTACCAACCCCTAACCTGATTCTATAATAATTTGGATCTATAACTTCGTCTATAGATTTTAATCCTTTATGACCACCAGAACTACCACCAATTTTGCACTTTATATTAGCAAAATCAATATCTATATCATCATGAATTACGATAAGTTTTTTGCTTTCTATTTTATAATAAGACATTATTGATAAAATTGCACGCCCAGATAGATTCATAAAACTAGTTGGTTTGCATAGAACTAGTTTGTAATCACCTATACTACCGCTAGTGATATCAGCATTAAATTTAGATTTATTACTCCAGATAAAGTTATGGCGGTCAGATATAAAATCAACCGCCATAAAACCAGCATTATGTCTTGTATTTTTGTAAATATTGCCTGGATTTCCAAGACCAACAATCAAGAACATCTATATAAACGTTTTTATTTACCAGCAGTCTTTGCTGCAGGAGCTCCAGGAGTTGCTGTTTCTTCTTCAGCACCAGCTTTACCTTTTTTACCAACTATAGAAGCAATAACAAATTCTGGATTATCTACTAATTTAGCCCCATCTGGTAACACAGCTGCTGAAGCCTTAATTGAAACCCCAATAGGCATATTAATAGTATCGATCTCAATTTTTCTTGGTAAATTTTCTACTGGGCAAAGAATAGTTAAAAATCTTCTAATAGTATTAAAATAACCGCCCCTCTTTACACCAAGACTAATTTCATTATTTAAATAAACAATTGGCACTTTCATCTTCTGAATTTTATTTTCTAAAAAAACAAAATCAGCATGACTAACTACATCTGTAATTGGATTAAGCTGTATATCCTTTGGCAATACTTTATGCTTTTTACCACCTATCTCAAACTGAAAAACTTGAGATATATATTGTGGCTTTCTATAATATTTAGTTAATTCTTTCTCTTCAATCGCAATTGACAAAGGCTCTTTTTTAGTCCCATAAATAGTAGCAGGAACCATCCCTTTTCTCCTAAGACTTCTAGCTGCACCAGTTCCTAATTCTTCTCTTATTTCAGCCGTTAGCGCCACCACTTCACTCATTTTTTTCTCCCAACTATAAACTACACATAAATTATACCGTCATAACGTCCGATAATATATAATTAAAAAATCAATAATTCAAGAGTTTTTTACCTTTTTAAAAAATTACTAATTACTTTTTCAAAACAAGAATAAAATCTTAAAATGGTGAAATAATATCAAGAACCTGAGAACCAACTCTTGGCTGCTGAACATCACTAACAACTCCTCTACCACCATAAGAAATACGAGCTTCCGCAATCTGGTTAGTTTGTATCGAATTATCAGTTGTTATGTCTTTTGGACGTATAATCCCACCAACTTTAACTTCTCTAAGCTCGCCATTCACTCTTATTTCTTGGCGACCTTGTATCACAAGATTACCACTAGGTAAAATTTTTGTAACTGTTGCAGCAACTGCTGTGCTTATAGCTTCTTTTCTGTTGATATTACCGCCACCGCTTTGAATTCTACTAGAGTTAATTCCAACAAGATTATTATTATCACCTTGGGAAGAAAAAGCTTTAGATAATGATTTTTCTTTTCCGAAGAAATTAGGTATACCAAGCGTATCTTTGCCATTTCTTTTTTGATTTGTCTCGTTATTCAAGCTTGCTTGATCCTGTATTTGGACAATTACCGTAATTATATCACCTATTCTCCATGCCCTACTATCTCGGAAAAATTTAGTAGAACCAGGTTGCCATAAAGAATTTGTCTTTTGCATATAAGCATGATGAGCGTCCATTCTTGCTTCATTACGTTCGGCATCCTCTTCATCTTCTTCAAGCTCTTGCAAATCAATGTTTGCTAATTCTGGATCCTTTCCAACTCTTTTCAAACGCTCCACCGTACTTTGACAAGAAACCAGAACAAAAAAAGATAAGATTAATATGATTTTTTTATTCATGATTATCACCACTAACTTGAACTGTATTATTATTTATTATTTGACCTAGTACAACAATACCAGAAGTACCATTTTTAACTTTTATCATATCACCAATCGCACCAGCTCTAAGAGCTATCCCACTCGTTTTTAAATTTATAGATCCAGAAGAATAAATTATATTAACAGGATCAGCATTTTTTATCACCGGTGGATTTGCTACATCAGACCTCCTGATAATAGAACCAGCAGATATATACTTCTTTGCTTGCATTCCAATTACTTCAATAGTACTGTTTATATCAGAATTTTTAATTGTATCCAGCTTTACTTTTAAATTATTTAAATCATCAGATTGAATAATTTCTCCAAACTTTATATATCTTGCAGCAACTGGCACCTCGACATAGGATATATATTTTCCTATCAAAGAATCTTTAGTTCCATCAAGATATAATATATTTAATAAAAAACTCGAGGCTTTTGCATCAAACTTCTCAATTGTTATAGCTTTAACCTTATCTTGGTTCATTATAACATCATTGATTTTGCTTTTTGAAACGTAATGCGGCTCTACTATTATCCTATCATCCGATATTTTGGCACGCAAAAGATCAATAACTGTTTTGTCAAAAAAAGAATCATTTCCAGACTCAGCGCACACAAACTTAATTGCTAGAAAAAGAAAAGAAAGAAAAAATATAACTTTAATTGGTTTCATTAGTTATTCTAAAAATCTTAAAAAAATATGTTAATCTATAAATTAAACCCAACAAAACCACTCAAATTTTATTATTTTAAAGCATTTACATCTTTACTTACTTCATCCACTACCCTTATAACTCTGTTATTTAATTCATAAGCTCTTTGAGCCGTAATAAGTTCTGTAAGCTCTTCTACGGCTGTTACATTAGATTGCTCAAGCCACCCTTGATCAAACATATCCGATGTATCATCTATCTGAATAGCATCACCTGATGCTGGAGTTGCGATTAGTAAATTATCTCCTATAGCTTCAAGACCATGATCATTCGGAAAGCTGTAAATCACAAGCTGATCTATCTGAATAGTTGTAGCATTATTTGTTGGGTCAGTTGTAGTAATCGCACCATCACTACTAATATTAATTTTCTGTAGATCAATAGCAGGGTCAATATTAATATTAGTATCAAAGTTTTTTCCATCAATTGTGGTTATATCGCCAGTATTACCATCTCGTTTGAATGAACCAGCTCTAGTATAGCCAGTTCTACCGTTAGGCAAAGCAATCGCAAAATAACCATAGCCCTTTATCATCACATCAAGCTGCTGATTAGTTTGTTTAGCAGGTCCTTGAGCAAGGTTTCTATAAGTACCCACAACTTTTGCACCCATCCCTATTTGCACCCCTACCGGTCTTCTTGATGCTTCAGCATTTTCTAAAACACCAGCTTTTTTAAGGTTCATGTAAAATAAGTCTGATGCTTGAATATCAGTTTTTTTATAACCATTAGTACTAAGGTTTGCAATATTATTTGCAATAGTATCTATTCTAGCTTGAGCTACTTTACTTCCAGATACCGCCGCCTGCAGAGCTATCTCAGCCATACATTACCTCTTTATTTATTGTATTTGTTATTTATTATAAGAAATTTTACTTCCCAAGTCTAGTAATTACTGTTTTATCTAACTCGCTAATATCAGATATTATGTTATTTGTCATGCCAACTGACCTTTGCATTTCAACCATCTTAGCCATAACTAAAGTTGGATTGACATTAGACTGCCTCAGGGCTCCAGAAATTATTGTATAATTTTCTAAAAGAAAATCCGTAGCTGCTGTTTTATAAAGACGATGCCCTTCTTTTATAAATGGATCAGACTCTTTAAAGCTAAAAACGCCAATGATATCAATATCTTCGTCATCAACATAAACGGTTCCATCTTCCGATATATCTATTCTTTTAAAATCTTGAGGAATAACAATCTCTTGACCATTAACGCTAGAATAAGGGTAACCATCAATATTTACCAAAATATTTTGATTATCTATAATCATAGAACCATCAAGAGTGTATCTCTCACCCCTTGGGGTTATTACTTTAAAATAACCTTCACCCCCAATTGCTAGATCAATTGGTCTGTTAGTTACTTTTAACCCCCCCATATCAGCATCTTTATAACTCGTTTCCGCCAAAACAAAGGAGTTACTTCTTTTTGAATTTTGCTTACTATCCACTTTACGCAAAATAACTTCATCTTGCTCATAGCCAATAGTACTTATATTTGCAGCATTATTTGCAACCAACTCAAGCTGCCTCTTCCTAGCTATTTGATTAGACAATGCTATGTAAGAAGTGTTATTTGCAAAAACAATTCCACAACAAAAGTGAAATTCCAATAACAAAAAATAGCAAAAATAGAAAAATAATTTTTGTTTTTTAATGTAAATCATAATTAGTTCAATAATTTTTTTGATTAAACATATAATAATCATTTATTCTTAAATTAATTAGAAATATATAAATTTGTATTATAAAATATTTTTGTAGCAAAATATATATTTTTCATGTACTTATATACAATAATTTTATGATACATAATATTATTAGTATATCATATATAATATAAGTTTAACAAAAATTTTAAACACTAATTATTTCGTTTATGAAAAAAGAAATTTCTTATGAATTTGATGAACCTCTAACACCAGAGATTGCGTCATATACTAATGAAAAAATGCAAAAAATGAAAAGAGCTTTTATTTTTATTTTACCCATATTACTTCTAATCTTTGGCAGTTGTTACTTTTTCTTTTTTGTTATTAAAACTCCTAAAATTACAAACATAGAGGAAACTCAACAAAAAAATGTAAAAGAAAAAACATCTCTTGCTCCAGCCAGTTATTTTGATATGGATCCAATCACCGTTGGTCTTGCTCAATCTGGTGCAAAACGGGAGTATTTAAGATTGACTTTAACTATAAAAATCAATAATGATAAAGAGATTATTATATTAGCAAATTCTATGCCTATTATAAAAGATTGTATCATTACATTTTTACGATCTCTTAGATCTACAGATTTTAACAATTCGGAAAGCGCTATATATCTTAAAGAGGAATTAACAAAAAGAATTAATAAAATTGTAGCTCCTTTGGTGATTAGAGAAGTTTTGTTCCAAGAAATGACTATAAATTAACTATTACATAACAATTTGAAAATAGAATATTAAGTTAAGGTTATGAGTGTAGAAAGAAGAGCGGAAAATAATATAAATGGTAAAAATACAGAATCATTCAATGCTACGAGCGGTATTAAAGCAGTTCTTGAGAAATCTTTACAATCATATGATAAACTTCCAATGCTTGAAATCATATTCGAGAAGTTTATTAGACAATTATCCACATCATTAAGAAATTTAACTTCAGAAGCTGTAGATATATCCATATTAGAAGTTAATTCTCTGAGATTCAAAGACTACTTTAACACTTTAAATACTAATTATTCTATAGCAATATTCAAAGCAGTTGAATGGGGGAATTTTGGTTTAGTAATCCTAGAACATAAAATGATCTTTTCTTTTGTTGATATTCTTTTTGGTGGAAAAAAAAATATTATTAATATAACCAATCAAGATAACGACAAAAACCTGACTTCAATAGAGCAAGGTATAGCAAGGCAACTTACTGAAATTATACTAAATGAATTAAGTTTAGCTTTTGATCAAATTAGCCCAACTACTTTTAAATTTGAAAAACTAGAAAGTAATTCTAATTTTGTAACGATATCAAGACCTGGTGATGCTGTAATCGTTCTTAAGCTAAGCCTTGAAATTGATGAACAAAAAAAAATCATTGATATAATGATACCTTACAAAACTATTGAGCCTATAAAAGAACAAATGCAACAAATTTTTTTGGGTGATAATTTTGGTGTTGATCAAGAATGGGAGAATATGTTAATTTCATCTATAAAAGGTGTTTCTTTACCTATTGAAGCTGTTATTACCAATAGAATTTCAACAATCAAAGAGATAGCTAATCTTAAAATTGGAGATACTATAGTTATGGATCACTCAAAAGATAAAGACGTAACTATTCGTTCAGGGCCAATTGTACTTTTTACTGGAAAAATTGGCAGAGTAGAGAATAAAGTTGCTATCAATCTAAGAAAAAACGCGGATTAAACTATATGATACTTTTGGATATATTGCTTTTTATAATGATTATTATTTGTGTGGTATATTGCTGGACTCTTAACCGTCGTATTCAAGATTTACAAAATAGTAGGGTTGAGTTTGCAAGGATGATCAAAGAACTTAACGTATCTATTATAAAAGCAGAAACCAATGTAAACGAGATGAGTGAACTTAGTAAAATTACAAGTACAGAAATAAGATCTGTAGTAAATGAAGCTAAAGAAATAATAAAAGAACTTAACAATCTGAATCACATTGCATCTGATATATCAGGAGAGATAAACGAACAAATTAAAAATTTTCACAGCTCTAAAGATGAAAATTTTGAAAAGAATAATAAGAGTGGTGCAATAACAAGCAATAGATTAAACGATAAGTTTCTTGAAGAAGACCTTGCGCCAGAAGAAGAAAAAGTTACAAGTTATACTGATAATTTCAAGAATTTTATACATAACGTTGTTACTAAAAAAACTGAAGCTAATCAGTCCTTGAATCAAGTAAATTATTATGATACTTTAAGAAAAATTAATGCCAAAAAATGAAAACTAATTTATTCTCTCCTATTCTAATATTGTTGATCTTTGTCTTGTTTGCTAAGGCATCTGTTTTGTTTGGTCATATACGAGAGCAAACAACCTACAATTCTGATGTTAATAATGGTACATCTATGATTGTTGACACTGCTTATGCCACAAACTCTGAGGAAGTTAACAGTAGCTTAGAAAAAGATAATCCATCAACAGATCTCAAAAATAAAGTTGATGCAGGCGAATCATTACCACAACAAATACAAAAGTCTGATATTAATAATAAACAAAAAAGCCATATTGTCTCTGACCAATCTATCAATCACTTAACTAAATCTGAAATAGAATTATTGAAAGAACTTTCAAAAAGACGAGAAAAACTTGAGATAGAAAAGAAAGATATGGATATAAGAGAACAAGTTTTAAAAGTTACAGAAGGAAAAATTGATCAAAAAGTATCTGAATTAAAAGGGTTGCAATCACAGCTTGAAGAATTAATGAAGCAATATTCACAGAAAGAAAATAGCAAAATACTTAGTTTAGTCAAAATATACGAAACTATGAAACCAAAGGATGCTGCTAAAATTTTCAATGAGCTAGAAATGCCAGTACTGATTAAAGTTGTTAGCAACATGAAAGAGGTTAAAGTTGCTCCTATAATTGCTGATATGGAACCAAGTAGAGCCAGAGATTTGTCAATAGAGCTGGCAAAACAAGATCCTTTAGAATAATTTTGGCTTCCATTTGATAAAGAATTTATATCTTAAAATCAGAAAATGTATATTATATCCTCATATTGTTTTACACTTATTATACTTGGTTTTATTTTAACCAAAACTTTATATGAGTTAAAAATCATTAAAAATGAAAAAAAAGGTACAGATTAGATTATTATCATTTTTAGGGGTTTTTGCTATTTCTTCGATTGGTATATATTTTATACTCTCAAATTTGGAAGATAATATTGTCTTTTTTTACCCTCCATCTGATATTGAAAAGATAAGTAATGCAAAAACAAAAATTAGAGTTGGGGGATTAGTCAAAGATAATTCGATTACAGTTTTAGGACCTAATCAAATTAGGTTTACTATAACTGATTACCATTGTGATCTAATAATAGAATATGTTGGTTTGTTACCTGGATTATTTCGAGAAAAGCAAGGTATAGTAGCCGAAGGATCATTTGAAAATGGTATATTTTTAGCGAAAAGATTACTAGCAAAACACGATGAGAATTATATGCCACCTGAAGTAAATAAAATTTTAACTAAATAATTTAAAATAATAAATATGACATTAAAATGCGGAATTATTGGATTACCAAATGTTGGCAAATCCACCTTGTTTAATGCTCTTACCGAGAGTATATCAGCAGAAGCAGCTAATTATCCTTTTTGCACTATTGAACCAAATAATGGCATTGTTGCCGTGCCAGATGAACGTTTGATAAAGCTAGCGCAGAATGCTGGGTCTGCTAAAATCATTCCAGCCTTTATAGAGTTTGTTGATATTGCCGGTCTTGTAAAAGGAGCAAGCAAGGGAGAAGGATTAGGAAACAAATTTCTATCCCATATAAGAGAAGTAGATGCAATCATTCATGTGCTAAGATGCTTTGAAGATAACGATATCACTCATGTACATGGAAAAGTTGACCCAATATACGATGCTGAAATAGTAGAGGCAGAACTAATAATTGCCGATCTTGATTCTGTTGAGAAAAGATTAGTTACTATTGAAAAAAAAATAAAATCAGGAGATAAGGCAGTTGCAGAAACAATTGAATTGCTAAAAGATTGCAAAATTATTCTAGAACAAGGAAAACCTGTAAGAACACTTGCAAATAAATATAGTAAAAAAGAATTGGCTTCTTTGCAATTAATTACATCAAAGCCGATTCTTTATGTTTGCAACGTCCTTGAGTCAGAAGCCTCTAAGGGTAATAGTTTTTCAAATCAAGTTGAGAAAAAAGCAAAAATTGAAGAAGCTAATTCTGTTATTATCTCTTCAAAAATTGAAGCAGAAATTTCTAATTTAGAGAGCAAAGATGAAAAACAAGATTTTTTAGAAAGTTTAGGGTTATCAGAAACTGGGCTTAGCAAGATTATTAAATCTTCATATTCTCTACTTGATTTAAAATCTTTTTTTACTATTGGACCAAAAGAAGCTCATGCTTGGACATTTGAAAATGGTAAAAATGCTCCTCAAGCGGCAGGTATTATTCATACAGATTTTGAGAAAGGTTTTATAAGAGCTGAAGTTATTAACTGCAATGATTTACTAAGCATAGGTAACGAGGTAAAAGCAAAAGAACTTGGAAAAATTCGAATTGAAGGTAAGGAATATATAATGCAAGATGGCGATGTAGTTCATTTTAGATTTAATGTATAAAAAAACACTTAAGAAACTATGAAAATAGTAGGACGAATACAACCAATATTAATCTATTTTTTAGTATCTCTATCAACACTTACTGAAACTATATATTCAGCTGCTCTTCCAGAAATTGCTAAAAATTTACATACAGACGGTGGTATAGCTCAACTTTCAACTACTGCTTATTATTGTGGTTTTGCTATTGGCATATTCACCCTAGGCAGAATCTCTGATATTTTTGGAAGAAGACCAGTAATAATTTTTGGCATATGTTTCTATTCTATTGCTACATTAATGATAAGTTTCTCTTCTAATATTGAAATATTCATCATCTTAAGATTTTTACAAGCTTATGGTGCAAGCGTTGGTTCCGTCGTAGGACAAGCAGTGACCAGAGACTCCTACAAAGGTTCTGAATTATCTTATATGTATGCAAGCGTTGCCATGTTCATGACCGTAGTTCCCTCTATAGGATCGGTAATTGGTGGATATATAGTAGAATATACTAACTGGCAAACAGTTTTTAGATTTTTAACGATTTTAAGCTCTGTATTATTATTAATTTATATAAAATTTTTACCTGAAACTAATGCATATATCGGTGTTGCACGCAATAATAGCTTTTTTAGCATTGTAAAAGTAGCTATTAAAGATAAAGTGTTAATAAGTTACTCATTTATGGTTGGCGCATTTAATGGTATTTGTTTTGGTTTTTATATTCAAGCCCCTTTTATATTTATCGAAAATTTAAAAATGTCTCCCTCTACTTATGGTGAATTATTCTTTTTTTTAAGTGGAGCAACTTTATTAGGAAGTATAATTAGTAGAAGAATGATTAAAAAATTTGTTAACACTTTTAAAATAAAAATCATTGGTCTTATCTTTAGTTGTACTGGCTGCATATTATTGCTTATTAGCTCATATATCATTAATGATAATTTAAAAATAGAAACAATTGCTATACTAATTTTTACTCCGATGGCTATTCATCTTATTGGTCATGTGTTACTGGTTCCGATGCTACTTAGAAATGCCCTGGAAAATTATTATAAAGTATCAGGAAGTGCTGGTGCAATTTTTGGATTTTTATATTATTTAATTACTGCATTAGTTAGTTTTATGGTTTCCTCATTACATAGCAATAATATTCATAATTTTGCAATATTATTTGCGATTTTGCTTTTTATATGCTTAATCTTGTTTTACCTAAACATAAAATGGCAAAAAATAATTCATAAACCTATATTTGATTAAGAGAACGTTCATCAAACTGTGTCAAACCGGAAAGAATAATTTTTCTTTATTGAAAAATTATTGATGAAAGCAACTCAGGATAGAGATAAATTAAGGTAGTAACTTATCTCTATCAACTGAA
>Ga0222713_10002503_pt1 | contig 19612 bp, 25 predicted proteins | sample C33_649DmetaG_FD_165061 | JGI IMG/M metagenome (GOLD analysis project Ga0222713, IMG submission 165061) | Estuarine water microbial communities from San Francisco Bay, California, United States - C33_649D | ecosystem: Environmental > Aquatic > Marine > Unclassified | place: USA: California...
GCCGGACTCATCGTTTGGGCGGGAAAGGCGGTCGGTGGTGCGGTCGGTGGTGCGGTCGGTGGAAATTGGACTGTTGGTTGTTGTTGTTGTTGTGGCTGGTTGAGCAGCATTTGAGTGGTGGAGAGGTTTCGGTTGATTGGAATTTGCATGACCGGATCGGGGGGTACATCGCGTTCGTGTATGCCGTAATCGTCCGTGTTGTCGTTGTCGTGCTGCTCACCGTCGTCCGTATCATGCAGTCCACCGTTGTGCATATCGTCGCCGCGTCCGCCGTCGTACCCACCGCCGTGTCCGCCGTCGTACCCACCGCCGTGTCCGCCGTGTCCGTCGTGTCCGTCGTCATCATCGAGCTGTGGATCGAACGAGGCTGCGAAGGGGTCTATTCCTCGTGTATCGACGGCTGGAGATAAGTAGGCGTCGAGGAGTTGATCGATGGGGACGTGTTCACGGACTGCTTCGTCGATGGCATCTTCGACCAGATCGTTTTTCACGTGTCTGTTGGCTTTGAGGAGCGTGGTTGGTTCGTAGAAGAACTCTCGGGCGACGTACGTGTAGACGGAATGGATGAACGGGCCGACTTCGGGGATGGTGACGCGGACGTTGGATGATACGTTGTTGTTGAGACGGATGGAGCCCAGCATTTTTGTGTACGACACACACGCTGCTGTGATGAGATTTTGCAGATGAGGATGTTTCATCGTGATTTCCGTGGTTTTATCGGCGATCATTCCGCTGTTCCAGTTGGGGACATCTCGGAGGGCTTGACGAAACTTGTGTCGATTGGCCTCGAAGATTTTGGCGATGGTCGCGAAGACGTATGGGGTGAGGATGTTAGCCAATTGCTTGCTATACTCCCTTTTAGCTTCGAAAAGGTTGGGGTTCATGTGTCTTCGTCGGAAATAATGCGGCACGTTCAGACGCGAAGTCATCGATTAGATTCCCAGTTTCTGTTTGAGCTGGTTGAGCGAGGTTGACACTTTTGATTTCCGGGCGACTGATCGAGGCATTGGAGCTGCGTGGGTAGTCGTGTAGGTGGGTGTGTTGGTCGAAATGTTGACTCGGATGTTGTTGCGCTGCGGTTGAGGTCGACCAGGTGGCTGTGGTGGTCGATCAGGTGGCTGTGGTTTCCAGTCGATGAGGAGGACATCGCTATCTTTGACGGAGACATGGAAGCCGTTCAAATGCAGTTTCTCGCGACAGTACCGGATGGCATGGTCGAGCTGGTACATCGGTCGTCCTGGGATGAAGGGTGGGACGACGTAATCGATCGAGGTATCACCCCGCGCGGCTCGTCGAGTGATGGCTGTCTCGATTTGGGTATAGATGGTTTTGTACGTCGCATGGTTGACGCCTGCCTTTTGCGCCCGAATTTGCCGGACATCATCAACTGTTAAAGGCATCTGAAGAGGTGGCAGAATAAATTTTATGACACTCGTCGCCGGTCGCCGCCCTGTATGGCTTTAAAGGCATCACGCGTCCGTATGGAGGGAACGTGTCCGTACCTTACACATGCCCGATCCGGCAGGTGTTCGTCAGAAAGTCGCGGATCGGTTCGCTCGGACGCTGGATTCTGAGCAGTTGGGCAAGCATCTCGAGATCGTATTGTGGAATGATACCATTCGTCGGTGTCAAGCGAAACAACTGCCAGTTCAATGGGATGGTGTCTACGATTTGACATTTCGTGAGATGTACACACAGAGAGCGATTGCGTTGGATCTGTTCAACCTCCGAACCAACGAGGTATTGAGACAGCGTGTTGTATCCGGCGAGCTTCCGCTGAAGACGTTCATTTCCATGACACCGTACGAGATGGACCCCGATCGTTGGTCGGATGTCTTCGAGCGAGTCGCGTATAAGGCACTTCGAAAGCAGTTGACCGTGGATGCTGAGAGTGCTCCGGACGGTGCGTTTACCTGTTCGAAATGTCGCAGCAAGAAGACAACCTTCTACGAGATGCAGACGCGCAGTGCGGACGAGCCGATGACACTGTTCATTCAGTGTTTAAGTTGTGGATCGAGGTGGAAACAATAATTTCTTCGATAAGAAATGGATTGGAGATCTCCGCTGGGTGTCGTCGATACCGATACGCACGCGAATATCGCTCGTAAATACAAGAAACTGATTTTGAAGACGCATCCGAACAAGGGTGGAGACGCGGCTCGGTTCCGTGACGTCCGTGAGGCGTGGGAGACGTACCAGGATTCGAGGATGGGGAAAATGCAAGTTGGGAGGGCGGTGAGTCGTGAAATGGAGGCGTTGGGAATGACACCGTCGAAATTGTACCCGTTGACGGAGCTCCTGAAACGCCAATTCAAGGGGAACAGCCGGAGACATGTGTGGAAGATGGCGTCATCGGATGGGTTACGCCGGCTGACGAGGAGCCGATTTACGCGTATTGGCTGGTACTTATCGACGCAGCCGAAGGTCAGGAATACGCTTTCGTTCAAGGACCGGATGATCTTGCAGTCGCGGCTGAAGGATGCGATCGCGACGAGTTTGCGTGGTTTACAACGTGCAATGTCGTTACAGGACACGGATGCCGACATTTTCTGGTATACGCTGGCACTGTTCGTCGCGTTGGATTACCAGGAAGCGTTCGTGCAATCCCGTCGGATACCGGGTTGGCCGATGCGTCTCGATGTGAAGATGCCCGGCACCACCAAACTTCCAGGGCTTCGCTATAAGATTCCGGACGGTTTCCAGCATATTCATGACGGTGGAGTCATCGGGATGACCAACAGTTTTGGATCGCGGTACGCATCCCTGGTATGACGTTTTAAGAGTGCAGTCCGAGAATGCAGTCCAAATTTTTTGTTTGTTTAGTGCCGAATTCCCTATACCCAAAACCTACGTGCCTGTCAGCCCAACGCATCATCAGAAGTGCATACAGAAGTGGTAGGGCTTCAACAGTAAGATGGAAGCGTTGGCGAGCTGTTTGCGGAGCGTGATGAACGAGGTTCCAATGCAGACAAAATACAGGCAGCTTCCGAACCCAGCGCATCCAGCCCATCCAGTGTCGCCGCATCCTCTTCTTCAGGCATACAGAATCCCCGTCCAAGACGTGTGGCCGGTGATGCTGGATGCGTTCGTGTACCTAAGGAAGACAGGAGATTTTGCTGGTGGTGGTGACGTGGATAACTCGGAAGCAGCGTCCTTGACAACTGACGCGAAAGCACTGGACACTTGCATCGGTTGTTTGTTGTCTGTTTGCTCGAATTTACGCACATATCCGGGCTACTACATGTACAGGCACAGGACGACGGCACGAGACATTGTTGATTCGTTGAAAAAGTACACAGGTGATGATGGGGCGTCGACGGCTTTGACTTTGTTTCCGATCTTGCTTCGTTCGGAAGTGCCTCGCGAGACTGCCTCAGCGATCCGAGACGGTGTGGTTCGCCCGTTGATTCGACTTCTGGAAGCGTATCTGTAAATTCATCATCATCATACGAAGAGGACTTTTGCTGTCGCATTTTTGATTTCGAGGACGTTGTGGTACACGCAGAAGACTTTGAGCCTGTAGCGGTTGTTCGGTTGCACGGTCGCTTTGAGGGACACTTCGGAAAGATTCCCGAAATCGACGGAGCCGGTATGTAACCGTGATGTCATGTTGAGACAGAACGAGTAGACGCTTGGTGGTCCGAGTTTGCACGTGTTTGAGTACAGATACGGTTGGAGGAGTTCGAAATATGTGGACGGTTTGGGACGTAGACGCTCCTGACTGTTGAAGGAGATGTACGCGTCGTCGAGTGGTTGTTGGATGTACTGGAACAAGTCACCTGAATCTTCGGTGTATGCGACCCAGACGATGGCTTTGACTGAGAAGCGTGCGTTACCGAGATTGACGTTGACGGTGGGGTTGTCCCGCAGCGCTCCGTCCGAGTCGACGGCGTACGTCGTGGCATCACTATCGATGACGCTTTCGAAGGCAAGTTTGGTGGTCACGTGTTGCGAGGGTTGTTGAATGGAGCTGACTGTGCCGTCGACGTCAGCAAAGTCGCAGAGCACGCGGATATCGAGTCCTGGATCTGTTTGGAGGACAGGACATAAAAGATCTGGTCGTTCCCATTCGATGTCGAGGACGAGCGGACTTGTCATTGCGTGGAGAGGGAGCGGTGCCCTCGCCAGACCTTTCCGACATGTGAGGAACCGCAGTGGGATGTACAGAAGATGGGAAGTTGAGACGCGTAAAGGCGTCTTCCCGACCATGGCGGAGAGACCTTGTTCGTGTCCTGCTTTCGTGTGCAATTGATCGTACAAATGTAACCAGAGTCGTTCAATGTTGTGTATTTCTTGATCGTTAAGGAGCAAACGGAGTCGTCGAATGAGACGGTAGCCGACGTATGCGTTCCAGGTGGTTCCAGGCGGCGCGTCCGGGATACTGGGTAGACGGATTTCGAGGTACATATCACAGAGAAAGTCTCCCTTTTTGAGGATATCGATGCGTGTGCGGCTGAGGGGGGCGTACTGCATTTGAAACTCGTCTGTCCACGTGACGAACGGGACGTATCGTCTGTACTGAATTTTAAACGGTTGAAAGCGGCCACGGAGGACGATATCTTGTTTTCCGAGGGCCGCCAATTGCACGATGGCTCCGGACCCGGGGTTCGCGCCCATATATTCAGAGATCACACATTTTTCTTGCAGAAATCTCTCGCTTGACGGATACCTGATGCGTACGCTTCGTTGACGGTAGCTTCGTCGGGTGCGAACTCGAATTGACTGAGCGCACCGGGCTGGAGACGGACGTTCCAGCGGACGGGTTGTTCTCGTTTGATGCTTGACATCGCGTGCACGAATTCCATGACGGTTTGCGGGGGTTTCGTCGGATCATCGAAGGAGACCGCGAGCGTGCGTTCCGGGGCGCGCGTCCATGGTACGGGTTCACCGACGGCACCGTCGACGTAGACGTGTCCTTGGTGTGTCCCATGTGTAAAGACGAACGGAACGCCACACGACAATCGCAACGCTGTGATGACTTTGGTGGTGGGATGTGATTCGTGCGACCAGTGTTCGATTTGTCGGGTGGTGATGTTGCACACGACCACCACGAGCGTCTTGCCCGTTTGTTCGTAGACGTCTCGAAACGTCTTGGTTCCTACGCGCGTGACCTTCTTGATGAACGTCCGGAGCGCTTTGCCACCGTGCATACCGAATTTCTTGGTGTTTTTGAGGACATCATCTGGTTGTGTGGAGAATCGGATGGGATTTCGGATGACACGCCTTTTCATGGTGTCACATGAGACGCCCAAGCAGAGTCCGGTAGCGATGATGGACCCGACGGAGCACCCGTAGAACGTTTTCACCTGTGCAAGCCATTCTTCTTTTTGGAGGACGGAGAGTGCACCGAGAATGAGGATGCCTCGACTTCCTCCACACCCAAGACTGAGGTGTTCGACTGTGCTGTTAGATATCGGCCGGTTTACGATTTGACGAGTTGTCATACGCGAACGCGACGAAATTGGCGAATGTGCTGCTTTCGAATAGTGCCCAGCCTTGTTTCTGGGACGATTCGCGGAGGAGATCGTACAGATCCCTCAGTTCGTCGCCCCAGTAGTACTCGAACTGCTCAAGATCGAGTGGTGATGTGATGGCTGGGATATAGGCTTCGTAATCGTCTGAGTCTGATGCTGATTCGCCGACGCCTTCGAATCGATCGTCCAGTGTCATCGGCGATGATCCCTTTTACAGTGGTAGGACGTCTTTAAAGTAGTTATTCGTCTGCCGTGCTTTTTCCCTGACGCGTGCGGAGCAGGATATCCGTCTCGGTGACGTTGCGCTGTTCGTGCATGGTTTTCAGGACGGCTTGCGCCTTCTCTTCTCCAAGGGCCGAGTTCAGGCACGAGACGATGTACTCCTTTTTGAGGGACTCTTGACGTTTGCTGGTCTTGCGCATGAGCTTTCCGTCGGGAACCTGGAATTCGTCGATCTTGTGACGCTGCATGAACCCCAGAATCTGCTTGCTGATGGTGTCCTTCTGTTTCTTCAGGTCTCTCATATCCTTGGTGGCTTTCGTAATCTCGTCATGGAGTTCGATGTACGTCCTGACGGCATCCTTGAAAGTTGCCTCGTTAAGTTGTGGTGCTTGGTTGGCCATGTCGTTTGACTGATCTGGATATAGGGTATGGCTGGAGTGATCGGCTCTCGGAGCGGACGAACGTATACTTGGCACGGTCATTCGGTCGGCTTTATACCCCTCAATTTTTCTCTCACTTACAACCATCCATGCAGAACCTCAAGGTAATTGCTATCGTTGCTCTTGTAGTGTTTGCGATTTGGTACGTCCGCAAAGAGAAGTACGCTCCACTCGAGGAAGCACCAGAGCAGCAGGCCACTGTGGATGCACCGACGGATGTGATCTTGCCGAGCGACCGGAAAGGCGCGCTCCTGAAAGCGTCGACGAGTCAGCCGACATCGTGTTCCGCGAGCGTCAACATGTTGCCCAAACCGAAGGCGGATGATGGATTCGGACAGTTCGCTCCGGACCCTTCGAAATTGCGCGGCAAGAACTTCATTGACGCGAGCAGGTGGGTGACCATCGGTTCCATGTCGACGAGGCGGAACATCAACCGTGATCTCCGAGCGGACGTTCCAATCCCCAAGAACAACGGTATTAGCCCGTGGAACCAGTCGTCCATTGACCAGCAACCGGAGGGAAGGCCACTCGATTGCCCGTAAAACGATGCCACGATTATTACCGATTACCACCGATGTCTAAACGTACGAAGGGTCGGCGCGTGCGTCGGTGCCCAGTTCATGTAATTCGGCGTGTACTCCCAGTTCATGGGCGTGCCGTGCGATTTCCTAGGAGAGTTTGTCTTCCGCTTGATCACCCTATTCTTCGTTTTCAATCGGAAGGCTTTGGGTATGGCGTGCGTGTACGGTGACGCTTTTTGTTGCTGTTGTTGTCGCCTGAAGCTGAGTTCCTGGAGTGCCACGCTTGACAGTGCGTGTCGTCGGACATCCGCTGGTGTAATAGGTCGTCTTGTGATGGGGCTTTTGGGCGCTCGTTGCGTCAATAGATGTTCGATGGTATTCCTACCGTACAGTGTATGGATTGTGTTTTTGTGGACGTTCGGAGCAAAGTAGTAGGCGTCGTTCATCGGGATCGTTTCGTATGTGATAGGATCAATGTACTGTCTCGCGTCTGTGGATAAAACGAGCATTATTACTACCGAGACAAAAATACGTAGAATGGCGAGGACAAGCCACCACTGTAGTTAAATATCGTCGACGTCGGAGTCCTGGAAGACGACTTCGTGTCCGCTGAAAACATCACCCATGTGATCAGACAGATCGGACGGCTTTTCCGGAATGACGAGTTCACCGAACCGTTTGAGCTGTGACACCTCGTCGTCCGTATACCGTTGGATGATATCGTGCACATGCTTTTTCGCGAGGTCACAACATGTTGTCTTCTTGGTGATATCATACTCACGACATGCGACGAGAACAATATCATTCACATGTATCCATTCTCGGCGACGCATACTGCCTCGTATTGTGCATGGACACTCGACGACATTGGCGACGAGATTGGCGACGAGATTGGTGTCGTCGATGATATTGACAAGGACGCGATTGTTGCCCATCAACGAGGTGACCACACCGTAATGTTGACCATCTTGACGGACCGCGAGTTCCCTTTTGACGGTGGTTGCCCTCCGGATACTTCGCGCCGTCTTAACCCCTCTCGGCATCTTGAAAGAGGACGCCAATAATCAATAGCGGTGACGTTTGGAGAAGGGTCAACACTCGATTGACGATCCGGCAGTACGCGCTCTCGAAAAACCACAGACCGCACTGTCTGACGTAGTGGACGTTGAGGAGGTTGTGCAAGAGGACACACGTGGCACTGAACGCGAGGATCTGGATGTACCGTGTGAACTGCGGTAGACGAAAGGCGTTGTTGGGAGCGTGGACCGGTAGGGAGATTGGTGTGTGGGACTGTGTGGGTGTCTGTGTGGGTGTCTGTGTGGGTGTCTGTGTGGGGGACTGCGTGGGGGACTGCGTGGGTGTCTGTGTGGGCGATGTAGATGATCGGCTTCTCGTCTGGTACGGGTGCTCCGTCATATGCCCAGATCTCATAGATGCGTCTCTTTAAAGCACTTGTCTGAATACACCTGTCTGAATACACCTGTCTGAATACACCTGTCTGAATACACTTGTCTGAATACACTGGAAGGCGACACGGGGTGAGCGTTTTGGAGCGATGATGGAACTTGCCGATTATCGAGCCTTAAAGGCGGTTTTCTTCTCATAATCACAAACCAATTAAACACGCATCGCCAGCCTAGCGAGATACGAAATCATGCCAATCCAACTTGCGACCGACTTCGATCCCAGTGTGATCAGGGTCGGTGATGTCGAGAAAACCAGAAAAGGCGGTAAGATCGTTTACTTGTCCAATGCGGACGGGTCGCGTATCGTGCTGCAGACGCCGACCATGCCGTTGCCGTTCGGTGTGACTCCGTACGAGGTGGGTGGGGACATCCAGAGTTACTCGTTGGACTTGTCGTTTCGTCACGCTGAATCGGACGAAAAGGTGGGAGCATTTTTGAATGTTGTCAGGAAGCTGGACGCATTCCTGATTGACGTCGCGACAGAGCGCAGTGAGGAATGGTTCGGAAAGAAGCAAAGCCGTGAACTCATCGAGGAGTTCTATCGCAAGGTGTTGAACGACAGGCGTCCAGGCGAGTACCCCCCGACGGTCAAGGCCAAGGTGTCGGTGAACAGTATGGGTGAACCGGTCGCGCAATTCTTCGACGAGACGAGGCAGTCGACGTCCCTCGACAATTTCTCTAAGGGAGCTACCATCAAGACGATCGTCGAGCTCGGCAGCGTCTGGTTTGTCAACAAGACGTTCGGCGTGACGTTTAGGGTCTCGCAAGCCCAAGTCGTCCAAAAGCCGAGCGCTGTTGGTAAAGCCTATGCGTTCCAGAACGAAGAGGAGGGTGCTTTCATCGATGATGAGTAGACATACTAGTGGTGAAAAACCCCATCATAAAGAGAGCTATACAGATCACTTGTAAAACGAGCACGACCGTCAGTGTGTACAGAAAAATAGTTATTGATCGCATGAGCGAGAGGACACGTGACAGGGCCGGTTTTGAGCGTTCTGACGCCACATCTGCGATATGAGTAATGTACGGTCGAAAGTCCATACGAATGTTGAGGAAATTTACAGCACGATTTCGACATGGCTGAGTACTCGATCGGACGGAACCAATATGGTATTGTCCGTCGAGACGAGGACGGACATTGCGGATGATGTCGAGCGTGCATGTCGGGATGCGTCAATGGAACTTGTACGCGTGGGCGTGGGCTATGCTCCCGTCGATCTGACATTCGTATGTGCATCACCGATTGCTGTGACATTCAAACGGAAGGTTGTGATTGTGTACCATTATGACGCCATTGTTGCGAGCGATGTCGGTATGTCGTCGTCCATCAACGCAGCCGCGAAATCGAACGTCGTCCCGATGATTTTGATGGGTACGGAGGTCAAGCTGTCGTTGAAAAACATCGAGAAGATCGAGGTGATTGATCCGCTGGCTCCGAAACCCGTCAATCGAACGAAGGGCATTGACGGAGCGTCCGCGGCACTTCTGGGACAGCAGACGGATTTCAGCGGGGACAATATGGCATTCGGTGGAGTGTTTGACAACTACTTGTCGAATCGCCCAGAGATTGACGATGCATCGACGATTGCGGAGAGTTTCAGTGTCTCGGAGAGGATGAGTGAGTCGTTGTGTCGTTCCGGTGTCTTCAATAATGACCCCTATACATTTGTTCCCCTACAGACGGCCTCGCTCGTCTTTCGGGAAATGCACAATCGCGGATGTGCGCTCAGCGGGCACGTCAAAACGTTCGGACAGGTGTGGTCAAAGACGAATTCCATGTACGCCAAGCTGGGAGTCCAGAAAAAGGTTTGCCGAGCGTTGGCACGGGCTACTGGCTCAGGATGCGTCGCCGATGTGTATGGTATCCAGATGATGTTTGTCCAGGCGTTGAAAGCGAACGAGATCACCAGAGCGGCGAAGATCGTCCACGACGTCGGCTTAACGGCTGTCGACGTGAACAATATGATGCGTCTATCACTCCACCCATACCCGGCCTCGCTACACGCAAAGGTCAAAGCTGAGCTGCACAATTTACCGTCACTGTCAAATAAATAGGAACACCCACACTGACATCATGTGCACAATCGTCAGCCATGTTGCAAGGTTTGTTTTGGGCGTGATATCACCGAAACCAGTTGTTGTGTGTGTGGTGGTGGACACGTACAAGCAAGAGGTAAACGATTTGTTGACGCCGTAATGTTTTTTCATGTCGAGCATCAGGTACACCGATGTAAAAAAGACGAGCAGGTAGATGTTGTATCGCAACTTGTCCGTCACGGTGAGCATGATGTATAACCGTAAGAAGAATTTTACGCTATACGCTCACGCCCATCGCCATTCGAGGGGGCCGTTTTGGGGCTTGCCGAAGAACCGTTCGCTGGTGTACCATTCTAGATCGAGCAAGTAGCCCCCGCCCTTCTTGGAGTTTTTGCTGCAGCACCCCCCACAGTCACCGTTTCCACACGTGTCCAACGCTTCCACAACCATGGTTTTTCCCGTTGTCGGGTGCCGAATCTCGATCTTCCTGCCTCTCACGTTTTTGTTCCACCATTCGCCCGCATTTTTGCCGGCCTGGTTATGATCATCGTAAAACGCAACGATGTTTCGGTTCTTCACCTCGTCGAACGACAGCTTTCCTTTGACTCCAGCGAACGCTCCTTTGTATTTGCACCCACTGTACTCGTCGCATTCGACTGTTGATGCTTTAGGATCGTAATTCGGTTCCCCCTGACAACATGGTGGGTACGAGTTGTAGAACGTTGCCGTTCCCTTTTTCCATTCCCCGGCCAAAGAAGTCCCGACCGCAGCAGGTGAGGCATCCGGACTAGCCACCGGACTAGCCACCGGACTAGCCACCGATGCGTCCTTGTTCTTCTTTCCCTTCTTATTCTTCTTCTTTCCCTTCTTATTCTTCTTCTTGCCCTTCTTATTCTTCTTCTTTCCCTCTCCTTTGCCACTCGTATCTGCCGCCATGTCGTACGCGGGACTGGACGCGGGACTGGACGCGGGACTGGACGCGGGACTGGACGCCGCGGCGGGATCGCGACATGCCTTGAGCTTCTTGTCCCAGACCTGACCGGTTTTGCATGATTTCTTTTTCTTGCACTTTTTCAGTATCAAATCGTACCACAAACCTGGTGGACACGATTGTTGCGTCCCGTCAACTGGTGCGGGCGCGGACATTGGTTTGGGGCGTTGACACTGTTTTATGCCGAGGGTGTCTCCGTCCTGTTCGAGGCTACAACCTGTCGGTGTGAATCCGGGCGGACACGTCCAACCTGCACCGGTATCCTGCATTGTGGTAAAGTCGTACATTGTGACATCTCCCGGTTGACAATAGGACGCGATCGGGAAGAACGGGGAGAAACCGAAGACCATGCTGCTTGCTACTGGAGAGAGTTTTTTTTGTCGTGAGTCAGTATGTTCAGCGAGTGTACCATGCAATCGATGCGTATGATGGCACTGCTCGTCTTGGGATGTTTTGCCCTGTACGGCGTCGCGGCGATGTACTCCAACACGATTTGTGCGGCCAAGTTCCCACGTGAACGGCGTCAGTGCGTGTGGAGATCGTTTATGACGACGGTGCTCATCATTGGGCTTGTGTTGGGGGTGACCACGTTGTACAATATCAATCGAGGGCGGACGATGGGAACTGACCCACAGATCCTGGGCAACAGTTACGGTGGCAGCTACGGCACGACATATGATCCAGCTTACTGATTTTGCTTAGAGAGTGCTTGCATCAGTTGTTTTTTGTAATGTCGTTTCCAAAACGCGACTGTATGCTGAGGCTTCGGATTTTTTGTTCTCGTGGACACTTCATTGTGGAACTGGACGGACCATGCGAAGAGTGTATCCCTGGAGTCGAAAGTGTTAGGAGGTAAGGACGCCAATTCTTGTCTGTAGTGGTTGGCACACGATTGACACGGCAAAACGTCCGCGAGACCGACGAAAAAGTCGATCATTTGTCTGCGCTGTGTTTGGGTCGGTTTGGAGGGGTACATCAGGGCTTGCATGTGGATGACGTACCAGAGGGCCGGTCCCCAGATGCTCGGGTCGACACCTTCTCCACAGTCGGTGCACCGTTTGATTCCGTTTTGCGACGATTGATCGGGCTTCGGAGGTTGTCCCTTTTGGATGGTATTCACCCATTTGATGATGTTGGCGGAGGTCGGGACACCGTTCCAGGGCATTTTGTACACACGGCCTCGACGATCTTTGTAGACAACTTCTGGGAATGCAGTGATGTGCAAATCGTCGACGATTTCGGGCTTTTTGTCGACGTCGATCTGCGCGAATCGGACGTGTTTGAGCTTTTTCAGCGGAGCGAGATGTGGTTTGGTTTGTTCGCACGCTGGACACCCCGGTTTGACGACGGCCATGACTTGGCTTTGGATATACTTCGAATGGTCCATATAGAAGAGGGGTCAGAGAATATTCATCAAAAAGGGGATGAAGGCTGCGAACCAGCACCACATAGCTCCGGTCGCTCGTTTTCCGCCGTACATGACGTGGCTGAGTGTGAAGGATGCGAGCACGATGACGGTATGTGTCGTGCTTTTGAGTCCGTAGACGCTGAGGAGGACGAGCACCAACAAAAACAACCCGTACACGATACTTTTGCCCGGGAGATCATTCCATTCCCAAAAAAGGTACGGATCCGATTGACAGGATACCTTCGTGCACGTGACTTTTGACAGCGCCTTTGACACGTACCACGAGGCGGCCATGATGTACATGACCACGGTGAAATGGACGAAGGATGGCAGTTGTGCTCCCGTGGCGAGGAGGGCAGCGTATAAGACGATGGGTTCTAAATGGTTGACGAGGATGCCTGCCCTCGTGGCTGTTTTATTGGTCGAAGAGCACGTGGGGTTTCTGAAGGCGATGTAGTCGATGAGTTGCATTTGGATGACGCTGAGGTAGAAGAGTCCGAGGGGGCGATTTGTAGTTGTTAGCCACAGCGAGCCGATGAGACCGATGATATACGTCGTCAAACTGATTTGTTCATTGTAGCACATATGCTTTCGTAGAAATTAGCGGACAAAGCCTCTCGCACCGACGCATCCGGCGAATTGTGCGTTTCCTGAAATCGTACACTGGTTTTCGACATCAGCGACAACCGACAAGTTTGTATCTTGGAACTTTTTGACGAGGGTTTGGTACGGTGTATAAAACCTTCCTCCGAAGATTGCGTCGTGAGTGTATAGGTGCATATTGTTGCCGGCGGTGTGTGGTCCGGACAGTGATTTCAGCGCTGCGAGAGAGATGCACATGATCTTGGCATCGTTGACAGTGTCGACGGCGACGTATCGGCTGTACAAGACATTCCTGGGCTTGATGTTGTACACGTTGCCCGTGTGTTCAACGGGTTCGTTGCTTTTCGCTGACAGGTATGCGGAAATCCTGTCCCAGTCGACGCGTGGGAGAGGGTAAATACCGAGCACCATATCTTTGTCTGCCGCGATCGCTTGGAAGACAAACGCATCCGGGACACCGCACGTTCCGTCGACGATGACGAGCCATTGGTTGTCGCCGGGGTTGATGTTGAGCGCTTCGAGGAGCGTGGAGACGATATGGATATCGAGGTGGACATCTGGGCGTCGAGCTGCGGCCTGCTGGAGACGTAAGAGACTGGTCGTGCACTGAAGGGAGACGTCTTCGGTTTGCGTGACGACGGCGAGGATGACTTTCTTGGTTGCCTGCATGGTAGACCGTCGCAAAATTCTAACGAGAACGGGACGCATTAAACGCGTTTATAAGACAGACGTGTTTAACAATTCCGTGACGGTTTCGACGAGTGTCTCGGTATCGAGCGTGCCGTCGATGATGTGTACTGGTCTGTCCGTGAATTTGAGGAAGTTGGAGTACTGAAAGTCGATGCGGTTAAGGTACTCGAGGGAGATGTCCTGCTCGCACGCCCGCCCCCTTTTCTGGAGACGCTGGTGACATACATCCGGTGGGGTTTGCACATAAATGTACGCGTTTGGTTCCCACCACAGAAGCGATGCGTACTCTTTGAAGACGTCCCATGCAGCTGGCGACATGCGTTGATCATTGTACGCGAGCTGGCCAAAGACGTGACGACATGCTCCTGGTGATCGTTCGACGATGATCGGGTGATCTGTGGGACACGGCACGGATTGGAAGGAGTGCAGCACCTTCAAATTGAAACAGAGACTCCACGACGCTGGGTCTTGATAGTATAAATCGATGAGGGGGTGCCACGATTCGACGGGCTCGGGTCGGACGGTGAGTCCACGTTGCGCGAGTTGTTCCAGGAGCGTCGACTTGCCACTTGCGATATTTCCTTCGAGACAAACACGATATGCATTTCGGGTCATTGTTTCGGCGGCTTATAATTCAGAAACTCTTGTACGTTTGGCAAGCTGCCCACTTTGTCTTTAAACCACGTCCTGGTTTGGACCCGGTGGTTTTGGGCTTTGATGATGGGGTCCCACGTTCTCTTCTTCGGGGCGCCGGGGAACCCGCTGAACACCCGTTGGAGTCGATCGAATTGGATGTGGGCGGTCTTTGTTGCGTGTTGTCTGTACACTTCGTCGAGCATGGCGTCGACACGTGCGATGATGTCTTGCACAATCGGGTGTAATGTCGAAATTCTAAAGATGTCGATCCACAGGTATTTGTCGACGCACTCGTACATGGCGCGAAGAAACGCGTACGCCGTCGCCTGGACTTGCGCTGTCGTGTTTGATCGTATGGTACGCACGCAGTACTCGTCCAAATACGCCACGGCGTCCTGACACACCATGGCAACGAAGTGTCTGGTTTCGAGACAGAGGGGTGTATCGTCCATCATACGTACGACGATCGGTTTCTTGTGATGTCTGAGGGCACACACGAGGTTCAGTTTGCGAAACGGGTGAATCATATGCGAGATAATCTGTACGAGGGTGTTCGCGGGGTCGTCCGGATTGAGCTGGACGTCGAGTGAATTGTCGAGCAAGAACGTCAGAGCGTCCCAGAACGACGGTGTCCCGTACTGTCGCGGGTCGACTGAGCCCGGGTCGACCGTCGTTTTTGATTCGCTGAGGCCGTCGGAATTGAAATTGAGCATCATATCGTCGACGTACACGTACGGCACGATGATAGCATTGGGACTCGCGTCACGGAATGCGTCTTGTTTTCTATTGGCATACGACAAGAATGTGTAGGAATGCGAGGACAAGATGGTGGTGTGGTCATTGGTTCGCAACAACTGACCAAAACGCGTCCATGGGACGGATCGCCTCGAATCCTCCCAAAACCAACCCAGTTGCGCCTCCGGATCGTTGCTAGTGATGAAGACGATTGTGACCTCATCCTGGACCTCATGACGGACTTCATCCTCACCGTCGGCGGGGTCTTTGCGATGGCACCGCACTGAAACGACAGAGTACGATAAATTTGACGCATCTGGAGGGTCCGATTTCTTTGACTTGTCTGACGGGTGTACTGACGGGTGTACTGACGGGTGTACTGACGGGGCCAATTTTCTCGAGTCAATTTCATCCTGGACACTTTGCGGCAGACGCATCCCCGTCATGCTTACCGATACACTTTTGTGCTCTCGAAAATACGCACCTATTCATCACACGTCGCCTGTCCAGCCGGGTGGGTATCCCATCATCCACTCGAGGTATGCTGGATTTGGGACGCCACTTCGGTTGACCGTATGTCGTTCGAATCGGAGCTGTGTGGGTAGATCGTTTTTGGTGCGCATCGTGAGGATTTGGGATGGCCGGCTCATCGTGCGCGGTGTGTGCAAGAAGTTTTTCGGCCATGTGGTCGGTAGCTGAGGTAAGGTCGAACCGACTTCCTTGTGTGGTGCGTACGCTTCGGGGTCGAGGACGTATCCACGAGGCCGTTTCAGTCCGAGATCGTTCTGTGGTTGACGTAGGTATCGCAGTTCTGTATCGTGAAGACTATCGTACAGACCACAACCCTTATCACGTGACGTTGCGTCTGTGTTGGGTGTTCGGTACGTCCATTCGCGCTGTCGGACAAGGTTTGAGTACGGATCGTGTAGCCCTGTGAATAACGATAGGAAAGCAACACGTGCGACGCAAGGTACCAACGTGTTACCGAGGAGGAAGGATCGCTGTGGAATGTCTGGTGACCGAGGCACCATGCGTTCGACGGGTTCCGTGTCCCACGCGTACAACGGCACGGATGTGTATTGTGGTTTGAGACGTACGACGACATCTCCGGGACGAATATCGGCACGCGTCGCAAGACCCCACCATCTATTCCTGTGATGTGGGGCCCCGAATTCACTGGCTCGCGCAGTTGTCCAGACGAATCGGTAGCCGTGGTCGACAAACAGCGTACATATTTCCTTGTACTCGTCGTAGCTGGTGATATACGGGACGTTTTCGAGGACGACAAACTTCGGCTGACACTCCCCGACGAGGCGTGCCATTTCGCGGACCAATTGCGATCCAGTATGATTGACGCCAGTCCGCTGCCCGTTTGCGGAAAATCCCTGACAATTCTTCACGACAACGTTTTGCACGACATACGAATGGTCGTCTTCCACCTGAAAGTTGTATACCCATATAGGCTTATCAACCTGAGAAAACGTGACATCTGTGACCGCGTACCACACATAGCCGTTATCAATAAAGCTGTATGTGGCAGTCACGCCAAGAAACACACCCATCATGTACCACTGGTCTGGATCAGAGAGGAAACGTGTCCCGTTGATCGGTAGACCAACGTAATGATTGGTTGTCAGATTGCGTGCTGGTACCCAGTCTGGTTCGGCATTCAAGAGAGTGCGGGCATAAAAAGGATGGTTGTCAGTGCACTTGATCGGCTGAAAGTGATGTTTGAGTGACACGGAGGCTATGCGGTCTTTGAACAATTTGCGTTGTAGATTCTCAATAGATTTCCAAGACCCTGTGTGTGTGAGGAGTTTTTCCTCGCCAGTGACGGTTTCAATGGGCATGTACCCACGGTCCGTCAGTACAGGTGTACCAGCAGGAAAACACGGGAACCCTCCCACGATCATGTCAAATTCATACCTTTGACATCGTAAGGTCCGTATGTCGTCGTGGATGGGTGCTGCTTGTATTTTTTCATGGTTACACGGGTGCTGCATGCGGTGATGGAGGACGCGTCTGGACCTGACGTCAATATCACAGAACTTGATGGTCTGGAAGCCTTGGAACACGTCCAGAGCCAACGTAAAGCCTCCGATACCGGAGAAGAGGTCGAGTATTCTCATGCGAATACGCGTATATTTTTTGCGCTGTTTAGACGCCAGGCGCCAACGTGAATACAGTAGTTTCTTCTGACAATATATCAAATCATTCGAAGAGACAAAGACGAGTGAGTGTATTGGAGTATCCATGTTCGATCCTCCATCCCACGGTGGCTTTGCGCTGCGCCTTCTGATGCACGTTCGACCTGTTCGTACAGTTCAAGTCGGTAAGCATATCGACAAGTGTGGTGCACCCATGACGGATTCCTGGTATGTTTCCGGAGGAGAGCGTCGCGTGTCCTGACCTGAAAACCATGATGGTGCATTTAGACACTTTGGTATCGGTATCGTCAGCAGCTGGAATTTCCGGACACCATATCTTGGCACCGGGGTAGCCTGAGTCCGGTTCGTAGGATGCGACCATGCCCTTCGCCTCGGCGCGTGCTTTGATGGATTGGAGCCCGACGATGGCGTTTGTTTTGAAACTGCAGTTGATCATTTGAATGTTTGTGCTTTCGAGCGTGCATTGTTGTTCGAGGAGTTGCGAGAGCATGAGGCACACTCGGTTCATGATTTCGAGGAAGGCGACGATAGATTTGGCGCCAGTGAATTGGATGGACCCGTTTGTGAACAATTTGATGTTTTGCTCTCCCCTGGTTGGTGAGACGAGTGAGACGCTATTGCAGAACTCCGAGTTGGTTTTGGTAGCTTTGATAGCGAGATCGTGTTCCGCGAGGATATCTTCGTTTTGACGACAGAGCGTGCGGATGTTGGGCAGTTTCTGGTCGAGGTGTCCCGTAAGCGTCATGGTCGTCACCACGAGCGGAGACGGCCTGATGGTCAGCCTGGATGTATCGTTCGCGACGTTTTTGAAGAGCTCACGGAACTGCGTGGTCACGTCGGCCCACCAGTCGATGACGCTGTCCTGCGTTTATTTGTCATGCGAATAATCTAGTCACCCTATACCTACCATGGCTACCACGATCCCAAGGGACAGCACCCCAGCGAGCAAGAGCACTTCTGCGTCAAAGAAAGAGAGACGTACATTCATGTTGCATTCACCGTCTGACATGTCGTCGTTGGGTCGGTTTATCAGCACGGATTGGCGGTATGCGGCGTTAAAGGCGGCGAGCAGGGGGCACACGGATATCTATCTGCGTCATACGGGTACACGTGAGGTGAGACAGTTCATGGGGTCACGAGAGGAGGTTGCGCCCAAGCAAATCGTCCGTGGCGGTCGGACGATCACGTATAGTCATCAGCCTCGCGTCAAATTCATCCGTAAATTCAAGTTTACCGGCACGATTGACGATTCGTCGACGACGACCAATCCGAAGGCGTCATAGTGAAGGTGCCATAGTGTCACGTACTTTGATTCGTTGAAATTTAATATGTCCATTCACATGCTTACGGATTCAGATGATTGGGAAATCCACCCGTTTGAGGTGGAGGGAATGCACCCATACTCATACGAAGCCTTCACGGAGGTCGAATCCTACAAGAAGTCCAGAGGGAGGTCGAGTTCTCGTGGAAAGTCGTCGAAGAAGTCGTCGAAGAAGTCGGCGTCGAGGTCGAGTTCTCGTGGAAAGTCGTCGAAGAAGTCGTCGAAGAAGTCGTCGAAGAAGTCAATTCAGTCTCGGAAGTCAAGGTCTCCGTCTCGGTCTCGGAAGTCAAGGTCTCCGTCAAGGTCTCGGTCGAAGTCGAAGCGTGTCACCAAGCCTAGGAGACCCAAGTCGTCGAAGTCGAAATCGAAGTCTCCCAAACGGCCCAAGCCCAAACCCAAGCCCAAACCCAAGCCGAAGACCAAGCCGAAGACCAAGCCGAAGACCAAGCCGAAGACCAAACCCAAGGTGCTGATATTGGATGAGGAGCCTCTGCCAATTGACGAGCCGGCCGTCTTCGAGGATACGGAGGATGATATTGATATATGGGACAGTGAAGGCGAGCCCGAGTATGAGGATGAATACGAGCCCGAGTATGAGGAAGACACAGACTTCGACGCAGACTTTGCTGACGACTCGGAAGAGTTGTCTGATGATAACGGTTTTGACCCGGACGATGTGGACTCCGATTCTGATTACGTGGATGATGAGCTTGGCGTCGTGGATGACGATGACGACTTCGAGGATGACGAGGACAGTGACGACGACAGCGACTTCGAGGATGACGAGGACAGTGACGACGACAGCGACTTCGAGGATGACGAGGACAGTGACGACGACAGCGACTTCGAGGATGACGAGGACAGTGACGACGACCGCGACTTCGAGGATGACGAGGATGA
>Ga0222713_10002508_pt1 | contig 19582 bp, 17 predicted proteins | sample C33_649DmetaG_FD_165061 | JGI IMG/M metagenome (GOLD analysis project Ga0222713, IMG submission 165061) | Estuarine water microbial communities from San Francisco Bay, California, United States - C33_649D | ecosystem: Environmental > Aquatic > Marine > Unclassified | place: USA: California...
GCCGGATATCGAGATCGAGTTTGATCCGGAGACCGGCGATGTAGTGGTCAACATGGGCGAGGATGAGGATGAGGTGCCGTTTGACACCAACCTCGCCGAGGTCATGGACCCGTCGGTCTTGCAGAATCTGTCGTCTGACCTGATGACCATGTACGAGGCGGACAAGTCCTCGCGCAAAGAGTGGGAAGAGCAGTACGGCAAGGGCCTGAAGATGCTGGGCTTCTCGTTTGAGGAGCGCACCAAGCCGTTCAAGGGCGCCTCTGGTGTGCAGCATCCGCTGCTGACTGAGTCGATCGTGCAGTTCCAGTCGCAAGCGCTTAAGGAGTTGATGCCTGCTGGTGGTCCGGTGCGCACTCAGGTGCTGGGCAAGGAGACGCGCGAGAAGCTCATGCAGGCCGATCGTGTGCGGGACTTCATGAACTACGAGATCACCACGGTGATGGAGGAGTACACGCCCGACTTTGACCAGCTCCTGTTCTATGTCGGCTACGGCGGCTCGGCGTTCAAGAAGGTCTATTTCGACGAAGACAAGCAGCGCATGGTTAGCAAGCTGATCACGCCTGATGACCTGTACATCCCCTACAAGGGCTCGTCGGTGATGAGCGAGTGCGATCGCATCATCCATCGCGTGTACATGTCGGTCAACGCCTACAAGAAGGCTTGTTTGCGTGGCCAGTATCTTGATACCGCGCAGGCTTCTACCCCTGCTGAGACGCCGCAGAGCACCATCCAGAAGGAGCTTGATCGCACCACGGGTGTTCAGGCGACGACCGAGCCCGAAGAGATCACCATGCTGGAGTTCAGCATTGAGCTGGACCTCGAAGGCTTCGAGCACAAGGATGAGGACGGCGAGCCCACGGGTATCAAGCTGCCCTACATCGTCACTGTCGATGAAGTCACCAATCAAGTGGTCGGTGTGCGGCGCAACTGGAAGGAAGGCGACGAGCTGTATCGCGCGCGCCAGTACTACGTCCACTACCTGCTTGTACAGGGTCCGGGGTCCTATGGCCTTGGTTTCTTGCACATGGTCGGTGGTCTGACCAAGACTGCCACTGGCGCTTTGCAGCAGCTTTTGGACGCCGGTACGCTGGTCAACTTGCCGGCGGGCTTCAAGGCCAAGGGCGCGCGCATCATGAACGATGATGTGCCGCTCCAGCCCGGTGAGTTCCGCGACATTGATGCGGGCGGTGCTGATTTGGCGTCTACCTTGATGCCGCTGCCGTACAAGGAGCCGAGCCAGACGCTGCTGCAACTGCTGGGTATCTGCGTGGATGCAGGCCGCCGGATGGCCAGCATCACGGATATGCAGGTGGGCGACAGCAATCAGAATGCTGCTGTGGGCACTACGATTGCGCTGCTGGAAAAGGGCAGCGCGGTGATGTCCAGCATCCACAAGCGCTTGCACTACAGCCAGCGCATTGAGTTCAAGCTTCTGGCCGAGGGGTTTGGCGAGTACCTGCCTGATGAGTACCCGTACGACGTGCCCGGCGAGAGCCGTGTCATCAAGCGCAAGGACTTTGATGAGCGCGTGGATGTGTTGCCGGTCTCTGACCCCAACATCTTCTCCGTGGCGCAGCGCATCACGATGGCGCAGACGCAGTTGCAGCTCGCGCAGAGCGCTCCGCAGATGCACAACATGTATGAGGCGTATCGCCGCATGTATGAGGCAATCGGGGTGCGGGATATCGATCAGATTCTCAACACGCAGAACGTCGATAAGCCCAAGGACCCGGCAAGCGAGAATGCGCAGGCGCTTGATGGTTCGCCGCTCAAGGCCTTTGCTGGCCAGCAGCATGATGCGCACCTGATGGCGCACCTGATGTTTGGTATGTCCCCGATCGTTGCAACGCTGCCCAACACGGCGATCATTCTGCAAAAGCACTGCCTTGAGCACTTGCGCCTCAAGGCGGAAGAAGATACGGAAGTTGAGCTGTTCAAGCTCTACGGCACGGACCCCGACAAGCTGGTTTCTGCCTTGCAGCGCGAGGCCATGATTGCGATGAAGGTGGCCGAGAACTTCCAGGCCATGAAGAAGATGCAGGACGACATGGCGGGCAACCAGGAAGACCCGCTGGTGGCGCTCAAGAAGCAGGAGTTAGAGCAAAACGCCGCCGAGGACAAGGCCCGGATTGCTTTGGACCAGGGCCGGCTGACCCTGGAGCAGCAAAAAGCCGCTGCTTCCCAGGCCGACGATCAGGCCAACCTTGCGCTCAAGGCGGCGGCCCTACAAGCTAAGACGGGCCAGGATCGGGATAGTCTGCTTGCTCAAGACCGCAATAACCAAGCCAATCACACCCTAAAAGGAGCGCAACATGCCGCACAAGTCTCCCAGCAGCAGTTCCAAAACTATCAAGCCCTCAACGCTCCCCAAAAAGGAAAAGGGACCCCAGAAGGAACCTAAGACTAGCCCAGGGGTGCATTATGTGTATCGCAAAGATGCATTCAAAAAAGTGAAAATCGCGTAAATCTAGGGCACAATATGCCTACCCCTTTCAGGCACAGGGAAAGTGTCTGCCTCATTGGAGCAATCCATGCTTGAATTTGCTGAACAAATCCAGCTCTCCATTCGCCGGCTTCGCGAGCAGACTGCTCAGATGCTGATGAGTGGTGGGGTCAAGGATATGGAGCAGTATCGCTTCCTAATGGGACGCCTGGAGGGGTATCGGTTTGTTGAGGATGCTGTCAAAGAGCTACTCATCAAAGGTAACAACCTTCAGGACTAGAAATGGAAGCAACTGCACTTGAAAAGAAGTGGGCAGAAGAAGCTGCTGCCCAGGTTGAGCGCGAAGCAGTGGCAAAAGCTGCTGAAGAAGCTGCCAAGGCCGAACACATTGAACAGGCGCAAAGCCTGAAAGAGCGACTTCCCCAGCCTACCGGTTGGCGGATCGTTGTACTTCCCTATCGAGGCGCGAAGCGTAGCAAGGGTGGTATTGAACTGGCGAACGAAACGGTCGAACGCCAGCAATTGACCACTACCTGTGCCTACGTCCTGTCGGTTGGCCCGTTGGCCTACCAAGACACCTCAAAATTCCCCAGCGGCGCATGGTGCAAAGAGGGGGATTGGATCATTTTCGGTCGGTATGCTGGGGCCCGCATGGCCATTGACGGCGGAGAAATCCGCATCCTCAATGACGATGAGATTCTGGCGACGATCGGAAATCCGGAAGACATCTTGCACATGTGAGGCACCAAATGGTACAAAACGAAGATCAGCTTGAATTTGATCTCGGGCAGGGAGAAAAGGCGACTAACGTCACCTTGGCTAACCCCGAGGAATCATCTGAGGAAAGAGAGCCGCAACCGGCTCCGGTTGTAGAGTCGAAACCGGAACCTGAAGCGGCTCACCGCGAGGAGCTAGACGCTGTCAACGACAACGTCCAAAAGCGCATCTCCAAGCTCACCGCGCGCATGCGCGAGGCCGAGCGCCGTGAGCAGGCCGCCCTTGAGTACGCCAAGGGCTTGCAAACGCAGGCCCAAACGCTCCAGCAAAGGCTTGTTCACACGGATTACAGCCGTTTGAATGAGGCTAAGGCACGGCTGGATACCCAGCAAACTGCCCTGCGCCAGATCATCATCAAGGCGCGGGAAGAGAACGATCTCAACACTGAGATTGAAGCTCAGGAGCGGCTGTCCGCGCTAGTCCAAGAGCAACGGCAAGTGGCCGCTTGGCTTCAGGAGCAGCAGCCCCGTCAGGCGCAAGAGCAGCCTGTGTATCAACAGCCCCAGCAGGCGCAACCTCAACCCCGTCCGGCACCTAAGCAGGCCGATCCCCGGGCCGAGGAATGGGCTGAGCGTAATCCCTGGTTTGGTCAAAACCGCATGCTTACTTATGGGGCATGGGGTATCCACCAGCAGTTGGTGGAAGAAGAGGGAATTGACGCTACTTCAGACGAGTACTATACTGAATTGGACCGAAGGCTTCGGGAGGAATTTCCAAAGCATTTCGCGGGCGAGCAATCGTCTACCCAACCTACCAGACAACAGCGTTCCGCACCGGCTGTTGCCCCTGCCACCCGTAGTTCGGGAGTGAATAGTGTGCGCCGTACTGTCCGGCTTTCGCCGAGTCAGGTTGCCATTGCAAAGAAACTGGGTGTTCCTCTTGAGGAATATGCCAAGTACGTGAAGGAGTGAAACGATGAGCGAACTTAAAATTGAACGCGCTTCTCGCAACGGGGCTACCCGTGAGAAAGAAACGCGCCGCAAGCCGTGGACCCCTCCGTCGCGTCTGGACACCCCTCCTGCCCCTGAGGGCTACGAGTACCGCTGGATTCGTGCTGAAGTCAACGGTTTCCAAGACAAGCAAAACGTCTATTCCAAGCTGCGCGAAGGTTATGAACTCGTTCGGCTAGAGGACGTGCCGGAAGACTATCACCATATTCTTCCGACGATGGATGACGGCAAACATGCCGGCATCATTGCTGTTGGGGGTCTCTTGCTTGCCAAGATTCCCAAGGAAACCTTGGAAGAGCGCGCCACATACTTCCGCCGCAAGGCCCAGGAACAGTTGCATGCCGTGGACAACGAGATGATGCGTGAGAACGCTCACTCTACTATGCGAATCGAAACGCCTCAGCGCGATTCGCGCACTACGTTCCGTCAGCCCACCTAAAGTAGGCTGGCAATCCCAACCTTGTAGGAGCTACAAATGGCAAACGTCAATAAGCCCTTTGGTCTGCGCCCTTCTGGTAACTTGTCTGCTACTGGCGCTCAGAAGCAGTACGGCTACCAGATTGAGGACAACCAAGCCGGGGCGATTTACCAAGGCGATCTGGTCGTTGTTTATGACGGCTACATCATCAAGTACAATGCGGCCACTCATGCTGCCCCCACGGGCGTGTTCAACGGCTGCCAGTACAACGACCCCACCCGAGCCGGCAAGCCCACCTGGAAAAACTTCTATCCGGGCAGCATCGACATCACTAGCGGCATCATTGAGTGCGAAGTGATCGATGACCCGAACCAGCTTTTCCTGGTTCAGGCTGATGGCGCTGTCACCCAGGCCAACATTGGCAAAAACGCTGATCCGACCGCTTCTACCACTGGCAGCACCACCTCTGGTGTCTCCAATGGTTCGCTGTCGACGGCTTCTATTGCCAAGACGGCCGCGCTGACCTTCAAAATCGTTGGCCTCTATCAGTCTCCCGATAACGAAATGGGGACTTATGCGGTGGTCGTTGTCAAACTCAATCAGCACCAGTACGGCAGCGTCGGTGTTGCTTCTGACGGAGCTTAATCATGGCAATTACCCGTTCCCAACTTGTAAAAGAACTGGAGCCAGGGCTCAACGCTCTGTTCGGCATCGAATACAAGCGCTACGAAAACGAGCACGAGGAGATTTTCTCCATCGAGACCTCGGATCGTGCGTTTGAAGAAGAAGTGATGCTGACCGGTTTCGGTTCTGCCCCGGTGAAAACCGAAGGTGCTGGCGTGGCGTACGACACCGCTCTGGAGTCGTTCACCGCTCGCTATACGCACGAAACCATTGCCATGGCGTTCGCGCTGACCGAAGAGGCCGTTGAGGACAACCTCTACGACCGTCTGTCGGCTCGCTACACCAAGGCGCTGGCTCGTTCGATGGCCAACACCAAGCAGGTCAAGGGCGCTTCCGTGCTGAACAACGCCTTCACGGGCGGTGCTTATGCCGGCGGCGACGGTGTGGCTCTGTGCTCCACCGCTCACCCCACCGCGCTGGGCCCCAACTTCTCGAACACGCCTGCCGTCCCGGCCGACCTGAACGAGACGTCCCTGGAGCAGGGCATCATCGACATCGCTGCGTTCACCGATGAACGTGGCCTGAAGGTCGCCCTGACTGGTCGCAAGATGATCGTTCCGAAGGAACTGCAATTCACGGCCGAGCGACTGATGAAGTCCACGCTGCGTACTGCAACCGCCGACAACGACATCAACGCGATCAAGTCCATGGGCCTGATCCCGGAAGGTTACGCTGTCAACCACTTCCTGACCGACACCAACGCTTGGTTCCTGATTACCGATGCGCCCAACGGTCTGAAGATGTTCCAGCGTTCGCCCATCCGCACCGCGTTCGAAGGCGACTTCGACACCGGCAACGTGCGTTACAAGGCCCGCGAGCGTTATTCGTTCGGCTGGTCTGACCCGCGCGGCATTTACGGTTCTCCTGGCGCGTAATTCGCCACGAATCGTCGAAAAGGGGCCCTTGTGGCCCCTTTTCTTTTGCTGTATATTGCTTCTACGCCCGGGACTCCTGAGCGTAGTAGACCGGCCCGGCGGACGACATGCAGACTACTACGCGACTCGCATGTGAGGAAATATCATGGCAAATACGACTTTCACTGGGCCGGTTCGTTCCCAGAATGGCTTTCAGTCCATCACCCAGAGCGCTACCACTGGCGCTGTCACGGTCAACTCCAGCTTTGGCAAAGATGTTGTCCTGAGTGCTCAGTCCCTCTCGGGCGCGGGCGCGGTCAACGTCACTGACGCATTCACCTCTTTGACTACTACTGGTGCCGCGCAGGCGCTGACCCTGGCCAACGGTTCGGTGGGCGAAGTCAAGGTCATCACCCACACTGTGGACGGCGGCTCTGCTGTGCTGACCCCCACGACCAAGATTGGCTTCAGCACGATTACCTTTACCGCTGTGGGCGATACCGCGATGCTGATTTACACCTCTGCGGGCTGGGCAATTATTGGCTCCAAAGGCGTGACCATCGCCTAACCAGGAGTCCACCATGGGCTTTCAATACGACGTAAAAGCGAAGACGGTGACCAGTACCGGGGCCTCCGGTATTGGTACTCCGCGCGCTCGCATCAAAGGGGTGTACGCCCTGTTGAGCGCTTCTGCCGGCTCTGTGTCGTTCAAAGACGGCGGGTCCGGTGGAACAGAACTGCTCAAGTTTGACACCCCGGTTAGCGCTGCTACTGGTTATCTGTACGTCCTCATTCCAAATGACGGTGTGCGGTTCGAGGCAGACCCCTATATCACCCTTACGAACGTGACTTCGGTGACGTTCTTCTACGGCTAAGGAGTCCATCATGGGACGTGCAGCAAAAATGGAAGACCCGTTGTACCAGGGCGAAGTTCAGCCCGGTGCGCAAAAGCAGGACATGAGCAAAGGCGGTCCGCAGCAGACCCCTCGCAAGAACTACCAGAAGCCTTACTCTTCTGTGGCTCCGCGCGGTGTGGGTGTCGCTCGCAACAAGCAGTGCAAGATGTACTGACATGGCGAAGACTCCTGCTTGGCAGAGGAAGGAAGGCAAGAACCCTAAGGGCGGCTTGAACGCCAAGGGTCGTGCCTCCGCGAAGTCTCAGGGCATGAACCTGAAGCCTCCGGCTCCCAGCCCCAAAACCAAAGAGGACAAAGGACGCAAGGCGTCCTTTTGCGCTCGAATGGAGGGGATGAAGAGCAAGCTCACCAGCGGGAAAACTGCAAAAGACCCGGACAGCCGGATCAATAAATCGCTGAGAGCATGGAAGTGCTGAGTCATGGAAATGATGATTTGGAACGTCGTGTTGACGGCGATTGTTGGGGTGCTGGGCTTTGTGGTCAAAGAGAAGTTTGCCGAGTTGCAGCGCCTGAGCATTTTGCTAAACCGGACGCGCGAAGAGGTGGCCAGGGATCACATCACCCGGTCGGAATTTCGTTCGGATATGCAGCAACTCATGGACCGATTTGATCGGCTTGAGCGCAAGATTGACGCGATAAGGGGCAATAATGCCGGCATCAACTAAGAAGCAAAAGAGGTTGATGGATGCGGCGGCGCACAACCCTGCATTTGCCAAAAAGGTCGGCATTCCGGTGTCAGTGGCAAAAGACTTCAGCGAGTCCAGCAAAGGGCTCAAATTTAGAAAAGGCGGTGAAATCATGAAATCATGTGGAACCAAGGGCTACGCCAAGGGCGGGCTGGCCATGCGGGGCGAGGGCATTGCCAAGAAGGGCTTTGCTAAGGGCGGCTCCGTAATGGGTGGCGGCTCCGGCACCCCCTCGCAGGGTGAAATGCTAAGCCAGCCGGTCAAGAAGTCGGTGCAGGGCGATACCGTGCAAGTGCGCGGCGTGGGCGCTGCTCGTGCTCGTAAAGCCACGATCTACTGATCATCATGGCGACCTCCGGGACTGCTACCTTCAACCTGGAGTTCGATGACATCATCATCGAGGCGTATGAGCGCTGCGGTGTGGATGTCAGGGACGGCTACGACATGAAGACGGCCTTGCGGTCGATCAACTTGATGTTCGCCGAGTGGGCCAACCGTGGGCTCAACCTGTGGACGATCGAGCAGCGGCAGGTAGCGCTTGTTACGGGGCAGTATGAATACACGCTGCCGGATGACACCGTAGATGCCTTATCGGCGGTCATCCGCACGAATGCCGGCCAATCTACGCAACAGGACATTACGATCGATCGTATTGGCTATGCCGAGTACCTGCACGTGCCCAACAAGAGCACTCAGTCTCGGCCGGCGCAGTACTTTGTTCAGCGGACGGCCCCGGCCAAGTTGTTCTTGTATCCGGCTCCTGACGCCACGCAGTCCTACATCTTCCGGTACTACGCTATCCGCCGCATCCAGGATGCGGGGGCGTTTACCAATACCGCCGACATTTCTTTTCGGTTCCTGCCGTGTTTGATTGCGGGCGTGGCGTATTACTTGTCGGTCAAGAAGGCTCCGGATCGCATCCCGCTTCTTAAAGCAATGTACGACGAGGAGTTTGCTCGGGCAGCGGCGGAGGATCGGGAGCGGTCGAGCTATTTTGCTGTTCCGATGTACCAGAGCAGGTGACGCATGGGCGCCGGGTATGCTTCAGGCAAGTTTGCAATCGCACTGTGCGACCAGTGCGGGCAGCGCTTTAAGCTCAATGCCCTGATCAAGGACTGGAAAGGCTTCAAGGTTTGCCGCGAATGCTATGAGCCCAAGCACCCGCAGCTTGAGCCTAAACGGACGATCACGGAGCCCCAGGCGCTGTATCAGCCGCGTCCGGAGGCCCGGATGGCGGTGACGATTTATGTGGGGAGTACGAGTGACTCTTCAATTGGCAGCATTGGTATGATACCGATGCCGTTGTCCAAGCAGTTGTGGGCTGCTGGGATTCTATCGCCAGTGACGGTGATGATCACATGAACTACACACAGCTCAAGGCAGCGATTGCCGACTACACGCAAAACACCTTCACGGAGACTGAGTACGCCACGTTTGTGACTCAGGCCGAGCAGCGCATCTACAACACGGTGCAGTTTCCGTCGCTGCGCAAGAACGTCACTGGCTCCACCTCATCGGGTAACAAGTACTTGTCCTGCCCGGGTGACTTCCTGTCGGTGTATTCCATGGCGGTCATCGACGCCTCGGGCAACTATACGTACCTCCTTACCAAGGACGTAAACTTCATCCGGCAGGTGTACCCTAACCCCACGACAAGCGTGGGGCTGCCCAAGTACTACGCGCTCTTTGGCCCCACGACCACGTCGGGTCCTAGCCCTGTGCTGACGGACGAGTTGAGCTTCATCCTTGGCCCCACACCGGATGCCGTGTACTCTATTGAGTTGCACTACTTCTTCTATCCGGAGTCAATCACGGTTGCTGCGGACGGCCAGACTTGGCTGGGCGATAACATGGATTCCGTGCTTTTGTATGGTTCCTTGGTGGAGGCGTATACCTTCATGAAGGGCGAGCAGGACTTGATGGTGCTCTACGATGGCAAGTACAAGGAAGCTTTGGGCCTTGCCAAGCGCCTGGGCGATGGCCTGGAACGCGGGGATGCGTATCGTGATGGCCAAGCCAAAGTTAAGGTGGAATGATGATCACAGCCGGTCTGGTCACTAGTTTTAAGCAGCAGGTGTTGCTGGGGCAGCATGACCTGCTCAATGACGTGATCAAGATTGCGTTGTACACCTCAAATGCAGATTTGGGGCCGAATACGACCGTTTATTCGGCGACCGATGAGGTCACGAGCGCGGGCTATACGGCAGGCGGGCAGGTACTCTTAAATCCTGTGGTTGGGGGGTCCAACGGTGCGGGCTACGCCAGCTTTGACGACCCGATTTGGTACGCCACCACATTTACAGTACGGGGCGCCCTCATCTACAATTTCACCAAGGGCAACAAGGCTATTGGCGTGTTGAACTTTGGCCTGGATCAGGTGACCCTTACGCAAGAGTTCAAGATTCAGTTTCCCACTGCTAACCCCGAAACCGCAATCATCCGAATCGCTTAAGGAGCGTATATGTCTAACGAAATTGCTAAAGCCTTCGACGCTGTTGCCAGCGGTCTTGTCGCTGGTACCCGTCAAACCGAAACTGCCAAGGCCACGGGCCGGTTCCGCATGGAATGCTACGACAAGGACGGCCTGCTCAAGTGGGAAGCTGAGTCTCAGAACCTTGTTGTGAACGTCGGCCTTCAGTACATGGCAGGCACGGCCCTGACCAGCACAACCCAGATCACCACTTGGTACATTGGCCTGTACGGTGCTGGCGCTTCTAACACCCCGGCGGCTGGCGACACGATGGCTTCCCACGCTGGCTGGACTGAGGTGACCCCCTACGCTGGTGCCCGTCCCACGGCGACGTTTGCTGCGGCTACCAACGCCAACCCCTCGGTGGTGACCAACAGCGCCTCTCCCGCGTCCTTCTCCATCAACGCCACGCAGACTGTGGGCGGAGCCTTCTTGGTGAGCAACAGCACGGCTGGTGGCTCCACGGGCACTCTGTTCTCTGCTGCTGACTTCCAGTCCCCGGGCGACCGCTCGGTGGTGTCGGGCGATACGCTCAACGTCACCTACACCTTCAGCTTGGCTGGTTGATGAGGGCGGGGAATGGTCAAGATCGACTTCGAGTTTGACTCCCAGTACGGCGTCTTTCGAGACGCCCTTCATCTTCCGGATGATCACGGGCTGAGTGACGATGAAGTGCAGGCGCTCAAGCAGCAGCGCTTCGATAACTGGCTCGCCATCGTTAACCCTCCGCCCGTAGAATCGCCCCCTGAACCGGGGGTGTAAATGGCTGATAGATACTGGGTTGGTGGGACGGGAACGTGGAACACCACCAGCACAACAAACTGGTCCGCATCCTCTGGCGGAGCTAGTGGCGCGTCTGTCCCTACCACAGCGGACAACGTCTTCTTTGATCAGGCAGGCACCTATACCGTCACCATGACGGGTGCATTGGCGTGTCTGGACATCACAGTATCGGCAGGTACGGTTACCTTTGCCACGGGCACATCTCCAACACTAAACATTGCTGGCTCCATGTCCTTGCTGGCGGGGACGGTGTGGAGTTCGACAGGGGCAATCACATTTAGCGCAACGACCACCGGCAAAACGGTTACAACAAACGGAACCACTATTTCTGGGGCAGTGACGTTTAACGGTCTTGGTGGGGGCTGGACACTTGGAAGTGCTTTAGCAACATCAGGTGACTTAGCTGCAAATGCTGGAACTTTTGACACATCTTCAGTTGGTAACTATGCGGTTACTTGTTCTAGGTTTGGCACTTCTGGAGTACAAACAAGAGTTGTTAATTTTAATGCTTCTACAATAAGTATTTCAGGTATTAGCACCAGCGCATTGCAAGTAACCGGGTCTGCTCTTACTTTCAATGTTGGCACTAGCCAAATTAACTTGACTGGCACCGCATCAACGCTAGGAATTTTTGCTGGTGGAGTCACGTTTAACAACGTAGCGTTTACAGGCACTACAACCGTCACCAAAAGCATAAGCGGTGCAAACACCTTCAATAACCTGTCCGTTACTGGTCCATCCGCCGCAGGCGTTACCACAGTCACCTTTGACTCCCAGCAAACCATCAACGGCACCCTGTCCACCACAGGCACGGCAGGCAACCGGCGGGTGTTCTTTGCCTCTGCCACATATGGCATTTCCGTTGATCTTGTGGTCAACTCCGCTCCAAGCCTGACCGACGCAGACTTCCGAGGCATCTATGTCCGGGGCACTGCCGCCCCCATCAGCGGCACACGCATTGGCAACAGGGGCGAGTGCAGGAACATCACATTTGATGCACCTAAGACGGTGTATTGGAACCTTGCCGGGGCGCAAAACTGGAGCGCAAACGGATGGGCAACAACGTCTACCGGAGCGCCATCTACAAACAACTTCCCGCTACCGCAGGACACGGCCACATTTACCAACGCGGGTTCGGTGACGGGTACTATTTCTATAGATGTGGCCGCCCTTTCTAGCGTAGACATGTCTGGCCGGACCAGCGCAATGACCCTTGCGCTTGGGACGACAACGGTGTACGGAAATTGGACAAACGGCTCCGGCACAACATTAACAAACGCCGTAACGCTAACTTTCTCCGGTGGCACAACCCAGACAATCACCAGCGCAGGCAAAACATTTTCTGGTCCCATCACCATCGACACCTACGGCGGCACGGTTCAACTTGCCGACGCGCTGAACATTGGCTCGCAGATTCTGACGGTTACAAACGGTACGTTTACTACAGCAAGCTATGCGATAACTGCTGGTGGCATTACGTCTAACAGCAGCAACGTAAGGACCGTTAATCTTGGAGCGAGCACTTTAACCTTAAGCTCCGTAACAACGCATGTAAATTTTGGCGCAACTAATTTAACTTTTAACGCAGGAACATCTTCTGTTAATGTTAATTACAACTCCAGCGGTACGCTTAACGTATTTTGGGGTGGAGTTACATGGTATAATGTAACATTAAATAATAGTTCTTCGGGCTCCTTTGTATATACTTTTAGCGGCGCTGTAAATACAGTATTTAATAATCTTACAATTGTAAATGGGATAGGTGCTGGTTTTGCTGTTTATGCATTTTCTGCAAACCAGACAATCAACGGCACCCTAACTTGTGCAGGCGCATCTGCGGTGCGGCGTGTATTCCTACAATCTAACACCCTTGGAACTCAGCGCACGCTGACAGCCGCAGCCATATCCGCCACTGATTGTGATTTCCGCGACATCAACCTTGCTGGTGCGGCATCAGGCGCTTCTCCTACACGCGCAGGAGACTGCGGTGGCAACTCGGGCATCACCTTTCCTGCGGCCAAGACGGTCTACTGGAACCTTGCGGGCACACAGAACTGGAGCGCTACGGGGTGGGCAACTAGCTCTGGAGGAGCCCCGGCGGTTAATAACTTTCCCTTGGCTCAAGACACGGCTGTGTTTGATAACACAGGAGCCGCAGGCACGATCACAATTGAGCGGGCGTGGAACATCGGCACCTTTGATGCGTCTGCACGGACTAGTGCAATGACGCTAAGCACCAGCACTAACAACCCAGTGGTATATGGCAACTGGACGTTTGGCACAGGTGTTACCTCCTCCAGCACCACGGACACGTTGGTTTTTAGCAAGAACGGCACTCAGGCCATCACCAGCAACGGCGTTCAGTTTGGCTGCAACGTAACCGTTAACAATCCTTCTGGCACCGTCCAACTTGCCGACGCTCTGTCGCTAGGTTCTACCCGCACCTTGACCCTCACCGCAGGGACATTTGATGCTGTCACCTATAACGTAACAGCAGGGGCGTTTTCATCTGCGGGCAACACCACCACGCGGATGGGTTCTGGTACGTGGACGATGTCCGGCACTGGAACTGTGTGGAACGCAAATGCTGCGTCAATATTGATTGTTGGGACTTCTAATATTGTTCTCTCTGATACATCCACAAGTGGCAGAACTTTTATTGGTAGCGGCCTGTATTACAACAAACTCACAATTGGAGGGGCTACCGGAACGTCTAGTACGTTTTTTAGTGGGTCTATTATTTTATCCGAATTGGCGTCTACCAAGACAGTTGCGCATACAGTACAATTTACTCAAAACGTAACTACACAAGTAGGCAAGTGGTCAATTACCGGTACTTCTGGTAATGTGGTTACTGTTACCTCCAATGCTGCTGGCACGGTTTTTAACTTATTTATATTAGGTCCGGCCACCACAGGTGTTGATTATCTGTCTGTTCGTGACTGCGCAGTCTCTACCACCAGCTCCGGTGAGTTCTACGTTGGCGCAAACAGCACAAACGTATCGGGTAACAGTGGCCCTATCTTTTTCACGGCTACACCTGCCCCACGCACTCTCTACTGGGTAGGCGGCACGGGCAACTGGTCCTCCACCACTAAGTGGTCCACATCCTCCGGTGGCGCATCGGGCGCAGCCATCCCAACATCCCTTGACGCGGTTGTCTTTGACTCCGCCTCTAACGCCACAGCCTACACAGCGACCATTGACGCAGGAGTAACCCTAGCTCGCTGCGCTTCGTTCACCATGGCTGGCCCGCTGGCGGGTAACGTGACCTTTGCAGGCACGGTGGGTATTGCCTTCCACGGGAACGTCAGCTTCGCTGCTACCGGGATCACCCGGACATACACGGGCACGATGAACTGGGCAGGTAACGCCAGCTACACGTTTACAACCAATGGGCTGACACTTGGGTCAAACTGCACGGTTCTCGGAATTGGATCAACATGGACGCTTGGAAGTGCTTTAGATATCGGTACGCCTACACTTACAGTTACATACGGAACATTTAATACATCGGCAAGCAACTATGCGGTTACTTTGGGAAGTATTTCGTCTAACAATAGCAACATAAGAACAATAACATTAAATAGCAGTTCATTATCTATATCACAAGCAACTTTTGTTACATTTACTACATCTACTAACTTAACATTTAATGCCAACACATCTACTATTACATCAAGTTCTGTTTCTGGACCTATTTTTAACGGCGGCGGACTGACATTTTATAACATCAGTTTTACCGGCGCCAACCCTGCTTCTATAGCTATTAACCAAGCAAACACATTTAACAACCTGTCCTTTACGGGTCGCACTACTGTAGGAATTACCCCCGTCACTTTTAACGCCAACCAAACTATCAACGGGACCCTGACCGTTAGCGCGGGTACCGCAGCCGCATATCGCACGTTCCTTGCCTCTGACACGATAGGCACCACCAGAACCCTTACCTGCGCGGCTGTGTCTGCGACCGACGCTGATTTCAGGGACATCACTATTGCAGGCGCAGCGGCTCCTATCAGTGGAACCCGGTTAGGTGACGCCAAGGGAAACTCCGGGATCACGTTCCCCGCAGCCAAGACGGTTTATTACAGACAGTCTACTTCGGTTTCATGGGCAACCACAGGATCGGGAAGTTGGTCACTTACCAATAATGGCGCATTAGACGCTACTGCTTTTCCGTTAGCCCAAGACACTGCCATTTTTCCTTCTTCGCCCACCGCTTATCCGACTAGCGGGAATATCGTCACCATCAACGCTTCCTTCAACATCGGCACCATTGATATGTCGGCCCGAACGGCCAACACAATGACGCTGGCGATGGGTACGACAAACCCGACTATCTACGGCAACTGGATCAACGGGACGGGAACAACGCTAAGTGGCTCGGGCAGGTTAACGTACGCAGGTCGAGGGGCGCAGCAGATCACCAGCGCAGGCAAGACGTTTACCCAGCAGACAACTATAAACAGCCTTGGAGGCTCTGTAACTCTTCAAGACGCTTGGGTAACAAGTTCTGGAACGGCCAACTTTAACCCGGAACTTTTGGCTGGTACCTTTGATGCCAACGGGTATAACGTAACCAACGCAGGAACGGGATCATATCAAGCATTCTCTTCTACCGGAACGCTTACCAGAACATTAGCTATTGGTTCCGGCACGTGGACATTTTCAGGGTCTGGGGCGCAGTGGGCCGTTTCCGGTTCCAACATTACTATTACTGGCTCTGGAACCATTAGCTTCCCAAACGCTTCTGGTAAACAGTTTACTGGCGGGGGTCTTTCCTATTCCGGCATCACCCTCAATCAAGGCGGTGCGGGCACCTTGACCATTGGCGGAAACAACACCTTCAAGACAATTACCAACACGTACAGCGCCACGGGCGCTACGTCGATTGCGCTGGGCAGTACCACCCAGACCCTGACCGATCCGTGGACCGCTACGGGGGCGGCAACTCGGGTTTTGACTGTCAGTGGTACATCCGCCGCCGCTCCGGGCACTTTAATTTACACGGGCGCTGGCGTTGCCGCCAACTCGGTTGACTACCTCACCATCAGTAACGTCCGTGCTTATCCCTTGGTGGATGAGTGGTACGCCGGGGCCAACTCCACCAACAACGGTTCTCTGGGCTGGTACTTCGTTGCCGCTGGCGGCACGGTCTACGCCGCAACGATTACTGAAACGGGTACGGGTACTGACTCTATCCTTGCCCGAGCAGCTTTTAACAGCAGCCTGTCCGATACCGCCACAGGCACAGATAGCATTAGCGCTAGTTTTCTTTACCTTGGTACCGTATCGGAACTTGCCACAGGGTCTGACTCCGTACTGGCTCAAGCTATTTTCCGGGCCTCTCTTGCTGAATCCGGGCTTGGTTCTGACACCATTTCCGCGCAGTCGGCCTTGGGGGCTGCAATCCTTGAGTCTGCCACCCTTGCCGATACTGACCTTGCTCGGCTAATTGCCCGCGCTACTCTGGATGAGACCGCCACGGGAACGGATACCGATGTTGGGCGTATTAGCTTCCCGACAAGCATCTCCGAGACTGCCACGGGTACAGACACCGATTCTGCTACCAACACCCTGCGGCCCAGTGTTTCTGAGTCCGCTACCGGCACTGAAACCGTAGCCACCCGCTACATCGCTCGGCCCAACATTGCCGAAACAGCTACTGGCACTGACGCGGTTTCCGCTCTGGCTATATTCCGTTCTGCTGTAGCCGAGTCCGCCACGATCACGGACTTAGTCTCGGCGCTCAAGGGGGCGGTTGCCTACATCGTTGAGTCTGCTACCGGCACGGAAACCGTTTCTCCTCGGTACATCGCTAACCCAAACATCTTCGAGTCTGCTACCGGTACTGAAGCTATTGCCACCCGCTACATCGCCCGTCCCAACATTGCCGAGACGGCTACTGGTACTGACGCAGTTTCTGCGCGGGCTACATTCCGTTCCGCCGTAGCTGAGTCCGCCACGATCACGGACCTTATCTCTGCCCTTAAGGGATACTTCGTTTACATCGTTGAGTCTGCTACCGGCACTGAAACCGTCACCCCTCGGTACATCGCCAACCCAAATATCTCCGAGTCTGCTACCGGCACTGAGACCGTCACTCCCCGGTATATTGCCCAGCCCAACATTGCTGAGACTGCCACGGGCACTGAGACTGTTTCCCCGCGCTACATTGCGCGGCCCAGTATTTCTGAGAGCGCCACCGGCACTGACACTGACGCAGCCAAGTTGACCGCTGCGGGAACAATCTCCGAGACCGCAACCGGAACTGAGGCCATTACCGCCCGGGCTACGTTTAAATCAAACATCTCCGAGTCTGCCGTCGCCCAAGAGCTTGTCCAAGCGTTCTTTGTCGTTGCCGCACAGGTCAGCGAGCTTGCCACCGGTTCGGACCAGATCAGTGCCCTACGGGCGTTAGCGGCGGCGGTTGTTGAGGCTCTCACCATCTACGAGGGCAGCTATGTCGCAAACGCCACCTTTAACACCCCCGGTGCCGGTTCATGGACTGTCCCTGCTGGAGTGACCAGCGCAATCATTGAACTGTGGGGCGGTGGCGCTGGCGGGTACGAAGGCAGAGCATCTGGAAATGGCGCTGGTGGAGGTGGCGGCGCTTACGCTAAGAAGATATTGAGCGTGACCCCCGGCGCGAGCTTGAATTACGTTGTGGGTAGTGGCGGCGCGGGGTTTAGTGTCTTTCCCGTTGTCCCAGCCACCGCAGGCACTGCGTCTACTTACAGCACTATTTCGGCTGGAGGCGGCGCTGTTTTTGGGGCCGGAGGGACTGCCACTGGCGGCGACATCAATATTTCTGGCGGTACTGGAGTGGTCATTACCGGGGGAACCGCAGGAGGTCCGGGCGGAGGTACTGGTGGAACTACAAGCGGCGCTGCGGGTAACGCCCCGGGCGGTGGCGGTGCGGGCGGCATATATACCGGTGGATTTTTAAACGCTCCGGGTGGCAATGGCGCAAACGGGCGTGTCCAGTTCTCTACGTTAGTGGGGTCTCCTACCGCGCTGGTAAATTTTGTTGGTCGGCTCCAAGAAGCCGCTACGGCCCAAGATGCTGTAAACGCTCCGGGATCAGCCTACAACATCCTGATGCAGGAGCTTGCGCAGGCGCAAGACGCACTTACCACCACGGCTGTCTTCCCCGTTTCTCTGTCCGAGACCGCCACCGGCACCCAGACCAACAGCGCAGCCTTCATCCCCTTGGCGACGATTACCGAGTCAGCCACGATTACCGATGTAGCCAGCGCACTCCAAGCATTTGCCGCCAGTATTTCCGAGACCTCTGCCGCCGCAGACTCGGTGCTGGTTGCCCCGTCCATCTTCAACGCCATCGCGGTTGCCGCTGCCACGGCTATTGACAACTTCAACCCGGCAGGCAGCATCTACAACGTCACCGTCCCTGAGAGCGCCACCCTGTCCGACAGCGTGATCGGGGCGTTCCTGTGGAACCTAATCAATGATTCTCAGAACGTAACTTGGAGCCTTGTCGATGCCGCGCAACCCACAACATGGGCGCATGTCGAGGCATCTCAGTCTGGTGGCTGGAACATCATTCCGATCACGACTGATAGGTATGGGCCAACATGGGCCGCATCTGCGGCGGGCGGCGGTACGGCTATTTTGCTCAATGGCCAGCAGACAACTGACGTCTACCAGCAGTACATGTTCTACAGGAACGGGGCTTGGATAGTTCCACGATTGACTATACCGGGAGTTTTTAACTCAATTCAGTACATCAATGGCCAGTACTTTGTGTACAGCGCTAACACCAACGTTTCGTACGGCGCTAAATTGCTGCGCAGCACCGATGGCCTGAATTGGTCGGCGGTCACAACACTGCCCACCAGCACCCCTAACACCAGACAAGTGTTGGGGATGTTTGGCAATGGCTCTACCATCGTCATTGCCTACAACAACCTCACCTACATCAGCACAGACAATTGCGCGACGTGGACTGCTAGTTCCGCTCTGCCCGGTGATTTGCAGGGGGCTGTTGTAGGGTTTGCGTTCGGTGCTGGTCTGTACGTTATGTGCGACGGGCGAAGGGTATTCACTAGCGCAAACGCACTGACGTGGACTCAGGCCGTTAGTTTCACTGGGGTGGGTTGGTCTGGGCAACGTGGATCGGTATCGTGGAGCGGTTCTAGATTTGTTGTAATTGCAAGAAACATCTTTGCGTTCGATTCGCCCCAGATTCGCACCAGTACTAACGGGATTACATGGACAACCGTTAGCCCCCCGTCGCCGCTTAGTACGCAGGCAGTTTGGGCGTTTTGGGATGGGGCGCAGTTTGTCTTTGCTACCGCCGGTGCGGGTTCCACCAATGCTGCGTTCTACGCCGCAAACTCCACACTGACCACGTTCACGCTGCTTGGCTATCTGCCGGGGCGTTTTTACATCCCAACAATACAGGCAAGCTACTTGATGGGGTCTATTAACGGTCAGTACATCCCGCCGGGTTACGCCATCCCTTTTACGGGCACTTTCTACACTTCACCAAACTTCTCCACTTTCAATGCGATCAACGCCGCTTGGCCAACAAACGCATGGGGTGTGGTGGATGCCTCGACGGCAACCTCGTGGAA
>Ga0222713_10002509_pt1 | contig 19580 bp, 14 predicted proteins | sample C33_649DmetaG_FD_165061 | JGI IMG/M metagenome (GOLD analysis project Ga0222713, IMG submission 165061) | Estuarine water microbial communities from San Francisco Bay, California, United States - C33_649D | ecosystem: Environmental > Aquatic > Marine > Unclassified | place: USA: California...
GCGTTCTGGTTGGAGAACCAGAGGCCGCGGTAGTAGTACTCGCTGTCGTAGCCGGCCGTCAGGTCGAGGGCGACCGGATTGGCGGCGGCGGTCTGGGCAAGACCGGTCGCGGCGAGGAGGGTGGTGAGGGTGAGGGCGGTGATGTGCTTCATGGCGACACCCCTAATGCTTACCCCGTGCCAAACTCCGGAAGCGTGCCATTGGCACGAGAAATTGACCGAAAGAGGTCGTTTTTCGGCAAGCCGGCCGATTTTTGCCCTTTTTTAGGCTCTGACTGCTGTATGAAACTATCCTCAGGCTGACCGATAGACGGCGACGTGCGCTTCGGCGGCCTTGGCCCAACTGAAATCCTGTTTCATCGCCTGCTTGCGGAGCGCTTTGAAGGCCTTCGGTTGCGCGTAAAGGTCGAGCGCCCGCTCAAGGGCCCAGGCGATGCCGTCATGATCGGCGTGTTCGAAGACGATGCCGGTGCCGTCCTTCTTGCCGTCCCAGCCGCGGACGGTGTCCGCGAGCCCGCCGGTGGCGCGCACGATCGGCAGCGTGCCGTAGGCCATCGAATACATCTGGTTAAGGCCGCAGGGTTCGAACCGGCTCGGCATGAGGAAGAAGTCGCTGCCGGCTTCGATGCGGTGCGAGAGTCCGTTGTCGTAGCCGATGCGCACGGCGCAAAGGCGCGGGAAGTCCGCCGCGAGACGGCGATACTCGTTCTCGAGCGCGGCGTCGCCGCTCCCGAGCAGCACGAAGCGCAGCTTCTGTTCGCGCAGGAAGCGGGGCAGCACGCCGACGGCGAGGTCGAGTCCCTTCTGGTCCCAGAGACGCGAGATCACGCCGACGAGCGGCAGTTCGTCGTCCGTCGGCAGCCCGAGTTCGCGCAGCAGCGCGGTCTTGCACCCGGCCTTGCCCGCGGGCTTGGCCGCCGAGAACGGCTTGGCGATGTGCTTGTCGGTGGCGGGATCCCATTCGTCGCGGTCGACGCCGTTGAGGATGCCGCTGAGCGCGCCGGCGCGCCGGCGGACGACTTCGTCGAGGCCGTAGCCGAACGCGGGCGTGAGGATCTCCTGCGCGTAGGTCGGGCTGACGGTGATGACCTTGCCGGCATGGAGGATGCCGCCTTTGAGGAAGTTGACGCCGCCGAGGCATTCCAGCTCCTGCGGGCTCCAGAGGAACTCGGGCAGCCCGAGGTAGGCCATGAGGCGGCGCGGGTGCAGGCCCTGGTGCTGGAGGTTGTGGATGGAGATCGCCGTCCGCGCACCGCCGAGGGCGGTGTGCTTCAGCGTGGTGTTGAGCAGCACGGGGACGAGCCCCGCGGTCCAGTCGTGGCAGTGGACGACGTCCGGGAGCCAGCTCGTCGCGAGGCAGGCGTCGAGGCCGGCCCGTCCGAAGAAGGCCGCGCGCTCGCCGGCGTCCTCACGCGCCGGGTAGATCTCCCGTGCGCCGTAGAAATCCTCGTGTTCGACGAACCAGGCGTCGAAGCCCGACGAGACCGTGAGCGTGCGCACGCGGCAGGCCGCGCGGCGAGGGTCGCCGCCGACGCCGACCTTGAGGGCTTCGATGAGCGTGCCCATGTGCTCGCGTCCCGGCACGGAGCCATAGAGCGGCGTGACGGCGCGCACCTCGTGGCCGAGCGCGGCCAAGGCCTTGCCGAGCGCGACGGTGGCGTCGCCGAGACCGCCGGCCTTGGACCAAGGCGCGAGTTCAGGGGTCACGAAAAGGATCTTCATGCTTCGGAAGGAGGAGTCTGGGCCCGGCCGAGCCGGTTGAGCAGCGGCACGAAGGCCACGAGCAGGAGCAGGGCCGCGACCATGGCGAGGTTGCCCGCGAGGTCGTGGACGGAGCCGAGGGAGGAGAAGCCGGGCTGGCCGTGCTCGATGCCCGCGAGGTCGCGGTCGAGCGACTTGGAGCCATGTTCCAGCGCGTGGAAGGTGAGGAAGGCGTTGCGCCCGATGTTCAGGAGGATCGCCGTGAAGCCGGCCAGGGCGATCAGCGAGACGCGTCGCAGCAGCGCGCCGGGGAACCCTCCCTCGAGGAAGACGGAGCCGAGGAAGGCGCCCGCGAACACGCACGCCGAAAGCGAACGGATGCCCGAGCAGGCTTCCGCCACGCCCACGGCGTCGCCGTTCGGGAAGACGATGGTGTTGCCGCTGACGCGGATCTCGTGGCCGTTGGCGCGCAGGAGGCCGGAGACGATCTCGGTGACGTTCGTCAGGAGCGCGCCCTTGATCTGGTTGTCGACGAGGTAGAGGAAGGGGCCGGAGATGAGCCAGACGCCGGCGGGGAAGACGAGCAGGCCGACCGCGCGCCAGCGCGTGGCGGCGGTCGCCGAGGTGTCCTGCGGTCCGCGGGCGGAGAGGTAGCCGAAGGAGAGCGCCGCGCCGGTGAACCCGAAGGCGATCGCCAGGGTCGGGCCGACGCCGGTGCCGAAGATCGCGCGCGCCGCCGCGCCGAGTCCGAAGCAGGCCACCGCGAGGAAGGCGAGCGTCTGGGCTCCGAGCAGGGCGAAACGGGAGGCCGGGGCGGAGACGTGGGAGCGCTCGCCGGTCAGCAGCGCGCGCAGTTCGTCCCAGCGGTCCCAGAGCACATACGCCGAGAAGGCCGGCACGAGGTAGCCGAAGCCGTAATCATCCTTGGTGCTCCAGATGGCCCATTGGTCCCAGGTCGCGAAGGCGGCCATGCCGATCAGCATCAGGCCGAGCCCGCGCGTCGTACCGTCGAGCGCGCCCGGCGTCGTGGCCTGTGCGTCCGCGGACATCAGAACCGGGGCACCGCGGCCAGCAGCGTCTTCGTGTAGGCTTCCTTGGGGTCGCCGAGGATCTGCGCGGGCGTGCCTTGCTCGACGATCCTGCCCTTGGACATCACGAGGATGTGGTCGCTGACGTGTTCGACGACGGCGAGGTCGTGCGCGATGAAGAGATAGGTGAGGCCGAACTGTTCCTGCAGGTCCTGCAGCAGGTTCACGACTTCGGCCTGGACGGAGACGTCGAGGGCCGAGACCGGCTCGTCGCAGATGATGAGCTCAGGCTGCACGGCGAGCGCGCGGGCGATGCCGATGCGCTGGCGCTGGCCGCCGGAGAATTCATGCGGGTGGCGGCGGAGGTGTTCGGCCGGGAGCTGGACGCTGCGCAGGAGCTCGGCGCAACGGGCTTCGCGGTCGGCGCGCGTCATCGACGGGAAGTGGATCTCGAGCGGCTCCGAGAGGATGCTGAGGACGTCGGCGCGCGGGTTGAGCGAGTTATACGGGTCCTGGAAGATCATCTGGATCTTCTTGCGCCAGGGCAGGAAGGCGGCGTTCGCGAGCGTGCCGATGTCCTGGCCTTGGTAGCGGATGGCGCCCGCGGTGCGCGGCGCGAGCTTCACGATGGCGCGGCCGGTCGTCGTCTTACCCGAGCCGGATTCGCCGACGAGCCCGACGGTCCTGCCCTTGGGCACGACGAACGAGATGTCGTCCACGGCCTTCTTCGGGGCGGCCTTCTGGAAGAACCAGGCGGCGCGGCCGGGGTAGTGGACGGAGAGTCCGCTGATTTCGAGCAGGTTGTCGCTCATCGGGAGACCTTGAGTTCCTCGGAAAGGGTGGTGAGGCGTCGGCGGCGTTGGCCGAGGCGCGGGATGCAGGCGATCAGCGCCTTGGTGTACGGGTGGGTCTGCTCGCGCATGACCTGGGCGACGGGACCGCTCTCGACGATGCGGCCCTTCCACATGACCTGCACCTTGTCGGCGAAGTTCGCGACGATGCCGAAGTTATGCGTGATCAGGATGATGCTCATCCCGCGCTCGCGGCGGAGGCGGGCGAGCAGGTCCATGATCTCCTTCTGGATGGTGACGTCGAGCGCGGTGGTCGGCTCGTCGGCCACGAGGATCTTCGGGTCGCAGGCCAGGGCCATGGCGATCATCGCGCGCTGCTGCATGCCGCCCGAGAGTTCGTGGGGGTATTGGTCCGCGACGCGTGCGGGGTCGTTGATATGGACCTCCGCGAGGGCGCGGATGACTTCGGCCCTGATGTCCTTGATCTCCGGACGATGGAGCGCGATGGCTTCGCCGATCTGGAAGCCGATCGTGTAGACCGGATTCAAGGAACTACCGGGTTCCTGGAAGATATAGGCGATGGATCCGCCGCGGACCTTGGCGAGCTGGTCCTCGGGCAAGGTCAGGAGCTCGACCCCGGCCAGACGCACGGAGCCGCCGAGCGCGCAACCGGGGGCAGGCGGAAGGAGGCGGGTCAGGGCCAGGGCGGTGACGGACTTGCCGGAACCGGATTCGCCGACCACCGCCAGGACCTCGCCGGCGGCCAGCTCGTAGCTCACCCCTTGGGCGGCGACGGTCTCCCGGTCACCGTTGCGGAAGGTGACACTGAGGTCCTGGACTCTCAGGAGGGGCTCGGCGGACATGGGCTTCAACATAGGTCGGGCAGGGACGAAGGGGAAGGAAGAACGAAGTTCATTCGGCGCGCCAGCGGTCTTCGACGACGGTCTTCGGGGCGCCGCGCACCTTGCCTTCGCGGAAATCCTTGAGATCGGTTTCGCGTTGGGCCGGGTCGAGCCAGAAAAGCCCGTGCTGACCCGGGTCCTCGGCGGCGCGGACGTCGAAGCCTTCGGGGAACTTCACCCAGCCCCAGTGCGCGATGCGGTAGCCCGGCACCTTGAAGCCGGGGATGAAGTCCGCCAGGTCATGGATGCGGCGCTGCATCGCGAAGGAGAGGCGGACCATCTCGTCCTCCTCAGTGGCGTCGCGGAAACGGTCGATCAGCTTGGACAGCTCCGGGTCGTCGACGCCGGTGATGTTGTTCGTCTGGCGCTTCGGCACCTTGCGTCCGTCGGCGAGCACTTCGACCGCGTTCTCGGAATGATGCGACTCCCAGAGCTGAGGGAGGCGGCTCGAGACGGACCAGGCCCAGAAGACGATGTCATGGTTCTTCTCCATGACCTTGCGATACATCGTGGTGTGCTCGAGCGTCTCGGGGCGCAGTTCGACGCCGCAACGGCGCGCCGACTCCACGAGGGTGGCCAGGTATTTGCGCCGGTCGGAAGTGTCGAAGGTGAGGCGGAAGGAGAGACGCTCGCCGGCGGCATTGGTGAGGATGCCGTCCGGTCCCTCCCGCGTGAAGCCGGCCTTGGCGAAGGCGGCACGGGCCAGTTCCGGCGAGTAGCGGCGGACGCGGATGGAGGGGTCGGTGAACTTGCCCAGGCCTTCGCTGAACTGCTGCAGGCGCTCGTAGTCGCCGCGGTAGAATCCGTCGATGACCCTCTGGAAGTCGGTGGCGTGCTGCAGGCCGACGCGCACGTTGAGGTCGGACAGCATCGGCCGCTGCGTGTTGAGGTAGAGTCCGTAAGGCGGGCGGGGGATGTCGTTGAAGAACTGGGCCTTGGTGAGGTAGCCGAGCTGGTAGGCCTTCTTCTCGTTGGTGCCATACCAGTAGCGCGGCATCATGATCGGCATGAAGTCGATCTCGCCGGCCAGCATCGAGTTGTAGGCGCTGTCGATGTCGCGGATCACCCCGTAATGGATGGCGTCAGGGTTGAACCGGTGACGGTAATATTTACGACGGTCGCCCCACCAATCGGTCATGCGGGTCAGCGTGAGGGACTTCTCGCGGACGAAGTCCTCGGGTTTGACGTAATACGGGCCGGTGGTCGGCTGGAAGCGGTCGTTGTAGGCCTTCTCGTAATTCGGGCCGAAGTCCTTGAAGAACTGGCGGGGCGTCGGCCGGAGGCCGCCGAGCAGCTCCAGCTGGTAGGGGCGCTTGCGCGGCGCCTTGATGGCGATCGTGTGGTCGTCGAACTTCGTGATGCCGCCCCACTCGCGGGTGTAGTGGTCGGCATACCAGTCGGCCTTCGCCCAAGGAGAGCGGTGGAAGTAGAACGTGAAGAAGAAGTCGTCGGCCGTGATCGGCTGTCCGTCCGTGAACTTCGCGTTCGGGTCGAGGCGGAAGTAGGCCGTCATACCGTCGGCGGACATCGCCCAGCTCGTCGCCAGCGCGGGGATGGTCTCGTCGGTGTTCGGATGGCCCGCGAGCAGGCCGAAGTCGTTGTTGTCGTAAAGCTCCCCGCGGAAGCCGTTGTTCGCGTTCGGCCCCACGCGCCGCAGCGTCGGCGGCGTCGAGGCCATGAACTGACGCAGGACGCCGCCGCGGACCGCGCGCGGATCGGCGAATTCCTTCTGCTCGGAGCCGTCCTTCCAGACGAGGTCCCGGGGGAGGTCGGCCGGCTGGGCGAAGCGGAAGAAGTCCGGGTGCGCTTCGTAAAAGGCCTTGGCCTTGGGGTCCTGATACGTCTCGGCGCGGACAAGGCCGACGAGGCAGAGGAGGGCGAGGAGGAATCTCATCGTTGCTGGCGGCGGAGGTCGAAGGCGTCCTGTAGCGCCTCGCCGATGAAGTTGATCATGACCATGGTGCCGACGAGGCAGCCGAGCGTGGGGCCGAGGATCCACCAGGCGTGCCAGTTCTCCTTGGCTTGGTGGAGCAGGTCGCCCCACGAGGGTTCGGTGGGCGGCAGGCCGAAGCCGAGGTAGTCGAGCGCGGAGAGCGAGAACACCAAACCGTGCAGGCTGAAGGGCAGCGTGGTGAGGATCACCGTCGCGCAGTTCGGCAGGATGTGGCTCCAGATGATGCGGACGTGGCCGGCGCCGAGGGCGCGCGAGGCGGTCACGAAGTCGCGGGCGGAGACCTGATAGGCCGCGGCTCGCAGCTGCTGGGCGAGGCCGATCCACGAGAAGGCCACGAGGATCAGGATGAGGATGGCGAGCGAGGGCTCCAGCAGGCTCGCGAGGAAGATGATGGCGTAGAGGAAGGGGATGTTGGACCAGATTTCCATCACCCGCTGCAGGACGAGGTCGAACCAGCCGCCGAAGTAGCCCATCGCGGCGCCGAGCGCGAGCCCGACGCCGTAGACGCAGGGGAGGAAGATGAGGGCGGCGAGGAGCAGCAGGCGGAAGCCGCCGAAGAGGCGCGCGACGATATCGTGCCCGGATTCATCGGTGCCGAGCCAGTGCCCGTCCAGCCCGGGCGGGCAAGGCGACGGGATCAGGGTGCGCAGGCCTTCGCCGGGCTGCCAGTCGGTGCGGTCCGTGGCGGGCACGCGGCGCACGAGCTGGCCGTCGACGAATTTCGCGCGGGCGAGGCCGACGCCGTCGGCGAACAGGCGCGCGTCGCCGGAGGGCCGGCCGTTGATGATGGTCCAGGTCTGCCGGCGGGTGCCGTCGGCGTTGAGCGTGAAGATGCGCCCTTCGGCGATGACGCCGCGAGGGTCCTGCCAGCGTCCCTCGGCGTCGCGCGATACCTCCGGCATGACTTCGCAGACTTCGTCGGGGGCGAACGGTATCGGCGGCATGATGAGCCAGCCACGTCCGTCGCGCTTCAACTCTTCGGCGAGGAGCCGGTAGTTCGGCTCGCCTTCGATCTTCAGGCCGAGCTCACGTCCTGAGACATAGCCGGCGAAGACGGGGAAGCGCGTGACGCCGTCGACCTTGAGGACGAGGGGACGGTTACCCACGAGCAGCGGTCCGAGCAGCGCGAGCACCGACAGGGCCAGCAGTCCGAGCAAGGACCACCAGCCGGCGCGATGGCGTCGGAAGCGCGCGAAGCGCTGCAGGGTGATGGGGTCGAGCAGGCTCATGCGGATTTGTCGAACCGGATGCGCGGGTCGACGGCGGCGACGCAGAGGTCGGAGACGATGTTGCCGATGAGCATCGCCAGGCTGGAGAGGGTGAGGAGCCCGAGGAAGACGGGGAAGTTGCGGTGCGTGAGCGCGTCGTAACCGAGCAGGCCGAGCCCGGGGATGTTGAAGGTGACCTCGATGAGGAACGAGCCCGTGAGGAAGAAGCCGAGGTTGCCGCCGAAGGTCGCCGCGAGCGGGATGAGCGCGTTGCGGAGCGCGTGGACATAGACGATGCGACCGTGGCTGAGGCCTTTCGCCTTGGCGGTGCGGACGTAGTCGGCCGCGAGATTGTCCAATAGTCCGTTACGCGTGAACAGCGTCAGCGCCGTGAACGCACCGACCATCTCGCAAGCCAGCGGGACGATGGTATGATGCAGGCGACCGCCCCAGGTCAGGGAATCCCAGTCGAAGCCCTTCGTGGGGAACCAGCCGAGCTGGAAGCACAGGAACTGCAGGGCCGCGACGGCGAGGATGAAGCCCGGGATCGAGTAGAGGATGAAGAGCACCTGCGAGGAGCCGCGGTCGAACCATCCGTCGCGCTTCAGGGCTTTGGCCACGCCGAGCGGGATCGAGATGCCGTAGGCGAGGAGCAGCGACCAGGCGCCGAACCAGGCCGAGATCGGCAGGCGGGCTTTGATCTCATCCCAGACCGGACGGTCGCTCGTCGTCGAATCGCCTAGCTCACCTTGCAGCAGGCCGGCGTAGGCGCGTCGGTAGACGAGCACGCGGGTAGCCTTGTCGGGGTCATCCGGCAGGGGCGCGGCTTCGGCGCGCCAGTCAGGGTGGATTTTCTTGGCGTCGGCGGGGGCGACCGCGAAGCCGTCCTTGTCGGACCGGACGACGAGTTTCAGCGTCGCGCCTTCGATTTGGTCGTCGGCGACGTCCGCTTCACCCTTGCCGTCCTTGTCGAGACGGACGGTCACCCAGTCCGCGGGACCAGGCAGGGCGCCGAGCCAGATGGCGTAAGCTTGGAGCAGGGGACGGTCGAAGCCGTAGCGACGGCGTAGGTTGTCCATCTCCTCGGGAGAGGCCGGGCCGCTCGGACGGGCCGCGGAGGTCTGCTTGCGGTTCTCGGCCTGCTGACGTTCGGCCATGGCCTGCTCGATCGGACCTCCGGGGACGAAACGGGTGAAGCAGAACGCGACGAAGGTGATGCCCACGAAAGTCAGTGGGACTAGCAGCAACCGTCTGAGGACGTAGTCGCGCATCGCGGGTCTCCATAGGGCATGCAGGGCGGGGAAGGGGTCAACCCGAAAGGACTCGGCTTGCACCCGTCCGTCCGCTCGGCAAGTTGGGCATGTGCCTCTGCTTTACTCGCTCGCGTGGTTCCTGCTGATGATCGTCCTGGCGGTCGTCGCGGTCGGATGCCTGCTCTTCGTGGTCTTCCTGCTGGCCTTCGCCTGGCGGGCGCCCCGCCGCCATCGGTCGATGTCGCTCGGCTATTGTGCCGTCCAGACCGGCTGCTGGCTCTTCGTGAAGTGTTTCTATCGGGTCCGGCTCAAGGGCATCGAGAACCTGCCGGACCAAGGCGGCGTCCTGCTCATCGCCAACCATGTGGCCTACGTCGACGTCATGATCGTCGGGGTGCTTTCGCCGCGTCCGGTCCGCTTCCTTTCCTGGGAAGGTTTCGAGCGTCAGCGGATCATGCGTTTCCTGACCCGCACGATGGGCACGATTCCGGTGGCTGAAGCCAAGGCCAAGGACGCCATCCAGAAGTCGGCCGACGCCCTCAAGGCCGGGGAGGTCGTGTGCATTTTCCCTGAGGGCAGCCTCACCCGCAACGGCGGCATCCTGCCTTTGCGCAAAGGCTATGAGCTGATCGCCCGGCGGGCCGATTGCCCGATCCTGCCCTTGGCCATCGATGGCATGTGGGGTTCGTTGTTCAGCTTCAGCGGCGGTAAGTTCTTCTGGAAGATGCCGAAGCATTTCCCGCGTCCGGTCAGCGTGGTCGTCGGTCAGGCTTATCCGGCGTCAGAGCACGCCAGGACCCGCCTGCGCCTCCTCGAACTAGCTTCGGAAGCTTTCGCGATGCGCGCCTCCTTGGGCGGCCATCTCGGACGCGAGGTCGCCGAGGGCTTGGCGAAGAAGGACGGGGCGGTCGCCTTGGTCGACCGGACTTCCGCGCGACGCGAGTTCGGCGGCGCCACCTTGCTGGCGCTCTCCTGGGCTTTCGCCGGTGAACTGAAGCGACGCACGAACGCCAAGCGCGTCGCGATCGTGCTGCCCCCGGGCGTCGCGGCGGCGGTGGCCAACCTCGGCTGTCTTCTCGCGGACAAGGTCCCGGTGAACCTCAACTTCTCGCTCGGCCGTGACCAGGCGCTCTCGTGCCTGCAGCGAGCCGAGGTCGAACTCGTCGTGACCGCGGGCGCTTTCCGCAGCAAGCTCGCGGAGAAGTCGCCCGACTTCCCATGGGGTGATCGCGTCCTCGACGTCGCCGATTTCCTGACCGCGCACCCGCGGGCCGACCTCGCCTGGCGCATCGCGTTGATCCGGGTCCTGCCGGCCTCGTGGACGTCCGCCTGCCTGGGTCTGCCGAAGCATGGCGGCGAAGCCGAGGCGGCGTTGCTCTTCACCAGCGGGAGTTCCGGACAGCCCAAGGGCGTGCGCCTCTCGCATCGCAACATCCTGGCCAACCTCCGTCAGATCGAGGACGCGGACATCCTGCCGGACTCCGCCGTGCTGCTGAGCAGCCTGCCGGTCTTCCATAGCTTCGGTTTCACCATCGGCCTGTGGTATTGCCTCTCGCGCGCACCGCGCCTCGTCACTTTGCCCTCGCCGCTCGACGCGGCCGCGGCGGTCAAGGCCATCAAGGACGAGAAGGTCTCCGTCGTCGTGGGCACGCCGACGTTCCTGCGCCCTTACCTCCGTCGCGGCACCGCGGCCGATTTCGCCTCGCTCGAATGGGCCGTCGTGGGCGCCGAAAAATGCCCCGCCGACCTCGTCGACGCGTTCGCCTCGCAGCTCGAGACCCCGATGCTCGAGGGCTACGGCATCACCGAGACGAGCCCCGTGCTCTCCGTCAACGTCCCCGACCGCGCCGATCCCGAGGCGCCTGGCGGCGTCTGGGTCGGCAACGTGCGCGGGTCCGTCGGCCGTCCCGTGGTCGGCGTCGCGGTGCGTTTCCTTGACCCGACGACCGGCGACGTGCTGCCGAGCGGGCAGGTGGGCCTCCTTGAGATCCGGGGCGCCAACGTCTTCATGGGTTACCTCGACGCCGAGCAGACCGCCAAGGCGATGACGCCCGATGGTTGGTATCGCACCGGTGACCTCGCCCGTCTCGACGACGACGGCTTCCTGCACTTGGCCGGACGCCTTTCCCGTTTCTCCAAGATCGGCGGCGAGATGGTCCCGCATGGCACCGTCGAGGAAGCCTTGCGCAAGGTCATGGGCCTCACGGATGCCGTCGAGCTCAAGGTCGCGGTCGCGAGCACCGCGGATCCGCTCAAGGGCGAACAGCTCGTCGTGCTGCACACCGAGGACGTGGACGTCGAGGCGATCCGCGCGGCCTTGGCCGCCGAGGGCCTGGCCAATCTATGGATTCCCAAGATGTTCAAGAAGGTGCCGGGCATCCCGATTTTAGGCACGGGTAAGCTGGATTTGCACAAGTTGCGGGAGCTGGCACAGGGCTGACACGCTTTTGGCTCGCTTGTGGCTTAGGGTCGATTGTCCTAACCGACGATCATGCCTAAAAAGAAGAAGCCCGCGAAGAAGTCCGTCAAGGTGGTCAAGGTCCGCAAGCCGGCCGCTAAGCCCGCGTCCAAGTCCAAGGCGAAGGCTCCCGCCCAGGCCGTCTCCTCGCCGGTGGCCGCCTTTCGCGACGCCATCCTGCATCATCTGAAGAGCACGTTCGCCCGCGACCGCGTCACCGCCACCCGCAACGACTGGTGGATGGCCACGTGCATGGCCGCCCGCGACCAGATGCTCGAGCGCTACATCGACACGCAGTCCCAGCACTCCAGCAAAAACGTCCGCCGCGTCTATTATCTCTCCCTCGAGTATCTCATGGGCCGCGTGCTCACGAACAACCTCGTGAACCTCGGGCTGCGCGACATCGCGACGAAGGCCCTGTCGGAACTCGGTCAGGATCTCGAGACCGTCGCCGACGAAGAAGCCGACATGGGCCTCGGCAACGGCGGCCTCGGCCGTCTCGCCGCCTGCTTCCTGGATTCCCTCGCGACGATGGACATCCCGGCCATCGGTTACGGCATCCATTACGAGTTCGGCCTCTTCCGCCAGACCTTCGTGCAGGGCCGTCAGGTCGAAGTCGCCGACAACTGGCTCGCCAACAACAATCCCTGGCTGATCCGTCGCCCGAACTTCCGTGTGAGCGTGCCGCTCTACGGCCGCGTCAAGCACAGCACCGACGACCGCGGCAACCATTCCGCCGAACTCGTCGAGACCCGCGACCTCCTCGGCGTGCCCTGGGATATCCCGATCGCCGGCTTCGCGGGCAGCAGCGTGAACTTCCTCCGCCTCTGGGAATCCAAGGCCGCGTCGGAGTTCGACTTCCGCGCCTTCGACCGTGGCGGCTATGTCGAGGCCGTCCGCGACCGTACCTCGAGCGAGACCGTCTCCAAGGTCCTCTACCCGAACGACAGCACCGAGAGCGGCAAGGAGCTCCGCCTCGTCCAGCAGATCTTCTTCGTCTCGTGTTCGCTGCAGGACATCCTGCGTCGTCACCGCCGACTGAACGCCGACTTCAGCACGCTGCCGGCCAAGGCCGCGGTGCAGCTTAATGACACCCACCCGGCGGTCGCCGTGGCGGAACTCATGCGCCTGCTGGTCGACGTCGAGCGCCTGACCTGGGAAGAAGCCTGGGCGCTCTGCACCCAGACCTTCAGTTACACCAACCACACCTTGCTGCCCGAGGCGCTCGAGACCTGGTCGGTACCGCTCTTCGAGAAGGTGCTCCCGCGCCATCTCGAGATCATCTACGAGATCAACCGCCGCCACCTCGAGGAGGTGGACCGCCGCTGGCCGGGAGACGACGCCCGCAAGGCCGAGCTTTCGATCATCCAGGAAGGCTTCCCGAAGCGCGTCCGCATGGCGCACCTCGCGGTCGTCGGTTCGCACCACGTCAACGGCGTGGCCGAACTGCACACGCGTCTCCTGCGCGCCCATCTCTTCCCGGGCTTCGACGAGCTCTGGAAGGGCAAGTTCGTCAACGTCACCAATGGCGTCACGCCGCGTCGCTGGGTCCGCGGCTGCAATCCGGAGCTCAGCGTCCTCTGCGATGAGGTCGCCGGTAAGGGCTGGGAATCCGACCTCGGACGTCTCCGCAAGCTCGACGCCGTCGCCGATCGTCCGGCCTTCCAAGAACGCTTCCTGGCCATCAAGCGCGCGAATAAGGTCCGCCTCGCCGCCCGCATCAAGGAGCTCGTCGACGTCGACGTCTCGCCCGACGCGCTCTTCGACGTGCAGATCAAGCGCCTGCACGAGTACAAGCGCCAGCACCTGAACCTGCTGCACATCCTGCACCTGTATCGCCGCATCCTGAACGAGCCGAACGGCAAGTTCACGCCGCGCGTCTGCGTCTTCGGCGCCAAGGCCGCCCCGGGTTACGCCCTGGCCAAGCACATCATCCACGCCATCAACCGCGTGGCCGCCGTCATCAATGCCGACGAGCGCGTGCGCGGCCTGCTCAAGGTCGTCTTCCTGCCGGACTACCGCGTCTCGCTCGCCGAGCGCATCATCCCGGCGGCCGACCTTTCCGAGCAGATCTCCACCGCGGGCAAGGAAGCCTCCGGCACGGGCAACATGAAGCTCGCCTTGAACGGCGCGGTCACGATCGGCACCCTCGACGGCGCCAACGTCGAGATCGCCGAGGAAGTCGGCGATCAGAACATCTTCATCTTCGGTCTCAAGGTCGAGGAGGTCCAGCAGCTCTGGGCTGACGGCTATGATCCGCAGGCGGTGCTCGCCGCCGATCCGGAACTGGCCTCGCTCCTCGACTGGCTCCGCTCCGAGACCTTCACGCCCGAACAGCCGGGCGCGCTCGCCCCGGTCGTCGATTCGCTCATGTCTGGCGGCGACCCTTACCTCGTGCTCGCGGACTTCCGCAGCTACGTCGACGCTCAGGAGAAGGCCTCCCAGGCCTTCCTTGACCGTCGCCGCTGGGCCGCCATGGCCATCCGTAACGTCGCCCGTTGCGCCAAGTTCTCGTCGGACCGCTCGATCGGCGACTACGCCAAGCTGATCTGGAAGACCAAATCCCTCCCGATTCCCCGCTAAGAAGGGATTGAGGTCGGTCGCCGGGACGCCCAAGATGAGCGGCCTTGCGACCCTGCGTCTCCATTCCTGTGCTGCTGACCCTCGCCGTCCTGACGGCGGAGGGGGCGCAGCGTCCGGCCGGTGGCATCAAGGCCGGCGTGGTCATCACCGCCGAAGGCGGACTCGAAGGCACGCAGGTCTACAAATACGATGCCGAGGGGAGGCCGTTGGACGGCACGCCGGCCAAGGCGCGCACCACCAATCCGCTTCCGCGTCCCGCGAACGGAGCCACCGCTGTCGCGCCTGCTCCGGCGCCGGCGGCTTCCGCGGCTCCGAAGGTGGATCAGACCATCCGCACGGCCGACGGTCGGACCGTCCCTTTCTCCATGCAGGGCGAAGGGACAGGGAAGGGCGTCGATGGAGCCGTCGACGTAAACGCCGGTCTCAAGCGAGCCTCCAAGGCCAGCGGACTGATGGAGCAGCGTTTCGAGGCGGGGACGGCCCCGATCGGCAAGGACCAGCTTTACGACCGCAACAACTTGGTGACCCTCGACACGTGGCACGGTCGCTACGACACCCTGGGCCGTAAGAAGGCCGACGTCGAACTGACCGACGGACTCGGCGCCGCGGTGCGTCCGAAGGACACCATCGAAGTGAAGTCCGTGGCCCGCACGAGTTCGACGGTCAACGGCGCCAAGGCCGAGATCCAAGCTTGGGAGGAACGCATGGGCGTGGTCTCCGACGACCGCTACGTCGGCGTGAAGTCCGACTGGCAAGGCCGTCTCAATCCCGGGCCGAAGAGCATCGACCAGCTCTCGATGCAGGACATCAACCGCTACCAGTTCCGTCGGAATCGTTCGGACGAGCCGGGTCTCCCGGCCGTCAAACCCGGCTCGGAAGCGGTGCGGAACACGGGTGCCGCCAAGTAATCGGCGGGAAATGAGGCAATAACCCTGCGTTTTTGCCTCGCAGGTTAGGTCGGGGGATTTACTCCTAGACCCTTAACTTCATGAGCGACGCTCAGCCCAGGCCCGCCCCCGGCGGAATCAGTGACCTCGAGGTCAAAGATGGCCAGATCATCTTCGATTCCGTCTGGTCCGGACTGGAGCGCGAGTTCGGTCGCGAGAAGCTGTCCTTCCCGCGCGAGATCTTCTGGCTCAACGGCGCCCCGGGCGCCGGCAAGGGCACCAACACCGCGTTCATCCTCCAGTATCGCGATTACGCCGCCGACCCGATCGTGGTCAGCGACCTGCTCTCGAGCCCCGAGGCCAAGAAGCGCATCGACGCCGGCATGCTCGTCGGCGACCGCGAGGTCGTGGAGATCCTCTTCCGCAAGCTGCTCGAGTCGCAGTATGACAGCGGCGCGATCGTCGACGGCTTCCCGCGTTCGATGGTGCAGGTGGAGTGCCTCAAGCACCTCTTCGCCAAGCTCAACGACCTGCGCACCGAGTTCCGCGGCACGCCGCATGGCCCGCGTTTCCCGAAGCCGCACTTCCACATCCTCGTCCTGTTCGTCGACGAGAACGAGTCCGTCCGCCGTCAGCTGAAGCGCGGCCAGGAAGCGCTCGCCCAGAACGAGAAGGCCGCCCGCGAAGGCGGCCCGCTCGCCGAGGTCCGCAAGACCGACCTCACGGCCGAAGCCGCCCGCAACCGTTACCGCGTCTTCAAGGAGCGCACCTACGAGCCGCTGCAGTCGCTGCGCGACATCTTCCACTACCACTTCATCAACGCGCAGGGTTCGCTGCCGGAAGTCCAGGCCCGCATCATCAAGGAGCTCCAGTATCAGAGCTCCCTTGAGCTGTCGGAAGAGACGTATGACCTCATCTCGCCGATCCCGCTGGCCTCGCAGATCGTCCAGCACGCCCGCCAGGACCTCGTCCGTCGCCTCGACGACTACGCCGAGCGCAACGCCGAGGTATTCCGTCAGGTCATCGAGCTGATCCAGGGCAAGTTCCTGCCGATCATCCGCGCCCACGCCATCTCCGGGCAGGCCCACGTCAACATCGAGACCCCGGTCTTCGACGACCCGCTGGCCATCTCGATGTTCATCGACATCTTCTCCGAGCGCGGCTTCCACGCCGTGGTCGACCAGCACCGCATCGAGATCCCGGAGACCATCGTCGCCGGCACGGGCAAGGTGATCACGCGCGTCAAGAAGGTCTGGCGCGTGTCGATCCGCTTCGAAGGTTCCGAGATACGCCGGGGCGGCGCCTGAGCCTAGCGCGCGAGGGTCGGTTCGGCCTCGATCCGGTTCTCCGATCCCTCGCGGACGGAGAGACGCTCGGCGTGGCTGCGCTTGTCGGCCGGACGGTCGTCGCGCAGGAGGTTGCCGGTCACGAGGCTGCGACTGAGGCGGGTCAGGCGCAGGGCGTGCCCGTCGCTGTCGAAGATGCTGTTATCCGCGATCCGGAGACGGGCGCCGTCTTCGATGTCGACCGCGGCTTCCTTGCCATGGACGCCGACCACGACGTTCCCGGAGAAGGCGGAGTCCGCGACGCGGCGCAGTACGACGCCGTTCTTCTCGGCGAGGCCGTTGCCGTTGACGAGGTACCGCGGATTGCGGTCGAAATTGTTGCCGGTGACGACGATGTTCCGGCTGTCCTCGACGAGCAGGTCGTGCGTGAAGCCTTCCCAGAAGGTGTTGGCCGAGACGGTGACCCCGCGGGCTTGGCGGATCTCGAGGTTGACCTGCACGTCGCTGAAGACGTTGCCGACGATGGTCACGTGCCCCTCGCGCGTATGCTCGCGGCCTTCACGGCGGAGCAGGGAGGGGTCTTTGCCCGCCCCGAGGATGCGGATGTTGGCCGATCCCGGCGCCTTGTGGGTGTGCTGGATGGTGCAGCCGGTGACCGCGACCTCGGCGATCGAGCCTCCGGTCGAATCAAGGAGGATATTGGCCGAGGGCGGGCCGTTCTCGTCGTGGTTCGCCTCGATGTCGCAGGTGCCGACGTGCAGGTTGCGCACTTCTCCGCCCACGGCGACGATGCCGCCGCCGAGGTTGTAGCTGATGTGGCAGCCGGTGATGTTCGTCTGGTGGAGGTTGACGTTATCCAGGAAGAGCCCGACGCCGCGGTTGCGGTAGAGATGGCAGTCGGAGATGACGACGTTACGGTTGCGCACGGTGAGATGGATGGCGTGGCGGGCTTCCCGGATCGTCAGGCGGGAGAGGGTCAGCTGCATCGTGCCGGTCGCCTCGAGGCCGTCGGCTTCGGGGTGGGCGCCGACGATCTCGAGCCCTTGGACGACCGGGGTGCGCTGCGCCCAGGTCTCGGGTTTGAAGGATTTGGGCGCGGCGGTGCCGCCGTGCGTGCCGACGATCTTAAGGGCGGGACCCGGGCCGGCCATGATGAGCGTGGCCGTACCATCGGAGGACAGCCCGAAGGCGCCGAGCTTGGCGAGATCGACGGTGACCGTCTTCGTCAGGCGGTAGCGTCCCTTGGGAAGCATCACGCTGCCGCCGCCGTCGACGAGCTGCTGCAGGGCTGCGGTATCGTCCGCCAGCCCGTCGCCGATCAAGGGCGCGGCGGCCGCGGACCCGAGGCAGAGCCAGGTCCATAGGCAGGCGAAGAGGGCGCGGGTGGGGTTCATTTCTTGAGCAATTCGGCCATCGCCCGGCCCATGGCTTCACCTACCTCCATGTAGGTTTCAGCGTTGCCGTTGTAATGGCTGTTGCCGGATCCGCCCTTGGAGAGCGGGTGGGCATAGACCGTGGCGACATTTCCTTTGAACTCGGGGTGTTTCCCGGATTCGCCGTCGACCGCCAGCTGGGCCTCCAGGATTTTTCCTCCGTTACCGCCGGACCCTTTTACGGCCTCGCCTAAGGTGGCCAGTACGAACTTAGCGCGCGGAGCTTCGAAATCCTGCCGGAGCCTGCGGATGAAGCGGACAAGGTTGGCTTCGTATTCGGCCGCGTGGGCGGCGTTGCCGCCGTCTTTTTCGCCCTGCCAGAAGAAGAAACCCGCGACCTCGTACTGGCTCGCGCCCGGATAATGCTTCTTAAGGTCGGCGAGGATGCGCTTCGCGTTCGCGACGTCGTCGTCGTACTGCTTGCCGGCATACCAATCGATCGGTTTGCCTTTCTTGTCCACCCACGGAAGGGGCGGCGGCGTCTCCACGCCCTTGGCCGGATCGGCCGGCCAGGAATCAGGACGCTCCTTGTAAGCAGGGTATACCTTGCCGTCGTGCAAGGTCCGCGGGCTGCCGGGAGGCAGCAGGTCCCAGCCGAGGCTGCGATTGCCGATGCAGCTTTTGAGGAGCATCACCGGCGCCGAGATCGCGTCGCCGAGCGGGTGACCGATGCCGAGCTCAGGCCCGAGGTTCCGGCCGCCTGCCTTCAGCCATTCATCGTTGAAGACCTGCATGCCGCCGGCGCGGCCGACCATCACCCGCACGTAGCGGACGTCATCCCGGGCGGCCCAGGCGCCCGCGGCGTCGACGAGGTAGGGGTATTTCTTCTTCGCTTTGACGGCATGTTCGAGCGAGCCGTCAGGGCCCGTCACCTTGCCGAGTCCCACCATGTTCGATTGGCCGAGCAGGATGAAGACCTGGACCGGCTTGGTCAGGTCGGCCGGTTCGGCGCGGACGGACGCGGCGAAGGGGAGCAGGGCGAGGAAGCCGAATCGGAGCAGGGCTCTCATCGGGAGCCTTTCAGAAAGCCTTCGGCGCCCATCCATTCGCCGGCGGTCTTGGTCCAGCCGTCGACCGGGAACTTCGTCTGGCGCGTGCCGAAGCCGTGGCCGCCCTTGGAGTAGATGTGGATCTCGGCCGGGAGGTTCTGGCGCTTGTATTCGATGTAGAGCTTGGCGGCTTCGAGCGGGTTGGCGCCGTCGTTATGGGCCACGACGAAGAAGCAGGGCGGGGCATCGGCGGGCACGCTGAAGCCTTCGCGGAACTTGGTCTTATCTTCCTTCTCGAGGAAACCGCCGCCGTAGACGAAGATCGTGAAATCCGGGCCGCGCGGATCGTCGACGCCGGGTTTCTGTTCGTAGGTGCGGGGCGTGCGGTCCCAGGAAGCGTGGCCGACGAGGTTGGCGCCGGCGGAGAAACCGATCACGCCGACGCGCTTCGGATCGATGTTCCATTCTTTGGCGTGCTTGCGGACGAGGCCGAGCGAGCGCTGCAGGTCCTGGACAGGATAGCCATAGGGCAGGGTCTCATCGGCCGTCGGGGTGCGGTAGCGAAGGAGGATGCCCGTGATGCCGATGCTATTGAGCCACTCGCAGACGCCGGTGCCTTCGTTCTTCGTCGACAGGAACCAATAGCCGCCGCCCGGGCAGACGATGACCGCGGCGCCGTTCGGATTGGCGGCCGGATAGATCGTGATCGAGGGCTCGTTGATGAACGTCTCGCGGCCGGGTTGGCTGCCCTTCGGTCCGATGCGATCGAGCACCGACTTCGAAGGCTCGACGCGCTTGCCCGGGACGCCTTCGGGCCAGAGGGGCAGGACGGTTTCGGCGGCGGAGACGGAAGTCGCCAAAGCCAGGAGGAGGAGCGTGAGGGGGCGCATCGGGGTGAGGCTAGGACAGCACACCCCGGCGATTGTGCCAAACAAAGAAGCGGCCGAGGGGCCGCTTCTTAAGACCGATATGGCGAGACGCCTCAGGCGATGGCCTTGACGTAGATCTCGTTGGCCTTCTTCCAGTCGACGACCTTCCAGAAGGCGTCCACGTAGTCGGGGCGGCGGTTCTGGTACTTGAGGTAGTAGGCGTGTTCCCAGACGTCGAG
>Ga0222713_10002511_pt1 | contig 19578 bp, 20 predicted proteins | sample C33_649DmetaG_FD_165061 | JGI IMG/M metagenome (GOLD analysis project Ga0222713, IMG submission 165061) | Estuarine water microbial communities from San Francisco Bay, California, United States - C33_649D | ecosystem: Environmental > Aquatic > Marine > Unclassified | place: USA: California...
ATTGCCAAAGAAATAAACGTACACACACGAACAAAAACTTTTTATCTACAAGTAAATATTGGAAATGAGGAACAGAAATCTGGTATCAAACCAGAAGAAATTATTAAATTCTTTGAACAATCTCCTCTTCAAATTTCAGGGTTAATGTGTATTCCACCTATTGGTTATGAACCATCTTCATATTTTTTACTTATGCAAAATTTGCGAAAAAAAGTTGAAAGTCGGTTTAATATAAGCCTAAAACTTAGCATGGGCATGAGTAGTGATTTTCAAAAAGCAATAGTACTAGGTTCAAATGAAATAAGAATAGGTTCGGCAATTTTAGGTGAAAGAACTACGCAATTAGTCTGATAAAGCTATGCTTTTCTTCTTTTTTTGCTATGTTGATATTTTCACACTTTATAGAATAAAGTTCATGAATGCAGTATAAAAAATTATTTACAAGTATTGTATTTAACTTAAAAGAGTCTATATTTTTCAATGCAGTGTATAATTTTTCTTCCGATGAAACACCAATTGCAATACCTTCAATGTTAAAAAAAGCATTTCCAAGTGTAATAACAGGCTTTAAAATTTCAAGTGCAAAAAGTGCTTTTTGATTATTAATTGTAATAACACATTTACAAAAAGGCAAAAATTCCTGTAAGGGCTTTTTTGTAAAATGAACGGTTGGTGTATCATGGTATTCCATGGTTGCGTTAAAAACCACAAATTGTGTTTGTGGTGATTTTTTGGATAAATCTGCCAAAATCCGTAACAAATGTTTCTGATTTCTTACCCATGGTGAATACAGAAGTATTTCTGAAGAGAGATCGTCTTGTAATAAAACTAAAACTAAGTTTTCTTTTTTAGCTTCTATCTTCTGAATATATGTTTTTGATGGCTTTATTTCTTCATAAAAACTTACATTTCGTGGTAATGAATTGTTCCACCTTGTGGCGTTTTCGTCGATAAATATAAGATTTTGTTTATAACCGTCGTGAAGGATTTTGACATCAATTTTTAGATTATGAGCAGCAATAATGCATGCTTTGTTTATGATAGTATTGTCGTCGTAAATATACAGAATTTCAATGTTGTACTTTTGAAGAATGTTATAACACTTGATAAAGTATATTTTTCCAAGAATATTAAAGAAAAGCCTTGTAAAAAAACCATCTTGATTCTGTGCAACATATTTACGATATGAATATTCTGAAATTTCATTTACAACATCTTTTGGAAGATTTCTTTGCAATGCAAAAAGCCATTCAAGTATAAAAAAACCTGTCATTCTTTTGAATATTGGCTTGTAAATATGTTTATAGTACCCCTTTGTATGCTCGTATAAATCAAAAAATAGAGTGGAATCTTTCTTTGAAGTTGCAAAAAATAAAACATTTAGTTTAGGTGTTATGTCTTTTTTGTCCATTATATTCTTTGTGAAAGTATTACTGCAAGTTTTGTAACTGCTTTAATGAGCGTAAATGGAATAATCTTCATGGTTGAGTTCTCATTACCTGTGTTTTTATGTTCAATTTCTTCTTGCATAAAAATTTTTATTTTAGTAAGTAATTCTTGAACTACTTCTTTGTTTTCAATGATGAATTCATCTGTGTTATTATGATATTGCAAAATATCTTCAATTTGAAGAATCTGTTCTTGATAATGTTCTTCAATAACAGATTCAACAGCTTCAGTGCAGAGCATTGCATCTGCAAATGAGGATTTAGCTGTGATAAAACCCATGAAACTTGCAAGCCTTTGCCATATTGGTAAAAATATTGTTTGTGGAACGAAAAGCTTTTGTGATATTTTACGGAAGTATTCAAAATGAGCAATTTCAGAATCAAGCATTTCTTTCAAGTGTTTGTTTTCAGGAATCACATTAATTTGGCTTTTGTAAATTTTAATTGCACCAAGTTCGCCAGCAAAATTAACTCTTACCATGCTTTTAATGGTATTTTGATAATTTTTTGCAAAAAGGTGTTTGTAAGACATAAAACCGTAAAATTAATGACCTTGACCCCCACCTGCAATGCCACCGGCGTTATGCCCAAGTGCAATGTTGCCAGCTGTATTAAGGTTTGCTTGTGCTTGTATACTATTAGTGTTGACTGTTTGCATATCTTTAAATGCATTAATTCCACCGGCAAGTTTGTCCATTCTGTTATCAATTTGTGTAATGATGTCATTATGTTCGCCTTTGATTATTGGACCTTCCCAACCACCAAACAAGCCTTTTGAACCTTGCTGTTGTATTCCTTGAAAAAGCTGATCTGGACTCATTCCGCTTTTTCCACCACCACTTTGCGATGCTGAAGCTTGTGGTTGCATAGCTGCTAATTGAGTACCGATATCAGGTTCGTTAGATGACATACCAGAACATAAACTTAATAAGAAATGTCTTAAATAAAACATTTGATTTTTCAAGTAAAATTATTTTTTGTGGTCTGTAACTAACTAATTTTGGCATGGAAAAGAATAGCTTTGTGCATGGGGATATTGCATTTCTTTGCATTAACGAACAGGTACTATTTGGCGTGAAATCTGATAATAACCTTGAAATTCTTGCTAAAACTCTTGCTACAAAGGGTAGGTATATTTGTGAGGCTAGGTTTATTCCCAATATTCCTTCAAAAATTATAGAAAATATAAAAGAACTGAAAGAAAAATATCATATTGTTATTATTTCAGGTAGTGTTGGTATTACTCATGATTGCCATATGGCAGAATGTGTTTCAACTGTTTTTAATTGTGAGATTGAAGAAAATAATGATGCTAAAGAAATGCTTTGTGAGCATTTGAATATTAGTGGCATTAAATATACCGATGTATACAAAAAAGCGGTATGTATTCCAAAAAATTCCGTTATTATCCCAAATAAAATTAATGGTATTGCAGGGTTTTGGTACGCAAATGTTTTTGCTCTTGTTTCAAGAGTTGATGTTTTTAAAGTAATGACTGAGTGGGTTGCAATTGAATTGTGTTCTTGGTACAAATATGTTTTACAGAGCATTCATACAGATCTTCCAATTTCGCAATTTTGGGAAAAATTATGGTTGATTTCTTTGAATCATGGGCATGTAAAAATTGGTGTTGAAGATATTGATGATGATAATTCTAAAATTGTTTTGCGTTCAATGGATTTTAAAACTTTAGAAACCTGTGCGTTGGATATTGAAGATATGCTGAGTTTTTTAAAAGAAAACACTTGATTTTTCCACTATGCTTGCTTGTGTTCTTTTGGAATATACTCAAAAAGTAAAAGCATTTCTACAAAGTTCATTAATAATATGGAAAAACCAAAATGGTGGGAAGTTAAAAAAAGGAAGATTTATAAGTCTCAACAAGAGGTTGATGAATTTGATGATATATCTTTAGATAATGAAGAAAATTTTACTGATGACAACACCAATGACAGTAATTCACAAACGGAAGAAAGTAGTGTGGAAACCGAAAACATAAATATTGATGATGACCTTGACGATTTAACAGATATCTCCCATGATTACCTTGGTAAGGAAAATATTGATGAAAGCGGTAATATCAATAATGAGGATTTGTCACCTAAAAATTCTCCTGAAGGCTTGAATAACAAACAAGAGACACATTCAGATTTATCAGAATTTGATTTAGGTGAGTTTGAAAAAATACCGAGTGATGTCAAAAATGAAAAAAATATACCGGCAAAAATTGCAACGACCGTTTCCAAGCAATCAACTTTAAGTGAAGATTTAAAAATTGAAGAATTTGATTTGGGCGAGGTAACTCTTAATAATGTTGATGTAAAAAACTCGTTTGAAAATGGTGGAATTGTGAATGAAGAAATTCCTACAACTACACAATACGATGATAATCAACAAAAAAATGGACACAATCATAGTTTTGAACTTGGAGATTTTGACGATCTTCATAATGGTATAAGTAATGGAGATCACGAAAACGATATTTTTTCCGGAATAGAGAATGGCACAATGGAAAATAAAGAAGGTGAAAATCTTGTAAATGATGAAGATCTTGATCTACAACTTGATGATGAAGACGCAAATCTTGATGCTTTAGAAAGTACTAACAAAAAGGAAAGTACACACAAACCTACAAGTAGAGAAGTTGAAAAAATGTTATATGATGGCATTAAAGCAAAACCAAACTTCAGTGAACCTACCGATGAAGATACATTTGCGAAACATAAAACTAATTTGCGTGAGTATATAATTCATCATAAAACAAAAGTAATTATATTTTTGTCAGGCTTTGTTTCGTTGATGTTGTTGCTGTATATTGGCAATATTGGCATTACAACACACTCTTTACCAGATTTTTCAAATGATAGAATTAAAATTACCAAAGCAGATTCTGTAAATATTAAATATAGTCTTGGTGAGACTATGTCATTCAAAAATGCGAAGATGGAGTTTTTATTAAATGACGGGTCTGCGGTAAATATTGAGGGAGATTTTACAATTTCTGCGAGTATTTTTGCAATGATTTCAAAATCTATTACAAATGCGCATCTGAATATTAAGAAAGCAACCGTGACAGTTATTCAGGGAAAAAGTCAAAGGTCTATTCAAAGTATTATTATGCAGATAATTGATACAGGTACATCTTTTGATGGTGTTTTTGCGGATATCAAACTTTTCGACACAAAAGTAAATATTTTAAATGAAGAAAATGTAGTAACGGATTCTTTTACATTTAGTGATTTTACATTCCAAAAAGTGCTGGAAAAAACTGTAGCAATTGGTATTGTTAAAATTAATGAACATAAAATTGATATAAGTTATACCGATTACAACACAGATCCATCTATAAGAGTTTCACCTGCGGTGCAAAATAATAACTTTAATCTTTCGGTAAAATCTCATGTTTTTGAGTTTTCAATTATTGGAATGAAGCAATCATACGGTACGGTTTCAAAAGAAAACAGAATTAATGGCGTTATGGAATTTGTGGTGAGAAATCCGTCGCAATTTGTTTCTTTGGTGTCTCATTTAAAATCATTTCCAAAGTTCTTGATTAATCTTCCGCAATTTTCTGTTAAGGGTGATTTTGAGTATTCATCTCTTGGAAATCTTTTGAATATTCAAAATGGAAAGATAAACTTTTTAAATTCTCTTGGTGATTTTGAACTGTCAACAACGGAGGCAAGTAAAAAGTACAAAGCAACTGTAAAATTTGATTCATTTTCCTTTGAACAAATTGCTAATTATGTTAGATCTTTTAATGTTGTAATGCAAGGTTCAGATCAAACTACAACGCAGTATGATGGTACAAAATATGAAGACGGCATAAACTTATTTTCCCTTGTAGGTGACGGAAAAGAATTTGAACTTGAGCTTTTTACAAATCATGTAGCGTCTAATCAAAATATATACTTTTCTGATATTAAATCTTCGATTAGTATCGATAATAATGAAGTAAAAATTAACTCGTTTAATATGAAATCCGGTGAAGAATTGGAATATAATATGAAAGGAAAATTTACAAATTTAAACAAATATAATCCATATGGTATTTTTTCTTTTGCAATAAACGGTAAAACAAACACTGAAACTCAGAAAATTACACAAAGTATTGTGAACTTTTTTACTCGTTTACCTATAAATAAACAGTTGGAAGGCCAGCAAACTGATATCACATTTGATATTATTCTTAAATCTTCTTCTATCATATTTCATAATATTTTACTCCGTGTTGAAAATATTATTTCGATAGATGGTAATATACAGTTTACTCAGAATTTTCCTTTGAAAGGGTCACTGGTGTTTTCAGAATTTAGAGATATTACATTCAATGATGTTAATTTAAAGGATTTTAATCTTGAAGTCTTTCGCTTTAAACAAGGCAGTACTTTGTTTCAGGAAATAATACAAAACAAAAGCAAATATTCTGACTACCTATATTCATTTAATAATTCTATTATTTCAGGTAACATCATCAAAAACGCTACTATTGGAATAGTGGCACAAAATGGTAATATTCAAACACAAATTAATATAGATTCGGAAAAATACAAGCTATATAATAGCTCAATTATTGATGTTAGTGGTCAAAATCCTTCATTTAACATGAATACTATTTTAACAAATATTACAGATTTTAAGGAATTAAAAACAAACTTAAGTGAATTTTTCCAAAAACAATATATCTTCATTCCTTCGTTTGAAAAGTTTAATGGTTATATTAATTTAATTATAAAAGATTCCATCTTATTTGGACAAACTATTCCAATGTTTGTAATGCGTGGAATAATGAATGATGGTATTGTACAATTTCCGGAAAACAAATTCTCTGCAATAGAAAGTGATGTGCCGGTTATTTCAGGTAAGATTGGGGGTAAAATAGAACTATCAAGAAACATTCCGTTATTTAATTTACAATTATCATTTCTTAATATCCCAACAAGGGAGTTTCAGAAAATTCTGCCAATATCTTATGAATTTGATGGAACGGTATCGGGTGGAGGAGGATTTGTTTTTTCTGGATTATCCTATGCAGAGTTTCTTAATTCTATACAAACAAAAGCAAAGTTTGTTTTACAAAAAACGAAAATTCCACGACTTAACCTAAACTTTCTTGCGCAGAATTTGCTTAAAACACATGGAAATAAACTTTTTGAACTTGATAAACAACACATTGAAGACAATTTGAATATAAACAACGAAACCGAATACAATGTAATATTCTCTATTTCCGGTGGAAATAAAAAGTTTGTTATCGATTCATGTAATATTAAAACAGCTTATACCGGTGGTGTGTGTGCTGGAAATATCAGTGTTATGCAAAATGACAATATTTTTGTTGAAATTGTTTCAAAATTTGCAATTCCGGCTTTGGATATTAATAACGACCTTAAAGATATTATGAAGCTTTATGTTTCGAATAAAACAACATACGATTCCTCAAAACAAGAAAATGAATTCACGACGGATCTTGCGCAGGTATATCAATATATTAACTACCGCAGGGCAACTTTTGGAATATAGGATATGTCAAAGAAAAAAATCACTCTAGAGGAGAAAATCCTTAAACTTGAAGAATTGGCAAGCAAAGTTGAAAATGGTGAGTTATCAATTAACGAGATAATAACCGTACACAAAGAAAGTACAAGATTAATTAATGAATGTAAGGAAGAAATTCTGCAAATTGAAAATGAAATAATAAATAATAATACAAAAAAATGAAAGTTGAATGCATTGGTCTGATTGGTGGCTTTTTTACAACATTCTGTTTTGTTCCACAAGTTTGGAAAACGGTAAAAACAAACAACACAAAAGGTATTTCTTTGATTTATTTTGGAATGGTTAATATTGGTATTACACTGTGGTTTGTGTATGGAGTTGCGAAAAATGATATAGCAATTATCCTTGCTAATTTTTTTAGCTTGATTTTTGCTTTTGTAATTTTCTCTTATAAACTAAGAAATGTTATTTGTGGTAAGGAAAATATATGAAATCTTACAGCCATATTCGTAACCGGTTTACAGAATTTTTTTCAAGAAATGAACATGCTGTTGTACAATCTTCCCCTCTTGTGCCCGAGGACTCAACTCTTCTTTTTACAAATTCGGGAATGGTGCAATTTAAAGATTACTTCGCCGGAAAACTGGAAAGCCCAAATTTAAGAGCCACAACCATACAAAAATGTGTACGTGCAGGCGGAAAACATAACGACCTTGACAATGTCGGTTACACAAATCGCCATCATACTTTTTTTGAAATGCTCGGAAATTTTTCTTTTGGGGACTATTTCAAAGAAGAAGCAATATTTTTTGCATGGAATTTTTTAACGAAAGAACTTGGAATTGATAAATCAAAGCTGTATGTAACAGTCTATCATACAGATAATGAAGCCCACAAAATTTGGCAAAAACACATTGATGCAAGTAGAATTATTCGCATCAATACAAACGATAACTTTTGGCAGGTTGGAAATATTGGCCCGTGTGGCCCATGTTCTGAAATTTTTTATGATTACGGTGCAGATGTTTCCGGTGGTCTTCCAGGTTCGTCGGAGCAAGACGGCGCAAGGTTCACGGAAATTTGGAATTTGGTTTTCATGCAAAATTTTATTCATGAAGATGGCAGAATTACAGACCTACCGAAAAAAAATATAGACACAGGTATGGGTTTGGAGAGGCTTGCCTCGGTTTTGGAAGGAACAGTGGATAACTACTCCACAAGTTTGTTCAAAGAATTAATTACAAGTATTAGTGATATTACAAGAATTGAGCCGTCAAAAAACTTATTTACAGCTGGTGGGAATATTTCGCTTTTTTCCCAAAACGATATTACTCTGCGTATTTTGGCAGATCATATCCGTTCCATTTCATTTTTAATTGCAGATGGTATACTTCCAAGTAATGAGGGCAGGGGGTATGTTCTTCGTAGAATTATTCGCCGTGCGTTGAAATCTGCGTATTTTGCGGGTGTGGATTTTTCATTTTTACCAAAACTTGCTGGGGAGTTGATTACTCAAATGGGGCAAAATTATTCAGAATTGAATCAAGCAAGGGATTTGATTTTAAGTCAAGCTAAAAGTGAAGAGGAAAAATTTATGGAGCTTCTTCCGCGGGGTCTCAAAGTTTTAGAAAAAGAAATTAATGGTAATATTAAAAATGATGTGCTAAACGGTGTGTTTGCCTTCAAACTTTATGATACCTATGGGTTTCCGCTTGATATTACCCTTGAAATGGCAAAAAAATATGGTGTGAAAAAAATTGATGAAAAAGCATTTGATGAGGAAATGAACACTCAACAAGAACGCAGTAAAAAAAGTTGGAAGGGCACTCATGAAGATGAAATTGAGGAGCTTAAAAAAGCTATTTCAATTTTACCAAAAACGAAATTTTTGGGTTACGAGCAAACAAAATGTACGGCAAAGGTTTTATACTCCAAAAACGGTTATGCAGTTTTTGATAAAACTGTTTTTTATGCAGAGTCTGGTGGACAAGTTGCGGATACTGGATTTGCAACACATATTGATGTACTTGATGTACAAAACATTGATGGACGATTTGTGCATAAAATGAGTGAAGATATTCCATTTAACGAAATTGATTTACAAGTTAATGAAAGTAGGCGTAGGAAAATTTCAGCAAACCACACGGCAACGCATTTACTTCATTATGTTTTAAGGGAAAAGTATGGGCAGGCACTGGTACAAAAGGGTTCTTTGGTTAAGGAAGACGGTTTCCGTTTTGATTTCTCACACTCTAAGCTGCTTTCCTTACAGGAAATTCATGAGGTTGAACTGGCAGTGAATGAACTTATTGCAAAAAATTTATTAACTCAAACAGAATTTTGTTCAAAGGAAGAAGCAACAACAAAAGGAGCAATGGCACTTTTTGGTGAAAAGTATGGCAGTACTGTGCGTGTTGTTTCTGCTGGAAAAAGTGTGGAATTATGTGGTGGTATTCATGTAAATCAAACTGGAGATATTGGATTTTTTAAAATTACAACACAAGAGGCAGTAGCCTCCGGTGTTCGAAGAATTGAAGCAAAAACAGGGGTTGAAGCGGTTAAGTTTGTTCAGGATTTTGAAGTTCAAACCGCAGAAATTAAAACCAAATTTAAAATGTCCTCTTCTGTAATGGATTTTATTCTTAACAAAGATGAAGAGCTAAAAAAACTCAAGCAAGAAATGCAAAGTTTGAATTTAAAAGTTGCGGTTTCTGTTGAGCCATTGAAATGCAAAATTTTATACAAGGAAGCAATATTTAAAATTTTAGAAAACTTTTCGGGGGATATTCGCCAAGTTGCAAATTCTTTAAATGGAGCAATTAAGATTGTTTTTAATCAAAAAGAGGAAAGTTTTAATTTATGTGTGCTTGCAGAAAAAAATGCTAAGGAAATTGCAATGGAACTGCAACGCATACTTGGACTTGAAATGAAGTTTGGTGGTAATGATACATTTGTTTCCGGTGGTGGAAATGGTATTGTTGATGTGAAGAAATTTAAATAAACATTTTCAATATCTTATAAAATGCTGTAATTATATATAAGTGAATAATGTATATTTTTAAGCTGTTTTTTCCAAGAAATTCTAACAATTTTGGTTTAAATTTATATTTTTGTATTGTATTTAAAATAAGTAAAAAAGCAGATATATAAATACATAAAAACAAAATTGTTGGTGGGTATTTTGACAAATCAAAAAATAATATGATTGCAATAAGGGGATTTGAACTGCTTTCTAATGGGTTTTGATTGAAAAACGGTATATCAAAAAACCTTAATGTAATTCCTAAAAATAATAAAGTGCATGAAATAACGGTTATTTTGTGTGTATTAATTTCTTTTGTGATAGAATAAAACTGCCCAAGAAAAAAACCTACTCCAATAACTCCGCACCACGAAAGAATGGGAAATGTGGTACGGATCATGATTTTTTCATTAAATAACCAAAAAATTGTTTTTTCATGAAGAATGGCAAATAAAAATGATGGAAAAAACTGCCGAACTATATTTCCGTAAATGTTAAGAGTAGCATCAAGAAGTATTAGTATTAAAGAAAAGAGAAGAATTTGCTTTGGTGTCAGCCTTCCAACTAAAAATGAAAGTAAAATTAAACCGCAGCCGATTGCAAAAATTACCTGTAAGAAAATTTTATACGGTATAATGGAAAAGCTCCAACCAAATGTTATAATGGTTAACTCAAGGAATATCAAAATAAATCCTCTTTTGAAAAGATGTTTTCTGAAGGTTTTAATATCATAATATGATTGACGAAAATAAACCGACATTCCACATAAAATAATAAAACCTGGTGCGCACAGGTGCGAAAGTGTTCGTATAATAAGAAAAAATAAGTTTATATTTTCAATATTTTGAATTGGTGATGTTATAACTGGAATAAAAGGTGAAAGGTGTATAATGTGTTCAATAATCATTATTAAAATTACCAGTCCTCTGGTGATATCAATTGAAGATACCCTATTCATTAAGTTTAAAAAATGATAATTATTCTCTATAATTAAAAATCAATTATCAAAAATCAATAGTTATTTTTATAATATTCCCTTTACACCCCACATATTATGTTGAGGACTTGTCATATTCATCATTCCTGCACCCATACCGCCAAATGTTTCGGAACCGCTTTCCATTTGAAACCATGGGGAATCATTATTTGCGTAAGGGTCTTCGTATTGAGTATTCCACCAGAAACTGTCTGTCATTCTTTCTCTAAGAATGTTATCATCATTCGGTTTCATTCTGTTTGAATAGAACGGTCTTGGGAAGTCTTTTACAAGCCAACCTTCACCTTGCATTTGGCTTAAATACATTTGGCAATACCTGTTACCCAACTTCCACGCGTTGGCGTAAGTTTTGATGTTCATGTATTCTGTTTTAATTTGTGCTTTATTTTTCATTCTTACAACATCGTTACCATAAACTGTAAGCCCTGTATCACAGCCGTCTTTAAAACCCATTCTGTAAAGTGGTGAACCATCTGTTGGTATTTTTGGGTAGAATAATGGTGTTCCAAGGCTGCATGCTGTGAGTAAATCCGAAAAACATACAAGCCAAACAAAAAGAATGGCGTGCTTTATGATGCCCTTCTTTGCCATGATGCAATGTAAAATCTACAATGGTTAAACGCCATATGCCACGCTTCGTTATAAGCGTCATCTTCAATAAAATCCGGTTTAAATGTAAAAGAGTTAATCCATTTGTAGTGTGTGTCTCCTGAAACTTTGAACCCTGTTTGGCAACCGTCTCTCCAACCCATTCTGAATGTTGGTGTTCCTTCGGGAGCGAAGTCTTGAAATCCACGAGCATAGTTAAGCGGTCTATAAAACCCTGCACAAGAACACAAAAACATAAACCCTAATGCAAATATTATTTTCATATTAAATCACCCTTTTTCCATACCAGTTAAAGTTATGTTGTAGTAAATATGATGTACAGTATCTATAAGCATCATTCCAAGCAATGCTATATTCCGTACTGCTAATCGTCAACTCTTCATTTTTCGTGAACTCAAAAAAATTTTTATAAAGATGATTCGCTGTTGCTCCACCGGCGGTTTCACAACCATCTTGCCAACCTTTGATATACTCCGGTGAGTAATCCATTTCCCCGTTTGGTTTTGCAGGAGGGTGATCAAACATCCATCTTTTCCATATTGGAACATTTTTGTCACATGCTGCAAAAAGCAAAAATAATAAAATAAAGTATTTCATACAGTGTTCATTAACAAAGAAAACATATGATAAACGCAGTAGTTGTAAGCATCATTCCATGCGGTTTTGTATCTTTCATTTTCATTCCAAAGTTGCCCATTAATGTAGTATCTGTGAGTTCCGGTCATTAAATTTGCTGTTGTATTTACCCCGGAAAGTCCAGATTCACACCCGTGTTGCCAACCAAGTCTGAATTGCGGTGTTCCAGGTGGCGGATTAATATTTAACGAAAAAGGCCTTGTTGGTGTAATATACCTACCATTCAAAACTGTGCAGGAATTCATTAAACCCAAAATTAACATAAATCTTATAAAAAACATAATACATTAAAAACCAATAACAGAGTTGGCTGCCGTTCCACAATAGCTAAAACCATCACCATAACCTTTTTTATATTGTGCATCGGCAAGTGCTCTGTCTGAATTATAATATTGTCCATATCCTGTTGCTCTTATTTCATGAAGCCTATGTGCACCGTATCCGCTTAAACCCATGCCGTCGTTGCATCCGCCACGAAAACCCGAACTGTATGAGTTATCATCTTGCGGAATATTTTTTTTAAAATGCCAGATTCGTGGAGTGTACCATTTCCATCTACCGTCCTCTCCGGTAAGACTGCATGCTGAAAGCAATATTATTATTAATAAAATTTTTATCATTTGACATGTACTATATCAATATATTATAGCACATTTTTTTGGCTGTGTCAATATTTATGGAGTTACACTACAAACGGTGCAAGACCTTTTGAATGCTCCATTGTTTGAGATTTGCGAATGAAATCAATAATCATTTGTGTAAAGTGTCCGTTACCAACGGCATTAATTTTATTTTCAATTGCATCTTCTTTTTCTAAAATTTCAAAACACCTTGTGATTTCCTGAATATTTTCTTTTGTAAAGCCTTTGCGTTTTAGTCCAATAATGTTTACGCCACGAATACCTGCATAAACGGAATTTGTACATGGTGTTACCAATGCAAATGGAATGATATTTTCTTTTACACCAACCATTCCGCCAACCATTGAATATGAACCAATTCTTACGAACTGATGTACTGCGGAATTTCCACCAATAATAACATAATCTTCAACAACAACATGTCCACCAAGAGGAACATTGTTTGCAATTGTACAATTATTACCGATTGTGGCATCGTGTCCAACATGGGAGGATATCATTAACATGTTGTTATTACCGATTTTTGTAAGACCCCCGCCGTGTTTTGTTCCGGGGTTGATTGTAACATACTCACGAATAATGTTGTTGTTGCCAATTTCAAGGTATGTTACTTCATTGTGGAATTTGTAATCTTGTGGTTTGGAACCAATAGATGCAAATGGGAAAATTTCGCAATTTTCACCAATAGTTGTATTTCCTTCAATGCAAACATGTGAATGTAAAACAGTATTTTTACCAATAAAAACATTTCCTTTTAAAATGCAATATGGACCAATATGAACGCCTTCTGCAAGTTTAACGCTGTTTTCTATAATTGCAGTATTGTGAATTTCCATAATCTTTTTTAGATATGCTAAAAATTTGTTTGGAAAATGTCAAGATTATTCATTAATAGGTAATAATCTTGACAAACATTCCTTGTGTTATATGAATATTTTATGACGAATGTATTCTGATAGGGTATAAAACTTATGTTTGCGTTGTTCAGATTTCAGCAAAATGATGTCGTTTTCTGTGAAGCATATGACGACTCTTTTGGTAATTTGTAATTGAGGTCTTCCGTATTTTTTGGTGTTTATTGTGTGTTCCTGTGGTTTTTCTTTGGTTTTTGTTGAAGTGGTGGTTTTGTTAAATTTTGCTTTTTCTTGTTGAAATTGCTGGTATTCTTTTAGGAGTTCTTCTCTTTGTTTGTTTAATTGTTCTTCTTTTTCTTGAATTGCTTCGTACTTTTCGTTGGCGTCTTTTGCAGTTTCTTGAATGCTTTTTTTTAAATCTTTGAGCTGTTTTTCTTTGGTTTCGTATGTTTCGTGTGTCATGGTGGTGGTAAAAAATTGTTTTTATATGTTGTTTGTGTATGGTGTGTTTTGTTTAAGGAAGCATATTTTAAAATTTTTTACGAATAAAAAAATGGTAAAATTTGATTAAAAATTTGTGTGAAAAATATGCAAATATGTGAAAAATTTGTGTGCGGAAGTGTAATAATATGCACAAATTTTTACAATCCAATTTCCAACAAAAACAGTTGACATTACTAAAATTGCTAAATATTTTTGTGCAAAATTGAGTATATTTCATGAAAAAAATTTCAAAAATACTTATTGCTAATCGTGGAGAAATAGCCGTTCGTGCAATTAAAACATGTAAAAAACTTGGAATTAAAACAGTTGCAGTATATTCCGATGTTGATGCATCTTTCCCATTTGTCAGACTTTCCGATGAAAATTATCACATTGGTTTGCCTATTGCTAAAGATAGCTACCTTAATATTGATAAAATCATTTCAGTTGCAAAACAATCTGGTGCAGATGCTGTATACCCGGGATACGGTTTTCTTTCCGAAAATGCAGAATTTATTGCATCATTAAATAAAGAAGGAATTGGTTTTGTTGGTCCAAATGCACAAGCTGTGCGTGCAATGGGGGATAAAATCACCTCAAAAAATATTGCAAAAAAAGCGGGTGTTAATACAATTCCCGGATGTCAGGATGTCATTAAAGATGCTGATCATGCCATAAAAGTTGCAAATGAAATAGGGTATCCTGTAATTTTAAAAGCATCTGCAGGTGGCGGTGGAAAGGGTATTAGAGTTGTATATCATGAAAATGAAGTTGCGCGTGCGTTTTCATCTGTTACAAATGAAGGTGAAAAATCTTTTGGTGACGGTAGAATATTTATTGAAAAATTTATTGAAAACCCAAGACATATTGAAATTCAAATTATTGCAGATAAACACGGCAATGTTGTGTGTTTAGGTGAAAGAGAATGTTCAATTCAACGAAATAATCAAAAAGTTTTGGAGGAAGCCCCAAGTTCTTTTATGATACCTCAAGTACGTGAAGAAATGTATAAACAGTCAATCAAGCTTGCAAAAGAAGTAGGGTACGATTCTGCCGGAACATTGGAATTTATTATGGATGCAAACCATAATTTCTACTTTTTGGAAATGAATACTCGTCTTCAGGTTGAACACCCTGTTACAGAATACATTACGGGTCTTGATCTTATTGAGCAAATGATATTTTCTGCTGAAGGACGTAAACTTGAATTTACACAAGAGGATATCAAGCTTGATGGGTGGGCGATAGAATCTCGTATATGTGCAGAGGATCCTTCAAAAAACTTTCTGCCGTCAATTGGTAGAATTTCTACATATATTACACCAAAAGAAACAACAAATATTAGAATTGACAGTGGAATTCGTGAGGGGCTTTCCATTACACCTTACTATGACTCCATGATTGCAAAACTTATTACATATGGTAAAACCAGAGAAGAAGCCCGACTTAAAATGATTGAAGCGTTAAATCAGTTTATTATTGACGGACTTGATAACAACATAACATTTCTACAATCAATTTATGTAAATCCGAAATTCATTTCTGGGGATATTTCAACCGCATTTATTAAAAATGAATACAAAAACGGTTTTACTGGCACAGGAGAATTAACCCCTGAAATTACAAAACTTTTTGGTTTTGCATCTTGCATAGTTCACTTGGAAAATAATCGCAAGCTTGAAGGTCTTTCTGAGAAAATCTTTCAAACAAAGCAAACTAGAACAACAATCACAAATTTTATCATGTTTATTGATGATTCTCGTGTGTCTGTAAAGCTGCTTTCACAAGATGGTACTCGCTTGCATGTTGAAATTGATAATCAAAAATACGAATTCACATATTCATATAAAATTGGTTCAAGGTTAATGAAGATATATTTAGATGACCTCTATTATATCAAAATTAAAAACAAAAAATCCAGTTTTACTTTGGAATATAACGGTGTAAAAAAAGAGGTTATCTTGCGTAACGCAAGAACTGCCGCTCTTTATGAAATTTGCGTGAATAATAAAACCGACAGCTCATTTCAAAAAGATTTTGAATGTCCACTTACAGGGCTTGTTGTTGGAGTGCATGTTAATGAGGGAGATGTTGTAAAATCAGGAACATTACTTATGACTATTGAGGCCATGAAAATGGAAAACGCTTTCTATGCAGAATTTGATGCTGTTGTTGAAAAAATTCTTGTTAAGCCAACGCAAACTGTTAATATGGGTGAAGTTTTGTTACAATTTAAACCACTCTAGAGGGTGAAGTCCAATTAATACTTGACATTTAATTTTCCTTACGTTAACAAGCAACCAATGTAAGCTGTTTTTTATGCAACAAAATCCATTTAGAAGTCTTAAGCAACAGGTTGAAAAACAAGAATTACCAGCAGAAGAGATGAGGGCACGGTTTGAGACATTCATTACAAACCGTAAAAGGGTTACACGCCTTGCTTTTGTTCAGTCTTTATTTTTATATCAACAATTAAAGGATAACGGTGAAATAGAAGGTAAAACTCCGCAGACAATCGGGCGTTATATTCTTAGTACAATGGTGTATTTTTATAAAGCAATTTTTTATGCAGACCGTTACGGTACTACGCGTAAAACACAAAAACTGGACGAAAAATTCCTGCATTCTGTTATACAGAACACAATTGAGTCCATGCCGGCAATTGATACAACAATCCAAAGATTCCTAAAAACTCCTTGGAAGATCGAAACACTGGACAATACCGTTGCTGCCATTCTTCGTGCTGGAACATACGAATTGCTTTTTAACGCAAAAGTTGAATCAAAAATTGTAACAAGTGAATACACAAACTTAACGCATGCATTTTTTGATGGTCCTGAAATTGGTTTTGTTAATGCAATATTGGATAAAATCTCTCATAATCTATAAGATGATTTTGTTTTTTTTGTTACTTAGTTCTATTGTATATGCACAACAAGTACAGTATAACGAGGGTGGTTTTTATACCGAAGAAATAAGAAACGACTCGGCAGTTATTATTCGTGAACCTTATGGTTTTAATAGATTATACAAAAACGAAGAACCGTTACAAGTACGGCAGCAAATTAATACACATTCTCAATCTTTTTTAATACACGCTGCACTTGGTGCACATTACATTCATAGTCCGTCTAAGAATTATACAGATGGTGGAATTGAAACAAATTTAATTTCCAAATCTTATACTCATGCAATTGCGCCAATTGGAGCAGAAGTAATGTTACCGATTTCCAATCGATTTCATTTTTTTTTAGGTGGAAGCTATTATTTTAATCCGTTTTCAAATAGTTCAGATCTTGCAAGCACAGGAGTTCAAGTTTTTAATGCAAAAACAAAATATCTTCTTTATGGTAAGGCTTCATATTCATTTACGGATATTTTTTCTTTATATATTATTGGTGGTATGAGTGGTATGGAAATATCAGTTTATAACGACATCACAAACGCATTAATTGCAACATCACAAGTAAGTGTTCCATCAATGGGTTTTGGATTTTCCTGGCATACATCAAAAAATGTTTCAATGTTTATTGATGGCATATATTCACCAATCGGTGTTATTGAAACAGGATATAAAGGTACTGACTCAAGAATCATTGCAATTTCACAACGAAAATATAATTCTTTTCAAGGCAGGATAGGCTTAATGCTTAATTTTTCCAATTTGATAAAGACAAGATGAATGAAATAATAAAACTTCAGAATACATTCTATCCAACACCATTGCTTGAAATTCAAATAATTTATAAAGAAAAAAAGTATATAATTTATGGTAAATATGAGGCTATCGGTTTCTCAGGATCTATAAAAGGAAGAATGATTCTTCATGCAATAAAAAAAGCTTACGAAAATGGCATGCTTAAAAAAGGTGATACTATTATCGAAGTAACATCCGGTAATACCGGAATTGCTATTGCAACAATCGGAGCAAAATTAGGACATCCCGTGGAAATTATTATGCCTGATTGGCTAAGCCCCGAAAGATATACAATGATGGAAATCCTCGGTGCAAAAATCACAAAAGTTTCAAGGTGTAACGGTGGCTTTTTCAAGTCTCTTGAAATTGCAAAAGAAAGGGCATTAAAAGGAGGTTTTTATTTTATGCAATTTGAGAACAAATACAATACCGATGCTCATTACCAAACAACCGCACCTGAAATATTTTCCGTTCTTAGAGAAAAGAATAAATCTTTACCATCAGCATTTATTGCAGGAATGGGTAGTGGTGGAACGGTGATGGGTGTGAAACAATATTGTGTTGAAAATAATATTCAATGTTCATGCAATCCGCTTGAACCTGCAAGTTCACCGATTTTAACAGGTGAAGGTGGAAAACTTCATAAAATTCAAGGAATTAACGATAACTTTATTCCAAAAATATTTGATATTTCATTTGTTGATGAACCGGTATCTGTGGAAGATGACCATGCAATTTTTGTTGCTCAAGAAATTAACAAAAAAGGTTTTTCTGTTGGTATTTCAAGTGGAGCAAATTTATTTGGTACAGTCAAAGTTTTAGAAAAAAACCAAAAAGAAATTGGTGTAACAATCCTTTGTGATTCCTCCTTATTATACCTTTCAACAGACATTACCAAGGTAATCGACCCAATACCAAATTTTGAAATTATCTCAATTAATCCTGTTTAAGAACTTGCTTTCACAGTTGCTGCAATTTTTTGAACACATTCCTCATATTCTTTTTCAGGAATTGAGTCATATACTACTCCTGCACCAACTTGGGTATAAAGCATTCCGTTTTGTATTAAACTTGAACGAAGAACTATACATGTTTGTAAAATACCGGAAGAGATATACCCAACTGTACCTGCGTAAAAATCTCTGCTAACGGTTTCAAGTTCAGAAATTATCTGCATTGCACGAATTTTTGGTGCACCGGAAAGCGTTCCTGCGGGCAAACCTGATTTTAAAACATCAACCATGGAGACGCTGTTGCTTTTTTTACCCTTAACCGTTGAACTTATGTGCATAACATGTGAATATTTTTCAATTTCCATTTGTTTTTCAACATAAACCTCGCTACCTACTCTGCCGACATCATTTCTACCAAGGTCAAGCAACATTAAGTGCTCTGCAATTTCTTTTTGATTCCCAAGCAGAGCTTTTGCATTTTCCTCATCTTCTTCTTCGTTTATACCTCTTTTAATTGTTCCAGCAAGTGGGCGAAGTGTAATTTCATTATTTTTACAGTTTATAAGAATTTCCGGGCTTGCTCCGATTAAATTAAATCTTTCTCCATTTTCAATGGTAGAAAAATAGAACATATAAGGTGAAGGGTTTATTTCTTTTAGATTTTGGTAAAAATCCAGAGGATGCTTTGTGTAAGTTTTATAAAATCTAATAGAAGGTACAATTTGGAAAATATCACATT
>Ga0222713_10002512_pt1 | contig 19575 bp, 20 predicted proteins | sample C33_649DmetaG_FD_165061 | JGI IMG/M metagenome (GOLD analysis project Ga0222713, IMG submission 165061) | Estuarine water microbial communities from San Francisco Bay, California, United States - C33_649D | ecosystem: Environmental > Aquatic > Marine > Unclassified | place: USA: California...
ATAGAGGTCGAAGGAAAGAACAGTTTTGAAGAGCTTTCGTCGACCGCGTTCATCATGCGCCAAGCAGGCTTACCGCTCGATGTTGTGATTGTGACCGATCCGTATCACTCGTACCGCTCGGCTGATATTGCCGACGAGGTTGGACTGGCTGCCCATGTCTCACCAACGAAGGGCCGGTCGACGTTCAGTGACTACGTGCGCGAAACCGGTGCCGTCGCAATCGGGCGCATCATCAATTACCGCCGTTTGTCCGCCTGGCGCTGACTCCGATTTGGTTCCCATCGGTGGTTTGGTGCCAGCCCCCGTTCAACCGGTAACGTTCTTTCGCCCTTCGGGGGTGGTGTAATTGGTAACACGGGTGGTTCTGGTCCATTTGTTGGGGGTTCGAGTCCTCCCCCCCGAGCTTTGAGGATCGGGCGTCGACAGGGTCGGCGCCCGTTTCGCGTGTCGGCGGCGCCCATAGGCTGCTCTGGTGACCACCCTGCGCTCGCTCTGTGTTTATTGCGGTTCCAAACCCGGCAACGATCCTCGACACGAGGCGACGGCAGCAGAACTCGGTCGACTCATGGCGCAAGCACGAGTGCGCCTTGTGTACGGCGGTGGGTCGGTGGGTCTTATGGGCATTATCGCCGACTCGGTCTTGGCTCATGGGGGAGAGGCCTTCGGCGTGATACCGAAGGGGCTGTTTACGACTGAAGTCGGCCATCCCGGGCTTACCGAACTGGTCGAGGTGGGTTCTATGCATGAACGCAAGGCGCTCATGGCCGCTGAGGCGGACGCGTTCGTTGCGCTTCCGGGCGGACTGGGCACGCTTGAGGAACTGGCCGAGATCGCCACGTGGTCGCAATTGGGTATCCACGCCAAACCGGTCGGGGTGCTGGATATCGATGGTTTCTGGGAACCGCTGCTTGACTTTCTCGATAGCGCCGCAGATGCCGGATTCATTCGGCCCCAGCATCGGGACATCATCATCCGCATCACCGATGTTGATGAGGTGATTCCTGCCTTGTCCTCGAAGGTCATTCCGGCCTCGGCCCCAATTCTCGGCATGGAAGAGTCGTGACCCGATGCGGTCCCGACGGCGTTGACGCGAGACAATCAATCCATGGAACAGGTCGATATCGCTGTCATTGGCGCCGGTCCCGCAGGCTCTTCGGCTGCGGCATGGGCTGCCCGTGGCGGAGCATCTGTCGCTCTGTTTGAAAAAGCAGCTCAAGGGCGAGACAAGTCCTGCGGTGATGGACTGACCCCGCGTGCGATTGCAGAAAGTCGTCGACTCGGTATTGACGTCGACCGTTTCCATCGGATCGATGGGTTGCGCGTTCAAGCCGGCAGCAAAGTTCGCGAAGTGCTCTGGCCCGATGGAGCGTTCCCGCCAGTTGGTGCCGTTGCTCCTCGTGTGGAATTCGACGCAATGGTGATGCAAGCAGCAATCGATTCTGGTGCTGACTTTCGCGAGAACTCACCGGCCGAACCGTGGATCGAAGACAACCGCGTTCTTGGTGTTCTTTCGAATGGCGAAAAGATTCGCGCCGAACTAACGGTGATTGCATCCGGTGCAGGCTCGCCGGCGGCACGTGCAGTTGGGGCGACGCGTATTGCATCGTCGCCGTTCGGCTTGGCGATTCGCGCCTACATTCCCTCAACTCGAGCTGACGACCGCTACATGGAAGCGTGTCTCACCGTAAATGGCCCGGACGGTTCGATCGTTCCTGGTTATGGATGGGTTTTCCCCGCTGGCAATGGCATCGTGAATATCGGCGTTGGCGCCTTGTCGACAATGAAGAATTTCTCTGATCTCAATCTCAACAAGATGCTTGAGGCCTACACCGCGCAGGTGCGTGACTCATGGGGACTCGGGGAGTTTGTTGCCCGACCAAAGGCATGGCGACTTCCGATGCATGTTGAGCATCGTGGTGGTCCAGGTTGGGTCGTTGCGGGCGATGCTGCTGGTTTGGTGAACCCGTTCAACGGCGAAGGCATCGACTACGCGCTCGAGTCGGGCCGACATGCAGCTGAATGTTTCCTCGCCGAACCGGGAACAGCATGGGCCGCCTATCAAGCAGTGTTGCGCAAGGAATACGACCCGTTCTTTGCCACAGCTCGACGCTTTGCTTGGCTTATCGGCCGTCCAAAACTTCTTCAATTCCTGCTCGGTATCGCATTGTCGACCAACTTCACCATGAAACTTGTGCTCGACATCATGGCGAACCTCGTCGATATGGAACATCCAGGTTTGGCCGGCCGCTCACTCACGATCGGTGGCAAGGCGTTGTCATTGGCCGACCCGCTTCTGGTTCGTTCTTCAGCGAAGAGCAAAGACAAGCGAGCGACTCCCGTCGGGTAGGTTCGGGAGTCCCAAAAGGGGATGAACGGGGTAGTCGGTCATGGGTAGTTCGCCAGTCGCCATTGTCACGGGTGCAAGCCGCGGAATCGGTCGAGCCGGAGCGCTTGCGCTTGCCGAAGCAGGTTTCGATGTCGTTGTGAGTGCGCGCACGGTTCGCGAAGGCGAAGGCGTTGCCGAGCCCAATTCGGTTCGTGAAGAAGTCACGCTCGCGGTTCCTGGAAGTCTTGAGCGCACGGCTCAAGAGATCGAAGAGCGCGGTCAACGCGCACTCATCGTGCCCATGGATCTCATCGATGTTGCATCAGTGAAAGCGCTACCGGCCACAGTGATGGCTGAATGGGGCCGCATCGATGTGTTGTTCAACAACGCGATCTTTCGCGGTGTTGGCACGCTCGATCGCATTTCGGACCTCACCGTTGAGTCGATGACGAACCTTCTCGCCGGCAACTTCATGAATCAGATCTTGCTTATTCAGCAGGTGATTCCGCACATGGTCGCTGCCGGTGGCGGGACCATCATTGACATGGTGTCGGGTTCGGCTCGACTCGATCCGGCTGGGCCCCCCGGAGAAGGTGGCTGGGGCATTCTCTATTCCGCATCCAAGGCTGCGTTTGGCCGCGTTGCTGGTGGTGTGAACGCGGAATATCGCGCGCAGGGCATCAAGGCGTTCAACGTGGACCCAGGCAATGTCGTAACCGAAGCTCGCAAAGCGGCAAAGCCCGATGATGAATACAGCAGCGGTTACGGCAGTGAGCCGGCGGAAGCAACGGGCAAAGTTGTTGCGTGGTTGGCGACTGATCCCGCCGCGGACAAGTACCTCGGTAAGTGGATCTTTGCGCCGAAACTTTGTTCTGATCTCGGACTGCTTCCAGGTTGGACCTTTCAGGTTCCACAATGAACGCAGAGCAGTTGCAAGAACTCTCCGACCGACTCGAAATTCGATCGGTCGTCGAGGACTACGCGCGCTTTGCTGACCGAATCGATAACGAAGGACTCGCAGGGCTCTTTGCTCCTGATGGCGTGCTGCGTATTTTCGAGCGTGGCAATCCTGAACCAGTGCGACAACGCCTCGGACGAGACGAAATCTCCGAAGCAATCAAGGGCTTATCGCGGTACGAGGTCACCATGCACTCGGTGGCCAATCACTACGTCGTCGTAAACGGCGATGTTGCGACTGGCGAGACCTATTGCCGAGCTACGCACATTCGTCAGGTTGAGGGTGGCTCGCCGGAAGCTCGCGAGAACTACGTCATGAACATCCGCTATCTCGATGAGTACGTGCGCTTGCCTGAGGGCTGGCGCATTGCCAAGCGTGAACTCCAAGTCGAGTTCACCGAGGTCTTCCCGATTCTCTGAGGCGTTGACTCAAGCGCCACGCAGAGAAGGAACCGATGAAGAGTTGGCCATCTCAAGCGCAAGATTTGCCAATTCGGCAATCGTGTTTTCGGTATTGGTGGTGTCTTCGCCGGGTCGCGTTGCTTTGATTCGGGCCAACGCGCCCTCGGTGATGATCGCAAGCTTGAAGACTGCGAGAACTCGGTAGACATCGATGTCTTGGATCGAGCGCCCGCTTGAAGCTTCGTAACGGGCGAGAAGGTGGTCGCCGGAGGGAAAGCCCGGATTCAGGCGATGTGGTTGGGGCGAGCGGCTCCGCCACATGATCTCGCCGGCTTCGCCCCAATAGACGCTGACCATACCGAGATCAGTGAGTGGGTCACCAAGGGTCGACATCTCCCAATCGAGGACTGCAACCATTTTCGCGGGGTCGTTACGACTCCACATCGTGTTGTTAAACGAATAGTCGCCGTGGACAATTGAAGCGTCGGTGGCACTGGGAATGGAACGCTTGAGTCGCTCGGCAACCTCATCGATGGCCGGCAGCTCACGTTGTTTTGATTTCTCCCACTGCGAACACCAGCGATTGACCTGCCGCTCAAGGAATCCTGCGGGCTTACCAAGTTGACCGAGACCAACTGCTCCGAAATCAACTGCATGCAAGCGCGCAAGCACATCGATGAGTTCATCTGCTGCTGCGAGTGCTTGTGCTTGGTCAAGATGCGCAACCTGATCGGTATCGGAGTAGACGATTCCATCAACGAAGTCCATTAAATAAAACGGAACGCCAAGAACTGATTCGTCTTCACACAACGCAACAGTGCGAGGCACCGGAACGTCGGTGTTCTGCAATCCCGTTTGCACGCGGTATTCCCGACCCATGTCGTTTGCCGTTGCGAGGAACGCGCCGACGGGAGGCCGACGTAGTACCCAATCGTTGTCGTCGTCTTGAATGCGGAACGTGAGGTTCGAAGAACCGCCCGAAAGGTGCGAAACCTTGATGGGACCCTGCGATTCGGGAACGTTGGCGGCTACCCACGCGCTGAGGGCGTCGACGGGAACGGCCTCAGCGACCTGATCGGAGTTCATGCGATCGGTGCAGAAGCAACGATGGGGTTGGGATTATCGACAACGCAGCGGCTGCCGCTGTAAATCGAAACCATGCACTTGTTGCAGTGAATGCAGTTGCCTTCGGTCTGCGTGCCATCCTGCATTCGCTTGATGAGGTCTGGTTCACGCAACACCGCACGACCCATGGCCACGAAGTCGAAACCGTCGGCCATTGCTTGTTGGACGGTGGCGAGATTGTTGATGCCGCCGAGGAAGATGAGTGGCATATCGAGTGCAGCGCGCACATCGAGCGCCATTGGGCGGAAGTAGGCCTCTTCGAAGGGATAGGACGGCATGAACTTCTTGCCGAAGAGTTTGAAGCCGAGTGCCATGGGGAACGGAAGTACCTTGGCGAACTCTTCACGAGGAGCATCGCCCTTGAAGAGGTAGATCGGATTGGCGAGCGAGGAACCGCCGGTCATCTCGAGTGCATTGAGGTGTCCATCGTCTTGCAGCAATCTCGCGAACTCGGTGCTCTCGGGAGGCCTGAATCCGCCGGGCACGCCGTCGTTGAGGCTGATCTTGGCTGTGACTGCCATGCTCGCTGGAGCCGCATCGCGAACTGCGGCAATGACTTCCCGAGCAAAGCGCGCACGATTCTCGAGTGAGCCGTTCCATTCGTCCTTGCGCTTATTGAACTTGGGACTAAGGAATGACGACAACAGGTAGTTATGCGCAAGGTGGATTTCGATTGAGTCGAATCCGGCCTCGGCCATGAGCCGCGCACCGTTGGCGTAATCGTTGATCACCCGATCGATCTGCGTTGGCGTGATCGCACGAGTGATCTTGCCGTTGATCGGATTCAACATCTTGCTGGCGCCAAGAGAAGGAACGCCGTTCTTCTTCGCGTTTGCGACAGGACCAGCGTGGCCAATCTGGCCGGCAACGAGCGCACCTTCATCGTGCATGGTGTCGACGAATTTCTTGAGCCCCGGAACTGCAGCTGGACGCAACCAGATGCACCCATCATCAGTGCGACCTTCGGGAGCCACGGCAAGGTATGCGAGTGTGGTCATCGCAACACCACCGCGTACAGGACGCAAGTGGTAATCGATGAGTTCCTGAGTAACGAGGCCTTGGGGGGTGACGCCTTCGAAGGTTGCTGCCTTGATGAACCGGTTCTTTAACGTGAGCGGCCCGAGAGTCGCCGGTGCGAACGGATCAGGGATGGAGGTGTTCGTTGCGTCGGCCATGAGGCTCACCAGAGTTCGTTGACGTACGTGTCGGTTCCAACAATGGTGCGAAAGAACGGTGCAACGAGATGCACGTCGGCCAATCCGGCAGCGGCAACTGCATCGGTGTAGGTCTTCATGCGGTCGAGGGACTTGGTGACATCGCCACGAACGAAAATGACCTGCACGAGTCGCTCTGGACCACCTGCTGGCGTGCCGAGATCCATCGGCTGATCGGCAGCAGGAGTTGCCACTGGCTGCCATGAGGACACGATTTCAATGTCCGAACCGCTCATGAGATTGGCATAGGCGCCTGATTTCTCAAGCTCAGCGTGAACGCTCTTCGCACTCTGGCCTTCGCGAGCATCGAAGAACACTGTGAAGATGCCGTCGTACGCGCTATCGAGTGCAACGTCAACCGGAACACCGTCAGCATCGCGGTTGGCAGCGCCGATGTAATCGAACAAGTTGGTATGCGTGTGCTTGCGCTCAGGGAAGCCGCGGTTGTTGGTGTAGAGCCAGGTGACACGCTCGGTGCTCCAGTCGTTCCAATCGTCGTGATGTCCACCCTCGATCCAGTAGATAGCGACATACGAACCCGCATCGGTGGGATTAGCGACGGCGGTGTCGCCTTCGGGCCAACGGAGGTCCTTGAGGCGACGCGGTGCAACCCAACGTGAACCCGACATTTGGTGTGGAGCCACCATGCAGCCGGCGTAGTAGTGATCGCGCTCGTACCAACGGTTATAGGCAGACTCGAACCCGGGATTGGGGTCGACCATCGTGAGCAGCATCGATCCGACCTTCATCGGGTAGTCGTTGAGGCCGCCAATATCGAGTGGATATGCCATGAGTTCCTTCACTTTCGAACGCGGGCGAATCGCCCCCCGGTGAAGCATGAAACTAGCCGTTCAGGATCGCTAGATTTGCGGTGATCAGCGCTCCGCTGCACCCACGACCGACACGCGGTACATCAGCCGTCGACCGGGGAAATCGTTAAGTACTCGGTGCATGGTGGAGCGGTTGTCCCACATGAGTAGATCGCCTTCTCGCCAGTGGTGGCGATAGGTGAAGTCCTCTTTGACCGAATGCTGAAAGAGGAACGCGAGCACTGCATCGCTTTCGTCGGGGGGAAGTCCGACGATATGGCGGGTGTAGGTCGGGTTGACGAATAAGCCCTTGGCGCCAGTGTCAGGATGCACTCGTACGACCGGGTGAGCGGTGCGTCGGTTTTGGGCGATGGCGGCGGCGTAGTGCTCGGGAGTTGCGCCGCCAAATCGATAGCGAAGTTCCGTTGTTCGGCTGAGATCGTGAATCGCCGTGAGGCCTTCGAGATAGAGCTTCATGTTCGGTGACAGTGCGTCGTAGGCGGCGGACGTGGAAGCGAACATCGTGTCACCGCCGACAACGGGGAGAGTTTTTGCCTGCGTGAGTGTTCCCATCGGCGGGTGGGGGAGGAACGTCTCATCGGTATGCCACATCGACGCGGTGTTTCCTTCCTCAGAGTCAAGAACGCTGACGTGTTCAAGGCCGGGGCCTAGGTTGGGGAAGAACGCGTGGATTTCGATCTCGCCGATGCGGCGACCAAGTGCCATGTGCTGTTCAGGCGTGAGGTCGGGGGCGTTGATGACGAGGACCTGGTTCTCGATGAGCGCAGTGTGCACGGCGCTCAGGGTCGCATCATCGAAATCGCTCGTGAGATCGAGTTCGGTGATCTCCGCTCCGAGGGCGGGAGTGAGTCGGCGAATCTGCATGGGTTGATGTTGACACTTTTCTCGGTCACTCGTAGGTTCGCTGGACCGGCCGCTAGGTGGCGGCCCTGCATCTTGGGGGCATCATTCAATGACCAATCTCTTTAACTACGTAGGCAAGCGCGTCGTCCTGACTGGTGGTGCCACTGGTATCGGCGCAGCACTCGCAGATCTTCTCGATGAGCTCGGCGTCGAGCACCTGACCATTCTCGATATCAAGGCCCCGTCTGGTCGTTGCGACACATTTATCGAAACGAACCTCGCTGATCCCGCATCAATCGACGCGGCAATGGCGCAGATCGAAGGTCCGATCGACGTGGTGTTCTCGAACGCAGGCGTCGCAGCAAACGCTGGGGTTCGCACCTGCATGGCGGTCAATGTCGCAGCATCGCGTCGCCTTACCGATGGCCTCATCGATCGCATCACCAAGGGCGGCACGATCGTTTACACCGCCTCGATGGCCGGCAACGGTTGGCCCGCCCAGGTCGCTGAGATCACTGAGCTTCTTGAGATCGCGGACTGGGATGCATTCCTCGATTGGTGCGAAACACATCCCGAGGTCGTGAACGATGTGTATGCCTTCTCAAAGATGTGTATGCAGGTGTACGTGATGCGACGTTCCTATTCATCAATTCGAAATGGCATTCGCATCAACAGCATTTGCCCCGCTCCTGTCGATACGCCCCTTATGGCCGACTTCAAGATCTCGATGGGCGAAGACGCAATCAACTGGGCCGTTGGCGTTCAAGGCAATGGCCGCATGGCCGTCGCAACGGACATTGCTCCATCGCTTGCATTCATGGGCAGCGATGCCGCTGCATTCATCAATGGAGAGAACCTGCACGTTGATAGTGGCCTGAGCTCAGCGATGGTCACTGGTCTGGCATTCAGCTGATCGTTATGCATCCTGACGACGAGTTTCACCCGCCGACATCCGACGATCCCGAGTGGACAGAAACCTGTTGGTTTACCTTCGCCGTTCCTGAACGGAACTTGTCTGGTCAGTTGTACCCGTATTTCAAAACCAATCAAGGTGTCGCTGCTGGCGGCGCGTTCTTTTGGGATGGTCGTAATGAACGGCCCGAAACCTGTGTGTACGCGAAGCAGTTCTGGCATCTACCGCTTGTCGACCAGAAACTGACCGACCTCACGCTGGCCAATGGCATTCGTTATGAATGTCTTGAGCCACAAAAGAAGTGGCGCGTTCGTTACGACGATCCTGACGGTGGCGATGAAATCCACGTCGATCTCATCGTCACCGGCATCGTTGCGCCCAACATGCTCGGTGAATCGCACGTGGACCAGCCCTGTCGCTACCAGGGCACGATTGGTTTGCACGGCGAGACGATTGCTGTCGATGACTATGGGTTCCGTGATCGTTCGTGGGGGCCACGACCACAGTTCGGGCAAGGTATTCATGGGGGAGCGACGATGCGTGGCGGTTACAGCTACGCCACTGCTTCAGACACGCATGCATTCCATGCCATCACCATGGATTTCGGCACCGGCGCTATCGCTATTCACGGCTCGTACATGCGAGACGGTGAGTGGGCGAAGTTGAAAAGTGGTGAGCGTCGGGTCATCGAACGCGACGGTGAAGGCTTCCCGCTCATTGTCGAACTTGACGGTGTCGATGAACTTGGACGTGAGTTCAACGCTCGTGGCGAAACAACAAACTCACTTGGGTTCCTCATTAATCCGAACCTCTACACAATCAATTGTCTGACTCGTTGGTCATTCGATGGGATAACGACTTGGGGCGAAGACCACGACAACCATTCATTCCCTGACGCACGTCGGTTGTTCCGTGAGGCTCGAGGCCAGTCGCTTTGGGAGATTGGCCAATGAGTTCGTCCTCGCGAACGGTTCTCGTCACGGGCGCCAGCCGAGGCATTGGTCGGGCGACCGCGATTGCGTTCGCCGAAGCAGGGTTCGATGTCGCGATTACCGCGCGGACGGTGTCGGATGGAGATCCGACTGCGCTCACTGACGATGGAAAAGTGCTTCCGGGGAGTTTGGCGTCAACTGCGGAGGAGATTGAAGCGCTTGGTCGCCGTGCCGTGCAGGTCCCACTTGATCTTCTTGACCGTGACGCGCTTGTTCCCGCAGTGGAGTCGGCAATCGCTGGCCTCGGTCACCTTGACGTTGTCGTGAACAACGCGATCTACGTCACCGGTGGTGGTCCAAAGTATTTCCTTGATACCGATCCTGATGATCTCATCAATCAAATGTGGGGCGATCTCACGGCGCAATTGTTGTTGTTGCAGCCTCAGGTCGCGCACATGGTGGGGCGTGGTGGAGGCGTGGTGATCAATATCGGTTCTGGTTCCGGAAAGTGGAAGCTGAAGTTCCCGATTGGTCAGGGTGGTCCGCAACTGGCCTATTGCGCGTCGAAAGCCGGCTTTCATCGTGCTGCCGATCGTTTAGCGTTTGAATACGGCGATCAAGGGATCACCGCGTTCACTGTCGACCCTGGATTTGTCGCTACTGAACGCACGAAGATGGTCACCGAACTTGGCGAGATTGCGTCGCGCGGCGTCGAACCGGCAGTCGTCGGCGCAGCGATTGCGTGGCTGGCGACAACCGGTGCTATGACCGAAAAGAACGGTAGTTACCACGAAGCACAAGAAATCGCCCGCAACATCGGGCTGTTGCCGTCACTTCCAGAAGCTGACTGAGGAGACGTCAGTCGTTAGAGGTTTGGCGCAACCTGTGTACAGGTGAGTTCGACGTGGCGTTCGACAAGTTCATCGGGCATGCCCGCAACACTGGCCCACAAATACACATGCTCAACTGGCGCACCTTCAGTTGCCTCGCGGATCGCTGCAACCGCATCTGCGGGCGTCAGAACACGAAGACCAGGGATCTGTCCCTTTTGTGCTGCGCCACTGCGCAGTTTCTCGACAGTGATTTCTCTTGGAGCCTCGCGACCAGAACCGGCCACGGCGGCAGCTCGGTAGGAGTTCAACTGGTGCGCGTAGTGGGGGAGTATGCGCTCGAACGCTTCTTCGGGATCATCGGCGACGATGATGTCGAGCATTCCTCCGGTGCGTGCAGACGAAGGATCGTGACCGGCCTCAACGAGTCCTTCACGGTAGGGATCAAGGAGTGCTTGATCGAGACTTAAGAGGCCAACACCAAGGCGGCCTGCGCGCTTTGCACCCTGCGGTCCTTGATAGCCAAGCCAGATTGGGAACGGATTCTGTGCCGCTGGGGGAGTGACGATTCCGCCATCGAGGAGGCGACGGATTTCGGCGACGGAAGCGTCGGTGAGTCCGTAACGCTTGGTGATGTCAGTGTTGTAGAGCTCGTATTCGGGAACGCTGTAGCCGGCACCGATGCCGAGCTCGAGGCGTCCGCCGGAGATCTGGTCGATGACTGCTGCTTCCTCGGCAACTAAGACTGCCGGACGAAGCGCAGCAACAAGGACGGCGGTTCCGATGCGCACCCGCGAGGTTCGAGCTGCCGCAGCAGCGGCGAATGTGAGCGGCTGCGGCAAATAGCCATCGTCGAAGAGATGGTGCTCGGAGAACCACACCGAAGCGGCGCCGAGGCGTTCGGCTTCGACAACAAGATCGAGTGCCTTCCCGTACACCTCGGGCCACGGTCGGTCCCAAGGTGCAGGGTTTCGAAGGTCGAAATAGAGGCCCAGCTTCACGACATACGACCGACCATTGCGTCGTGACCGATTGCCGGCTCGATGAACGAGCGGAAGTCGGGGCCAGAACGCAGGTGGTGCCCGCCATCGACATTGATCGTGGTGCCGGTGATCCAGCGGGCTTCGTCGCTCAGAAGGAAGCGGGCGAGATTGGCGACGTCTTCAGGTTCACCGACATCGTTGAGTGGCGTGTTGACGATGTACGAGTCATACACCGCTGATTCTCGCGGAATGCCTTCCATAATTTCGGTGGAGATGAAGCCAGGGCGAATGGCGTTGAAGCGAACTTTGGTTTCGCCGTATTCATTCGCCGCGTTACGCATCATTTCTTCGATGCCGGCCTTTGAGACGCAGTAGGCGCCGAACATCGGATGGGGAATGTGGCCTGCGAGCGAGGACATTCCAATAAACGAACCGCCACCTGCTGCGACCATGTGGGCGGCGGAGTACTTCACTGAAAGCATCGTGCCAAGCACGTTGAGGTGGAGGACACGCAAGAACTCGTCGGTGTCGAGCAGGTGGTACGGGCCCATGCCACCACCACCACCGGCGTTTGCGACGAATCCGTTAAGGCCACCGAAGGCGTCGACGTGGTTTGCAACGAGTGCAGCGACATCGGCTTCAACAGTGACGTCGGTGACCTGATGACGGATTTGGCCTGACGCGCCACTGGCCTTGATGCGATCAACAACCTCGGTGAGCTTGCTCTCGGTGCGGCCGCAAATGGTCACGTTCATGCCGTCCTGGGCAAGACGAGTGGCGCAGGCTGCGCCGATGCCGGTGCCGCCACCGGTGACGATTGCTGAGCGGCCTGCAAGTGATGACGACATTGGTTCCTCCGGGAAGGTTGAGAGTGGCTTTACGCTACTACCTGCCGAAATTGCACTTCTCCGTAAAGGCCCCCGGGTGCGACCTCTGCGAAGTCAGCGGTTACGAGCGAGGCGAGCCGTCGAGGTTTCGTACTTCGAGACCGAACTCCTCGATGTTGTCGAGACTCACGGTGATGCGGCCGGTGACGTCGGGATCGCAATCGCACAGTACGAGTGTTCCCTCGACCATTGCTTCCATCGACTCGATCTGATCAGGGCGCAAGCGATCACCGACGAGGGCAGCCGCACCCTCGGAGAGGACAGCGGCGCGCGGTTCGACAGTGTTGACGCGAACTCCCGTTCCGTAGAGTTCCATAGCCAGACCATTAGAGAGTCGATTGAGAGCAGCTTTGGTTGCGCCGTAGGCCGAGATGTTGACCGAGGTTGGAACGATTGGTTCGGAAGGTCCGCCCCACAACTTTGCGCTTCCGCTCGACAGATTGACGATCCAACCTTCACCAGCGGCAACCATTGCTGGTGCGGCGGCGAGTGAAAGATCAAGAGGAGCGTTTGCGTTGACCTCGAACATAATGTTGCGGCGCTTTACCGAAAACCCGGTAAGCGGAGCTTGGATCGACGCGGCGGCGTTGTTGACCAGAATTTCGATATGTCCACCAAGTGCTTCGGCCGCTTCAGGGATGACCCGGAGGCGATCTTCAGGATCAGTGAGATCGGCAACGATGATTTCAACTTGAGTGCCGAAGCGCGCAAGTCGATCTCGAGTCGAGTTGAGGCTTCCCTCAAGTCGTTCGTGCTGGTCAAGTGTGCGTGCCGTCAAGACGATGTTTGCGCCTTCGGCTGCCATGCGTTCGGCAATGCCAGCACCGATGCCGCGACTTGAACCGGTCACGACAACACGACGACCTGCGAAGCGGCCAGCCATCACAAACCCTTTTCAGTGACGAATCCGTCGATACATTCGCCGATGTAGTCACAATCTGCGTCGGACAGTGAGTGGTTGTTGGGAACAATGAGGCCCCACTCCATCACCCGATCGGCATTGGGCAGTCCGTCGGAGGGAACACGGAACTCTTGGCCGCGGAGCATTGGTTGCCTTGTGATATTGCCGGTCCAAACCATGCGAGTGTCGACGCCGTGGGATTCCATCCACTGCTGAAGCTCGGCGCGACGGATTCCGGAGTCAGGCTGAATAATGAACGGGAACATATGCCAGCCCGTTTCGATCCCTTCGGTGAGTTGGGGAAGGACAAACAAGTGTGGGTACTTCGCGAGATGTGAACTCGTAATCGCGAAACTGCGCTGACGGCGAGCGAGATTTTCGTCCAACTTGTCGAGCTGAACGAGGCCAAATGCAGCGGAAAGTTCAGAAGGCTCGAAGTTCCAACCGTTCTCATCAAAGATGAAGATGTTGTCGTACTCAAGGCCGTCATCGAGTTCGCTGAAGAAGCGATTGACCTTTCCTTTCAGCGAACCAAAGAGTTGGAGCTCAGAGCGGCGGCCCCAACGGCGGAAGAGCAGCGCACGGTCAGCGAGTTCGTCATTATCGAAACACACCATGCCGCCGGTGCCGGCTGCAGTGATGATGTGTGAGAGGGCGAAACTCGTGAGGGAAATATCGGCGCGAGTACCTGTTGACGTTCCACGAAGCGTCTGACCCAAGGCATCGCACGAGTCTTCGATCACGAGAAGGTTGTGGCGATCAGCAATGTCGCGAATGACGTCCCAGTCCGGGCAGTTGCCGATGAGGTTCGGGGCGAGGATCGCCCTCGTCTTCTCGGTCACCATCTCTTCGATGCGATTGACATCGATCTGGAAGGTGTCAGGCGTGACGTCGACGAAAACTGGAACTGCACCCTTGCGTACCACTGGTGCGACATCGGTTGAGAAGGTGACGGAACTCGTGACGATCTCGTCACCTGGCTGAAGATCGATTGCTTCATACGCCAGGTACAGCGCTGAGCTTCCCGAGTTGCACATGACACCGCGCTTCTTGGCAAAAAGATCGGCCACGCGACGTTCCATCGCCTTGACGTTCTTACCGATGCGCATGGCAGTGGGACCACCGCGGAGAACTTCGACGACTGCATCGATCTCGCGATCATCATGGACGGAACCGGCGTAATCGATTCGGCGGTCGCTGTTTATGCGGCTCATGGCTGCTCCTTCGTAGTGAATGAATCAGTTCGGATTGGGGTGGAACGTAGGTCGGCGACCAATTGGTCGATAAGGCGAACAAGTTCGGTGCAGTCGTGCTCGCTCCATGTGTCGAGCACGTCGGTCATTTGTTCAACGCGCAACTCCACAATGCGGTCATGGGTGCGTTTGCCTTGCACCGTCAATCTGGCAACGGCGAGTCGGGCATCGTTGGGGTCGGTGCCGCGCTCTACGAGTTCGGCATCTTCTAAGACGCGAACTTGTCGGTTTGCTGCCGCAGGGTCCATCGAACATCGACGGGCGAGCTGTCCCATGGGCAACTCGCCCGAGTCGGCCAGCGTGCGCAAGATCGCGTAGCCAGCACGAGTGACCTCGACGCCAATTGCCGCGGTTTGGCGGTGATGAATGGCTCGGTTCACGGTGAGTCGGAAAAGCCGTTCGAGGGATCGTTCGGTTTCGGCGACCGACGCGGCGCTGGGCATGCCCGAACCGTAGGGAAAGTCTTGGACTATGTCAAGGTTCTTGCGAAGAGGACCCCGTCGGCAAGACTCGCCCGATGGCAGCGACTTCTTCAACCACTGGTGGCGTTCCGGCTCGGGCAGGAATCGTCCTCGCAGCATTGATCGGAGTCGCCACAGTGGCGAACCTGAATCTTGCAGTTGCGAATGTTGCGCTTCCTGATATCGGTCGACATTTCGATGCATCGCAAACAGCGATCAATGCGGTTGCGGTTGGGTTCTCCCTTGGTCTTGCTGCGACGGTGTTGTGGCTTGGCGCACTCGGCGACCGCTATGGCCGAAAGGCGATGCTGCTACTCGGCATGGGTCTGTCGGTTCCGGCCTGTCTGCTTGCCGGCTTCGCTCCGACTATCGGCGTGCTGGCGTTTGCGCGCATCGTTGGTGGTGTGGCCGCAGGTATGGCGTTTCCTACGACTCTCGCACTTATTACTGCGCTCTGGACGGGGTCACCCCGGACAAAAGCGATCGCGTTGTGGTCTGGCATTGGTGGCGCAATGTCTTCGGCAGGGCCACTTGTCGCTGGTCTGTTACTGGTTCGCTTTTGGTGGGGTTCGGTGTTTCTCATCACCGTTCCGCTCGCCATCGCTGGTTTCATCGCTGCCTGGTTGTACGTCCCGGCGCATGTCAACGAGACAACAGAGCCGGTGGACAACTTTGGTGGTTTGCTTTCGGTGGTGATGGTTGCGGCTGCTGTGGTGGCGATCACCATTGCGCCGAATCCTGATTCTCAAACCTCAGCAATCATCGTCGGCCTGGTCGCGGTTGCAGCGGTCGGTGCTTTTGTTCTGCGCCAGCGTCGCGTGGCAGCGCCGCTCTATGACCTCAAGGTCGCATCACGTCGCACATTTTGGGTTGCTGCAGTTGCGGGGATGTTGGTGTTTGGAGCGCTCGTCGGCGCCATGTTCATTGGTCAGCAGTACTTGCAGAACGTCCTGGGCTACGCAACGTGGCAGGCAGGTATGGCGATTCTTCCGACAGCGATCTTCATGGTGGTTGCTGCGCCAGTTTCTGCTTGGTTGATTGAGCGTCGAGGTTCACGCGACGCGCTGCTTGCTGGTTTTGTCGCGGTGGGTCTTGGATTTGTCGTCATGCTGCTGCTGTGGAAGCAGAATGCTTCCTATGTCGTCGTTGGTCTTGCCTATTCGCTACTCGGCATCGGTGTTGGTCTCGCCGGACCGCCCGCTTCAAAGTCGCTGACCGAATCGGTACCGGTTGCTCGTGCTGGCATGGCGTCGGCAACCGCAGATCTGCAGCGTGACCTTGGCGGTGCAATTCTTCAATCGATACTTGGTGCGGTGCTCACTGCAGGATATGCGAAAGCGTTTACAACGCAGATTGACGACGCTCCGTCAACAATTAATGACTCGGTTGTGTCGCAACTAACAAAGTCCTACTCGAGTGCCGAGAATCTCGCCGTGCAGTATCCGCAGTATGCCGATCAGATCGTCTCCGCTGCACGTCAATCCTTCGTTGATGGCCAAACCGCAGCATTTGCTGTTGGCATCGTTGCAATGCTTGTCGGCCTAACTGTGGTGTGGTTCGGCTTCCCAACGAAAAACGCCGAGACCGATCTCGTCGCTGGCTATCAGCGCAGCGACGAGTCAGTCCCGGCGTAGTCGTGTTGCTCGTCTGTTAGGCGGTGGCGAGCGGCGCAGGATTGCGTCGTGCGCCTTCGGTGAAGGTCACCGGCATGTGCTTGATGCCACCAATGAAGTTGGAACGCAGGATGTCGACGTTGCCAGCAAGGCGCATGTCGGGAATCCGCTCAAGGATCTCCTTGAAGATCAGCTTGAGTTCCATTCGAGCAAGGTTTGCTCCAAGGCAGAAGTGCTGGCCGCCGCCACCAAATGCGATGTGCTCGTTCGGGAAACGGTCGATGTTGAACTGATAGGGATCATCGAAGACTTCTTCGTCACGGTCGGCAGAGATATGCCACATGACGACCTTGTCGCCCTTCTTGATTTCCTTGTCGCCGATGACGGTGTCATCCATGGCGGTGCGACGGAAGTGGTACACCGGCGTTGCCCAGCGAAGGATTTCTTCGATCGCGTTATCGATCTTGCCGTCCATGTCGCCTGCAAGTGCTGCGTACTGGTCGGGGTTCTGCATAAGCGCCCACATACCCCACGAAGTGGTGTTACGAGTGGTCTCGTTGCCAGCAACCGTAAGCAGCATCATGAACATGTCGAATTCAAGCTCCGAAAGGCGATCGCCTTCGATCTCAGAGTTGATCAGCTTGGTGACGATGTCGTCGCGCGGATCGCTTGCACGCTGCTTGCCAAGCTCGTTGACATACATGAACAACTCGCCCGAAGCAGCGGCGCCGTCTTCGTTCGCGTATTCGGGATCATCGAGGCCGATCATGCGGTTCGACCAGTCGAACAGCATCATGCGGTCTTCCTGGGGAACACCCATGATTTCGGCAATGGCCTGAAGCGGAAGTTCCGAGGCCAAGTCGACAACAAAGTCGCACGAACCGCGCTCAATGATGTTGTCGACGATGAGGATGGCGCGGTGCTGGAGGTACTTCTCAAGCAGGCCGATCATGCGCGGCGTGAAGCCCTTGTTTACAAGAAGGCGGTAGCGCGTGTGCTTGGGCGGATCGGTGTAAAGCATCATGAGGCCGCGAGGGTCCATGCCCTGCGCTTCGCCGGGGAACTCCTCGGGCGTGAGGATTGAGATGCCGCCTGCTTCAGACGAGAAGAGTCCGGTGTCGCGGTTGACCGTTACGAGATCCTTGTGCTTCACCACGTTCCAGAAGCCTTGAGCGCCCGGATACTCGTGCCAGCTCACCGGGTCTTCGGCGCGAAGACGGTCAAACATTTCGTAGTGCTCGAGTCGCTGGAAGCGGTCGAGGTCGAGGAGGTCAATTCCCTCGAGTGTCATGCGGATCCCCTTGGTAGGTGCTGAGACGGTCGGCGACGTGTCGTCGGTCACGGAACACTAATAGAGACGGGCATGAACGCCACCTTCGACTCCGGAAATCCGATTTCGTCGGGCTTAGTCCGTTCGATATTGGGTGTCTGTGGTCTCTCCAGAACCGGCGGCCACAAGTGGCGAAGATGCCAAAACGGCGATTCCGGCAAGCACGAGGCCGATTCCAGCAAGGGAGCCAAGGAGGTCGCCGATGCTGTGATGGAACCGCTCTTCGAAAACGACGATGCCGACTGCGCCAGCGACAAGGGGATTGCCGCCAACGAACGGAGCAAGGGCGGCGGCGAGGCTTCCTTGGCGAAATGCGACCTGCTGGAGAAGGAGTGCTCCGAGTTCGCAGACCCCGAGAAACGCAAGCGCGGGCAGGAAGGTGAGGAGGCCGTTGTGATTTGCCAGATTCGTATCAATGACTTTCATCATCACCGCGGCGGAGCCAAGCGAAACGGCTGCGGACGCACCAAAGAGTGAAGCGCGAACGTTTGGTGTCTTGGATCGCATTGCACTGCCGACAAGCACTGTCATGACAATTGCAAAAGCGACGACTCCGATTATCGCTGTTCGAGTCGGGAGTTCGTACACGCCATCTTGGGGATCGGCAAAGAGGAGAAACATGACGAGGCCGCCAATTGTCGCGATCGCACCGAACCAATCGCGCCGAGAAACCCTTGCATCGGCAACGACAGAGCCCAGGGCGAGGGCGAAGAGAAGCGATGTGACCAAGATCGACTCAACCTCGACCAGCGATCCGCGACTCAGGGCACCAGCGTGAAACGCCCCCGAAACTGCGGCCAGGCCAGCACCCAAAAGCCAGATCGGTTTGCGCGAAAGGATCAAAAGCAATCGCGCCGCGTTTGATGGCGGTGGAGAGACCGAACGTGCGCCGCGACTTTGGAAGACGGCAGCCCCTGCGCCGGTAATCGCAGCGAGAAGCGCGAGCAAAATCGCGATCGCATTCATGTCGGCAGCGTAGGTCGCAAATGAATCACGAAGCGGAAGGCTGGTCTCTCCTACGCTTCGCCCATGGGCATCTTGGTTCTTCCACTTGTAGTTGTTTTGGCGTGGGTGTTTGCCGCATTCGGTTTGTCGCCGTTTGGGGGAGCATCAGGTGATCAGTTCGCTGAAGAGGCGATGCGTTGGATGCTGTTTCTTCCCGCCGGTATCCAGTTCATTGTGAGCGGATTCATGCATACGGTTTTCGCGAAGTCGACAGCTGAGGGCATTGGTTGGAAGACGAATGGTTTCCAATACGAACTCGGATTCGCGTCATGGGGTCTCGGCATCGGCGGAATTCTCGCTGCCTCGCGCGGTTGGGACACCTGGCTAATCATGACCGTCGTTGCATCGATGTTTTTGGTGCTCGCTGGTGTCCAACACATCGTGCTGATGGTTCGTGACAAGAACTTCAAGCCAGGCAATTCGCTTGTCCTGATTTACGACTTCGGACTTCCCGCGTCGTTGATCGGGCTGCTTATTGCAACCCATTCCTCCATGGCCTAGCTGCTGTCGAGGGCAAACGCTCCGTAGGTGCCTCTCAACAACTAACGCTGTTGCACGGCGGCCGTCACCGACGCCTTCACCAGTTGGTCGTCAGGTGCGCCTGGGATGGCGCGGGCAAAGAGATGCGGCACTCGTTTCGCTAGCGAAACAGTTACGGAACCGTCGGGGTTAATTGTGACGTCCGGACCAGACTCGAGATTGTCGAGAATGCCTTTCGTGGCGAGCGCTTCGACGGCGATAAGCCACACTCGAGTTGGGTCAAGTTGGTA
>Ga0222713_10002513_pt1 | contig 19560 bp, 9 predicted proteins | sample C33_649DmetaG_FD_165061 | JGI IMG/M metagenome (GOLD analysis project Ga0222713, IMG submission 165061) | Estuarine water microbial communities from San Francisco Bay, California, United States - C33_649D | ecosystem: Environmental > Aquatic > Marine > Unclassified | place: USA: California...
ATGCTTCTCCATATAATACGAAGGATTTCGCCAAGAACTATCTCGGCCCAATAGCTGAAAATCGCGCTTTCTGTCGTTGTGTTCGTAACTTCCTAAAGATCAACATTGTGGCTCAGGAAGAGCTTGGCAAGTCTAAAGATGAAGAGAAGAACGTCTTTGAGCCTTCATCTCTACTTGAGAAGGTTATGAAAGATAAGAATATCTCTTTTGACGTTGTTAAGAAGCGCCTTATTAAAGAGAATTATCCAGATGCCGAAAATTTGACATCTATATACGAAATTCCAAAGATTAAGATTTTTGAATTACTAGATAGAATTACGAAGGCTTAATTTTCTTAGGACATATAGCTTCACTTTCCCAAGGTTTAAACCTTGCAGGATTGCTTTCGCACCCAAACGATGGATGGGTGCATTTTTGTTTAATGCGATCAAATATTTTACATTCGCCGCATAATTTAGATGTAGCTATTTTATCCTTATTTAATATATATCTAAATATATCTTGCCTATTAAAAACTATTGCATTTTTTCCCCAAACTATATATCTCTTCATATTAATCTTGTATATTATCTCTTGCCAATAAAGTTACTATTTTAAACCCTGGTTCATAAATTGTCAAACTCTTGCTAGAATCAGAGATAAAAGAAGTTCCTTGCAATTCTTGACACGAATCACCTCCAACTGAATTTTTAATTCTAAAAAACGGAGTACCAATTAGTAATGGGTCTGGATTTAATTCTGATACAAGAGATCTAGCACATGCAAAATTAATATCTTGAATATAATTTATTTGATTATAAGTGTTGTTTTTATCTAAATAATATTTTCCACAATGAGAATAATCAGAAGGCGAAGATGTAGAGTATTGAATTTTATATATTCTTTTTACGGTTGTTATCGACGCTGGAAAACTAGTGAAAGGATCTTGCAAAAGATTATTTATATGACGATATCCAAAATTTAATAAAAGACGATCTATAAGCGGAGTAGAAATAGTATTTTTAATATAATTTAAATCAAAACTTCCATATTGCAATTGAACTGAAAGCGATTGATCTGCTGGAGTATTATCATTTACATAAAAACCTTGAGAAGATGTAATACTTCCCAAAGATCCATCATTCTGTCTTAAATTATATGTAGTTACGCTTCTTAAAGTTTGACCTGAATAATTTGTTTGATTTGTATTATTATACCAATATGGACCCCCATTTCCATATTGCCTTAAATAAGGATCATTTAATTTCCATTGATTTGAATTTAATGCATAATTATCATTTCGTGTTTCTTGAGTAACAATAAAATCTACTGGATAAGGAACTCTAAAACTAACTAATCTATTTATAGATTTAGCTATAGATACATATTGTTCTGCATATGCTCCGAGATTAGGAATAGCTGCATAACCTACAGGATTGTCTTCATATCTAATTGGAACGCTGTTTCCAATCTTATTAAAATTATAAGAAAAAGTATTTAATGAAGGCCATCTATTACCAAAATATTCCGCTGTTGAAGTAGAACTAAATAATAATTGATCATATTTAAAATCAGGAGGAGTTAAATATCCGCCTACAATAGAACAAGAAGACCCCACAGAATCGTTTCTATTTTCTGTAAAACCTTCTCTCATTGCCTCTAAATATAATTCAGCTTGTTTTAAATGCTCATGATAAAGAGGAGTGTCCGTTTCGTTTTCATCAGAATTACCATCTGATCTTGGTTTTGGAATTAATTTAACAAAGAAAAATCTAGGATAATAACTACCAAGATATCCATTTCCATAAATACTTGCTATTTGAGAAATTCCATTTTTATGAGTTAAAGCTGCATCTCCATATTTAAAAGAAGCCTTTCTTGCGATCCAATCAGTTAATCCATTATAATCAGTTCTGAACGCAGAATTAGGAGCAGAAAAGCCTTCAATTTCTCTGTCTAACACTACATAAACATAATCTTTATAAAAATTATTGTTAAGCGCATTGTCTGAAGTAGTTATAATATAAGTAGACACTATTTTATATGGAGGCTTAAAAGCTGGACAACCTAATTGGAAATTTTCAATTATTTTCTCAGTATCTTTATTTGAAGTTACAATATTCTCAAAAACCAACTGAGGTTTAGCAGTTGTCAATGGCATGTATCTATAAGAAGGAGGAGCTTCTGGAGCATAAGCTGAAGGTAAATTATAATTTAAATATCTATTCTCTAAAGATTTAGGCAAATTAAGAGAATTAACATGGCATCTATCTATGAAAGGACTATTTGTAGCTCCATATACTTCTTCTTTCCATATTGAAGTATCAAAAGGCGAATAAGGTAAAAAATTAATCCATAAAGCCCATTCATTTGTAAATGATTCTGGCGGCGCAACACTTATTATTCCATTTGATTTTTTAACAATAGGATTTCCACTTAATACAGAAAATTGAGTGCTAGTAGCTTTAAAAATTTTTGGTCCAGATATAGTAATTCCGCTATGACTAATTGATCCGTTAAGAAAACCATACTCTTCGCCTATTAACAAAGATCCAGATGCAACTCCATTATAATCTGGAGCTATACCTTGAAATATATCTCTAGCTTCAGGATGATCTTCCGAAGTGTCTATTTTTTTTACAGTTCTTGTTATAAATAAAGAGCCTTCTTTAATTATTGGAAGGTTATCAAAATTGCCAGTTTTATAAATTGAATTTTTTATATATAAATAAACTGGAGGATTTAAAAAAACAGTTTTAATCGGCTCTCCAGTAGTTTGATTATAATTTTCTGCATTATATTTTCTTTTATAATTATTAACACTTATATCTAATTTAATAGAATCTGAATCAGAAGCAAGATTAGGTAAAACTATATCTTGATTGAAAGAATAAGTTATTGGAGTATTAGAACTTGCTAAAGTTAAAGTTACTGTCGCGTCCTTTAAAACGTCTGAACCGTCTATATCAGCTTTAACTTCTGGAAAAAGATCAGATAAATAAGATATATTAATTTTAAACCCAGCTATTTGATTATTATATATTTGATAATTAAAAAATCCACCAAAAGGAGAATTTATTGACGCACCAGTAATTGGATCTGTAAAACCACCATTAGAATCATAAGATATATCTCCTTGTCCATTATTAGTGCTGGGACTATATTTTATATAAATATTATCAGTAGCATATGAATAATATAATATCTCGCCTATTTCTTTAAGATTATTTAATGATAAAGTGATAGTTTTAATTATATCTGATGGTAAAATAATTTCGTTGGAAAACAAATCAACATAAGAATCGCTTTCATTTCTCGGCCAAATATGCTTTTGAATTATTTCTGCATTTTTTTCTTCAAATCCTGATTTACTAGAACTAACTTTAGTTGGAAAATCTCCTAAATAATTGCAAACAGCAACGTTAATAAAAGGTCGAAGAAGAAGATTAAAAAATCTATCTATATAGAAAAAATCATCTAAAGTTATAGTTTTAGTTTTTAAACATGAATTATCAGGAAATCTTTTAAAAATATAAATAAATTTATTAGCTAGGTTTGGATTAGTTATGTCCACAGATGGTTTTGGCAAATTTGTGTCTGGATCAATTTCTAAATATATTTTTTCATATCTAAGCTCACTTTGGCTATTCTCTAGTGTAAATTTAATAATATAAGATCCAACATTATCTGAAAGAATGTTACCGTTGATATCTTCAAATTTATAATATTCATAATCAGAAAAACTTTGATCACTACTTATAATAGTATCGTAAGTAATTGTAAAATCAGTAGTTTCAAATACTAAACTATTTCTAGAAACTATAGTCGCCTCTTCTCCTAAAGCTTTAATTAGATCATTATTAAAATCATAAATAAATTTACCATTTACTAAATTCAATTGATAAAAAGAATAACCAGTATAAGATTCACAAGCTTTTACAGAATCACCAGTGGTATCAATATTTTTAAGTTTGTCTTTTATATCATTAATTTTTTGTACATCTCCTGTATTTAAAATACTAAAGTCTGTATAAGCATTATATGGACGACTTAAAGCAATTGTTTCATTAGAATATTTAGGTTTTTTCCCATTTTGTGAAAACATACCAACATTGCCATTTTGTCTAGCGTATCTATCAAATTTCAAAACTCTTCCAAATGCAAAACCTCCACATTCATTAGGAGGAGCAATACTTACAAAATTATTAGCTCCATTTACTATTCTTGTAAATAAACTTAATCTTCTAGCAGTTTCAAAAAAAGCATTTGTATTTAACTCAACAGCGTTAGGATTATGACTTTCAAGATATTCAGGAATATAACCAGGTCTAATATAACCATAAACTTTTAAATCATCTGTTAAATTGGAACTAGTTTTTAAAGGATGGTCAATATCATCTAATTTAGCATCGTCCATACCTGAATAAGTTGCTGCTCTTAATATAGCGTAAGCATCTTCTATTTTTGGCTTATAATACATTAAAAAAACTGGACGAATAGTTAAATTTATAACTCCAGTATCTTTTGCGGTATAATTTCGTAAAGAAAATTTAAAACTTAAAATCTCTCTTTCGTCTAAAGTAGCTAAAGCAGCATCAGAAATAACCGTATAAGTTCCGCTTGTTTCGGAAAAATCATAATCAAAATCTCGAAACGCCACTTCTTCATCATTAATAAATACATGTAATCTAATTGTAAGATTTTTTAAATTATCAGTATTTACTTCTATAGAATGAAGAGTGTAAAATAAAGGAATTTGTAGACCATAATAAAAATCATTATTGACAGAAACTGTAAATTTATCAACTCCAGTATACAAATTTCCCATAAGCCTTTCTTTACTATAATTTTGATCAAGATATCCAGCCAAATTCAAATAATTTATAGTAGCAGTTTTACTATTTGAAAAAACTTCGGTGATTGGATTTTGTGAATTTGAAAAATAAAAATTTGCATTAATTGATTGTTTAATAGCTTCTTGTTTAAAATTAGCATCATTTCCATTAATTTTTAAATAAGGTTTAATTTCTACTTTAAAACCTGCGCCATAAAGAGAAAAAGCTTGTTTCGCTGGAACTGTAAAATAATTAGAATTTGTATTTAAATTTACATTTACAAAATTTATTATATAATTTCCTTCTACAGGAACTCCATCAGCGAAAGATCCTTGATCATTCGTAAAGATAAGATAAACCCTATCTCCTACTGCATACGAATGAGGAGTAATAGTATTAAAATAAATTTTAATATAATTAATATTAGCGTCCAGAGTAAATAATCCAGAAGTTAATTGAGTTAGAGATGCGTTAAAAGAAGGTCTTGATGGAAGTATTTGAAATTCTATTTTTGTTGGATAACCTTTATCAACATCAGTAGATTTTGCATTATAAGTAAAATTTATACTATTTAAATAACCAATTTCTGGAGCATATGCATATTGATTTCTAAAAAACCAATCAAAATCAAAACCTTTGCTAGGATCAGAATTTTTAGCATAACTAATATAATTATATAATAATCTATGGATATGATTTTTTTGTTCTCTATTAAAAAAAACTCCCGCTTGATATTGATCTAAATGATATTTATTTTTTGAAAAAATTTCTCCAGATATAGAAGAAGTTCCATCATTATTAATCGTTGTAGTTTTAACAATATAATTAAATATAGAATTATAAATTTCAGAATATTGCTTAATGTCACTTGACCCTATGTCATCTGCACAAATAACAGGTGAACGAGAAGAAGTTTCTTCTGTTTTTAATCCATCTATCTTAGATATCGTTGCCTTCGAAGATGGATAATAAGCTATTACATTTCCATTTTGATCTTTATCTGTTCCGCATCCATCTCCTGTAACTACATTTGGTCTAGATCCATAATATCCTCCAAAACTATTTCCTGCTGGATTCGTAGGTTGTCCGCTTATATATCCAGGAGAATTTATTTCTGAAGCTATTCCAAATGCTGTATAATTAGAATTAGTTGCAATTTCAGCGCCAATATCATTGAAATATGGAAAAATATATCCTCTAAAAGAAGAAGCGTTTTGCTTCATTAAATCTTGCGCTTTTTTTACTCTTACATCTTCTCTTTCATAAACATAATAACCTCCTGGATTATTTGTTGGACTTGGATTAAAAGATGGCACAAAATATGAAGGCGGTCCACTGCTTCCATAAGTAATTCCAACTTGTTGAGATGTTGGATCATCTTCTTTTCTTTCATAATTCATTCCGAAAATGAAACGATTTAAGAAATTAGTTTGAAGATTTGCTCCTTCAGCTAACTGAGGCGGTTCAACAGGCCATACATCATTCGTAGATGGATTTACAAATTGATAAAAATCAAAAAATTCGCTATCTGGACTATAAAGCATGTCATTATTTAAACGAGGCTTTCTAAAATAAGCGCTAAAAATATAATAAGGAATGCGCCAATGAGAATCTCCAGCGCCATTTAGTATTCTTGAATTAAAAGCTTCAGCCAAAGAATACAGATGTCTAGACTTAATAGACTCACCTATTTCAGGAATAATTGCTTTTGTAATTGGTATATCAGTATTCATTTAATTATAACCATCTAGAAATTGCGTTTGAAGAAGACCCATTTCCTGAGCCAGAAACTCTTGATCTATTTAATTCATTTGAATCGTATAAAATTATTTGCGATAAACCAAATAAAGAATCTAACGCTTTTGGAGCAGCATCAGCTTTGAATCCTTGAAATAACATTATATCTTTTATAGATAATGAAGTTAAAGGGCTAGATGGCGATGGAGGTTGTAAAAAAAAAGCCTTTAATACTTCTCCAGCTTTATATGGAGTATATTTTATCATTTTATCTTCTGAAGTTCCATAACAATCAATAACCGAACCAGAAGAAATACTTAACCACAAACACTCCGGTTTTAAAATTAAAAAGAATGAATCATTTGTTGTGTTATTTTTAAATTTTACTTTCAAAAAAAGGCTAGAAACAACTTTTTGAGTTATTGTTCTAGAATCATCAGACAAAAATTTATAATCTTCTGATCCTTGAACTGCGTCACCCAAAACGACGACTTCTTTGTAATCGCTAAATTTTAAATTTTTATTTACACTCATATTCTAAATGAATTAACTACTGTATCTATTATTCCAAAATTTGTATATAAAGTTAGAGTAAATGTTTGAGATATTCCAGCTTCATTAAACAAGTCGGTTAAAGTTAAATTTCCAGACGAATTTGCGGCTATAGATATATTATTTATACTAGAAGCAGAATAATAATTAGAATTTCCATTTGTAATTTGCGCGGAAAAAATCTTTATTGCAAAATTATTTAAATTTATAAATGTGCCAGTTAAGCTAGAAGATGAATAAGTTGCAGGAAAAACTATAGAATAATTTAATTCTGGACCATAAATATTTGTAGTTACATCACAAGTAAGACCATTTGAATTAAAGAAAAATTTATCTATTGCAAAATTATTTTTAATTCCATTTGTACAAAACTCTTCTTTATCAAACGAATAAGCATAATTAGTATCATTAAAAACTAAATGTAAAGAAAACGAATCATTATCAGAATAACTATATACTATTTTATTTTGAGGATCATATATTTTCCCACTACGCATTAAAAAAGAAATATTATCTGAAGTTCCTGAAAAACCAAAATGAATTCCAGAAGATATTCCTACGTCATACATATTTCCAGAATATGAAATAGAAGTAAAATCAAAATCAGCAGAAAATGTTTTTGCTGAAGGTAACGATCTATAATTAATTCCTGTAAATATCATGTTATAATTTTCTTAAGAATCTTTGAGTTAAAAATAAAGAATCTTTTTGTTTTGGCTGTCTTGGTCTACTAGAAAAATCTAAAGTCGTATTAAATCCAGATTCATTAAATGAGAAATTCATTGAATTTAAAATTGGACTTGTAAATATATAATCTACCATTGAAACTGGAATATAAGTAGAAGTTAAAGAAATTTTCTTTTGTTCAAAAGCGTCAGGAACAGAATTATTTAAATTCTTACTTACTCTATCGTGATAATCTCTAGCTGATAAAACAAGAGTATTTTTTCCAGTATCATCAAAAGTCACAATCTGATCTATTATTCCTGTAGAATTTGCAGAAGATTGAGTTAATATTTCTGGAACAGTATTATCAATAACTTCATGAGATATTACATTTTCCGATTCATAAGTAGGCGGAGTTCCTAATACATAAGATGAAGCTGCCAATGTAACAGTCGAATTAGTATTTTTAGTTTCTGCATATTTATAAATACTATCTACAGGAAGAAGCAATTCACAATAAGTTGACATTGAAGATGTGATCTTTATTTTTTTAGCAAGATTAGACATAAATCCGGTATTAGTTTCATTTACTTGAGATGTCGAAGTCGCATCTCCACAAACCGTTTCCGCTAAAGATTGTTCACAAACTGTTTTAGGGCAATTTTTTACATTATCATCTCTTCTGGAAGCTACTGTTCCAGCTACAACAACAGCGTTATTTACAAAAGATCCAGGAACTCCATTTACTACTCCATCAAAACCTATGCTTGTAATTTTTGAAGACGTAGAATTTATTTTTCTCGCTAATATTAAGGATACATTATTATTATTAATATAATTAAACAATGAATCCTGCCCCGTTTTATTTAAACATAATAAAAAAGCCAATCCAGCTTTTGGATCATTTTTAAAATTAATAATTGTTAATGTTTTATAAGATTCATAATCAGGAAATCCAGCTATAAAATTTTTATAATTAACGTCATTATTAGCGCCAAAAGGATTTTCAGCTTTAAATATAGGATTATATCGTTTAGCACCAAATTTAAAATCCATTTCATCATTTCCATATTGTCCATTTAATAATTTAAAAAAAGGCAATTGATTAGCTATATAAGACTGAGAAGGGGGAACAGTAGAATAAGAAATAGAAAAATTACTATAATTATTACAAGAAGATTCTTCTTCTGTATTTTTAACCATATAATATTGATTAAAATATTCAGTCATCACCGATTTTTCCCAATTTTTTATTAAAGTATGTCTATCTTCGCTATATACAGCTAATAAAATTATATAGTCACTTAAGATATTAGACGGAGGAGCTAATGGAGTAGTTCCAAAAGTTTGAAGAAAATCTAAATCAGAAGCAATAAAAGAATTAGATTTCCCAGGATCAACTGTCAAATCTATATAATCTATAATTCCTAAAGCTTTATAATTTCTATTACTTAAATGATATAAATCTCGCAACTGCTCATCATAAATAGATAAAGTTCCTCCAATTATAGTATCATAACTGCTAGGATCATTTAAATTAAATGATGGTAAATATCCTAAAGGTAAAGCGTCAGCAGTTTTATAATTAATAGAAGAAGATTCAGAATTAAAACTTCTAGCTTCTCTTCTTATAGGCGTAATAACATTTGTTTTTCTAGTTCCTTCTAAAGTTGCTGTTTCAGATAAACTTTCTACCACTTTCTGAAGAGAAGCATCATATTTAGAATTATTAGAATCAAATAAAGCGTTTAAATTTTTTAAAGTCGTAGATGTCGAAGTAAGATTAATTAATTTAAGTCCTTCTTGAATTGTTTTTAAAACAGGTACAGAATTTTCATTGGAATAATCTTTAATTTTAAAATCTATTTTAGGCTGATAATAAAATTTAAATCCAAAATCTCCTCCCCATTGGTCTAATACATTTCTTAAAGAACCAAAATAATTTCTTCTTAAAATTCTATAAATTTCATTATCATTTCCTAAATTAAAATCAATAATTCCAGGAATTTTAGCGTAAGCTAAAGCAGAAGTTAAATCTTTAAAACAATAAGAAACTTCTGGAAGAGAACAATTTTCTTCGTTCATCTCTTCTCTTCCTAATATTATATATCCTCCATTAATTCCCATTGTTGGATACGCATATCTACAAAAAAAAGCATCAGATTTTAAATATTCAGGAAGTAGCGAGGATTTACTCAAACTTGGAAATTTAGAAATATTATTTGTATAAATAGATTCTGTAGCTCCCAAAGTTTGAACTCTACTAAGAAGTCTTATTAAAGTTGCGTCAGTATATTTATTATTTGTACATTTATATTTAAACTTTATTGAATTTATTTCTCCATCTAAAATTCCAGAATTTTGTCTAAATTGACCTTTTAAATCAAACACATTCCCATAATGATGATTAAACAATCCTATAAAAACTTTGTCCATAAAGATAGATTTATCTTTATAAGTTAAAGTAAGTATAGAATTTTCAACTTCTTTATCAATAGAATAAGATACTAAATAAAAATCATAAAAAGTAAAATTTCCAACAACTATATTTTTAGCTCCATCCTTCCTAACGCTTAAGTCTGTAGAAGAAATTTGATATTTTCCATCTTTACTAATTACTTTAATAGATATAGAATATCCATCTCCGTTGTTAGCTTGCACATCAGAAGAGTAGCCATATCCTCCAAAAATAAGACCACTTTTTTCATTTACGGTTGGACTAGAAGAAGAAAGAACCTTTATTGATCCTATTTTCTCTATATTTGTATTTGTAGATGAAGCTACTGTTGCTGTTGCCATAAAGCCTTTATTTATTATACATTAAAAAATCCCGTTTCTCCCGTGAAAAAGGGAAAAGTTTGTTCTGCTATAATTGTATTTCTAATTCTTAAATCTCCAGAAGACACTTTAACATAATCTATATCTCTAGTTAGTCTTTGTCCATTTAAAAAAACATGCTCATCAATTACCGTATTATTAATTCCTGTAGTATAATAAAAATTAGTAGCTGCTGTATTATAAGTATTAATATAACTTCTTGGAGATCCTGATCTTATATTAGCTATATCTATAGTTCCACTATTATAATTATAATTTGTATTAAGCGACAATATTCCCCCAACAACACTATAATCAGCATTAACTCCTTGGGTTAATTTTTGTCCATTTAGATATAATAAATATCCAGAATCATTTGCCAACGAGAAAGGAAAAGATGGATATTGATACTCTTCTCCTTGACCAGGTGGAATAAAAGTAAACCCAGAAACTACCGACACAGATTCAGGTAAAGAAGATATAAAGACATTATCATCAATACTATTTGAATAAGAATTATAAGAATTAGAATCTATAACACTAGTATTTTCCGCATAATCATAATCTACTCCTGAAACTTGGCGAATTCCATTATCATATAAATTAAATTTAATATCAGAGACTCCTGTATTAAAATATAATTTTCCTGGAGTTGCTGAAAAATTTGGCTGCAAACTAGAAGGTTTAGAAGAATCAAAAGAAGAATAATAATAAATTTCCAATGTATCTGAATTTGCTATTTCAGTATTAAAAGATAAATATTTTGGCGCGTATTTAGTTCTCAATCCTGAATTAACATAAAAAACTTCATCTATATTTATTACTTCTTCAAGCTGCCCTGAATTTATAGGATCATAATAAATTAAAATACCAGTTTGATTTATCGCGCCACTTATACCTGAAGGATAATAAGCATTTCCACCGGCATCATAATATAATTCATATCCAATATTTCCAGATCCAGTAGTAATTAATGCGGCAGAATCTACTCCTGTAACTAAAGGATAATTTGTTATAACTGATCCAGTTGTAGCTGGAGAATATCCTGTTATCGCAAATAAATTAGATAATTCAGTTAATTGATCAGAATTACAACTTTGATTTAAAAATAATATCTCATTTATATATCCGCTAAATCCCGTATATCCAGTATTTTGATAAATATTAAATCTAAAACCTCCTAAATATAAATGAGTAGTTTTATTATATGAAACTTGAAACTTTTCAAATTCATGCCTATTTTCAGATAAATCATGCTTTCCTATTAGAATGCTATTACTAGCATCATCTTTAGAAATTGAAATTAAATTATTTTCTTCAATTGGTAAATGAGTTGAATATGAATTAACTTGATTTCCACTTATTCTATATTCAAAATTTAAATCTCTACTATCATCTATAGTTACGGCAAATCCGCTTGGTAGCGTCCAATCATAATAAGACGTAAGAAGAATTTTTGATTTTCCTACTGCAAATTCAGAACCTACTTTGCAATCGATAAGCATTGTCCAATTAGAGTCATCAAAACCTGAAGAAAATTCTAAACATCCATTTCCCGTAAAATATCCAGATCCAAGACTAAGAGAGTCAATCTCAATGGCAGATTTAATTATTCCAGAAGTGCCTTTTGCTATAAATGGATTTAGATCATATCTTGTTCCAGAATCTATATTTTGAACTGTTTTTAATTCAAGAACTAAGCCTGTACCAGTTGTATTTGATATAGTAAAACTTGGAACTTCATAATAAAGTCCAGTGTAATTAGCTGGATTTCCAGCTACGTTTCCGCCTACATTGCCTCCCACATTTCCAGCATCGATAAAAGCTGATACAACCAATCCATTAGTAGCATCTATTTTAAAAGGAATATTTTTTTGCTCTCCGCTTACCGAAATTAAATCTCCACTATTACTCGTTGTAGATGTATCAAGATATCCTCCGCCTCCACTTACTACATTTATACCTGTTACAGATAACAAAACGTAATTTTGACCGCTATAATAATTATTGTATAAAAAGTTTTTATATCCAGTATTAAATTCATAATACCCATAAACTCCATCTTCCTGAAGATTATTATTATTTAGATAAGCTTGTAAAGCTGATTTATTCATATTATTTTACTTTATACGTCGAATATATTATCAACGGTTGTTTTGGAGTTGACAAATTAACATTAAAGCCAGATCCCAAATAATCAGAGCTATTAGAATTTGATCCACTAACAAAATCAAAATTTTTATTATAATTTTCTAAAACTACGCCAACATTTCCTTCAATATTGTTAGACACTTCACTTTCTATTATACCTTCCGCTTCAACTAATTTTTTTAATATTCCAGTGTGAGGTTGAGGTGATGCGGAAAGAATTGGTATTCCTCCTTGAGAACCAGTTGTAAATTCAAAAGATCCATCAAAAGTATAAGAAGTTTTTTGGTTTACGCCTATATCTTGAATTAAATTAAATCCATTTATTTTATAAGAAGGTTTAGCTACAAGCAACGGCATTCCAACTTCAGCAGACGTAGACCAAGAAAAATTATCATATCCAGACACTGCGGCCTCATCAGAGAAAGAAGCTGATAAAGTAATTTCTCCTTTATTAGTATTCATATCGATACTAGATTGACCTTTATCTTTAACAAACCCAAAAGACTGACCGCCTCTTTCGCCAATAACCCCAAAACACAAATTAGTATTTGCTGTTGGAGCAGAAGCATTAAATCCAGAAACAGCTTTATTAAAAAGCATGGTTTTAATATCAGCTTGATTACTTAATAACGTAGTAAATAAATATCCAGAAGCATCAACAAACTTTTGAGCAGTATGCAATCCTCTTCCTTTTATAACTCCATTTATATCTAAAGATGTAGTATTAGATTGTTCGTCAGAAGAAAATGAAATATCATAATCAAAAAATGTTCCATTTAAACTATTATCAAAAGAACAATTAACAGTAACAGATGAAGATCCATCAACTCCAAGAATATTTGTACCATCTAAATATCCAGTTATCGTTCTAGTTGTATCGATATTAAAAGCGATGGGAATTGGGCATAATTCTGTAGTGCTTCCAAAAATACCAGTCGCAGCATTATACATTTGACCAGTAATATTATCGAGCATTCCTGTAACTCCGCTAAATGCTTTATCTTTCGCACCCTGTATATTACAAGTTACATTAACTACGCTATATTCATCTGCAATACCAGAATTAAAATCAACAGAAAATCTTTTCGTTCCATATTCTCCGTTATAAATATTATCTATTTTAAAAATCTCTTCAATAGAATATTTATTTGCTAATCTATTTATAGACTCAGTTTGAGATACTAATATTAAATTACTTGAATTACCGCCAGAAAAATAAACGCCAGAAGCGCCGCTGCCAGTAGGTAAATATCCAGAGTCAAAAGATAAACTTTTAATTCTTGCCGCACCAGTAGAATTTTGTACAAATGTTTTTACTGAATCAAAAGCAATAGAATTATTTCCATTAAATGCGACTCCAACACCTTCTGCGGAAATATTATGAGTTATATTAATAATTCCATTTCCATCTTATGAAGAAGAAATAGTTTCAGAAGGATTCAATCCGCTATAAGTTAATTCATTTACTCTTGCTAAATTAACTGAATAATCAATTACTCCTATGTAATTTTGAGAATCAAATTGAATTGAATCAACGTAATAAATGCCAGAAACTATCTTTTCATTTTCACTATTTGTTACTACTAACTCTCCATAACTTCTAGAAAACGCATCTTTAATTATTTTTATATATCCAGAAGTAAAAGTTAATCCAACTATTGGAGAAGATGAATATCCATAAGTCGCTGGACTACTCCCAAGAGCATTAAATCCGCTTAAAGTTAATTGACCATTTAAAGAAACAGATTCTTCTTTAGATATTTTTGAAGAACTCCATGTTCTATTATTATCTACAGAAATATACGGAATTATATCAGCCCAAGGACTTTTTGGTGATGAATCAGAATTTAATCCACTATATGTCGCGATAAAAGGCATATTAATTAGTATATAAAGTTGTTTTGGGGCCGAATTTATTTGCAGCTATAAAATAAGTAATCGATACAGTCATCTCTAAATTTCTAGAAGAATTATAAGAAAATGACACAGAGTTTATAATAAAATTATTTGGATCTCCTAAGCCAAAGTCAGTTAATCTATTAAATATAGTAAGCAAACATCTATTGTATACTGAATTAATAGCGGCAGTTGGTTTACTTACTAAATCTGGAGTTTTATTACTATCGTTTCTTTTTAACACAACTGATTGAGTAACACTTAAAGATCCTGGGGAAGACTGTTCATTATCTTGCGAAAATATATCACTGTTACTATTGTTATTATTTTTATATCCTGGTACTATATATGTTTTTACAATCTTTTTTGGTATAGTAGAATTTATTTTACTATTAATTGTATTTATAACTCCATCTCTTATAAAACTTGGATCATTATCAAATGTTACAGAATAGCCAAATGCTTTACCATTAGAACTTAATGTTCTAGATGATTTAATTAATTTTAATGGCGCTGAAATAGCTAATTTATAATATTTATTATATAAATTAATTGCTCTGCTTAAGCTATTTGCTTGTTCATTATCTATATATCCTCTTATTGTAGAATTTATAGAAGGTTGAGAAACTCCATTTTGTTTTTTTAATTTTGATACGAAATTAGCATTTTCAGATATAGTTGTTATGCCTTTGCCATCAGTATCTATAGATTGATCAATTTCTAAAGTAAAATTATTTCTTAAATTTCTAGTATTAGAAAAAACCATTTGTTGACTATACTCTTGAGACTCTTCATTAAAAGTTCTATTTATTGAAAGTAATGATATAACACTAGCAGATAAACTATCAACGGCTTGATCGTTAGTGATAAAAAGTTTATATACATTAAAATATCCTTGGCATCTTGCAAAAGCATTAGCTTTGACATTATCTAAAATAGAAACAATATTTCCAATTGAATCAATTCTTGTCGCTAAATCTTTATTTTTAAAAGTTATTGATTCTGAGATGTTAATAGATCCATCATCTTGAACCGCAAAAGAATATGTAGCTGGATATTTAACAAGAAAAGAAGTAAAAGTTTTAGTTATAGAAACAGTTCCATTTATTACATCAATATCTGTAGAGAAAGTTTTTTTGCCAGCTTTACCATATAAATTAGCCAAACTACCTAAATAACCAAAATTAACCTCGCTTTCGATTAAAGATTGAGCTTTTTGTTTAGCAAGATAAACGCCTGTTTGAGTATTATTGTTAGGACTTCCAGAAACTATCAAGTCGTCGCAAGATACTGAAACTGTATGAGTATATCCAAGATTTCCTTCTTCATCATCTGTAAAATTAAAATCTTCTGATATTTCTCTTATTCTACTATCAAATAAATTATCTTTTAATCTTGCGTAAAATGTATTCGCCGCATCATTTGGAGTATTTGAATTATCTCCAGCTTCATATAATTCAATTGTTATATTTCTTTTCCAAAATTTAAGTCCATTTTCATCAAATTCAACACTTCTTGGTTCTGATATAGAAATTACTCTTCCAAGGCCAAATCCGTTTCCATTTAAAGATATTGGAGACGCAGATTTTTGATATACTTCAGCATAACTATAATCATTAGGAATTATTAATGTAGAATCATAAGCAATTGTAGAATCTGTTTTATGAATAGTTTCTACTACTATAGTAACTACATTTCTATAGTTCATAGTTCCTGCATACTCCTTCTTTAAGGAATAACCAAGAATAGTAGTTATGTTGAAATTAGACATATTTATTTAATTATATTTATTAACCAGCAGATCTAGCTTGCGATTTTAAAACAATACTATCTTTAGTCATTCTGCTTGGAGGGCCACCATTAGCATCCTGAGCTTCTTTAATAGCATCTGTTATATCTATTAATTTTTTAGCATCACTGCTTAATTCTACTTTTAAACTTCCTCCAACATTAACATTTGCTACAGCTTGTGTAAATTGATCTCCAAATCTAGCTATATTCATTAATCTCGCATCTAATCCAGAGAAAGCTGCTTCCATTTTTCTAAGAACTTCTTGCTGCCCAGTAAGATTTGTGACATTTGCTTGTCCTCTGGCTGCTTCTTGCAATTTATTCTTAACTTCAAAAAATTTATCTGCTGGAACTTTTTCAGCATTAAAACCTTGAGTTAAACGATCAAACATATCCATTGTTTCTTTTATTTTTCTTTCTGTATCTAAATAAGGTTGTGTAGCTTTTTTATTTCCATATAATGGCATAGTTTGCAATTGTCTTTTATTTAAAATTCCCGCTTGAACTGCCTGTGGATTTCTATCAAGCATATATTGCTCTATTGAAGAGTCTGCTTTTTTAGCTAATTCTCCCATAGCCACATCGCTTCTACCCATTCCTTCTCTAAGCCCAAGAGGATCTCCATATGTTCCAGCAAGTTTGCTTAAAAATGCAAAGTTTTGACCTTGAAATTGTTTCATTCCTTCGGCCATCATTTGTGTTATTTGATTTCTTTTTTCTGGAGAAATATCTATTCCCAATTGATTGGCTCTATTTAAATATTCACTAGCTGCCCTTCCTCTTTCTATTTTATTATTCATCAATCTTGGATTAGTGATAATTTTTAAAGCTTTATCCATAGCAATAACAGCTTCAGCATTTTGACTTGGATTCAAATAGCCTTCTACTCCTCCTCCAAAATTTTGTTTTAACATTTCTCCTCTAGCCGCTTCTTTTTGAGATAAATCTCTTAACACTGTTAATACCATGTTCCCTTTTGCAGCAAGAGTAGCCATAGCAGAACTAGTTTCATTAAAAGCTTTAGTAATAAATTTTAATCTTTCAAAATTTTTGACTTCTAATAACAATTCTTTTGTTACCTCTTTAGCTAAAAGCATAGAACGCTTATATTCGTCTTTATCTAATATTTTTGTTCTAGTGCTTAATATGTTTCCTAAATCTCCCACTTCTTTTCCTGCGTCTTGTAAATTTTTAACCAAAATCTTAGATGTTTCTTCTAAATTAGCTTTATCAATATTATTATAATTTATACCTCCACCTTGCTCTCTCAATACTTTTTTTACCGATTCCATTCCTCCAAGACCAGATATCATTCCCGAAGCAGCTTCTTTTCTTTGTTTACCTATATCAAAACTCATAAGATCTGTCTTATCTCCTCCTATAATAGGAACATCATTTAAAAAGCTCCAACCCCCTTCGAAAGCACCTGTTTGAAATCCAGTTTTTCTTCCTACTCCCCCAAAATAGCTATTCATTAAAGACGTATATCCAGCTATAGATTTTCCAGCTTCAGTTTTTTGACCAGCCATTTTTTCCTGATAATATTGAGATTCTTTGTCAATTAAACCACTTCCATATGGACTATCTAATCCAGCAAATTTTAATGCCATTTGTGTAGGATTAAATCCTGCTGGCAATGTGGCAAATTTAGTCAAAGCGTCTGATCCAAAATAATCTATAGCTTCTGCCCCCAATTTACCCCCAGTATATGCCGCTAATAATGGGGCCGTAACTCCCATTCCTCCAAAAGCCGCCGTCGCAGACCCAACACCTGTCATTCCTATCGCTCTTGCAGCGCCGCTTCCTGCTACTTTATTAGCTAGAGACCCAATTCCTTTACCTACAGACGAACCTGCTATTCCAGGCCCAAGTGATCCAGCTAAACTACTAGCCATTACGCCCATATTTAAAGAATTTATTACGCTTTCTGCTGCTCGACCAGAAGCAGATTTAGAATCAATTAATCCTGAAGATTGAGCCATTCCCAATCCTTGAGACAACATCATTGAAAGTAAAAATGCGTTATTTCCAATGCCGCCAGACTTTGCAGAACCTATTACTGGTGGAACTCCTTTATTAGCCGCAGAAGAAATGACAGGAGGAACATTTCCAGATCCCCTTAATGATTGTTCATTTAAAAGTTTTTGCATAGCAGCTTTAGCCTCTGCTTTTCGTTTAGCAAAAGCTTTAGCTTCATTTTTTCTTGCATTTCTTTCTATAGACGCTTGCGTAGCTTCTGAAGGCAATTTTCCAACTGGCGCAGAAGTATATGATTTACCTCCTATATTCGCTGTAAATCCAGTTTGAGTGCTTCTTGGGCCAAAAGATTTCTCAGTAGTATATTGAGCAGCGGTTTTTTTTCCAGCAGATTCTCTAGCCGCTCTAGCTGACTCTTCTGCTCTAAACCTAGCTTGCTCTTGAGCTATTCTTTTTTTGATTCTTCCAGCAGCATCAAAAGCCGCAGAACCTTCTCCAGAACTTCCAGGTCTTGCTCCAAGTCTTCCAGCTTTTCGAAGTTTCTTTCTCTTTTCTCTCAATATTTCAGCTTGCGCCGCTCTTCTTCGCATTCTTTCTTGTGCTGCTTTTCTTTTTTTAGCTTCATTCGCAGCTTTCTGCTCTTCTTTAATTTTTTTTGCGGCATCTAAATCAGCAGATCCTAAATTACTCTTAGCAAATTCTTCTTCAGATAAATTGAATCCAAAAGCTGCTCTTGGAATATATCCAGCAGCATTACGAGCAACCAATAAACGCTTCCATTTTTTAGAATCATAAGAAGGATTATTTTTAAAGAAATTATCGAACTTCTTAGATATATCACTTGCATTATAATTCTTTTTATCTCCACCTCTTGCTTCAATTAAAGATCCTCCTGCCGATAAATCATTTGGATTTTTTGGAACAATAAAATCAACATCAGTATAATTATACTTAGATTGAGGAGTTCTTCCCGCAATTCCTTCATAATCGTTTGCACGTTTAAATCTATCACCTCTTTTTGCGCCAAATTTTTGAGCTACAAGATTTTCATAAGCATCACCAAATTCATTAGGATCGCCGCCGAAATCAGCTACAGATTTACTCCAAGGAAGAATAATTTTTCTATAACCATATTTATTAGCGCGATTTATTTGAGTTT
>Ga0222713_10002516_pt1 | contig 19542 bp, 47 predicted proteins | sample C33_649DmetaG_FD_165061 | JGI IMG/M metagenome (GOLD analysis project Ga0222713, IMG submission 165061) | Estuarine water microbial communities from San Francisco Bay, California, United States - C33_649D | ecosystem: Environmental > Aquatic > Marine > Unclassified | place: USA: California...
TTAATTAATATGCACAAGACCTAGCTACGGGTGCTTAAATAATGGTGCGCTGACCCTAAATCGTGGCGGGTCGTTAAAACAATTGAAAAAACGATCGACCCTAAACCGTAGAAGTCGTAAAACTCAATAACGGTCGACCCGCAAGTCGTTAAAGCGTCAACCAGTTAGTCACGGATATCCAGCATACCCAACACGCTCATCCTATGAGTTGTGTAGAGGTTGACAGGACTGAAACGTGCAACACTCACCTAAACAGCCTCGCGATGGACTCATCACCAAAGGTTGCGTGTAGCGACATGCTACAGTTTAGGGTCAGGTCGTGGTGATTCCCTTAAAAATCCTGCTAGAGTAAAAAGATACAGCATCGTCGGATAGTAACTAGTTCTTCTGTAACTTCAAAAGCCCCATACATTCGTGTATTGGGGCTTTTGTTTTGCCTGCAATAAGCTGCGCCAAAGCACAAGTGCAAAATCTTCGTGGTCCTGCGCCATTATACTAGTGGTAAACCTTGTTTGTCAAGTGCGTTTTCTTCAGTGTCTGACCCTAAACCGCAGTAATCGCACACAGTTTACACCACCACGTACACAGACGTAAAAAAGCCTACTTAACGCAAATTAAGTAGGCTTTTGTGTTTGTGTGGCAAATTAACGCGGTTTAGGGTCAATTAAGTGCAAATAAGTGGTCAGTTTGTCGCGTATAGTGCAATTTAGGGTCAGGATTAGCCAATTTGTGTTCAATTAGCTTAAGTACAGTTTTATTTACCTTTTCCAGCGATTCCAGCAATTCTTCATCCACGTCCAGCAGCTCAGCAATACGTTCGATGTGCTCCGATTTTTTAACGGGTACCTCACCACGCTTGTTGACATAGCTCTTTTTGACGTACACGCCCAGAGAGCTCAACTTAGCGATTACACTACGTTCTGGTACATCTAAATCTGCTGCAATTTGAGATACAGGGATCTGTGCTTTGTAGTCTGCAATTAATTTATCTGTTATTTCTTTAGTGTATTTCATAATTCCCAAGGCAGCATCGAGGCTGTCTGCTTAAGTAAAGGTTTGTCGTGAACGATAGGGTTAAAGAGTTGCTCTGAAACTAAAGGAGCAGGAATGCTGTCCCAATTTTCAGGCGAGAGAACCATAAACTTGGTTCTGTTGGTTGGGTGAGCACACCAGATTTGAGCTAACATTGTTTGTGCTAGTTCTGGTAAACCACCAATTTTTGTGGAATTGATACCTGTTAGTCTGTACGTCGTAGCAGGATTTCTAGTAGTACCTACTTTCTGTCCTGTTTTAAACACTAGCCCCATTTCACGAATGTCTAATAATTCTTCGCGGGTCACTTCAGGAACTTCACACAACATTGCGCTACACAAACTTTGGTTGACAACCCATTGCAGCGTAGATTTGTCCCATTTAGAGTAGGGAACAGAGTGTAGCAGCTTAAAAGCATAGAGGATTAGTGGAACTAAGCTACAATAATTCCTTGCATCACCTTTATACTGTGTTTTTAAATAACTACTACGAGCATCTAGCATCAAAAAGTAATATAGACCTTTATCCCAGTCTTGGGAGAAGTCAAAAATTGATCTAACAGCTTTGAGTCCGTCTATCTGACCCTCAACCGTCAAAACCTCACGAAGCCATTGATCACTATAAACTCTACCAATCCATCTGATAATTTCTGGCATTGTGTAAAGCTGTAGTGTAGTTTCCAATCCATATTGTGGAATAAATTCTTCTACTAAAGTCCGTTGTCGGGTTTGCCTAGCAATCTCTGCCCGATCCAGTTTAGGTACAGTGACTTGATCTGCTAATGAAACCTCACTAGGAGCTTCATTAGCATCTGTGTAAGATTGTTCTAGTCGTGAAACTTCTTCACTAAACTTGTCGTCTAGGATTTGCTGTTGGGTTGCAATGGCTAAAGCTACCGAGTCTTCACAAAGTCGGAAAGCCTTGTCAAATGGGATAGAACGCAAATCCCGTGTAATAGTTCTTGTTTGATATCGCATAGGTAAAAACCTCACTTTATAAGTGTTTAAAAAACAAAATAGTTGCTTGTGCAACAAAAAATAGTAATCCTCAATGAACAGTGTTATCAGTTGTGTGCACTTGCTCTATGACCCTAAACCGCATAATTCGTCGTAGATGTGTATGTCTTCACATCGTCTCCTCATCGGGTTGGGTCAGTGCAAGCACACCAGATTGTTATTCTTTAGAAAATCTATACATATATTATAACACAAAATTTTTAAAAGTCAACATGTATTTTTATCACTGCTTAAGTTCTGCATAGTAAAATTTTTTCTTTTGCATTTTGTGTTATAATAATTATAACAGTTGCAGTATGAAAGCACAAGTTTATTACATATCTTGCCCGATAAGTAGATGTAGTTGAAATCAGTGTGCTTTTAACAGTTTAGGGTCAGTTAAACAATTAACTTATGTGTCTTGTGGAGGATGTTTTGTTGGTGTGGAACTAAGTCAAGATACTTTGTATATTCAAGAGCAGCGAGAATTGCAAGGAAATCTTCTAGTTCGTTAGCCAAGTCTTGTTTATTAGTGGTTTGGCGCTCTGGATGCTTGTTGTTTTCACCAAATCTGCGAATTTTGTTAACTGCTTGAATTACCTCAGCCGCTTCTTCTTGTAATTTGTCTAGCAAAAAGTTGGTTTGTGCTTGACGTAGTGATGTTGGTGGCAAGTCTTTGGGCGTTTCAGGAACTTCAGTCGCTAGTACTTCTTGAGTAGGAGACTTTAGTGCTGCGTATTGTGGTAGTGTGTAACTAGGAGTTGTTGCCATTTTTGATGTTCTCGACGATTAGGTTGTAAACTGATCGAAAACAATCAGCTCGTTGTGTTTCTGCTACCGCTAGGTCAAATGTTGTAAATGCTGCAGTAGTAGGTGTGTCTTTGATTAGTCGGCAAGCTTCTTGTAAAACTAGGTTTGTGTAATGTAAAATATCAATCTCACCTGGTTGGCGAGTAGCTTGCTGTAGTAGTTGGTCAATGTTCATTTTGTATGTAGTTATAAAGGTCGTTAACAAAGCAACTAAAGCACCAGATAAGTGGAACCCAAGCTGGAAAAGTTATGTCTTCAGTCCATGAATAGATGTATAAGAGGCACGCTATTCCTGTAAACCAAGGTGCGTATTTGGCAAAACTTTTACTTACCATGATTTTTCATCCGTAATAGTTTTAGTGATTGTTACCCAGTCTTCGTTAAGATAGGTCGCTACGCTAGCGGTTACAAGCTGCCCAATGCCTGAGCCAGTTGTGGTAGTAACTTCTACACACATAGAGTCAGGGTACTTTAGAGCAAATTCTTGTATTTCTTTGATTTCTGTTTGATTAAATGTAAATGTTTGTTCAGTCATGTGTGTCCCATGTTATTTTGTTTTGTGTTTGATGTTCGTATGCTTGGACTAGGTTGTCTAGTGTCCATATGCTCATTGTTTGTACATCGTATAGCCAATCGCCAAATAGACGCCAGTCTGAGGAAAGCATTGGTGGCACACCGAGTTCATCACCATAAGGCTCATCAGGTATACCACGTACGTCAATGCGACCACACGAGTAGTGTTGGGTAATAGTTTCACTAGTATAGCGTTCGCTATGATTATATAGCATTGAGTCTTCAGTAGCTACCTTATGTTCAACTCGGGTAAGGCCACGTGTTCTGTACCAGTCTAGGCTCACTGGGCCCATCCAGTTTGTTGAGTACGTTATCATTTGTAATTTGTTCCAAGTAATCTGTTAATACGATCTCGACAAAGTCGTTGAATGTTACATCACGCTCATGTGCCATTTTAAATAGCACTAAGAGTTCTGCATCTGTTAAATCTAATTCAATTGTTTCTGTTCTGTCTTTTGCTGGTGTAATCATGTTATACCTCAATGTCAATGTTAGTACCTTTGTCTAAACCAAGGCGTAAGTTGCGACGAACTCGTTCAACAATAATTCTTTCAAATGCTTTGTCTTCTATACGAGCACGATAGTCTTCATCTTCTCTGTCCCTAAGCCGCATCATTTGAGCATGATAAGCAGCTAAGAGTCTGTCTTCAATAGTTATTTTCATTTTAGTGAAATCTCCTGAGCATGAATGCAAATATACCCATCGCTCCAAGTTTGTACGTAAACACCGCCAATTTGTTTACATAATTTATTTGATTGGGACTCCGACCCTAAGCCGTAGCCAAGTGCTGCAACCAATACAATTAGTAGCGCACCGAATACATAATCCAAATTGTTTAAAATTTTGTCAATCATAGTTTTCCTTTTGTAAACAATATTATAACACAAAACAAAAGGGGACTCAAGCTAAAAATTATTAACTTAAGTCCCCTTGGGGTTATTTGCTAGGCTTACGAGGCTTCTTGGGTTTGTCAGGATTAGCTTCAGTTTCTGGTACTACAACTGTGTCTGAGTACCCTGGTTTGTGAGGCATTACACGAGTAGGCACTGTAGTAGGTGGATTGATATGTGTAATAGGTTTGTTTGGATCTGGTTTAGCCATTATGCTTTACTCCCTGTAGGAAAAGGCCAAGCTGCTTGCGGGTTGATTGCAGTTGGCTCTACACTATCCTTAATCTGTTCTAGTTGAGCTGGAGTTAGTGGTCCATCGTCTTCGGGATACTTAAGTGGTTCTTGATAAGGTGGAATTGCTGCACGTTGATACTCAAATACAAAGTAACAACAAAACAAACAAAGTCCAACGATAATAAGTAATGCTTCTATAGTCATGTATTCTTCTCCTTTAATTTAGTTTCAATTGCACGAACAAAACTACCAGTGTTATGTGTTGTGCGTATCAGTTCAGATACTTCTTCATCCGTTAACCCTGTCCATGTACGTGGTTCAGAGAAGTGATATGCCTGACCTTTGAGTCTGTTTTCACGCAAGATGCGATCAAACTCGTCGTCTTCATCTGTGTGAACCATAGTTTAATCCCATAAATTTTCATAATATTTGCCAAATAAACGGAAACCATTGCTAATACGAGCTTGTTCAACAGCCATGCCTTCGTAATCGCATTTGTAAGTGTTGTTTGGTCCGTCACCCATTTTAAACATAATAGGCTTGCCATTAGCATCCCACTCGCAAGGCTCTGAAGTCCAGTCGTGAACTCCACTAGAGTATTTGTCTTGCCATACACCCAAACGCTTTGCTTCAAAAGCAAAGATCATTTCACCAAGAATATAATCCCAACGAAGGAAGTGATTGCTATCACAATCCCACTCATTGGCTTTGGGTTCAGCATTAGTAGATTTGAGGTGTTCAGGTACGTCCAAATCATCTGTGTGTGGAGCACCGTGCTTGGTTGCTTGCAGTTGAACCAACATTGGTGCAACAATTTGTGCTAAAGTATGATCCATGCCCCAAGTATCAAACTTGTCGATGCGAACATATACTTGACGTTTTTTCTTTGATTCAACCCACTGGCAAAACTTGCTTAAACGAGTATCTGAACCATCTTTGTTCTCACCAAGCCAACGACCAAACTCATGAACCCAGTCAGGCTTACGCATCATGCCAATTTCATCAGGTACTTTTTTAGCCCAAAAACAAAGTGCTTCGGCAATTTGGTATGGACCAATCCAAGTGGTATATTTACCGATTACGACTTTCATAGTGGGTAGTTCCTGTTTATATTAAATGCTTCAAATTGTTCTAGTGCGTTGACTTCATAACCATGGGTAGCTGCTTCTGCACCTGCTTTAAAAGCTTCACGCATCCAGTAGTCAATAACGTTGATGTTCTGTGAGTTTTGAGTTGTAGAGTATACTTGACGGCGATTGCTGCCTTGTTCAGGGTAAGCATCTTCGTAAAACCATTTAACAAATTCGCGATCAATATTCATACTAACTCCTTATACATTGATTTTCTACCTTGTTCACCAAGGATTTCTTCAAAAATTTCGTTAGTTCGTTGCATCATAGCACAAGCTAACATTAATCTTTCGTTATCGTTATCAGTTAGCAACAGTGATTTATCAACTAAAACCATTAGTTCTTCCATTCTTTTTGCTAAAGTATTCATAATATTTCTTGTATAAAATTGTAAGTTTTTAGTGGGTTCGGGCCAGTATATTCTGGATTTTCATCAAGTTGTACTGTGTATAGTGTAATAGGCATTTGTGTGTTTACTGGCATACCAAATTCAGTTGGTGCTGGTTTATCGGGATTAACAGGCGCTTCAGGATTAAGTTCTGCTAAAGTAGTATACTTAGCTTCAAGTACTGTACCAGCAAATTCACCATTAAACACTCTAACCATAACACGACTATTTACATCAATCATATAGTACCCTGTAGTGCCTCAATATCAAAGTTTACCTTATCAAAGGATACTTCAACAACTTTTACACCTGTTTCAATATCAGGGTAGTTCTCAGGTTCGTCTAGAAGAACGGCATACATTAGTACTTGAGCTTGTGAGCCGCTTGCAACAATTGTGCCTTTAAACTCTTGATTATTTTCAGCAGTTACAATTACTTTAGTATTGTTTGGAATTGATGTCATTATCTGCCGCCTTTGTGAGATGAATTTAAGTTTAGTAGTAAACTTTTATCAGTTACTACAATATAATTTGACTTAGGCATAGGCACGATTGTGTGCTTGTATTGTCGTGCAGATTTTTCACCACACGGCAAGCAGGTATGCCTGCCCAGTTTCCAACGAAGTGGATTTACAGTATCTGAACAACACACGCAATAAAACATAGTTTTTTCCTTAAATCAATGATATATTATATCAAAGACTAGGATGTGAGTCAATCTTGATTTTTTCGAATTTGTTTGATTAATTCTTCGTGCATCTTGCGTACTGTGTTCAAGTAAAGTTGAATCGGAGCACGCTGACCAGGCAGCCATTCAGGTGTTAGTGTAAGCGCAAGTTCTTCATCAGGAGTAACTAAAAGTGTTTTAAGCGAACCGTCATGCCATCGAAGTTTTTCGTAACGGATACGAACTGTAGGCATATCTTCATTACCTACCATACCAACGGGAATTCTTTCACCTTTGAATCCCATAGGCTTACTTACTGCTACACGGACAGCCCCTTCTTGTTCTAATCGGTCTAATAACCATAAGGGTAAATCTATGGGAATTATAGGCTCAAGGTCTTCTGTGTAGAGTACAACAATCATGGTTTTTTCCTTAATGTCCAGACATTTTCTGATTTAGTTTCCCACAGCAACTCGTCACCAGTTTTCCAGCCAGTGCTTGCCAATATTTCGTCATTGAGAGGAAGTATTAAATCTTCTCCGTCTTCAATTAGGTCTATAGTCCAACGATTGTTAGCCATTTGTTTTTTGCTAGAAAATCCAGTCATATATATTTGTCCTCAGGATTGCGACCTGCTTCAAAAGCTGCGCGCATCCAGTTTGTAATAAATTCAGTACGTTCTAATTCGTTTGAGAGTAGTTCTAAGTGCTGAAAAAATCTTTCTGACCTAAAGTTGTAGTTTTCGATCTCATCAAACCAATCATCAAAAGTTTCATAGACTACCATACCGCCTCGTTTCTAATAAGTTTGCGATGCTGAATCCAGCCACGCAAGTTGCCTGACCATAGATCACTGTTAGCACTGACATGAGAGACACCTGGCTGCCATGTTTCAGGTTCAAACCTGCACATTGAATCAATATCCATAGGGGTGGCTTGATGCTCAATTGGACTGGCGTGTACAGGATCGTTTTCAATAAGTTGTTCCCATATTTTAAACGCTTTTTCAAAGGTAGGATCGTTTTTACGATAGCTAACCTGAGCACAACAACTAGCACTAATGATCTTAGCATCTTCAAGAGACAAACGATTAAAGTTTTCATCAAAATACTGTAGTTCACCAGTAGGTACATAAGTTCCGATTGTAATATAAGGTAAGTGCCATTCACCTGGTTTTAAGGCAACTGGCAGGTGTGTTGTGTAAGCTACAGTCATTGCTTCTGCTAAAGCTTTAATTTCAGGCTGTGCATCTGCGTGATTGCGTAAGTGAAAAAAGTTAGTCCACTCAGTTCCGCTAATCACAGTTTTCATAGTCATCCAAGGTTCTGTAATTCGATTAGCAATCTGTTTGTGCAAACCCAAGTGTTCAGCCATAGCCCATGACCAGTGCAGCGCATCTTCTTTAGCACGATTCCAAATACGAACAGCTTCTTTTTTGTCAACACCAATTAACTCTTCTTTGGCTTTCATGCCTGGTTGATTTTTGCCCCAACTAACAGGAGTTGCAGGATTTTCTTTGATAAAGTCGTGCATAGCTTTAACAGGGATAGCACGAGAGGAAGCACTATTCTTTGACAACATACGATGCGTATTAAGTTCCGCTAAGATAAAGCGAGGATACTCAATTTCCATAGTAGTCATGCGTACACCTTGTGGACATACGCTGTCTGAAATAACTTTAGCTGAGATCATTTTGTGTTTCATGTATTGGGTGTGTTAAAATTGTCATTGGCACTTGAGACCATTCTGCTACGTCTGGAAACAGTGCTCTGTATTCATATTCATCATCTCTGTAAACCTCGACCCACAGTTTGCCTTTGCCAGCAAGTTTAAGGTCATATTCAATTAGTTTACAGCCTTGACGTATTTCGTGATATTCTAGTTTCTTCATACTTCAATCGTCTTAAAAGGTTCAAAACCAACACCATCATTCATGGCATTGTAGTAACCATGTGGGTTGCAGACTAGACGAGTATTACCAAGTTGGAAGTCCATAGCATCATGAGTATGCCCAAACAACCAAGTCGTGTTTTCCATATCAGCAATCATTGACCCTAAATCGTTAGCAAAGTAATCATTAAGCAAACCCCCGTCAGCTCTCCAACGTGGTGCAATGCACTCACGAGCAGGTAAAAAATGTGTGACAACAACTACTGGTTTATCGCCACGAGTTTCGTAACTTTGTTTAATGTAGTCTAGATGCTTGTAGTACAAATCATAAGCATGACTTGTAGTAAAGTTTCTTATTTGACGAAAATCGCTGATTGTACGTTTGGCAGCACTTTGACTAAAAAAGTTATCAGCAAAACAAGTCCACAATGTAGCACCTGTAAACATTACACCATTAATAGTAACTGTACCTGGACGTAAAAAATGTGCTCCACGTGTTTGTTCGCATAAGTTGAGTAGTTTGTCGTCAAAATGTGGCATTGTGCTTCCATAGTACTCATGGTTACCAGGCACGTAAACTACTTTGGGAAAACCTTGGTCTAAAAAGTGTTTAATAACATCCATTGTGTTGGTAGCACCTGACGCAATGTCACCTGCTAACACAAGCACATCTTCGCCACGATACTCACTCATTTGATGAGTTTTGTAAGGTAGGCGGAATTCGGTGTGTAGGTCGCTGAGCAGTCTGATTTTCATAAAATTTCTCTGTTAAGCCTATATTATAACAGAAAACAAAAAGGGCAGCAAGCCAAAAATATTTAGCCTGTCTGCCCTTTTGGTTAAGCATAAAAAATATGATTACCTATTTTGGCAACTAATTCTTTGGTTTTGTTCCAGCGAGGATTTACTGTCAAATTATGAAAGTATAATGCCTTAAACTCTGGTAAGTGTACTGTGCCTACGATGACGGCTTTAGCAATCGCTTGAGCTTCTCGCCAAGCTTCGCCACGAGGTTCTTTATGCCGTTCCATAGTCCAGCTAAATTGATGTTTTGCATATACAACTCCACAAATACTTGATTGAAATTCGGTGCGATGTGTTACACGATTTAAAGTAACCTGTGCAACGGCTATTTTACCATGCATAGGCTCACCACGAGCTTCATAGTAAATATTCTTAGCTAAACACATTAATTCAGCATTAGTGGCTTTTACTGTTTGGTATGCAGTATTAAGTGTTCTTTCTGCCATACCCAAGGGTAGAGCCAAAAAGGTCCCCACTAACGCGGACAGTGCCGCTTGTTTGATTGTTAGTTTCATCATTATCTCCCTGTAATTGTCGGATAATGCTAATAAGGTCTAGAATAGCATCAAGCGATCTTGATTCTAAGTGAGTAGCATGATTGGTATCAACTGCTTCACTAAGCTCACTCGCTAGTTTTAACTGACTGTAAAGATTTAAGTTCATCTTGTAGTTTTTGATTTTGTTCTTGAACTTTTTCACAAAGTTCCCACATTTCGTTTCGTTCTCGAGTAAGCTGGGTTATAGCAGCAGTACCAAAGTTTAATTGACCTTGTAAGTTCTGAATAGCTTTAGCTGCTGCTAACGCTGTGCGGTTTGGTGGTCTGGGTTCTGTATAAGTAGTACCATCAGGCTTAGTTACTGTAACAGACTCCCCACTAACCAAGTTGTTAATTAATATATCGTAGCTCATGCTTATAAGTTGTGTGAATGAACTTTCAATTATATCACAAGACCAAGCATCAAGCAAGTGTGTTTTTAAGGTCTGCGCCAACCAACAAATGAAATACTCTTGAAAAATATTTGCCACAGTGTTATAATAGACAGATTCGGAGAATTTTAATGTCAACTCAACCAAATTATACAGCAGAACTAGAAGCATTAATCTTAGATGTGCTATTACCCGTTTATGAACAACATTGTCGTCAACGTGGGATAGCTTCATTGAAAAGTGAAATTAATCCAGAGCTACTTAAACAATTAAAGAAGAAAAAGACAATTCCCCGACTATTTATGCCCAAAACCAACGATAATTTTTAAAATCATGCCAAAACAAGAAGAAATAATTACCCTTACTGATCTCGATACAGGCGATACAATGTATGTACGTGCTAAAGAAGAGATTGAACTAAAAACAGTTGTTGGTGACTTTTCTAGCGAAAACACAAGAAAACCAACTCAAGAAGAAGCTGCTAAGATATTGGATTCATTAAAACAATTTAATCACGATACCTTTAAAGAAGCTATGAAAGAACTTGCACCCACTGGTACAGCATTAAAATTTGATGGTGACAAATTGCCATTACATCTTTTAAGTACTGAAGCAATGAACCAAACAGCAGCAGTACTAGCATTTGGTGCAGAAAAATATGCGGCCCACAATTGGCGTAAAGGTTTTGTGTGGAGTCGGCCCTTAAGCGCAGCAATGCGTCATATCACAGCATTTAATGCTGGTGAAGACAAAGACCCTGAGTCAGGACTATCGCACTTAGCTCACGCAGCTTGTTGCATTATGTTCTTGCTTGAATTTGAAAAGACTCATAAAGAGCTAGATGACAGATATAAGCCCTAACTATCGTAGACTTGCCAAAATATTAAATAAAACACGCAAGTCCCTTACCCAAACCTGTTATGAAATGGGAATAGATATAGACGATATAGAAGACCACTTACTTGTAGAAATAATTGATCAATGCTCACATTGCAATATATGGTCACAACAATTAGTACAAGACTTAGACGATAACCCTGTATGTCCTGTTTGTGTTAGACTAACAGGATTGTAACTTAGGAAAACAAATGCAAACGATAGTAGATGATTATCTATATGGCTTTCAACTAGATAACATTGATAATGAAGCACTATTCAATAAATGCTTAGTTATGGAAGACATAATTATTAAAACTACTTCTCCAACTGAAAAAGGCTGGTACGGTAATCTTACAAGTGCTAAAAATCAAGAGTATAACTTATTTACTTTTCCAGTAAAAGAACTACATCAACTTTACTTTGAAATGGTAAAAAACATTAGTCCACTGCTAGAAAAAGACACGCCTTATGTGTTAAAAAGTTGGATGAATGTTTACCGCAAAGGTGATAGGGTTAGTTGGCACCAACATTGGCCCCCTGAATATAAAGTATGGCATGGTTTTTATTGCGTAAATGTTGGTGAAAATGAAAGCGCTACTAACTATAAAATACCCGGCATTAAAGAAATTATCAATGTTCCTAGTGTTAATGGGTTATTAGTAGTTGGCAAAAGTGACGACGATCGTCATAGTAGTACGGAATGGCAAGGCGATAAACCTCGCATTACATTAGCATTTGATATTCTGCCTATGCGATCAGCAAATCCTAATGAAAATAGGCATATGTACGATTTGCATCTTTATCATTACATACCATTTAAAGTATAAACTTGACACAAATTGTTAAATAAAGTATAATAATCAATTACGCATAAATATACGCACAAAATGTTCAATCAAAATATCAAACGCATTGGCTTTGCTTGCAAAATTCAAAGCGAGCCTGACAAAGCACATCCAGACTTAAATACTAAATCTACAACGATTAGCTATCTTGCTCGTCAAACAGAAGATGCTGCACGTTCAAAATTATGGGGTTTGGTTGATCACAATGTTAATGCGCTATACCGCCAACTAAAGTGGGTTGCTAAACAGCCTCCTGGTCAACGTATGTTTCGCATTACTAGTGACTTGTTGCCTGCGTACACGCACGATGACTATATGCCTTTTTACTTTCAGCCTGATGTGGTTGCTAAAGTTGAGGCGCATTTGTCAATGTGTGGTGATTTTGCTCGTGAGCATGATATTAAACTCAGTTTTCACCCAGGTCAATTCTGTGTGCTTGCTAGTGAACAAGAACAAGTTGTTGAAAATTCTATTGTAGAATTCGAGTATCACTGCGATTTAATCCGTTACATGGGTTATGGTAAAAAGTTTCAAGACTTTAAATGCAATGTACACATTGGAGGCAAGCAAGGTCCTGAGGGTATTAAGCGCGCACTCAAGCGTCTTAGTCCCGAAGCACGTAACTGCTTGACAATCGAAAATGCAGAGTTCACTTGGGGTCTTGATGCTAGTCTAGAACTAGTTGACCATTGTGCGTTAGTACTTGACATTCACCATCACTGGATTCATAGTGGCGAATACATTACTCCTTGCGATCCTCGCTTTAAGCGTGTTGTTGATAGCTGGCGTGGTGTTAGACCTACTATTCACTATAGTGTGTCACGCGAAGATGTATTAGTAGATCATGACCCATACGTTCGCCCTGACTTGCAACAACTTAAATCAATGAAATTTACAAGTGCTAAATTGCGTGCTCATAGTGACTACTACTGGAATCGTGAAGTAAACAAATGGGCAATATCATTTTTGCCACACGCTGACATTATGTGCGAATCAAAACAAAAAAATCTAGCATCACAGGAATTATATGACCAGAGTAATAAAATACTGGGATGAACCAGGTACTAAAAATGAAGCAATCTTTAAAACAACAGCTCCTTATCGTAATCATTATCAAGGCAGTGCTCCTCGCTGGCTTTTTGTGTGCAGCGCTGGGTTATTGCGTAGCCCAACAGGTGCTGCACTAGCCATTAAAAAAGGATTAAACGCTCGCAGTTGCGGTAGTGACATAGATATTGCACTCATTCCCATTTCAGCAAACTTAATAATGTGGGCTGAAAAAATTGTATTTGTTAATGAAGACAACTACCATGAGTGTTTAGAACTATTCAAAGATGAACAAATGTTACATAACTTGTTAACAATCAGATCATTAGTATTAGATATACCAGATATATACAACTACAATGAAACTGATCTTATCATAGAATTTGAACGGCAGATCGACTGGGTTCGCGCAGTTGGTGGCAAAACCTCCTATTAATTTAGACTTGATTTTGTTTGCTTTTTGTAGTATAATATAGACTACTTTGGAGAAAACATGGCTGGGTATACAAAAGAGTTTTTAATTGATGCGTTTATGAGTCGCTATATTAATTGCGAACATTTATCTATTGAAAAGTTAGAACGACTAGAAAACATGGCTAGCGATCTTTATGATCGTGTTGGTCGTGATTCATTTCGTGTGTATGCCTGCTTAGATGCAGAAGCTATTCGTGAATATAAAAATACTTTAACAACATGAAAATAAAAGACCTAATAAAAGAATTACAACAGCACGATCCCGAAATGCAAGTTGTTCGTGCGGGCTATGAAGGCGGCGTAGAATTTGTTTCCAGTATTAAATGTTATGAAGTAGCACTAGATGTCAATTTAGACTGGTGGTACGGCAAACATGAACTTGTGCTGCACGACTTACAAAAAGAAGAACTCAGAAATTACACTAAAACGCAGGCAGTGCTTATCTCATAATCCATTGCTGTGTTTATTGCTCGATTCCAGTTCAGTCTTGGAGCTTTGGGAACCAAATTGTATATGTTTTCTAGATCCGCATATACTATAGTTCTGTGTCTATATAGGGTAGCGTAATTAACTATATAAATTAGACCTTGCCTCTTAGCGGGGGTTGCAGTAAACAATAAACACATCAATGGATTATTATGAAAAAGAAAAAGTTACCGAAGATGCGTAACCTAGTGGTTGTGCATATGATTAAGCGTAAATGTGGGGCGCATAAAAAGACTCACAAACAACTTCGTGGCTTATTAAACCGCAAATTAGAGGATTAATATGCCTTGTATGAAATGTTCGAATGGTAAGTGGAAGTATGGTGCAAATGGTAATTGTCAGTTCGACACCTTAGAAGCTTGCCATGCTGCTGAAGCAGCTATACATATTCAAGAAGGAAAAGAAGATATGTACCCAGTACAACCTGTAAATCCAGTTCAACCAATGAACCCATATCATTGTGATACTTGCCAATGTGCAATGTGCAAAGGTATGTATCCTAAATATAAGTAAGGAATCTTATGAAAATTAAATCTATGGAAGCAACTCCAACAGCTATTGGTGTGCCTTATGATGAAGGCTATGCAGAAACAATTGACCCTAAAACGGGGCGAGATGTTGGTGATCTAGCACCTGGCAGCGTTGAGCTTTACCCAGTTAATGTAGTAGCCCGTGATGGTGGAACTACACACGAAGGCGACATGGGTCGTCTAGGTAACTCATAATGAATCGTCAAGAACTTAACGCAAAAGTTATCAAATTATTTGAGACTTATGCAGAAAAGTTAGAACAAATAGTTGAAAAAGCAAAACAAATTAAAACTGGCGATAGCGTTAGTTGGGGCAGTAGTGGTGGCTCAGCCCGTGGAAAAGTAACTAAATTAATTACTAGCGGTAGCGAGCAAGTACCTGGCAGTAGTTTTAAGATTACAGGTACTCCAGAAGACCCAGGTGCACTTATCCGTGTTTATCGCCCCGATGCAGATGGTAAGTATAAACCAACAGACACTATTGTTGGGCACAAAGTAAGTACTCTTACAAAAATTTCAGCACTCTAATAACCCCTCAGGTTTAAGGAAACCAAGAAAACTATCCTTACAGCAATTCAAGCAGGGCTGTGTAAATATTTCTTGAATTTTCTCACACACAACACAAGGAACTTTTATGTTTACACCAGATTTCTATATTGATTTATTTCAATCCTCAAAACGTCAGTTTACTAACCAAGTTTACAAAGACGAAACACTCAACAAAGCCTGCAATGAATTTATTGATGCTCAAACAACATTTGCTAAAATGATGGCTAAAAACTACATTGAATTGTCCAAATACTCTGTGGACACAATGGGCAAAGTATTTTTTCCACAAAAGGACTCAAAATGAATCCTTTTGAAATTCGTGCACAAATGTTGAGCATGGCTCAAGATTACTTACAACAACAGCAAGAAATTAACTTAGATTTTGCTGGTCGCACTTTTGAACAACTTCTAAAAGAAGGTAAGAAAGTTGCTGAAGACTGGCAAACTTATGCTCCTAAAATGTACACCTTTGAAGATGTATTAAAAGAAGCAAACAAGTTATACGGATTTGTTAAAGATGTTAAGTAAAGTATTACAGCGTCTACAGGATATACTCAAACCTTATACGCTAGAGGACTTTATTGAAGATTCAGATCCAAAAGACCACAAAGACATAGAACGATTAGAAAAAATTTGGCACAATTATCGTGTGCGAAAACAATTTAATAGTCACTATTAAACCGCGGTGAGTCAGGGTAAAGGCAAGTCTCATAAGCTCCGCCTAGAAGGTTCGAGTCCTTCCGCCGCAACCAATTCTATACCGACAGATAGTAGCCAGTCTATAAAAGAAAACAGAAGCCCTAAACAAAGGTTTAGGTTTACCAAACCAAGGTAAACCTAAGCCTTTTCTTATTTATACATATGAATTTATTACAAAACTTAAAAAATATTTACCACACCTATACTACTTTAGTATACCAATTGTTTTGTATGTTTTTAGCAACACTTTGTATTGCTATGTATATGTTAACACAATTTAACTATGGATACATGGAAGCATATAAAGCACAAATTGATATGTTACGACAAAGAACAGAAGGTCAGTCAAAACAACTAATTGTATTAGAAGAACGATACAAACAACAACAGCAAGAGTTTAATGCTTTTAAAAGTCGAACCGTTGCAGTAGAAACTAATTTACAGTACGAAATTCAAGTACTTAAATCTCCCCAAAAACCAATCACACATTTAAAGAGGTAATATGTCAGACGGAGGAAAAGGCTCAAAGCCAAGACCTATTAAGGTATCAGATCAAGAATACGAACTACGGTGGGATGCAATATTTGCTATTCCTATTGATAGCGAAACAGATAAATCTACTCGTAACAACGAAGAGACTCAACAAGTTCAAAATATTAAAGTTGACAATTCTGGTAAAAGTTTGTTATAATTATTCTTTAAGGATAATCTATGAACTCAAAAGCATTAATGATTATGCCTGCTTACGGCAGAGAGTATAAAACTAGCGAAGAAGCTAAAGCTGACTGGAACGCTGGAAAAGATTTCAAAATAATATGCGGCCCCTACCTTTCAATCAGAAATATAGAGCATCTTAAAACTACTTATAGTTCTGTATGGATTGACTTAATTACAGTAGTAGTTAGAGTAGTATAAATAACGCGAGTATGGGGGAATCGGTAGACCCAGCAGACTTAAAATCTGCCGCGTAAAGCGTATCGGTTCGACTCCGATTACTCGTACCAACAACACTCGGTTCATCTAGAGGCCTAGGATACCGCCCTTTCACGGCGAGCACACGAGTTCGAATCTCGTACCGAGTACCATTTTTAGTAGCGAATTCATTGGCTATTGCATGTAGGTGTTATTCTCCTCCCTGACACCGAAGCAACCTGGAATTGGCGACCAGGCGCTACTAAAAATGGTATTAACATAGTCCCGACAAGCCTATCTTCTACATTCCCTAGTAGTTGGTGGCTCACTAGGTCGAGGCGGGTGTAAGCCCCGTCAACTAAAATGTGTGAGTGATAGCGGACTACGCACAGGATTTCAAGGCTTGAGGACTGTCGTCCAATAATAGCAAGACAATATCTAGCACTTTAGGGAGTGCTATATATTTAAGTAACCTAGCGTGGCCAGCGGGACACTCCAGTAATTAAGGGCTCTGTCGCAGTAATAGGTTACTTAAATATATTTATGCAAGGTAGCTCAAAATTACAGAGCCTGGGAAACCAGAGTGTGCTGGTGCAAATCCAGCCCTTGCTGCTGGTCTTAAAGTGTTCACGGACGCACACAGCACTGTCACTGCTGTAGATGGGGATCGTTACCCCATAAGACCGCCAATTATGCAGCGTTTAGTGTACTGGGAGCACCCGAATCTGTGAAATTCGTAGATATGGATCGAAACCATAACGTCTGCCCAAATTATAGTGCGATGGCAGAGTGGTCCAATGCACGGGATTGCAAATCCTGAAAGCCGTCAGTTCAAATCTGACTCGCACTTCCAAATATGGAGCTTGTTCCCAACGGCGGACTGTAAATCCGTTGCCATAATATTGTTGGGTGGCAGGCAGTTAGGTTCAATTCCTTCAAGCTCCACCAGAACCTGCCTTAGGTCCGTTAGATGCAAACGGTTATGACAAGGGTTGTTCCTGTCGGGCGTCCGTGAGATTTCACTGCCACACGTTAGTTGACGCTGGATAAAGTAACCAGCTATTCCCTAATAGCTCAGTAGGTAGAGCAACGGACTGTTAATCCGTGTGTCCGTGGTTCGAGCCCACGTTGGGGAGCCAGTAGGGGATTCGCCAAGTTGGTAAGGCTGTGGATTTTGATTCCACCATGCGGTAGTTCGAGTCTATCATCCCCTGCCATATCTAAGACTGACTTTTCCATAGTTTTTGGACTTAACTGACCAGTGCTCCAAAACACTGGTGTTATGGATGTAAGCGGTCTTAGATATGGTTAGAGTAGGGTGGTATGTATGCATTCTCTAGGTGCAGAGGACCGAGATTCCCTAGCCAGCAATACTGGCACCATATTTTAGCATTATCAAACCTTAACTGCACGGTGATACCTAGTTTGCTAGCGGCGAACGGGTCTGGTAAGAAGCCCTGGTATCAGATAGTGCTAAAATATGGTTATTATTTACAGAAAGCACACATGACAGACGAAACCAAAATTTCACTGGGTAAACAGTATTTTACTAAGAATACTGGAAGCGTATACGAGTTTTATTTGTCAGGCGAAATTGAAGAAGCCAGTGAGTATTGTGACTGGTTTGATACTATTCGTAATGCTCGAAGCACTGACACAGTTAAAATTTATATTAACAGTTGTGGTGGCGATCTTTACACAGCACTACAGTTCTTGCGAGTTCTTTCAGAAACACAGGCTCATGTAATCACATCAGTAGAAGGCGCTTGTATGAGTGCTGCTACAATGATCTTTTTGCACGGCGATGAGTTTGAGGTAACTCCACACTCACTGTTTATGTTCCACAACTATTCAGCAGGTGTATTCGGCAAAGGTGGCGAAATGTTTGACCAACTTCAATTTGAACGTGCTTGGTCAGAAAACTTCTTGCGAGAAGTATATCACGATTTCTTAACACCAGACGAAATTAAATCAATGCTAGACAACAAAGACATTTGGCTTACTTCAGAGCAAGTAATGGCAAGAATTGACCTTGTTTTAGCTAAAGCGGCTGCACAGCAGGGATTAGATGAAGAAACTCTGGCGGCTGTGGAGTAAAGCACTAGGCGAAAAATCTGGCAACACAGATTGTGAGGCTGATAAAGTAGCCGTAGTTCGTACAATAATTATAGTTAGCTATATAGTAACAAACTTATTTATTATAGCAGGCGTTATAAGGCATTGGTAATGGCAAAAACATTTGGCAGCTTAAAATCTAATAAGCTAGATATGTTGGATAAACTAACAATGGGCAAGTTTGCTGGTTGCAGAATATGTGATATTATAGCAGATGATTTTGAGTATCTTATTTGGTTGAATAAACAGGGATTTGTAAATTTTACAACACCTGTTATGACTGACTTACTTGCAAGAGCAGGCTTTAAAGAAGTTGAACAACATTACAAAAATGAGATTGAGCCGTGGGAGAACGAAGATGTCCCCCTTTAATTATACTACGTCTAATATGTACGAAGTATTAGTATGGGCAATTGACGAACATGGGTTTGTTCAAGTAGAAGTAGTACCTTTACAGGTATAAGCGGGATTGGTATAGGGGTTGTGCCCTAGTCTTCCAAACTAGAGAGATCAGTTCGAGCCTGATATCCCGCTCCACTTTTTTTCGAGTCGCGCTTGTAGCTCAATGGTTAGAGCAGCGGACTCATAATCCGTTGGTTACTGGTTCGAGTCCAGTCGAGCGCACCATGAAATATAATTATTCTGACTGGTATTTAAAACACAAAGG
>Ga0222713_10002517_pt1 | contig 19537 bp, 19 predicted proteins | sample C33_649DmetaG_FD_165061 | JGI IMG/M metagenome (GOLD analysis project Ga0222713, IMG submission 165061) | Estuarine water microbial communities from San Francisco Bay, California, United States - C33_649D | ecosystem: Environmental > Aquatic > Marine > Unclassified | place: USA: California...
ATTTCCGCAGCCTGTATGAGGATGCGATGGAATTTGCCCTGCCCCAGCGCAATCTGTACGGTGGCGAGTACGAGGGCAAGGTGGGCGGCAAGCGCAAGATGACCAGGGTCTTTGACTCAACGGCCATCAACAGCACTCAGAGGTTTGCCAACCGTCTGCAGTCTGGCATATTCCCGCCCCAGCGCAAGTGGTGCCGCCTCGAACCAGGCTCAGACATCCCCATGGATCGGCGTAGCCAGGTTCAGATGATGCTGGATATGTACGCAGACAAGATGTTTGCGCTGCTAAAGCAGTCCAACTTTGACATTGCCATGGGTGAGTTCCTGCTGGATCTGTCTGTAGGCACGGCCGTCATGCTGGTGCAGAAGGGTGATGCGGTCAACCCCATCAACTTCATTCCGGTGCCACAGTACCTGGTCAGCTTCGAGGAAGGCGCCAATGGCCAGGTGGACAATGTGTACCGCAAGATGCGGCTCAAGGGCGAGTCAATCCAGATGCAGTGGAAGGATGCCAACATCCCGCCAGACCTGCAGAAACTGATCTCCGACAAGCCCACCGAGGAGGTGGATCTGATCGAGGCAACGGTGCTGAACCTGGATCGGGGCGACTATGGCTACTATGTTATTCACGAGAAGTCCAAGTCAGAGATTGTTTACCGCAAGCTGAAGTCCAGCCCATGGGTGGTCAGCAGGTACATGAAGGTGGCCGGCGAGATCTATGGCCGCGGCCCGGTGCTGACCGCACTGCCGGACATCAAGACGCTGAACAAGGTCAAGGAACTGCTGCTCAAGAATGCGTCCCTGGCCATCACTGGCGTGTACACCGCGGCCGATGACGGTGTGCTGAACCCAGCCAATGTGAAAATCACTCCCGGCGCCATCATCCCGGTGGCCAGGAACGGCGGCCCCCAGGGCGAGGCACTCAAGCCACTGCCCCGTGCTGGCGACTTCAATGTCAGTCAGATTGTGATCAACGATCTGGTGGCATCCATCAAGCGCACCCTGCTGGACGAGAGTCTGCCCCCAGACAATATGTCTGCCAGGTCTGCTACCGAGGTGGTGGAGCGGATGAAGGAACTGGCCCAGAACCTGGGATCAGCCTTTGGACGACTCATCAACGAAACCATGATTCCCCTGGTCACCAAGATTCTGGAGGTCATGGATCAGGACGGCATGATTGTGCTGCCAATCCAGGTCAATGGGCTGGAGGTCAAGGTCAGCCCGGTGTCACCGCTGGCCATGGCTCAGAACATGGACGAGATCAACAACATTCTGCAGTTCATGCAGATTGCTGCAGGCATGGGGCCAGAGGGCCAAATGGCCATCAAGGCAGGCACCGCCATCGACTACATTGCCGACAAGCTGGGTGTGCCGATCCAGGTGCGTACCACCGGAGAGGAGCGCCGCGGTCTGATGCAGCAAATGGCGCAAGCAGCGGCCATGGCACAGCAACAGCAGCAGGCATTGCCGGCGCCTGAAGCCGCGCCTGCAGGGGCCATGGCATGAGCGGATGGGAAGACCTAGAACAAGACCCCTTTACCTTTGAGCCTGGGCAAGAGGGAGTCGATTTGAACCTTCAGATGGCCAAGACATTTGGCACAGATGAGGGTCAAAAAGTGTTGGCGTGGCTGCGACAGTTTTATCTGGAGCAACCGTGCTGGCAACCAGGCGCGGACAGTTCAATGGGAATGTTCCGAGAGGGACAGAACAGTGTTGTCCGCGATATTGAAAACCGTATCAGAAAGGCTAAACAAAGATGAGTGATGCAAATGACAACCCAGGCCTGCTGGCTACTGCTGCCGATGAGGAAGCGCCTGCCGAGCAGACAACCGAGGGCCAAGAGCAATCAATCAACCATGTTGCAGGAACAGAACAGGATGATGCCCCGCTTGAGCGCCCTGACTTCTGGCCAGAGAAATTCTGGAAGAAAGAAGAAGCAGCCCCAGACCTAGAGGGCATATCCAAGTCCTACATTGAACTGGAGAAGAAGTTCAGAGCCGGTGGCCACAAGCCCCCAGAAAATGGCCAGTACGACATTGGCAGCCTTGGACTCAAGGAAGATGACCCCGTAGTCAAAAGCTATGTGGGCTGGGCGCAGAGGTACGGCATCAGCCAGACCGCCTTTGAGGAACTGGCCAAGGAGGTGACCGGGATAGGCGTCAATACCGTGGCCGAGGCCAAGCAAAGTGTCCAACAGGAACTGGAAGCACTTGGCCCCAATGCCAAGGCCATAGTCACTGACATGGCCAGGTGGGGCAGGGGCATGGTTCAGAAGGGCATCTGGGGCCAGGATGAGTTCAATGAGTTCACTCGGTGGGGAGACACCGCCAAGGGCATTAAAGCGCTCCAAAAGCTGCGGGAGACCTATGAGGGCAGGGTACCCACTGAAACGCTCAAACAGGATCCTGAAGGGTCTATGAGCAAGGAAGAACTGGACGCCATGGTGGCAAACCCAGAATACCGGAAGAATCCGGCCTACCGGGCTAAGGTAGAGAAGTTGTTTGAAAAGATGTATGGTTAGGGGGCAGTTGCTATTCTCCATCTAAGGGTAAACCCTTAGTTAAGCCAGGACTTGTGCCTGGCTTTTTTTTGTGTTTATAATGTTGGCGTTGCTGTGGCAAGTAACAAAGATAGACCACTTACTCATGTATCTCGCCCAAAGGATGTCTAGTCCAGCGGGTTGCCACCGAGATACAGCAGTAAGTGGTTTTTTTGTTTCTACGGCAGCCGTCAGGGCGCGTCAGCTAATGGGCCTGCATGGGCCGCACCCAGTAAACACCGGGACTGGTACACCCCCAGGAACTCGACTAGCCTGTCAGCTAGGGACTAGGGTAGACATTGGTACACGGGTGGTAGACCAAGCCAATGTCGGATGAATAGCTGCCTCATGGGTACTCTGGGTGGGACTATAGATCAGTCCCTTCGGGAGGGGCGGGATACCAAGCTATCCACCCTTGGGGAACCTATGTCTAAAAAAAAGTACTTGACACATCCTGAATTTGCCTATAATGGGGCATGGACAACCGCAAGGCCCATGACGGCTGTAATCAGCCCAGGGGTGCGCTGTAAGGCACAAGTCTAGGCCCAGAGTATTCTGGACAACCGTTGACGAAATACTTTTTTTATCAACTGTTTCTAGGAGAAACAAATGGCTATTTCGATTTCGAATGCCTTTGTCACCCTGTTCGATACCGAGGTTAAGCAAGCCTATCAAGCCGATGCGGTCTTGCGTAACACCGTCCGGTTGCGTACTGGTGTAACGGCATCTACTCATAAGTTCCCCAAGATTGGTTCTGGCGTTGCCCAGGTTCGCATCCCGCAAACCGATGTGACTCCGCTGAATGTCACCTATTCGCAAGCTACCGTCACCCTTAGTGACTGGATTGCTGCTGAATACAGCGACATCTTCAACCAGGCCAAAGTCAACTTTGACGAGCGTCAAGAACTGGTGCAAGTGGTTTCTAAAGCCATTGGCCGCCGTGCTGACCAGCTTGTTATTGATGCGCTTGCTGCTTCCAGCACTAGCCTGACTGTGAGCAACGATATTGGTGGCACTGACACCAACATGAATGTGGCCAAGCTGCGTGAAGCACAGCGTCTGCTCAATGCAGGCAATGTGCCGATGGAAGACCGCTACATTCTGATCCACGCTTCCAACCTGTCCAACCTGCTGTCCGAGACTTCGGTAACCTCCAGCGACTTCAATACCGTGAAGGCACTGGTGCAGGGCGAACTGGACACCTTCCTGGGCTTCAAGTTCATCACCATTGGTGACCGCTCCGAGGGTGGTCTGACTGGTGGCGGCTCTGGCCAGGATCGCGTTGTGTACGCTTACCACAAGAATGCTATTGGCATGGCCGAGGGCATGGGCATCCGCAGTGAAATCAACTACATCCCTGAGAAGACCTCTTGGTTGGTGTCGTCCATGTTCTCTGCTGGCGCAACTGCAATTGATGCCGGTGGCGTTGTTGCTATCACCTGCCGCGAATAAGGAGTAACCATCATGGCTTTTTCTGCAACTGGATGGGCAACTGTTGGTGCTTCCAAGTCTGGAAATGCTCCCAGCATTTATGCTTACTCAACCACTGACACCATTGCGACTGTCAATACGCAGGGTTATTTCGACACCTTGGCTGCAACGCTCAAGGTTGGCGATCTGATCTACTGTGTGACCAGCACTGGTTCTACTGCTGTTTGCACCCTGACCCAGGTTCTGTCTAACACAGGATCTGTGGTTGATGTGGCTGATGGCACCACTCTCTCTGCAACTGACAGCGATTAAAAAGTAGTCAGCTAATGGGCCAACTCTTAGTTAACTAGGGGTTGGCCTTTCTTACATGGAGAATACCGAATGGCCAGCGGTGATACAGATCTCAAGGTTTGCTCAGATGCACTATTGATGCTGGGCGCCAAGTCGATCACCTCATTCAATGAGGGAACCGATGCATCCAACATCTGTGACCGGATCTACCCAGATCTGAAGAAGGCCACGCTCCAGGCATACCCCTGGAGTTTTACATTCAAGAAGATTGCGCTGGCTCAGACTATCAATACGCCAGTCAATCAGTACAGATACGAATACCAACTCCCATCAGACCGATTGGGTACGATTCGCCGGGCCTACAACAGCACCGCGGTAGGCGCCAGGACATTTGCCGACTGGACAATCCAGGGCGACAAATTGCTGACCAATGAGGAGACTGTGGTCATTGACTACCAGTTCCTGCCCACCGAGGCTGAGATGCCCAGCTACTTTGTCCAATTGCTGAAGTACATGATGGCATGGCACCTGGCAGACCCGATCACAGACCAGGTGACCAAGACTCAGTATTGGCAGGGCGTGGCCGTTGGTGCGCCGGCCGAGAACAACCGGGGCGGGTTTTTCCGCACCGCCATGGTCATTGATGGGCAGGGCAATGTGACCCCCAGCTTTGAAGACTTCAGCCTGGTTGCGGTGAGGTACTAATGACCCGGCTTGTCCTGTTCCAGACCAACTTCAGCAGCGGGGAATTGGATCCCTTGCTTCGAGCCAGGGTTGATCTAAATCAATACCAGAATGGGGCTGAGACACTTACCAATGTGGTGGTGCAGCCCCAGGGTGGGGTAAGGCGCCGGGGCGGCCTGAGATACCTGTACGAGTTGCCCAGTGCGGCCAGCCCGCAGAATGGTACCCGGTGTGTCCCATTTGAGTTCTCGGTTGATGACAGCTATATGCTGATCTTCACTAACCAGCGGATGTATGTGTTCAAGGACAAGGTGCTGATCACAAACATCAATGGTAGTGGAAACCCTTACCTGGCGGTGTCTGCGGTAACCAGTTCTATCCTGTCCACCATGTGCTGGACTCAGAGCGCGGATACCCTGATCATCACTCACAAGGACATCAACCCGATCAAGATTGTGCGCGGTGGCACAGACGCAAGCTGGACAGTCAGCAACATATCGTTTGTCAGCGTACCAAAGTATGCATTCACCATTTCCCTGTCCAATCCTGCAGGCACCCTGACACCTAGTGCAAAGTCTGGCGAGGTCACACTGACGGCCAGTTCTGGCGTATTCAGTGCCGGTTCTGTCGGCCAGTACATCAATGCCAACCCACAGGGCAGGGCCAGGATTGTGGCGTATACAAGTGCCACAGTGGTCAGTGCGGTGACCGAGATACCATTTTTTGATACCACCGCCATTGCCAATGGCAACTGGGAACTGGAGTCTGGGTACGAGGATGTGTGGTCTTCCGGCAGAGGCTGGCCCAGAACGGCCACCTTCCATGAAGGCAGGCTGTACTTTGGTGGCAGCAAGAGCAGGCCAAGCACGGTGTGGGGCAGCAAGGTTGCCCAATTCTTTGACTTCATGCCTGACCAGGCATATGACGATGATGCTGTCGAGGCCACCCTGGACACCAACAGTCTGAATGTGATTATTGACATCATTAGTGGCCGGGATCTGCAGGTCTTCACTAGCGGGGGTGAGTTCTATGTTCCGCAGTCAGGCCTCGATCCGATCACCCCCACCAACTTCTTCGTCAAGGCAATATCCCGCAATGGCAGCCGGGAAGGCATTCGGGTGCAGATCCTGCAGTCCGGCACACTGTATGTGCAGCGCCAGGGCAAGGCATTGAACGAGTTCCAGTTCAGCGATACAACGGCTTCGTATGTGAGCCAGTCCATCAGCCTGCTGTCCAGCCACCTGATCAATAGCCCGGCTGAGTTGGCACTTAGGAAGGCCACCAGTACCGAGGAAACCGATACCCTGTTTATGCTGAATGGGGATGGCACCATTGCCAACTACTCTATCCTGCGACAGCAGAATGTGGTGGCCCCCAGCAAATTGACCACAGATGGCCAGTTCAAAGACATTGGCGTGGACATTGAGGACATCTATGTGGTGGTCAAGCGCACATTCAACTCGGTGGACAAGTACTATGTAGAGGTCTTTGACCAGACTGTGTTCACTGACTGCGCCTTCACTGGCGGCGTGGCCACCACCATTTCGAGCCTGCCACACATTGGCAAGACCCTGAATGTCAAGGCAGACGGCTCTGTGCTGTCAGATGAGGTGGTCAGCGGTGGTGGCTCAATCACCATGGACAGGGCAAGCACCACCAGCTATGAGGTGGGCCTGCCATTCACGGTCAGCATTGTGACTTTGCCGATTGAGCCGCGGTTCCAGGCCGGGCCTCGCACCGGCTTTGTCAAGCGCGTCATTGAGGTCAATGCAATCCTGTATCAGACCCAGCACATTGTGGTCAACGACAACCTGGTGCCGATCAGGACACTGGACACTGGCGGCATACTGGACAATGATGTGCCGGAGTTTACTGGCACCAAACAGATATCTGGCATTGGTGGCTATGACCGAGATGCCCAGATTGCGATTACCCAGACTCTGCCCCTGAAGCTGAACCTGCTTGGGATGGAGTACAAACTGAGCGTGTATGGAGGTTCATGATGATAATTAGCAGACAAATCAGCCGGTCACAATGCAAAGCATTTTCATCTGAAATTCCAGTTGGCGATCCATTTTCAGGGCCAGTTAGCAAATTTGGTGTTGCCAAGTCTGCCAAATATCAGGATCCAATCACAGCAATGTTTGCGGCCGAGGCTACCATGGCCAGTATTTCGGCGGTAGAAGGCGCGGCATTGATTGAGGCAGGCACCGTTGGAACAACAGGTCTGGCTATGGAGGGCATTGCATTGTCTGCCGCCACGCCAACCCTGTTCACTGCGGCCAATATGCAGCTTGCCGGCAATGCGATTAGCGCATTCAGCAGTTTTGCCCAAGGCAGCGCACAGGCCGACTATTACCGGCTGCAGGCAGGCCAGGCAGAACTGCAGGGCCGGCAGAATGCCCTGAACTACAACCGGCAGGCCTACCAACTGCTAGAGCGCCAGGAGCGTCTGCGGGGAACCCTAATTGCCAGGGCCGTGGCCGGTGGCGTGGATCCCCTGTCAGGCAGCCCCATGACCGTTGCCCAGTCCAATGCATACCGTGCCGGCAACGAGATGCAGATCCTGGAAGAGAATGCCCTACTGGCCATGTCTGGTGGCCTGGCACAGTCTCAGAGTTTGCGATACGCGGCGGCCACTAGCGAGGAGACTGGGTGGCTTACCGGGGCTGGCAAGGGACTGCTTGCCGGTGCGGCATACAAAGGCGTCAAGATCCCAAGCATGACGGCATAACATGGCAACCCTACCCACATACGAATACGCTGGTGCCCAGTACGCCGATCTGCCAAAGATCAGCACGGCGCCACAGCAGGCGGCCGCTTCCGGCTGGAATGTACTTGGCCAGCAGTTGGACAAGATGGCCAACTACTTCTATGGCGAGGCGGCCAGCGAGGCACAGAAGGCAGGTGCCAGATATGCAGTAGAAAATCCAATTACTAAAGAGCAGGTAGACACAGCATTAAGTAAAGGTCAACCAGTTCAAGTAAAAGGCGGCGGCAGGATTTTCCAAGAATCCTATTTGAAGACACAAGCCACCATGCTGGCTAATGAATTACAAGTTGAGGGCCAGAAGAAGTTTGCAAGCATTGCCGCCGCAATCGAAGCTGGAGCCACTCTTGATATGGCATCAGTACAGGCTGGCATGAAAGACATGATTGATGGATATGCATCAACTGTTCGCAATCTAGATCCAGAAGTCTCTGTCAGACTTCGCGCATCTTTGACAACAACCGGCGCATCAATCCATGCCAAAGCATTAGAGCGGGCAGTCAAAGTACAAATGGCATCTTATGACACCACATTAGATGAAGGCGTACTTGCTTCCAGGCCACTAATAGAGACAATTGTTTCTAAGGCTGGATCTCTAGATCCAACTACCGGAAAAGAAATAAACATTGACCAATTGATTGAAATTGAAAAACAACCGTACTATGACGCAATCAAAATTGTTGGACACAACAAACACATTACAGAAATAAACAACATTGTTCGTGAGGCCAAGATCAAGGCCGTTGCGTCTGCACTTAAAGACAGAACTGTTTACAGTTCAGCGTCCGCAGCATTAGATGCAATTGACAAAAAAAATGTTGGCAAATACACATCTTTGTTTAATAGCCTTCCGGCTGCAGATCAAGAAAAAATACAAGAAGGAGTGCTTAAACATTTTGCCAACATTGAACAAGCAAGAAACATTGAGAAAGCACAATTAAATGATGCCAACAAAGTTCTTGGCATTGAGGCCCGTGATATGTTTTATCGCAAACAAATCACTGCACCTGAACTAATCAAGCGCTTAAAAGCATTGGGACAGATCACACCAGAAGAGTTAAAAACACTACACACAGAGCAAGTTGGTGGATCTCCAGAATTCGTTGGAAGACTGGAAATGATGGTTTTCCGAAATCAGATTGGGCAAGAAGATCTTGAACAGTATGCCAAGGCTGGGAAAATCAGTTGGAAGCAAATGAACGAATTGTCAAAGAGTCTTCGCAACCGTGAAACAGACATGGGGAAGGCGGCTCAATACATAAATTCTGCATTGGGTGTGCCGGATCCTTTGACGCCAGGATTCAAGGATGAACGCAAACGAGCGGCAGATGTAAGAAGGGATCTTTTATTAGAAGAAGCCGCTGCACAACAAGAGGGGAAGGCATTCAATCCCATAGCAAGAGCGCAGGTGCTAGTCGAAAAACGACTTAGCCAATCAGATGTAACAATGCAGAAAGAATATAGGGCCGCATTGAGGCGCACCTTGGAAAATAATAAATTGGTGTATTCAGAGGACTATACCGATGAACAATTGCAACGAGCAGGAATAAGAGACAGAACAACTAGAGCGCGCATTCTAGGACAGATCAGAGAAATTAAGGGCGAAAAATAATGATTGAGAATCGCTTTTTAGATTACCTGGCATCTACATACATTGCTCCGCAGGAGGAGACAGTCGAGCCGGTAATGGCGCCTGGCCAGCAACCCGGAGACATCTTGGTTGCCGAGGTTGGATCCCGTGGCCTGCCTGAGTCTGCCTATTCCGGTGAGCCGCCACGCGCAGAGATGAAACCATACGATCCGACAACTAGAGAAACATTAGCAAACAAAATGCAAATGTGGCTTGAAAGTCTTGGCGTTGATCGATACAAGGCCAGGCAAAATGCCCAGACCTTTATGGGTGGCGGCAGCAGCAATCTTCCCATTGGGATTGGCATTGCCGACTTTGTGCCATTTGTTGGCACTGCACTTCAGACAGAGGAAGCATTGCGTCTTGGTGAAGAGGCTGTACAGTCATTTCAGCAGGGTCAATATGGGACTTCAGCATTGCAAGCTGGTGGGGCTGCATTTGGCATGATCCCAGGCGCGATAGGTACAGCAAAAGGCATTGCCAAAGGCGCAGAGTACCTCGGCCCCAAAGCTGCAGAGATGGCCCAGCAAGGCATTGAGAAAACCATGGCCCCGATGATGCCAAGGATTGTGGAGCCGGGGCCATCCATGGGTGATGCTGCAACTGTCTATGAGTTGACCCGTGGCGAGCGCAGTGCAGTCACCAATGCTGCCGGCAGAAAACCGGCAATGAGACAAGAGGCGACTCAAATCATTCAAGACACCCATTTGAATTACCCTGAACAAGAGGGATGGACGCCAATTGAGATCAAAGGATTCAACCCTAAAAAACTAGCTAAAGGTGAACTGGAGCCAGAAGCACAAAAGATACCGTACAACTTCCATTTGCCACCAGAGGGTGTTCCTGAAGATGCATGGAGATCTACCCTGGCGGCCAGGATATCTGAGGAAGTTACTGCTGTTGTTGATCGAGCAAAGGCCGGTGACCAGGCTGCAATTGATATCATCAAGCAAGCTAGTTGGTATAGGTCAATGCGCGACAGACTCCGCGCAGAGTTTGGTGGGATAGGTGATGTATTCGCCGATGTACTTGGAACCACTTCGGCACAGACCAATGTTGAGCAGAATTTTGCCAATGCGACAGAGATCTTGCGGAGATTTTCCCGCGGCGAATATGATGCCGAAATTCGTGCTTATGAGAATCGCGTTAAGTCAGGTGAGCCGGTAGATGCCAAGACTTTGACGGCCATGCACAAGGCCGGTGAATTTCCGCTGATCACCAAGGCTGGCGGCGAACTCTTTAACACAAACAGCCCGGCATCCATGGGCGCACTGCTGGATATGTTCCGAGCAGTCAAAGCTGGCGATTCTCCGAAGACGCCCAACTTCACCGGCAACCTGATTGGCCTGACCAATGAGGCCACTATTGATGTGTGGGCAGCCAGGATGTTGCGGAGGGTGGCAGATCTGCCGCGCATACCTCCTATAGCCGAGAAGGGTGTGGCAGGCAAACATCTGGTTGGATCAACCCTATACGAACCCAAAGTTGGTAGCGAATTTGGATTTGGTCAGGATGTCTTCCGCGAGGCGGCGCAAGAGATCAATGCAAGCAATATTGTTAAGCAATATGATCCTACCATTGGAGATCTTGGGCCAGACGATCTGCAAGCTGTCGCCTGGTTTATTGAGAAGGAAAACTGGACAAAGAATGGCTGGACAAGCAAGGCCGGAGAAGGTGGCAGTTTGGACTATGAGATGTCGCTGGCCGGCGCCGCAGATTCTGAAGCGGTGCGCGGCTTGCGCCGAGAGATCAACCAGGGATTCAAGATGCCTGGCAGAAGGAAGACAGAAACCGATGAGCAGTACGCTGATCGAGTTGCCACTGCCAAGTCTGCATTTGATGCGGGACGCATCACCAAGCAGCAGACCCTTGAAGGCATGAAAGCGGATGTTGACCGCTACACATTAGGCGTGTCCGGTGAGAGGCCCAACAAGCCCATGAGCAACTATGCCCAGGCAGAACTGGCGGCCGAGTTCGATGATGTTGTACGCAATGATCCCTCGGTTGTTGGCTATAACCTGGCGAACACTTACGGGTCATTCATGGCCCAGACAGAACGCGCACTGAATGCCGAGTTTGTGGCCAAGCAGAACTTTAATCCGGCTCCACTGGAAAGGCGCCTGGTTGAACAGGGCAAACACTATGACCAGGACGCCGTGTTCATCAGCAAGGTGCTGCGCGACTCAAGCAGTCCCAATGCTCGGCCAGGAGTGGAGATCTATTTCAAGCAGAAGATTACCCCACAGCAGATGGAGCAAGTCACTGCCAAGCTGCGGGAATACGGGGTGGACGGGTTTACATATGTCACCGATATGCGTTTTGGCGACAAAGTCAATGTCCAGGCCGGCGCTGGAGGGGCAGATACCGCCGGGCTAAACGGCATCCGATTCCAGTACATCCCGGAATTTGATGATGGCTACAACGCGGCCAACCGGGCGGCAATCATGAAACAAAAAGAAGATTTGTTTGATGACATTGTTGAAGATATAATGAAGGAGGGCAATGTGTCTGATGCGCGTGTTATGCATTACGATACAAAAGTCTTCTTTAGGAGTGACTATGACAAGTACCTTGCAAGAACATCTGGACAGGCTGATCGAGCGCAAGGGGGAGTCCAGCCCTCTGGTGCAAATGCTCCGCAACCAGATAGCGGCGCAGGAGTCGGGCAAGACTTTTCAAGATCTGTATCTGACCGGCTCCGTAAAGAAGCAAAAACAAGAAAGTCAAAAGCCGCAGTAAGTGGCGGTGCGTCAAGCGGGAGTGCTGAATAATGGCTATTCAACCGCTTGACACTAGATTGGATAGCATGATCCAACAGGATCAGGTAAGCCCAATGGGTGCCGATCCAAATGCGTGGCAACAGGCCACCCCAGACAGTTCGCCTGACCTTCAGTCTGATCAGCAAACCTTTGAGCCTCAACAGGTTGCTGGCGCTCCATCGGAAATTATCAGACAAATTCTAAGGGCGGCTCCAAAGCGTACCGAGGTGCCGCTGATTGATAAGGCCAAAACGGTTGAAAAGGTTGGGCCGTATACGGTAATCAAAGAGGCGACAGAGCAGAAGGCCGAGCAAATCCTGCAGGCCGCTCCTGCCATGCCATCAACCGGGAAACCATCACCGTCATGGAAAGAGAAGCAGGCCGGTGTGCCGGAGACGGTAACAAGCCTGGACAACATTGTTGGCGAGGCAGAACTCAAGCAGCATATTGAGGCCACAGGCCGGGCCTATGGTGCCGATGACCTACAACGGGTATCTCATAAAGATATTGCAGCAAAAGCCGCAGATGAGGGATATGACGAGGCTTTTGTGGCCAGGATCATTGACCCTATGGTCAAAACCATAGCAGATCCCAAAGAAGCATACAAAATGCTTCTTACTATTGCTGACACTAGCAAGAGGGCCTTTGATCTTGGTGAGCAGGTAAAGGCCGCAAAGGCCGCTGGAAATCTGACACCTGAACTGGCTGCCGCATTTCGGCAGGCAATTGCAGTAGAAGGTGTGTTGCTCAAGGCCAGTCGCGGTAGGCAAGCAGATATTGCAAGGACTCTTGGTATCTTCCGCATGGCAAGAGAAGCAAGCACCGAGCGTGGCGCACTGCTGGAATCTATATTGAACGAGTCCGGTGGTATTGAGTCAGTCTTTGATCTGGCCAACAAATACACAGCGCTAGATTCGCGCAGTGGCAGGGCGGCCCTGGCAGAGAAAACCATTGGCGGTACGCTCAAAGATGTTTGGTTTAGCACATGGATCAATGGGATGTTGGCGGCCCCTATTTCCCATATGAAAAACATAGCCGGAAACCTGGTATTCCCGGCCTGGCAGGTGCTTGAAAGATTGACTGCGGCTGGAATTGGTACTGCCAGGAATGCCATGTTTGGTGGCGAGAAGGCGATTCAGTTGAACGAGGTTCAAGCCCAAGCAATTGGGATGCTTCAAGGTTTCCGAGAAGGTGGATCAATAGCCTGGAAAGCATTTGTAAAAAATGAACCGACAGATGCTTTCACAAAAATAGAATCGGCTAGGGCTGGACGGGATCCATTTGATATCGACATGGGCGACTCATTGATTGGGAAGTCATTGTCTAATGGCCTGCAGTATTACGGCAAATTTGTCACGCTCCCCGGCAGGGCCTTGATGGCTGAAGATGAATTCTTCAAGGCCGTCAGCTACAGGATGGAGTTGAATGCCTTGGCCACCAGGGAAACAAATAAAGTCTATGATGATTTAATAAGCAAGGGCATTAACCCAGCAGATGCCGAAATCCACGCCAGGAAATTGATGTCAGACATCCTGACAGATCCTCCGGCAGACATTGATAGTGCGGCCAAGTCTGCGGCAAGAACTGCAACCTTCACCAGAGAACTTGAGCCTGCGCTACAAGAAGTGCAAAAGATGATAAGCAATAACCCATTGCTCAAGATCTTTTTCCCGTTTGTCCGCACACCCACAAACATTGCAATGGAAGCAATGTCCAGAACTCCTGGGTTGAACTTTTTCAGCCCCAGATTCTGGGCAGATTTTAATGAGGGCGGCATTCGCAGGGACATGGCACTTGCCAGGGTATCTTTGGGTAGCGGCCTCATCTATGCGGTTTCAGGCACCAGTCTATCTGGCGGCCTTACTGGTTATGGGCCAATGCGAAAAGAAGATCGCAAGGCATTGGAAGAAACTGGGTGGCAACCATTCAGTTTCGTTTTCAATAAGTCTGATGTTGATCCGGCAATGATTGAGCAATATCGGAAAATCACCAATGTGTCTGCCGGGCCAGACAAGTATTATATTTCTTATGCTGCGCTTGAACCACTGTCTAGCCTGTTGGCGATTGGCGGCACTATGTCCGAATACGCCCAGATGAAGGGCAAGATGGGTGACCTGGACAAAATGATGGTTGGCGGCACACTTGGTCTATACGAATACTTGGCAGACCAACCGATGCTGCGCGGCTTTAGCGAGTTGATGTCTGCATTCACTAGCAAAGCAAAGGATGCGCCAGGCCGGCTGTACAACATTATGGAGAAATCTAGCAAACAAATTGGAACCTTCTTGATCGGCGGGTCACCCATTGGAGTGCATCAATCAATGGTTGCTGCTATTGAAAGAATAGTAGACCCAACGGTATCCAATGTCATGCCTAGCGCAATGGATGCTAGACATGAGATCACAGAGGGCGCCATGCGCGGATTCTGGGAGGCAGTGAATTACTACAAATCGCGCAACCCACTTACTAGCGACAGCTTGCCAAGAGATTTGGATACCATAACTGGCATTGCTAGATCGGTGGGCAAGGGTAATCTGTATGAGATGTTCAATCCATTCAAATACTCTGACGGCAAGATGTCCCCGGCCCATGCCATCCTTGTTGAGTACGGCATACCACAGTACATACCCGACAAGAAGATTGATGGAGTAGCCCTGTCGGCAACCCAGTACAACAGATGGATTGAGTTGGCCACCAATAATGGATTACTTGAGCAGGCCGTTGTCAGAACCGGAACATCTCCTGGCGTAAAGAGAATGGCGTTAGTTGATTTTGGCGGCGCACAAACAGTCATTGAATCAGAAATAACAAATGCCTACAGCATTGCAAAAGAGAAATTGCTTTTGGAAGATCGTGACTTAGCAGACGCAATCAAAGATGTTAAGGAAGCGCAAAAGGATGAAGGTAAATATAAACGGTAAGCAAGGAAACTAACATGGCATACCCAATATCAGATGTAACCAGGCGAGTGGTCTATACCGGCAGTGCCGGTGTCGGCCCGTATTCATTCAGCTTCGAGGTGCTGGCTAACACCGACATTGAGGTGTACAAGAACACCACACTGCTGACACTGACCACAGATTACTCGGTCACCATCAACGCCAATGGCACCGGGTCTGTGACCCTAGTAAGCGCAGCAACAGGGTCTGACAACATCACCCTGGTTGGCGCCAGGGCCATCGAGCGCACCACAGACTTTGTGACTGGTGGTGACCTGTTTGCCAATACCTTGAATGATGAGTTTGACAGTCTGGTTATCTTTGCCCAGCAGATTGATGAGAAGGCAGACCGCGGCCTCAAGGCGCCGGTCACTGACCCAACAGATGTCAACATGACATTGCCTGTGAAGGCAACCAGAAAAGGTACTGTGCTTGCCTTTAATGCAACATCTGGAAACCCAGAAGCAGGCCCATCAATTGCATCTGTTGAGACGGTTGCAAATCAATCTGCCAACATCAACACGGTTGCCGGTAGCATCTCAAATGTAAACACTGTTGCAACCAACATTAGCAATGTCAACACAGTCGCTGGAGTGTCCGGCAATGTGACCACTGTGGCTGGATCAATTGCAAATGTGAACACTGTTGCTGATGATCTGAATGAGCCGGTGTCTGAGATAAACACGGTGGCCGTCAACATTACAAATGTAAACAGTGTTGGCAACAGTATTACCAATGTAAATACAGTAGCAACAAACATTAGTGCTGTAAATACAAATGCAACAAACATTACTGCTATTCAGAATGCTGCATCCAATGCTGCTAGTGCAGCATCTTCAGCATCATCTGCCAGCACTAGCGCAAGCAATGCCGCTACTAGCGAAAGCAATGCGCTTACCTACAAAAATGCCGCAAACACAAGCGCAAGCAATGCGGCAACATCAGAAACCAATGCAGCCTCAAGCGCATCTAGTGCATCATCATCAGCAAGTACCGCATCCACGCAAGCAAGCAATGCAGCATCTAGTGCATCTAGTGCATCAACATCTGCAAGTAATGCGGCGTCATCTGCATCAACTGCCTCAACTCAAGCAAGTAATGCAGCAACATCGGCTACAAATGCTGCATCATCTGCGACTAGTGCAGCAACATCAGCAACCAATGCCCAATCGGCAGCAGATTCTGCTCTTGCTGCTCTTGATAGTTTTGATGATAGATATTTAGGACAGAAAACATCTGACCCAACTTTAGACAATGATGGCAATGCACTTGTTGCAGGCGCGTTGTATTTCAATACAACAAGCAATGTGATGAAAGTGTATGAAGGATCAGTCTGGGTTGCTGCTTATGCTTCACTGTCTGGTGCATTATTAGTTGCCAACAACCTGTCAGATGTTGCAAGCACGACATCAGCCAGGACAAATCTTGGCCTTGGTTCACTTGCTACCGCAAGTAGTATCAACAATGCAGATTGGTCTGGTACTGATTTAACAATTGCAAATGGTGGTACAGGGGCGTCTGATGCTGCCACAGCACTCACTAATCTTGGTGCTTATGCTGCAAGCAATCCAAACGGATACACAAGCAATACAGGAACAGTCACTAGTGTTACGGGAGGATCTTATCTAACTGGTGGCACTATTACTACAAGCGGAACCCTTGCTGTTGATGCAACCTCTGCAAACACCGCATCTAAAGTGGTGGCCCGCGATGCTTCTGGTAATTTCTCTGCTGGAACGATTACTGCCAGTTTGAGTGGTAATGCAACCACAGCAACTACCGCAACCAGTGCAACATCAGCCACAACTGCAACCAACCTCGCTGGCGGTGCTGCTGGTAACTTGCACTATCAAAGCGGAACAGGGACAACCGCATTTGTCTCAAATGGCACATCTGGTCAGGTCTTGCAAAGTAATGGATCGTCTGCGCCGAGTTGGGTAAGTCCTGCTGGTGGCGGTTGGTCAAATATAGTAGGGTTTGCTAATAATGCGACTTGGACTGTGCCTGCTGGTGTAACAAAAGTAGCATTTACAATTATTGGTGCTGGCGGCGGTGGTGGACCATATTGGTCTATTGGATGTGACTCAGGATGGACTGATGGTGCTATCGGTGGTATTGGTTCTGGGTTTATTACAGGTCTTACGCCGGGAAGCAATATTACTGTAACCATTGGCAGCGGAGGAAATGGTTGCTCCGGTACATCACAAAATGGAACAAGTGGCGGGACAACCTCATTTGGAAGCTATGTAACTGCAACTGGTGGTGGTGTTGGAAATATTAGTGGAATATCTGCGGGCACAGTATCTGCTGGTGCTGGCTGCACTTTGACTTCAATTTCTGTTAATTTTTCATCTAGTCAATACAATCAAAGACAAGAATATGCTACTTTTTTAGCAGCAGTAGCAGGCACTGTAAAATATGTAGCTCCAGGATATGGTGGTCAGGGTGCTCCGGGGTTTTCTGGTCCCGGTGGTGGTGGAAATTCTCAAGGTGGCAAAACCGCAATGCCCTCATATACAGGGAATGGAAGTAATGGTGGTGGTCTTAGTGGCGCTGGTGGCGCTGGTGGTACTCCGAGAGGAGGGTCTGGTGGCGGAGGCGCCGGTACAAATAGACCCGGTGGTGGCGGCGGCGGTGGTGGTGGCATAGTTATTATGTATTAAGAAATAGGAGCAAAAATGAAACAAGCGTTAATATCTCCAGATGAAATAGTAACTTACACTTATGTTGATCCTGTTCAATCGGGGCAGCGAGTTGTTGATGTAGCTGATCAGCCATTTCCAATTGCACCACCATTATTTTGGATGGAATGTGCTGATGATGTAAAACCAGATTATTATTATTTTGATCCTACCAATCAAAGTTTTCAGCCTGTTCCTCCAATGCCAGAACCAGTGCCGGGTCAAGAGCAACCCGCTACCACAGGAACAACAGAACTGTGAACACCGTAGCACCACGCCACGCCTTTACCTACGATGGGGCGCAGTTGAATATCTACCACGCCAACAAGGGTGAGGGACTGCCACGGCATGAACATTCCTATGCCCACGCCACCTACTGTGCGTCTGGATCGTGTGTTATTCGTAAAGAGGGCATTGAGAAAGTGATCGACAAAACCACGCAACCCATCAACTTGAGAGCAGCGGAGTGGCATGAGATTGAGGCGCTAGAGGATGGCACGGTGTTTATCAATGTCTTTGCTGAGGGAAAGTATTAGAAATGTCTGAAGAATCTTTAGACACAAAGTTCTCTGTGCATGAAGCGGTTTGTGCCAAACGCTATGAGGCAATTGAGAAGCGACTCGATGATGGCAGCAAGCGCATGAGTCGCATTGAGATACTGCTATACATCACCATTGCTGCGGTGTTTCTTGGCCCTGGTGTGGCGGCAATGTTCGTCAAGAAGGTTATCGGAATATGATCGATCCTGTCTCAGCCCTAGCCGCAGTTCAGTCGGCAGTTGCCCTCATAAAGAAGGCAAGCAAGACTGTGGACGATGTTGCCAGTCTGGGGCCGATGATTGGAAAGTATTTTGATGCCAAGGCCACAGCCACCAAAGCAGTCAGGGAAGCAAAGCGAAAAGGTGGCTCCAACATGGGCAAGGCTATTGAACTAGAACTTGCCATCAAAGCACAAGCCGACTTTGAGCGCGAACTGCAAGGACTATTCTTTGCAAGTAATAACATGGACATCTGGCAGAACATCATGAAGCGGGTGGCAGAGATGAACGCTGCTGATGTCGAGGGAGCAAAGCAAGATGCGATTGCCGAGGCAAGGCGCAAGCGGCGAGAACAGGAACTCAACGAGATCATCCTCGGCGTTGGCATAGCGATTGTGGCTGGCATCTTCTTGGCATGGGCGGCGTATGAAGCAATTACCTTTTGTTCTGCTGCTACCGTTTGTGGGCGATGAACAAGATCATCATTGCATTTGGAATTGTGGTGATGGCATTGTTCTTAATAATTCTCGGTGTAGTTGACTCAATGCTTTCTGCATTTCCAAGGCGATGAGCAAGTGGTGGTGCAAGGAAATTCAGGACGGCTTTGCCAAGTGGTTCAAACTGTTTTGCTATGGGTGCGGTGCGCTATGGTTGTTGGACTTGTTGCCAAAGCTGCCAGATGAGTTGGCCGCTCCGATTGCTGAGAGGATTGTTGGTCTAGTCAAATGAGATTCTTGCTGATTGCAACTATCCTGATCCTTGCTGGATGCGAGGATAGGTATCGTTATCCCTGTCAGAATCCCAAGAACTTCTACAAGCCGGATTGTCAGAAGCCAGCTTGTTTGTTCAGCCAACAATGCCCAGAGTACCTAGTTGCCCCCATTTTGGAGAAGCAAGTTGGACAACAACCCGCTGAAAACAAATAAAGACTACCTATCCCCTGACGCAATCGAGGTCAGGGTCTGGGCATTTGTGGTGGTCATGGTCACACTTGTGCTTGTGTTCATTGTTGCCATGCTGCTGTATTCAGTCACCTTTGTGACTCAGCCAATCAAGA
>Ga0222713_10002518_pt1 | contig 19536 bp, 12 predicted proteins | sample C33_649DmetaG_FD_165061 | JGI IMG/M metagenome (GOLD analysis project Ga0222713, IMG submission 165061) | Estuarine water microbial communities from San Francisco Bay, California, United States - C33_649D | ecosystem: Environmental > Aquatic > Marine > Unclassified | place: USA: California...
GGACGGTCCATCGACGACGAGTCGTGACTCAACGAACGAGTCGTCGACGACGGGAACGAGAGCCGACTGACCATGTCCGACCATGTCCGACCGACCAGAACCAGCACCATGTCCGACCGACCATGTCCGACCGACCAGACCCAGCACCATGTCCGACCGACCACCCATCGATCGACGACCGACCCCAACGCGCCCCGCGCTCGCCGCGCGCGCACTCGCGAGCGCGCGCGATTAATCGCTGACGATGTCGCTCGCGCGTCGCTCTTCGCTCGCGCGCGCGCTGGTTTCGCGTTGGACGAATTTTTTTTCGTTCGACGTTGCGTCGTGCGCGTCGACGTCGCGCGCGCGCGACGTCGCGAAACCCATCGAAGCGATCGCGATGCGCGATCGTCTGGTTTCAAACCCGTCGTCGAGCGCGTGGACGACGCATCGGCGGGCGAAAGCGACGTCGACGACGACGGCATCGACGAAAGCGCCTCGAGCGACGACGACGACGACGACGAAGGATTTAAAAACAAAGAAAGCGGCGAAAGAAATCACGTCGGCGTCGATCGAGGAGTCGTCGAAAGCGCAGAAGGCGAATAAAGCGGCGAAAGCGTCCAAGGCGGTGACATCATCGGCATCGAAGGGCGATGTCGAGAGCTCGAGCGCGAAAGCGAGCGAAGAAGCGACGGTGAAAAGGAATGAGCGAGGCGAGGCGTTGGCGTCGTCGACGGAGTCGTCGTCCATGGCGTCGTCGTCGATGGAGTCGTGGAGAGGGAAGGAATCGCGCGCGGCGACGCCGCCGCCGACGCCGAGGGAGTGGGAGTTTCGAACGTTGCCGCACGCGAGCGCTTCGAAGTTCGCCCTGGGGGAGTCGATCGCGAGTGCTGGGAACGTAGAGGCGAACGCGGCGAACGTGGGTGACGATGGGAAGCGAACGCCTGTGGCGCTTTCGAAGCCAAGGGTTGAGAGCGGTCAAGAGAAGGCGGCGCTCGCGGAGGCGAACGCGAACGGGGCGAACGCGGAGGCGAAAGCCAACGGGGCGAACGCGGAGGCGAAAGCGAGCGAGGATGACGATGCGAAGCGAAAGCCGATGGCGCTTTCGAAGCCGAGCGTTGAAAGCGGTGGGGCGAGCGCGGCGACCGGGGGGGCGAGGGCGGGGAGCGCCGAGCCGGGGGCGGAGTCGCGGCGGAGTCGGTGGATGCGGTGGTTGCTCGGCGCGGTCGTGGTCTGGATCTTCTACACCGCCACGCTCGCGATACGGAAACGATACGAAAATGATACGGAAACGAAGAAAAAGCCCACGAAGGCGGAGGAGGTGAAGAAGAGCGTCGACGTCAAGCGTGACGTCGCGGAGGCGTCGAAGCCTGTCGTCGAGCCGGAGAATGCACTGAATACCGTCGCTGAAGCGAAGAAAGAATCGGTCGCCGTAGTCGTGGAACAAACTGTTAAAACTGCTTCGAACGAGGAGGCGACAAAGGCGGAGCTGAACGAGGCGTTTAGCGCGGCGGCAGAATTTCTCGCCAAGGTGGAGGTGCCTGAGGAGCAAACGCCCACAAAGATGGTCGTTCCGACGTTGCCCGCGCGAGAGAGTCTAAGCGCGATGGACCCATCGAGCGATTTGACCGCGGCAAGTTTGTTTGCTACGGCGATGGAAACGCTCGGATCGACCATTAGTGAAGATGAAATCGCCCCTGTCTATCGCGGAATGAAGCTCCAGGCGGATTCCGACGTGAAAATGTTTCAAGACTTGGCGGCTTCGATGGTACAAAATTTTGAGCGAGTCGTCGACGTCGAGCGCTCGGCAACGAATGAGCTCATGGCGGCTATCGACGTAATCGAGTCGCGCGCAAACGAGGCGACGAGCAGGTTGGAATTAGAACGAGCGCGCTTTGTGAGCGATTTGGAGCGCGCCAAGACGGCGGCGGCGATTGAAAAGGCGCAGGCGTTGAAGACGCAAGAGTCCAAGCTCAAGTCTGAACATGCCGATTTTCTCGTCGCTGAACGCATCGAACGCATTAAATCGCTCGACGATGAGCGTCTTCGCGTCGGCGCGCTCAAAACAGTGCTCAGGAAGCGTCGAGAAGCGTTGGAGCGCGCGCACGCGACGCAACGGTTCGAACTCGCCATCATGGATTTAGGATCGAGATTGGAGAATGGCGAGAGCTTTAGTGACACGATATCACTGTTGAAGGCTTGCGCTGAAAACGACCCATTCGTTGCCGCGATTGTTGATTCGATCGACAATTCGTACGCCAAGGAGGGCGTACCGACGCGATTGCAGCTCGCCGAGCAGCTGGCGCACGTGCGCACCGTGGCGAGGCGGCTCGCTCTAGTACCAGAAGACGGCGCGGGCGTCTTTGCGCACGGATTAGCGTATGCAGCATCGCTCCTTCGAGTGAAGGATAGCTCGGATGAAGGTGCTCAGGGAATTGAGGGTGCAATCGCTCGCGCGGAGGCTGATTTGGCCAAAGGCGAATTGGTGCGCGCCGCCGAGGCGCTGGCGGAGGCTTCGGCGGGTACCAAGGCGGCGACTACAGTCAACGAATGGGCCCGAAAGGCGCGAGCGCGCGCAGAAATCGAACAAGCGCAGGCTGCTTTGAGCGCGCACGCAACATGTCGCGCGTCCGCGTTCGTTTAGAAATTTAGAAAAGCAAAAGCAAATAATTGTTATTTTGCCATGTTCAGCACGAACGCGCATGTGAACGTACTTGTTCACATGTCGTGCACCTCATTCTTCGTCGCCGAACAAAGTTCCAGGAAATTTGGCTGACATGCGAAGCAGAAATAATCGAATGCGCATGACCAGTGCGATGACGCTCTTCGTGATGGCGCTCGTTGCGGCGACAAGCGCGCGAGTCACGAGCGCTCGAAAATTGCTCGTCGATACAGACGCGACATTTTACGTCGACACAACGGGTGCTTCGAGGGGAGCAGGCATAACCACTACGATTTCTTGGAATTCTTTTTGCGAATTCATCTTGCCGTTTCTTCAGGAGCGCGGGTACGAACCGCCAGCGTACTGGTGTAACTAGTCAAGGCGCCGGTTGAAATACATCGCGTGCTGTGTTAATACATGAATCTAAAGCTCCTCCTTATTCTCGCGTGATCTGCTCGAATGAAGTTGTTCCGCAGTGGCGTCAACCAATGCCCAGTCCGCAGCCTTCTTAGTCTTCTCGTTCTGAGTGCGCTTGCTGATCATCGTGAGTACATCTGCGAGCGTTGGCGCTGACTCCCCGGTGATGTACTCGCCCGCTTGCGAGCGCAATGGAATCCATCTCGGATTCTCCTTCTTATTCGCTGGATAAAGCATCACACTCGGCGTGCTCGCCCACGAATTATACGGTGGCGGCACGTCATTTAACTCGACGTTCAGCGTGCCAACGAGCAAATCCGAATCTTCCATAAACTCCGCCACGAGCGCGTGCGTCTGCGCGTACGCGAAATCAAACTCTGGCGCCTTTGTTGGAAACGCGAAATACACCAAAGCATCTCGATTTCGATCGATGATCACGCGCTTATAAAAATCTATCGCAACAATTTTCTGCACTTCTCCAGCTTTTGTTGTGCCGCGTTCTGGTTCACTCTTATACTTGGCTTCCTCCTGCGGCGCTCGAGCCGATGGATCCAAATCCTCCTTGCGCACGAACGCCGCCTCGCGTTCAACATTCAGCAACTGTTGCACATTCAATCGCGCCAAGGCGTCGTCGCACCCGGCGTTTAATACACCTTTTGCGCCGCACAGCGCTGCACCGAGTTTGCCCTCGTCCTCGCTCTCGCTCATCGATTCCCCGTGCGCGTAGTACAACGCCACGAGCGCTTCCTCGTGGCGTTCCACCATGCGCTCGCACGATTTTCGCATCGTGTGATTCGTCGCGATCGATTGCGCCGAGCACACGTGTGCGACAGCTTCTTCGATCGTGCTCTCCAGCGCCCCGTAGTTCGTGCGGAATGCGCTCGGCGTTTGCTTCGCTTGAGCGGCGGCGACGTCCAGCAACGCCGTCAGCAGGTACTCGTCAAAGAACGCGAGCATTCGCTGACACGTCGCGCACGAGAGCGATCTCGCGCGGTACAGCGTCGTGAGATCGATGGATTGCATCGAAGAATCACCGACAACGCTCTCTTCGACGTGCGGTGCGCTCGCGAGTTCCTCGGCAGCGGCGGCGACGGCGCTCGATTGGTGTTGCATCGTCGGCTCGGGCGTTCGCGAGTTCCAGAACCACGCGTCAACGGATGCGGGGGCGATGAGCGCCACGGCGAGAGCGAAGACGAGGATGACACGGAGCGCTCGCATGGAGAATCGTGTGAATTCGACGCCTTGGGTGGGCGCAAGCGCTCGCGAGTGAGGAGGAGAAAACGAGCGCGCGTGAAAACAGCGTTCTCGGCGTCAAACGGAAAACTACCGCGAATCGATAGGGGCTAATAATACGTCCCAACGCGCATCTAGCGGCTCAAACAAGCTTTGAAATCGCGCATGAGCTCATCGCGATCGAGGTCTTTACCGATGAAGACGAGCTTGCTCGACCGCTTTTCATCAGCTTTCCACGCGCGGTCGGGCATGCCTTCGAAGAGCGCGTGCACGCCTTGGAAAACGTAGCGTTCATCGCATCCTTCGATGGCGAGCACGCCCTTCATGCGGTATAAATCCTCCCAACGATCGTTCAATAATAAACCGAGCCAATCGTTGACGAGATCGAGATCGAGATCGCCGTCGAGCGCGAGCGATACGCTTCCCACGGCGTCGTCGTGCGCGTGGTGTTCGTGCGAGTCTCCGTGCGAGTGCGAGTGCGAGTGCTCGCCCTCGTGCGAGTGCCCGTGGTCGTGATCGTCGCACTTCTCGCACGTCTCTTGCCCCGCCGCATGCGAGTGCCCGTGGTCGTGATCGTCGCACTTCTCGCACGTCTCTTGCCCCGCCGCATGCGAGTGCCCGTGGTCGTGCCCGTGGTCGTGGTCGTCGCACTTTTCGCACGTCTCCTGTCCTTCCGCGTGCGAATGCCCGTGGTCGTGCTTTGACTCTTCCTTCTTGCGTTGATCCGGCAGCACTTGATCCTGCACGCGCTCTAAATCAAACCCACCCACGCCGAGGACGAAATCCAAATCAACCTTGGCCTTGGTCGCTCGTCGTATCCTCGCCAATCCGTTGATCGCCTTCAACCGTCGCTCCAACGCATCCACCTCGCCGACGCTCACTAAATCAATCTTATTCAGCACGATGCGATCGGCGAACGCGATTTGTTCCAACGTCTCATTCACCACTCCGTTTGGCTTCTTTTCATCCAAGTGCAGCGCCGCGTGCTTGGCGTCCACGAGCGTGACGACGCCATCCAACCGATAGGAGTCCAAAAGCGCGGGTTCTAAATAAAACGTCTGCACGATCGGCGCTGGGTTCGCCAAACCCGTGGTTTCGATCAAGATGTGATCGAACGCCCCGCGTTTCTCCTTCACTAACCTCGTCAGCATCTCCACCAAGTCGTTCCGTACCGTGCAGCACAGACACCCGTTGTTCAGCAACATGATGTCCTCCTCCGCGCTTTCCTTGAACGCCACGAGCTCGCCGTCGATGTCGATCTCCCCGAACTCGTTTTCGATCACCACTATCTTCTTCCCGTGCTCGCCCGCGAGGACGTAGTTCAACAGCGTGGTCTTCCCCGCGCCTAAGAACCCGGTCAGGATGGTCACCGGCACGCGCGCATCCGCGCGCGCGTCCGCGCTCTGCGCGTGCGTTCGCGCATTCGCGCGTCTCCGAGCGATCGGGCGCACGCGCGCGTTCGAAGCGCACGGCAAACGCACGGGCGCGCGAACGCTCGCGCGCGACATCGTGGAGTGGCGTCGATTTGAGCTCATCGAGCTCGTTGAGCTCATCGAGCTCATCGAGCTCATCGAGCTCAAACGCGTCAACCGTCACAACGCACCGCGTTTTCGCCGTCTTTTATGCGCGGAAATGTCGAATGAAAAACCAACGCACGCGAGGCTTCGTCCGGTGCAAGCGCCGCGAGGCGCGAGGGCGATCGCGTTGGCGAGCGCGCGAGCGACGCGCGTGCGCAACGCCGAGCACGAGCTCGGTTTCAGCGACATCGCGCTGCCGAACGTGATCGTGAGCGTGCGATTGGTGACGACCCCGGAGGTGGCGGTCGAGCTCGAGACCGAGGCGGTGGAGGTGTTCGTGCAGGATAAGTTTGGGACGTGTCGCATGCTCAAGCCGCGGTCGAAAGGGTATCTGAAACGCGGGGAGATTTTGTACTTGGCGTGGTCAAAGGCGCGAGGGACGAGGTATGGGTACGTTCTGGACCTCGGGGAAGACGTTAAAGGGAATGACGCGAACGCGAACGCGGGGAAGTCGTGCGAGGCGAATGACGTGATCGAGCTCGCGAGCGAGGATGACGGCGAGCGGGACGACGAAGAGCGCGGACGAGCGGCGAAAGAGGCGACAAAGAGGGAGAAATCGAGCGCGCGCGACGAGAGGGATGATTTAGAACAATTTGTGAACGGGTCGGCGACGCGAGCGAAAGAAGGAGCGAAGGGCGGAGCGGGATCGCGGTCGGATGAACGCGTTATAGAGCTCGACGCGGAATCAAACTCGGATGAGGAGCCGCAAAGGACGAGAGCGCGCGGCGAGTCGGGCGCGAGCGCGGGTGGGAGCGCGCGCGAGGCGCCGTCGACGTCTGCACACGGCAGCGCGCGCGCGGAGTGGCGCCAGCGCGCGAATCCGTATGAGTTCCAGCAGCCGCCGCGAGCGAACCGAGCGCCGCCTTCGATGTGGGGCGGCTCCACCAATGAGGAGCTGCGACGGCAGGCTGAGCGGGCGCGCGTGCCAGAGCCGCCTCCCGAGGGGTTAGCAGACGACCCATGGGAGTTGCGAAAAGCGCGAGCGGCGCTGAAACAAAAGCACCACGAGCTAGTGGAAGCGCTGAACACCGAAGTCGCCATGCGACAGGCGTTGCAGCAGAGCCAAACCGATTTTCAGCGCACGATGCGAGCGCACGACTACACGCTTCGGCAGTGGCATAGACAAAACTTGGACGAAGTCGCGGGTAAATATCAGCAGAGCCAGTTCCAAGCGTCGGCGTGTCGAAGCGCGTACCAACAGGCGTTGGCGTATTTTCACGTGACGGTGCACACGTGCGAGGCGATGAAAGACACCAGAGCGCCGCCGCATGCGGAGGAGGTTGTCAGCGACGACGATGACGAGAATGAGGGTGTTCGAGCATCGGCGAAGCGTTCACGCGCAACAAGCTGGGAAGCTGAGTGCGAAGCGTGGGCGAAACTTCTCGAAACCGATCCAAGCGATATGTCTTTGAAGGATTTACGGCGCTGCGCAACGGATATCGGCATCGACGTCACGGCAATGGTGGAACGTGAAGATTTCGTCTCTGCTTTGAAAACCAGGCGCACTGACGAAGCAGAAGCGTTCAAGGCGAAAAAGCTCAAGCGCGAGGAAGAAGAGACGGCGAGAAAGAGGAAGAGAGATGCTGATAGAGCGGCTAGGCGCGCCACCAACGAAGAAGAAACGGCCAAGCACGAAGCTGTGCGTCGAGTTGCCGCCTTGGCCAAGGACGCCGACCTCCGTCTCTTTTTAATTCGCTGTGGCATTCCCGTTCCGGCTACGGGCGGTCAAGTCGTCAAATCAACCAAACGCCTCCTCAAAGGTTCGTACAAAGAAGCCATGATGACGTATCATCCCGACCGCGTGCGGCAGAAGAGCGTTCACGAACAAGCGTTCGCAAGCGAAGTCACGAAATGGATTACGCAGGCCTGGCAAAATCTCCCGGAATGACATAATTGTAGAAACATGTTTATCAAAATTTTTTACACTTGGCAATTGACAATTCTCGTCGGAGCGATTTAACCCGTCGCATCACCGCCTCACATCCCACCGCGCATCCGCATCGGCGCCGCCGCCGATTGCGCGGATTCTTCGAAGTTTGAATCGTTCGGTATGGTTCTCAAGCGCATGTTCTCCCGAAACGCCGTGCAAACCGATGAGCGCGCTCGAAAGCGTCGCCGAGGCTTGCGGCTGCGTCGGCCCACCGACGTCCGAGCGCGCGGTCGAAAGTTCACCATCGTCACCACCGCCGCCCTGCCTTGGATGACGGGCACGAGCGTGAATCCATTGTTGCGAGCGATCTATCTCGCAAAGGGCGATCCAACTCGCGAGGTGACGCTTTTGGTCCCTTGGCTCGCACTGCAGGACCAAGCGATCGTGTTTCCGAAACGCGCGACGTTCAAGACCCCGGAAGCGCAAGAGGCATACATCATGGCGTGGGCGCAAGAACGTGTTGGATTTGAACCTCGGATCAAGATCGCGTGGTACCCGGGGCGTTACGCAACGGATAAAGGATCGATAGTGCCCGTCGGGGACATCACGACGCGGGTGGCCAAGGTGGATCGAGACGTTGCGATTTTAGAGGAACCGGAGCATTTATGCTGGTATCACCCTGGCGCGCGTTGGACGTCTAGATTTAAGCACGTTGTGGGGATCATTCACACGAATTATTTGGAATACGCTCGAAGAGAGGAGAATGGAGCGCAAAAGGAGTCGATATTGCGCTGGATTAATCATCTGACGACGCGATGTCACACGCACAAGGTGATTAAATTGAGCGATGCCGTGCAGGACTTCGCGCGGTCGATCACGTCAAACGTACACGGTGTGTCGAATAGGTTCATCGATGCCGGACGCGCCAAGGCGAAGGAGATTAAAAAGGGTGGGAGCTCGGCGTTTCCGCGCGGCGCGTATTTTATCGGCAAATGCGTTTGGGCCAAAGGGTACTCTGAATTAATGCACGTCGTCGGAGATTTCAACGAGCGATACGCAGGCGACAAAGAGCGATTAGAAATGGATGTGTACGGTGATGGTGACGATTTTGTCGAGGTCAAGGCTGAGTATGAGCGAAAGAAGCTGCCCCTGAATTTGCTTGGTCGTTTGGACCACGCCGACGCGAGAATTCTTGATTACAAGATTTTCATAAACCCTTCTCTTTCCGACGTCGTCGCCACGACGTCGGCTGAAGCGCTAGCTATGGGGAAATTCGTTGTGTGCGCCGAACATCCGAGCAACGCGTTCTTCGCGACGTTTCCAAACTGCCGCACGTACTCAAACATGGATGATTTCGCGAGAATCATCAGAGAGGTCACGACGACCATGCCTAAACCGATGACCGAAGCTGAAATTCACCGACTGACGTGGGAAGCTGCGACCGAGAGGCTACTAGACGCTGCAGCGCCGTGCGATGAGACGAAGCATACTATACAGGCGCACTTTTCTGATTGGTTTGCCGCGCGATTTCACAACGCCGTCACGTGCAGCGAAGCCTTGCGTTGTTTGATCGGCGGCGGTGCGGGCACGCTCGTGCCACCGGACGACCTCGCGAACTGGTCGCCTGATGCATGGGGCGGTGGTTTAATGGATCGAAAGCCATCAACCGCGGAAATAGGCGCTGCCGCCGCTCCGGCGGCGAGCAAGTAGTAAAAAAAGTCATTCGTTCTGCACTTTCGTTTTGTCACAAAACCTTATGTACTGTACACTAAACTCTACGTCGCACCACTCGCACTACTCGCTCAAATCTTCTTCGTCCTCGCCTTCATCGCTCGCCTCATCGCCATCCCCGTTTGCTTTCGCCGCCTCTCGCGCTCGCTCCATCAATTCGCACAATTGAGGGTCGCGGTTACACCCGGGACATAAATTCTTCTCTTTTGCGCACGCATCGCACACGCTCCGGTACGCCATCTTCACGCGCTGCAAGCTACAATGATTGCATCGCCCCGCTGTTCCCGCTTTTTTCGTCTTATATTTCCCCATTTGAAATCGCCATTGCACTTTTTGTTGGCAGCGCCGGCAGATGTTCTGCAACGCCAGGTTCTTTATCACTTGTTCGCGCTCGCGATCGCTATCGTTGCGCTTGATATCGCGTTTTGCGATGAACGGCGATCGATTTTGGTGCTTTTGCCCGCGCGAGTAATTCCCCGAGCTCATCGCGCGTCGCGTTGAAGCGTGGACGGCGGCGCGAGGGTCGGACGAGAGCGGTTCGGTCGGTCGGTCACATCACGTCCCCGCCGCGAAACGCTTTGCGAGCGCGCGCGGCCAACACGCGTCGTCGAAATGCGCACACGCGACGGCGAAATCGCGCTCGCGGAAGTGCACGGTGACGACGGATTCGCCATCAGCGCGGTCGACGTTGAATGACGGCGACGGGGCGACGCCGTCGGGACGCGTAGCGAGCGTCTTGAAGCGGGTCGGGATGGGAGCGGATTCGAGCGCACCGGTGAAGGCGTTGACGCGGAGGATGCGGTCGTAGCGCTTGCCGTTGCGAGCGATTTTTGTGATAACGACGCCGCGCTCGAGCTGGCGGTCAGCGGTGGTGGCATAGAGGTGAGAGGCGGCGTCGAGTCGTCGGCGCTGCGCTTCGATCTCGGCGCGAAGCATCGCGACGTCATTAGCGTAACGTACGTCGATTTCGCTTCCACGCCGTTCGGCGCGGCGCAGACGCCTCGCGACTTCGGTTTTGTCTCGTTCGAGTGCGAGCACGAGCGCGGAACGCTCGGTGGAGCGTCGTGCGGCGGCGCGACGCACGATGGAGTCCCTGGCGCGCCTAGTTTCCGCTTCGAGGCATCGATTTGTCATGGTTGACGTGTGCTCAGCGATGATTTCAGCGAACGCGTCGTGCCGATACGCGCTGTACGCGCAGCGTACAAAGTAGGTCAAACACCACTCGCGCAATTTTTCGCACTCTCGCGTGCTGTCAGCGTGCTTAGCTTCGAGCGGGAGGTGCCGCCGCATTAATCGCGCATGGTCGACGCGGAGTGATCCAACCGTCGACCGGGCGCGTTCGAGCTCGACGTTCAACAGCGACTTGTCGCGCTCGAGCTCAACGTTTGCGCTTCGTAAGTCGCTCACACTTTTTATGAGCGCTTCAACACGAACGAGCGCTCGCGATGTCGATGCGCGTTCGGCGTTGAGCTGCGATTCTAATTTGCGCACCGCATGCTCCATCTTCAGTAATGCGTCTTCAAACGACGCCCGCTCGTTGCGCATTTCGTCGTGCGTAGCGCTCAACTTCATCGTCACCACACGCACGCGCGTTTCAAGCGTGATCTTGTCGCCTTGCGTCGCGTTCAGCTCTCTTGTCGTTGTCGCAGTCTCCTCTCGAGCGCGTTCGAGCGCCACTTTGCACGTCTCCAAATTCAATCTTGTCGCGCACAGTTCGTGCTGCATCGCATCTCGCGACTTCTTTAGCGCCAATATGTCCTCTTCTGAGTTTTTATTCGTGCTCGCCAGGGTGCGGCGCAACGCATCGACATCTTGCAGGACTCTTGTCAGCGCTTCGTCGTTCGCCTGACCGCGAAGCTGCTGCACGGCTATTTTCAACTTGCACGGATCTACATCCACCAGCGACGAACGCACCTCGGGCGAGGTTTCGATTCTCATCGCTCTCGTGGCAAAATCGAGCGAATTTGCAGTTTCGCTAGCGTGCTGCGCCTCGGCGCTGACGCACACAAGCAGAGTTGTTCGACTCTTGCCGTTGAGGCTCGGCTCAAGGATCTTAGTCAAAGTGGAATCGCGATAGGGGATGTGACGATGCCCAGCGGCGAGAGCGCTGACGACGTTACCAAGCGCGAGCAGCGAAGTGTTAATGTTTGTCGCCTCTTTGAATCTGGCGCCAATGTTCTGCGTTTTCTTTTGTCGCTCGGATCCCGCCAAGTCGACGATGGTGAGCAACCCCGAGCGCATCTCCACGGCTACGCGGCGCGAAGCATCGTCTGCGTCGGCGTCGTAATTCGAGTGATCTTCCGTACTGTTGCTCGCGATAACATCTACTGGCCGTTCGATGCGATCAATTTTCATCTGAAACACGCAATGCGACCGCGAGCTGTGCTTGTTCATGTGCGTCTCAGCGTACACCAATCGCGACCGCCCGCGTTTGAAGCACTCGAGCACGTCTTCAGCGCTGTGACACGGCGTCCACGACAGACCATCGATTTCGTAACCCGACCCATCCGAAGCCGTCATCACTTTCAACCCCGTGCGCTTGGCGACTAAATCGTCCACTTGCTCGTTGTAAATTTGCGCCATCGCGCACGAAACTTCGTACGCGTGAAACGAATCGCTCGCCGCGCGCGCGAAACAATCCACCGCCAATCGCGGCACGAGCCCCGGCTCCCTAGCGTCGTCATCATCGTCCCCATTAAGCAACGAATACGTCTTCCCCGAACCGGTCTGCCCGTACGCCATGACGCACCCGCGACACCCTTTCGTCGCCGCGTCGAGCACCGGCGCCGCGCACGCCGCGTACACCTCCTCTTGCGTCGACGCCCCATCGAACGCGCCGTCCACGTCGTACGCGCGCGCGCCGCTCATCCCACTCGTCGCGCTCACGCACACGCGCGCTTTTCCTTCTTTCCCGCCTCGTTCGGCGTCCTCGATGGCGTTCGCGCGCGACGCCACCCACGCGACGTCCGCGTCCGCGTCCTCGCTCGCGCGCGGTCGAATTCGCGCGAACACCTCCACGCGCGCCCCCATCGCGCTCGTGCGAGCGATGAATGTCGTTTTTTTTCCCTCTTTCCCGCGCGCGCCAAGTTCGCCCGTCGCGTCGTGTCGTCGTCCTTCGTCGCGCGCACGACGGAGGTGGAAGACGAATCGTCGCTTCACGGCGCATCTATTTTCGGAACCGTCCGCGGTCGGTCGAACGACGAGTGAGGACTCGTCAAAGAGTCCGTCACCAGGCGCGCGACGCGTCGACGGACGCCGAGCGCGCGCGCACGCGTAAAACCACGAAAGAGAGCGCTTTCGCGCCTCTCAGTACGACGGTCGTTCGTTCACGCCGAGCGCGCGCGCACGCGTAAAACCACGAAAGAGAGCGTTTTCGCGACTCCCAGTACGACGGTCGTGCATCCCAAAACGATCGACGCGCGCGGACGATCGCGGACGACGACGACGACGACGACGACGACGACGCGCGACACATCGCGCGCGAACTCAATGGCGCTGTCGATGCGCGCGAACGCGCAAGGTACGTCTCGCGCGCGCGTTCGACGACTTTTAACGATTTTTTTTTCATTCGTCGCGAGCGTCGACGTCCACGGGCGACGTCGCGCGTCGCGCGCGCGATCGGATCGCGATCGCGTTCGGATCGCGTTCGATCGCGAGAGTGGATAGAGTTGCGTCGACCCGATCGACGCGCGTCAGGGGAAGAAACGCGCGCCGACGGGGCGACGAGACGTTGGCGTGATGGATGAATACGAAAGGAAAGAAACGATTCCTTTGCGCGTCGGCGCTCGGCGATAGGCGAACGACGCGAAAGGCGAGGGCGCTCGCGGGGCGACAGGCGGCGCGATGGGCATCGCGCGCGATGCGCGTTCGCGACGGGCGCGCGCGTCTGGATGCGCCGACGCGACGACGCGTTCGATTTTCGCGGCGTCGATGTGTCGATGTTTGGGTGTTTGAAAGAGTTTAAGCGAAAATTTGCGATCGCACTGACGACGGGCGCGCGCGTGCGGCGACGATCGCACGACACCAGGGAAATCCACGTTTTGTGGCCAAAAAGTGAACGCCGGGCGGGCGGGACGCAAGGCGTCGGTGCGCGTGGGAGCGCGCGCCGCCGCGACGGCGGCGAAGGATGTCGCGACGTCGGCCGCGAGCGCGGTGGATCAACGCATGGATAACGTTTTGAGCATTATTCTCGGTGGTGGTGCGGGTACGAGGTTGTACCCGTTGACGAAGAAGCGCGCGAAGCCCGCGGTGCCGCTCGGGGCGAACTATCGTTTGATCGATATCCCGGTGTCCAACTGCATCAACTCTGATGTGAACAAGATTTACTGCTTGACGCAATTTAATAGCGCGTCGCTGAACCGCCACTTGTCCCAAGCGTACAACACCAACGTCGGTACGTACACCCGCCAAGGTTTCGTCGAAGTGTTGGCGGCGCAACAAAGCCCGATCAACAAGGCGTGGTTCCAAGGCACGGCCGACGCGGTGCGTCAGTACTTGTGGTTGTTCGTGGAAAGCAACTGCGAAGACTATTTGATTCTTTCCGGTGATCACTTGTACCGCATGGACTACAAACCTTTCGTGATCAAGCACCGCGAAACCAAGGCTGACATCACCGTCGCGGCTTTGCCCACGGATGAGGCTCGCGCGTCGTCGTTCGGTTTGATGAAGATTGACAAAACGGGACGCATCACCGAGTTCTCGGAAAAGCCAAAGGGTGCCGCGCTCAAGGCGATGCAAGTGGACACCACGATTTTGGGCCTGTCCAAGGAGAAGGCGAAGGAAATGCCGTACATCGCTTCCATGGGTATCTACGTCTTCACCGCGAAGGCGATGGAAAAGCTCTTGATGAAAGATTTCCCGCAAGCGAACGACTTCGGCGGCGAAGTCATCCCGCAAGCCGCCCAGAAGGGGTTGAAGGTGCAAGCGTACTTGTTCGAAGGTTACTGGGAGGACATCGGTACCGTCGATGCATTCTTCCATGCCAACTTGGAGTGCAACGACCCGAACCCGAAGTTCAGCTTCTATGACCGCACCGCCCCGATTTACACCCAGTCCCGCTTCTTGCCGCCGAGCAAGATTCTTGACTCTGAAATCACGCGCTCCACCATCGGCGATGGTTGCATGATCAAGAAGTCGACGCTCAATAACTGCATGGTTGGTTTGCGTTCTTTGATCAACGAAGGGTGTGATTTGAAGGACACTCTCGTCATGGGTGCGGATTACTACGAAAAGGAGCAAGAATGCTCTTTGCTCCCGGGGTGCACGCCGATCGGTATCGGCGCTGGTACGGTGATCCGAAAGGCGATTGTCGACAAGAATGCTCGCATCGGTATGGATTGCCAAATCATCAACAAGGACAATGTGATGGAAAAGAACGCCGAAGACCAAGGTTACATCATCCGCGATGGCATCATTGTGATCGTGAAAGATGCTGTGATCCCAGCAGGAACCATCATTTAAATCTCAAGTCATCATCCGCAAATGCGTGATTAGTTACCTCAAAAACAAAACAACATAGTTCAGATGCTCTTTGTAAAACAGTTCAAGTCTGTATGCGCATTTCTTCATGGCTTAAATCACGGTGAGCCTGTTTTTGCGCACGCGAATACTTACGGCATTGACAACGTTGGTATTACAAATGGATTCCGCGCGTCGCCGCGGCAGCATTGACAACGCGCGCGTCGATGCCTAACGATTCGGCGCTACGCGCAAACGTTCCGTACTCGCCACTTGAAGTGCTCACGCACTTGCACCACGCGATGAGGGTGTCTGGAGGCGCCAGGGCGAGCGCGGCGACGATGTTGGAAAAATACTCGAGATCAGCCGCGAGCTGAGCTGAACCTTGCTCGGTGAGCGATTTGATCGACTGAACCTCTTTCAAAAGGAGATCTGCACTCGCTTCGGCAATTCGAGCGATCCAGGCCTCGGATGGAATCACAGGTCTGCCCTCGTCGCCGTCTGCGGCGTCATCGTGAGCGGTATCCAAATGTTGCGGCAGCGACAATAAATACTCACCAGCGTTTGTCATGCGTTCTTGAGGGTACGCGCTGAACGTCGGCAGTTTGTACGCACTTACCACTGGTTTTGAGATCCATATTTCTGATCGAGAGATGCCCTTGAGTTCAAGGGACACGCGTCCGAGCAAAGCATCGTATACAAACTTTTCAGCCGATCTCGCCAACGCGTTCATGTGCTCGGCGCCGGCGGGGACGATGGACGAATCCAGCGAATGCTTCGCTGCCGCATCGGCAATTTTATCCAAAAATATGCTCAGTTTGCGCGATCGCGACGCGTGAGCGGTGACGCTAAGACTTATGAGGGACCTCGCCTTGCCACTGTCGCGAAATTCGGCGCCGCTGTCGAGCGTAGGACGCAACACCTTGCGAATGTCCAACACCTTACCGCGCAGGTTGGATTCAAAGTCCAAAACTGCATTCGGTACGGCATCGACGATTTCAAGTAGGCTCAAGGAACCACGAATGAATTCTTCACCAGCTGCTGTGGTGTTTGGCTTGAGCGTTGCCGCGGAGGAATCAATCAGACCCGCGGCTTCACGCAAATCGCGAAGAATGCGAGAAATCAAATCCACGTAGTGCTCCATGCCACTCTCTATGGCTTGAATGCAGCTCATCGTTTCAACACCCGCCGTCACTTCGGTGCAACGACCGATCGAGGCGTTCAAGATTTTGATCGCTTTTGGGAGCGTGGCGACGATGTTGTGGGCGACGGCGGCCAAGTCATCAGACGTCGCGATTGAGCCAGCTTCTGGAATGTTTACCGCGGCTTCGAGTTCGCTTCGCAACATGGTGAGCTCGAGATCGCCGTAGCGCTGTTCGACTGCGATGAAGGGTTCGACAGCAGCCATCAAAGCATCGTTCACCGCGGTCCTGACGACGTCCGCCTTGGCGCTCGAAGGGGTGTCGTTGGCGAGTTTCATCAGCGCGCCTCCGACGTCGTCGACGTACGTCTCGAACGCCCGACGCACGGGCGCGAGTTGCGTAGAATGCAGCGAGAACAGCTTTTCCGTCATCGCCGTCTCGAGCGTGGCGTGGAGCGAACACCACGACACTGGAATCAACACCGCCGCGTCGTCGGGAAACGTCATCAAGCACCACGCAATCTCCGCGCGAATCGCCTCCGAGCAATATTTTAAAAAGTCCTCAATAAGCCGCACGTTTTGGACCTGCGCCGACGCTGAATCGCCATTCGCCAATGCCGCCGCTTCTCGCTCGCGCGTTTTCCATTTCTTGAGCATGCGCGTCGTCACCCGCGTCTCCGCGTACGTGCTCTTCAACGCTCCGTCGCGACCCGTGGCGCGTAATACATCCCTCAACTCCCGCGCTGCCGTGCTATTTTGTGTTTCCAACGCCGTGATCAACGCCGGTCGAACGATGCCCTCGAGTTTATGTTCGAACGCGTTCACCTTGTCTTGCCCATCCGCGAACTCCGCGACGTCCCCGACGACGGCTAACCCTCGCTTCATCCTCGACAACGTCTCGGACATCGTTCGAATATTCCCGCTCGCAAACACTCCATCCACGCTTGACATTAAATCCGCGAGCCCATGCGCTTCTTGCAACGTCTCTCTCGCGCTCTCCATTCGCGTCTTCGCCGCGTCCAACTGTCGTAACGCCTCCACGCTCGCCCTCGACTCCGTCTCCACGTCATCCAACCTCATCACTATCGCCTTCACGTCTTCGTGTAAAACCCGCGCCAAGGTCTCCACGCGATCGATCTCGCGCAGCGCGATCGGTACTCGTCGCACGCCGTCGGCGTGTTTCTCATCCAGCGCCCGAGCGAGATCTTCCGCTCGTAACGTCGCCCTCGTCTCCGCCTCCGCTAACGCCCGTTCGATCGCTCGTCTACCTTCGTCGTTGTTTCCATGCCCTTTATCAATCCGTGACGTCTCGACGTTGATCCACTGCTTGACGTCGAACGCGCTCGACGCGAACTCGCTTCGAGCGAGGTCGAGCTCGCGCGCGCTCGACGCGAACGTCCCTCGAGAACTTTCCATGATCGCTCGCGAATGACTCAAGACGACGAACGGCGTCGATTCGAGCGCGAATCACGCGCGCGCGCGCGCGAGATCGCGTCGAGCTCGATCGAGCTCCGACGCGCCAGTGTGTGCCGCGCGTCGTCCTCCGCGCGCGCGAGCTTCGCCCTCGAGCTCAACGCCCGTTCGTTCGCGCGCGCGACGCGATCGACGACGGTGGTGAAAGAAAGGAAAGAACGAACGAATTGCGTTTGGACGCGAAGGAGAGCGAAAGGCAGTCGCGCGCGCGGTGAAGGTGAACACGCGCTCGCTTCGCGCTCGCATGGAGGTCGGGCGGGACGCGAGTCGCGTCGCGACGGCGAGCGCGAGCGCGAGCGAGGACGGCGCATTTCGCGCGCTCGCGACGACGACGACGTCGAATGAGACGCGAAAAACGAAGTGCGCGTGTTGCCATAAGATATTTGAAGACGCGATCGCGCTGGAGAGGCACTGGAATTTAGTGCAACACAGCGCGCACGACGCCGTGTGCGCGGCGTGCGGGAGACATTTTCATTCCTACGACACTTTAAGGCAGCATTTGATTGGGAAATTACCGAAAGAGTCGTGTGCGAAAGCGTTCGCGACCAGGGGGTGCGCGGCGTGCTTGGAGATGTTCGCGAGCGAGGAGGAGGAGGCGGCGCACGCGTGCGTGTTTCGGGAAACGCTCGGGACGACGCAGAGAGACGGCGACGCGCCGTGCGTGGCGCTGGATTGTGAATTCGTGGGCGTGGGTGAGGGAGGCATCGAGAACGCGTGCGCTCGAGTGTGCGTGATCGATGCGTGGGGGGTGACGTTGCTCAACACGTGGGTCGATCCCGGGGTGGAGGTTATGGATTATCGCGAAGGAATCACCGGGGCCACGGCGGAGACTTTAGCGAACGCGCCCAAGTTGGAGGATGTGCGCGCTCAAGTGCTGGCAATATTATTAGGCAAAGCGCCGACGACGCGACCGGGGGATGTTGGAGTGAAGCATTTGCTCGTCGGCCATAGCGTCGAGCACGACTTGAGCGCGTTGAAGATGACGTGGAAGAAGTGTCGACAGCGCGACACCGCGCAGTTTCCGCTTTACCTGCGGCACACCCACCTCGCTTTCAAGCTCCGCGTTCTCGCCGAGACGTTTTTGGATGAAAGAATTCACGCCGAAGGCGAGGCGCACGATCCCGAGGTCGACGCTCGGGTCGCGATGCGTCTGTACCAAGCCGCCAAGCGTCGCACGCACGACGTCGCGAAGACGTGGTTCGCCAAGACCCTCGCTATGCCACCCGCGCCGTCGTCCGCCGCCGATCCCGAGGTCGGAGTCGCCCTCCTTCGCCTCGCCGTCGCTCGCGACGGCGCGTCGTCCACCTCGCGTTTCTGGTGTTGGTGTCACGACGTCTCTCCCTCGCGCCCGTCGTCGTCGTCGTCGTCGTCGTCGTCGCCGTCGCCGTCGCACGATTCCACCCTACTCCCCCGTTCGTTCGCGCGCGCGTGCGCGTTGTAATACTCAAATCATTCCTCCTCCGCCGCGCGTCGACGCCCTCTCGCGCGTTCGTTCGACGCGTTGGACATGATGTCCGACCGACCGACCGATCGCTCGCCCTCGACCTCCCTGACCGACCGACCTCCCTGACCGACCGACCTCCCTGACCGACCGACCGACCGACCTCTGTCGACGTCTCGTCACGCGACAGCACGACAGAGGACGTCGACGAGGGTGTCGCTGAGTCAATGACTCGACGTGCGAGCGTCAGGAGGAGACAGGCCCCTGAAGTCGATCGCGATGCGATGAATCGGTTCAGAGAACATCGACTAACGACAACTGTCGTTTCGCGTTCTCACGCACCGCGCGTGGACGTGAAATCACCGAACGCGTCCAATCTCCGCGCGTTCAATCGCGTCGTCGCTCGTCGAGATCACATCCCTCGCGATCGCCCTCGCCCTTGCCCTTGTCCGTCCTCGCCGCGCTCGACCGACCGACCGACCGAGACACGAATCGCACCTCCCCGTTCGCGCGGTCGACGGCTTTCTGAGTCCTGACTCGTCATTAACCCCCCCC
>Ga0222713_10002519_pt1 | contig 19533 bp, 19 predicted proteins | sample C33_649DmetaG_FD_165061 | JGI IMG/M metagenome (GOLD analysis project Ga0222713, IMG submission 165061) | Estuarine water microbial communities from San Francisco Bay, California, United States - C33_649D | ecosystem: Environmental > Aquatic > Marine > Unclassified | place: USA: California...
TCAACGCCACTTTCGAAGATGCCTCATTGATGGTTCTTCGAAGCGATGGAAAAATGGGTCTTGGTGTTACCGCGCCTAGCGCCAGATTGGACGTAAGCGGAACTACCAAGGCTGACTTCTTTGTGGGAGATGGCTCCGGTATTGTCAATGTGAACCTCAGTGATAGAACTACTGACCTCCTCCAAGAAGGATCATCTAACCTGTACTACACAGCTGATCGCGTAGGAGTGATTGTCTCAGCATCAAATGTTGATACCTCCAACTATGTAGCCAACACTTCAAACATGATAAGCAACACTCTTAACATCACTGATGGCAATATGTCCAACTATGTTGCTGATACTTCCAACATCATCAGCAGTAATATAACCCTTTCTGATACCAATATGTCCAACTATGTAGTAGACACATCAAATTTGATAAGCATTGATGTCTACCTTTTGGATAGCAATATGTCAAACTATGTAGCGAGCACATCAAACTTCATCAGCACTACCCTTAACATAGCAGATAGCAACATGTCAAACTATGTGGACATAACATCAAATGCTATCATTATCAATGTTGATACAAAAGATGTTAATATGTCAAACTATGTGGACATAACATCAAATGCTATCATTAACAATGTTGATACAAAAGACATTAACATGTCCAACTACGTAAGATATAATACAAGCAATTTAAATGCAGATGACATTTCTCAAGGAGTTCATCACAAGTTCATCGTAGACAATCTTTATCCAGATGATCTTCTTGTTGCTGGTAAACTTATGGTCACATCTCTTGAAATAGTTGATCTTGAATACTTGTTGGCTCAAGACAGAACTTGTAATCTAGGAAACTTCTTTGACTATATTGATGCAGTAACTAGCAATTCAATAGATTTACGATTGATAAATACTTCAAATGAAATAATGAATAGTATCATAGCAGGAAATGGACAAGTTTGGGAATCAAATCAAGATAACAGCATTTACTATGCTTCTGGACGTGTAGGTGTTGGTACTACTACTCCAGACGCATCAAATGCCCTGACAGTAGTAGGTGATACACTTGTTACAGGTACTGTAAGAGCAACTGGAGACATATTTGCATCATATTCTGATATGCGATTGAAACAGATTACATCATATATTGATAATCCTCTTGACAAAATCATGAGTATATCAACATTCAAATATATCCCTAGCTCAGAGGCCATATCAATGAATATAACAGACATGCGTGTACAAGTAGGCGTAAGTGCTCAGGATGTGTTCAATGTACTTCCAGAAATAACGACATTGGCACCATTTGACTCGTCAACATCTGAATCAGGTGATTTAATATCTCACTCTGGATGTAACTACCTCACAATACAATACGAGAGATTAGTGCCATTGTTGATAGAAGGTATCAAAGAACTCAAGAGGGAAATTGAGATTCTTAAAAAATAAGTAAAAACATATCATAAAAATTATTATTTTTATATTGTAAACATATTATAAATGGACATAGAATATGATCTAGTAATCGTAGGAGCAGGACCAGCTGGATTAGCTCTCGCTCATTGTTGTAGCACGGTTCCTAATTTTAAAACACTCTTAATAGAACAATCACATCACATTGGTGGTTGCCATCGCGTTAACAGGGTAAACTATAATAAGGAAAAATTATTCACAGAACACGGTCCGCGTATTTATAGTTCTACATACAAGAATTTTGACATTTTATTACACGATATGGGAAAATCTTTTGATGAATTATTCACACCATACAATTTTCAAATAGGAACAGTTGGAGGCCAAACTGTATTTTCTACTCTCACTATAACGGAATTAGCCAACCTGACGTATCAATTTATATGTCTACTGTTTAACGAAAACTATGGAAATGATAGGAATATGATGACATATATGATGGATGCTAATTATTCCAAGGAAGCAATGGATCTCGTTGATAGAATATGTAGACTTTCAGATGGCGGAAATATGCGCAACTTTTCGTTACACGAATTTCTCCAAACTATAAATCAACAATTATTATACACTATTTATCAGCCAAAAAAACCAATGGACAAGTCCGTGTTTCCACTATGGGAAGAATTCTTAAAAAAAAGAGGCGTCACCATATTATGCGATACAAAGATTACAAAGTTTCATAGGGGATACAATAGAATTGATTCTTGTGATATCAAGGGAAAAATAACAAAGAATATTAGAGGAAAAAACTTTGTGATCGCGACACCACCTGTAAATTTAGTAAAATTGATTGAAGGGACAGAAATAAAGGATGCTTTTGGTGACTTCAACACGTTACAAAAATGGTCTAAATCCACAGATTATATAGAGTACATATCTATTGTGTTCCATTGGGACCATAAACTAGTACTACCAGAGGTCTATGGTTTTCCAAAATCAGATTGGGGAGTAGCGTTCATAGTATTAAGTGATTATATGCCGTTTGCTGAAAAGAATTCAAAGACAGTAATTAGCACAGCAATCACTATTACGGATAAAAAAAGTAAACATTCAGGAAAGACAGCTAATCAATGTAAAACAAAGGAAGAAGTTATAGATGAAGTATTCAAACAATTACAGGAAGGTTATCCTAATCTTGAAAAACCAACGATAGCACTTATGACACCTAACAATTACTATGACAATGATCAAAAATCATGGGAGTCGTCAGATACGGCTTTCATAGCAGCATTTGATACCGAATTCCTTCCATTCAAGAGTAGAGTATATAGCAATATGTATAATCTTGGTACACATAATGGTAAAAGTAAATATAAGTTTACATCACTTGAATCTGCAGTGTCTAATGCCATATATCTTGCTTGTCAGATGTATCCTGTTCTTGGTAGTAAATATTCAGTTAAATCTACGATAGATTTAAGACATGTCATTATGTATACAGTGATGATGATAGTGGTTTTCATAATTATTTACATCATTGCTAGAAATACTAAATAGTCTGTTAATAAAGTGTATAAAGATATTACATATTATCTGAATAATGTCAAATATATATACAGCAATTATAGTTGAACCAAGAAAACATAAAGCACTAGAATTGGTATTAACTAATTTCACATCCATGCTAGACCAACGTTGGCAATTCGTTATTCTCCACGGTAATATGAATGAATCATTTGTAAAAGAAATAATAGATAAGATCCCTGATAAGAAATTTACTATGATTAATCTAAACGTAGATAATATGACTGTAGGGGATTATAATGCTCTGTTCTTTGATAAGTCTTTTTACGATTATATCCCTACCGAAATGTTCCTGGTATTTCAAACGGATACATTCATAAGTGAAAAGTACAAAGATAATATATATAATTATATGGAATACGACTACGTCGGTGCACCTTGGCGAAATGGCAATGTAGGGAATGGGGGACTATCTCTGCGAAGAAAGAGCAAAATGTTGGAGGTTTTGGATAAATGCGATCATGTCAAAATGTATACACCTGAACAGCTATGGAACGAAGATGGATATTTTTCTGAAAAAATAAATCATATAATGAAACTTCACAAGCCAAGCTTTGAAGATGCGAAGAAGTTTTCTGTTGAAACCGTATTCAGTAATGAATCTTTTGGAATTCATAATTGCTGGAAATGGCTGAATAATTTGGAGTTTGAAATTGTGTGCTCGTATTGTCCAAATCTAAGAGAACTAGTAAATCTAAATATGTCTTAATCACTATTAGAGACAATCTTATTTAATTGTGAAATGATATCTTTTTTAGATATACTACGTGGTCCTACTACATAGTCGTTTGATTTTAATGAAATGTTCTTAATTTTTTTCTTATCCTTGTTTTTATCAAGTTTTATAAAATAGTGACTATTTAAGTTTCTAGATTCTATATCATCAAAGTATATGTGTCCAGCAAGTGATCCCACTCTTCTTATGGCAAAGTCTGCACCTATAAAATCTTTCAAAAACACATACCCTGAAGGTAAATTATTCTTCTTGATTTTTCTCATATATGTTCGTTTCTCCCATATTTGGAATATACATGGTATGTTATAGACATTTTCATTATAATTAAAAGAATTTTCTGGCAAATTACAAGAATACAATAGATGAAAATTACAAGGTACAGACCTTTTCATGCTATCTTTGCCAAAACTCCTGGGTAATATGAAAGACATTGTGTCACAAAATGTAGAAGCGTTTTTAATGAATTTAATTGCCATTGAACCCTTGAAACCAAAAGGCGGGTTACCTATTACATGTATCTTTTGGCCACCTTCTATATCACTTCTAGAAATAGTTAAAAAATCTACCTGTTTGATAGCGCTATTCTCTGGTTGAATATCAAAAAATATACTGTTCTTACATAATCTCTTAATTGGTTTCATAAATGCCCCGTTACCAGCACTAGGCTCAATGATAATATCTTTTTCATAGTTTATTTTTATTTTTTCACTAACAATAGAGCAACATATGTTAGCTATTTTTTCGTTGGTAAAATATTTATCCATTTACTACATTATATTGTTTTAATTATATATACCAACACACTTATTCTTGGGTAGTGATTTCAAGAATTCTTGAAATTTAGTGTAAATATCATCACATTTTCTATTGTTGAATAGGAATTGATGAAATGTAGACGATGATAATTCAATATTCTTCATATCTTCCCACATTGTGTCAAACACATTTGACTCGTTTTTAAAGAAATGATGAAACATTGTTTCTGCTTGATATTTATCAATATATGTCATATGGATCATATGGTCTATCCGTCTGGAACGAAGAAGTGCTGTATCAATACTTTCCTTTTTATTGGTGGTTATGATGATGATAAGGCCCTCTTGTGAATTAAATCCATCCAGGCAATTCAATAAACCATGGAGCGTAATATTATTTCTAATAGAATCGTTTTCTTTCCTATTTGTAAATATACAATCAATGTCTTCAATGACGAGCAATGATAATTTTGAAGTTTCATTGATTGAGCGTAATGCATGAATAAAATCACTCTCTTTCAATTCTGAATTGATATTAATCGTACATATATCAATATTATATTTTGATGCGATATAATGAATTACACTTGTTTTACCTACACCAGGATGACCATGTAAAAGGATATTACACTTATATGGAACACCGTTATTTTGATACTCATTGTATGTATCGTGTGCTATGAAGTTTTCAATAATACCTTCTATTTCCTCTTTCTGATCTTTCTTTAAAAAGATAGTATCTGAATTTCTCTTTGGAATGATGGACACTGTGCTCCAAATATAACCATTGTAAGCTTTGATATTAACCTTACTTTTTGAATTAAATACAGCTTGTCTAATCTTATCAATTTTTAACTTGTAGCATTTTTCAATAAATTCTAAAATAGGTGTTTTGTCTTCTGATTCAGATGAGATTGTTATCTCTTTTACTATATGAAAAGGTTCTCTCGGATGATTTACAGTAACAACTGTTCCATTAACAATTAAATCATTAATTTTAATAGTGACACCATCTAATTGATAAGTGCCGTTTTTAGGGATAACAAAATGAATAGTATTTCTCTCAATATTGTATTCAATAATATCTATATTTTTTTGAGAGCTGTATTCAGTGTGTTCTAGATTAAGTACGTCACATATGTAAAATAGAACACAAGTGCCATTATCAATGGTAGTATTTAAAGTAATAGAAGACATTAGCACTGTGCTAGTTATAATATAAAACATAGTTCATGTTTATATCAGTTTTAATTTTTTTAGCTCAATTTTATTGTTAGGTCTGAATAGAGTATCTCTTATTTCTAACATTTTCTCATCATTAATGAATGGATTTGCTATAATTTCTTGAAAAGAGGTATTATTATTCTTCACTATATGTTTGTTTATCCATCTTATTTGGAACACCATAGAGAAGACACCACATTCACTGTTTTTATATTGATGTTGTTTTTTATTTTGATAAATGGTAAATGTTTTATCAGGATATATGGCATCACATTGTGATTTTACGTTATTTAGAAAGTTAATCAAATACGATGGAATATTTTTACCAGTGCTATCATAATAATAAGCTCCGTATGTTTGAAGTTTTGGATCAATCACTAAGAATGTTGATGTCCAATGTGATCCAGGTTCATCGTGTTTATCTAGGTTTGTTATAAGTCCAATAAATCGCTTGTTCAATTTAGCATAACGTTGTATGTTTATGAAGCAAAAATTACTATGTACGCATTTTCCTTGGGATATAACCGAGAAATCTATTGGAAACACACCTAGAAAGACATACTTGTATTTTTTTGTTTGGTCATATTGGACCATAACATTTTGTATGTCGTAATTGGAAAGCCATGTCTTAGGTTTTTTATACCAAATCATAGGTTTCTCTGGTTTGAGTTCCTTCTTGGAGATTATTCGGAGATTTCTCTTTATCTTGGCTACTTTAGTGATGTCTATATCAGTCACTTTATCTACGAGTATTTCCATTACATCGCACCATAACCAGTATTTATTTGACCCGCAGTATTTTTTTAGTTTATTATCGAGGCATTGGTATGCGCCTTTATCAGAACACTTTTTCATAGTTATTTTATTCTTTTCAAAAGAATTCCAAATATTAACAAGTTTCTTCAAAGATGTATCGGACAAGCAAAATTTTTTGTTTTCATTAACGGGACTACAAAACCTATTCATTGTCCTGATTACATTAGCCGAAAAAAAATAAAGATAATACCCATGAAAATAAAAAAATGACTGTGTTTACTATATATAACGAAAATCATCAAGATATACAGAGCAATCTGTTTTGAATTTATTTGAGAAAAACATTATAATAAGCTGTCAAACTTATATAAAATAAAAATTCATATATATATTTAAGTGCATACCCAAATATGGGGATCCAAGAAGACCTAAATTTGTTTATTCGTAAACACAAGGTTGAAAAGGGTAAACCATACACTAATACCAGTCTTGGTAATCCAAAAGCATCAATCTATATTCCTGATGAAGAATACGATGCTTTCATTGATTTGTATGGAATGGCGTTAATAAGTGGTATTGACCTCCATTATACGGAGAAACCCAGAGACATGAGTCCATTGCGTGTAGATTTAGACTTCAGATTTCCCATCAATGAGTCCAGTTATATGACAGGCGAGACTAAGACATTAAAGCGTATCTACACTCCAGAACATATTAAAAAGATTGTATCGTGTTACTTTGATATAATCAATAAATATATTGAAATTCCGGATGATTGCAACATGGCTTATGTAATGGAAAAATCAAGACCGTCTGAACACAATAACAAGATAAAAGATGGTATTCACATCGTATTTCCGAATATAGTAATATCAAATAATGTCCAGCACTTTATCCGCAAGAAAATACTTGATATAGCGAGCGACATGTTTGCTACTTTGCCGATATGTAACGAACCATCATCCATTATAGATAAGGCTATTATCGATGTTAATTGTTGGTTGATGTATGGGAGTAAAAAGATGGAGAACGATTGTTATAGAGTATCTCAGATATATAAATACGACGGTTCAAATATTGTTCAACATCCTTCACCCAATGCCACAGATGCTATTGGATTCATTCGGCTCTTCTCAATGCGCAAAATATGCGAATCAAGAACTCCTGTATTACCAGAATTTGTTTCAGAGGTTGATGAATATATCAAGCATGTGTTGCCTGCAATTGATGTCAAATATAAGAACAAGATCCACAATAATATTTTCGCGAAGTCACTAAATATCAACAAGAATTATACATCTGACGACGAGCTGATGATCATTAGAAAAATAGTAATAGAATGTTTATCATATTCTAGGGCAGAAAAGTATGACGATTGGATCAATCTTGGATGGGTCCTTCGCAATATTGACTATAGACTATTGGATACATGGATTGAATTTTCAAAAATCGGTAGTTCATATATCGAAGGGGAATGTCAGAAGTTGTGGAACAAGATGAGAAAGGATCATATGGGGATCGGAACACTTAAATGGTGGGCAAAGCAGGATAATATCAGCAGATATAGCGAAATTATAGATGAATCCATAATACCTCTAATTGATCTTTGTGTGAGAAGCGATGGAGCGCATTATGATATAGCCAAAGTAGTTCAGGCAATCTATAAGGACGAGATCAAGACAGTTAACAAGACATTATGGTATCATTATGACAAGGAGAAACATAGATGGAAAATCACAACAGAAGGATCAGTATTACGAATTATCCTCAGCACAGAGATTTGTAAGAAATTTATAGAGAGGGCTCATCATTTCAATAGCCAAGGTTTCGGAGAAGATAGTGAGGAGATGAAAGCCCTTAATTCGGAACGCGCTAAAAAATGCCTGAAGATTGCTGTTCAACTAAAAAATGCCGGATTTAAGGATCATATTATGAGGGAATTACGATGTCTCTTTATGGATGAAAAATTTGATGAATTACTTGATAGTAGATCACATTTGATAGGGTTCATCAACGGTGTATATGATTTGAAAATGCACATTTTCAGGGATGGCATGCCTGATGACTATATATTTCATTCCACTAAGTTAAATTACATGGCATACAACAAGGATACACCAGAAAATCTTGAAATCAACGACTTCTTTGGTAAACTATTTACGAATGATAGTGTGAAAAACTATGTCCTGGATATTCTATCTTGTATCATAGATGGGAGTATTGCTCAGGAAAGATTCTATATATTCACTGGTCATGGTAGTAACGGCAAGTCAAGATTATTGGATCTCATCCAAAAGACAGTCGGTGATTATTACTGTATCTTACCAATTGCTCTATTAACACAGAAACGGGCAGCATCTAATAGTGCGCAGAGTGAATTGGAGAGGACAAAGGGAAGGAGATTCGCTGTTATGCAAGAACCAAGTGAACAGGATAGAATCAATATAGGATTCATGAAGGAGTTATCTGGTAATGACAGAATTATGACAAGGGCATTATACAAGGAGCCACAAGAATTCAAGCCTCAATTCAAGATGATCCTGACTTGTAACGAACTTCCAGAGGTTCCTAGTGATGATGGAGGAACTTGGAGACGTATTCGTGTCATTGAATTTAAATCAAAGTTTTGTGAGAATCCAGTAAAAAGCAATGAATTTGCGATGGATCTTGAACTAACTGATAAATTTGAAAGATGGACGGAACCACTTATGAGCATGTTGATAGAAAGACATAAATATATCAATCCCAATTCTATTCAGGAACCAATGGAGGTAAGGATTGCGACAGAAAGTTATAAGAATAATAATGATGTCATTGGACAATTCATAACAGATCGTATTATTATTGATAAAGAAGCTCAAGATGACAGGATCAATATTACAACTATTTATAATGAATTCAGAACATGGGCTATAGATAATGTTCCCAAGACAAAGAAGAGACCTGATAGAAATCAGATCAAGGCATATCTTGAAAAGACGATTGGTCCTTATCCTGTAGATAATAAGGGTTGGCGCGGGTTGAAATATAAATATAACGACGATATTGACGAATCTTAAATATAATTGTATTCAAAATTACAAATATAAGGAAAAAATGATTATTTTTACCAAGACATATACCATAATATGTCTGAACAGTATAAATCAATGGATACTTCTAGCCTCTTGAGGAGGATAAGCGAGCTTGAACAACAGTTAAAGGATGAGCGTGAGGAACACAGGGACATTTATATGAAGATGAAGACGGAAGCAGAGTATTATTCTTCAAACAATGTCTTCAATGAGCTTGACTTCTTCAAAAGGGAAAATAACAAACTGAAGAAGATCATCCAAGAAGGAGAGAATATTGATAGATAAAGATACAAGTGAAATGTAATGAGAAAAAGACGAAAAAAAATATTTTTTACTTGTAATGATCATTATTAAGTCACATTTTAAAAAATATTATATTGCTAAATTCAGAGATATTATAATAAATATCACTGTGTCATCTGATGTAGTAACTAACAAAGAATATTTGAAATTTTATTTATATACTGGTAAGACGGATGAATATATGGACATGTATTTTGCTGATGACGTGATACCTGATTATGTGAAAGACCTATTTGATTATATCAAATTCAATAATAAGATATCATATAGCGAAGATAAGCTTTATTATGTAATACAGGGGCCATTATTGGATGATGAAAAGATTTATAAAATGAAATTTTTTTACATTCAAGATTATAACGCGATGATGAAAAGACAATTAGAGTTTATATATGATGAAGAACTCTCTCTTAAAATGGCAAGAGAACATTTATTTCCCATTTATAGAGCTTGGAAATGAAAAAAATGATATATGTATTAATTATAGATTAATCATTATAAAAGAATGCAGAAAAGCAAGACTCCTGCTTTTGATGACTACAATAAGATTATGGCGAATTTGGACAAACCCAAGATATCAAAGCCGATTATGACAAAATATGAGTTCAATCAGATTATAAGTCTAAGAGCGAATCAATTGGCACTTGGATCAATGGCCTTTATTGATACTACAAATCTCGTCATTAAATCCAATATGGAAATGAGAGCAATCGCTTTACAGGAATTGAACGAGGGTAAACTTCCATTTATATTGAAGAGACCTTTACCAAACAACAGATATGAATATTATAGGATAAAGGATCTTGATTTGGTTGCTGTCCAGTATATGATGCGGGCGTAATTTAATAAATGTTTATAGTAGATATAAAAATGTATTTCAACCACTATATAATTGTTATTTTGATAGTATCACTTATGTCTTTAACATTATTAAATAGTTTCATAAGAACCGTGAAAGCAATTGATTTTTTGACTTCAAACGAAACAGTATTACTATTAAGAGAAGATAAGGATGGATATGTGCGAAAAATGACAAATGTTGATTTGTATGCTCGTAAGTCTATGACGGCATCTGAATATATTGGAAAAATAACGAAATGCGCTTCATCTTTTAATGATCTTGAGAAGACAAAGCTTACCAGATGCGCAAAGAAGGCCGATATATTTTTGAAATCATTTGTATATCATAATGTGGTAGATTGTAAAGAAATTGCCAAAATAAAATGGAGATTTGCTCTTACGCAAAAGAGTGGCATAGATGAATACGAAGAGGGATTACCGCATACCAGGTCAGATGTTATATTTTTGTCCAGATACACAATTAATGACACGATAGCAAGAAGTACAGATGACACTGTATTAACAAATACATTGATACACGAGAAGGTACATATATTTCAAAGATACAATGAAAGGTTAATGAATGAGATTATTCAAAAGACACATTATGTAGTAGACACAAAAGATATTAATGGGATACAGCTAAAGAGATGTAATCCCGATATTAATGACAAGAACTATTATAATAATATGAGTAATAAGCTAATGTTATTTGTATATAATTCATCTACGCCGAAAGGGATAAATGATATATCATCAAAAAATTATGCGATAGAACACCCTTATGAGACAATGGCATATGAGATAGCTAATGAATATACCAAACAAAATTTGATTGAACTCACAAAACGGATATAAAAACAAATATATGTAAAATTATTATAATGGACAATTTTGAATCAATATTAAATCAGGCGCCTGTAGGAATAACAATTGAACAGGTAAGAGAGCTGATGATGAAATATAATAACAATTCAGTTGATGTACTATCTGAATTATGGGATGTGAAGGAAACCATAACAAGTAATATAGTGATAGATGAGATGTATGAAAAGCGACAGAAATGGCATAATGTTCGCGAAATCTGCAATGCTTATGAAGAGGAAATGCATAATTTCATGCATTCAAAGCGTTGATAATGTTATAAATTGATTTAAGGACGTACGACCATTGTTACAATAAGACAAAAAATGAAGGAAAATAATAATGAATATCTGTTGAATATAAAGACTATACAGGCACCAATTTTCAAACAAGTTGTTGATGCTCTAAAGGATATATTAACAGATGTCAATTTGGAGGTTGATCATACTGGTATTAAAATAGTTGCCATGGATAACACAAACATAGTTTTAATTCATTTGAAATTGGAGTCAGAAAAGTTCGAGGAGTATTATTGTGAAAAGAAGATGTATATTGGAATATGCATGTTAAAATTACATATGCTTATTAAGACAATCGGGACAAATGATTTGCTAGTATTGTATGTGCGCAAAGATGATCCTAGCAACCTAGGAATCAGAATAATAAATAATGAAAAGAATGTTGAGACAAATTATAAACTGTCAACACTTGACATAGATGTCCTAAATATAGAGATACCGCCTGTTGATTTCCACACAATCATCACTATGCCATCCTCATATCTTCAAAAGATCATCAGAGACATGCATAATCTCGCAGAATATATAGAGATTCGTAACATAGCAGATCAATTGGTACTGAGTTGTAAGGGTGATTTTTGTACTCAAGAGACTATTCTTGGAACAGAGAAATCAAACAATATTACCATATGTAAGAATGTAGAAGAAGGTTCACATGAAATTATTCAGGGTGTATTTAGTCTCAAATATCTAGCAATCTTTACAAAATGTACCAATCTATGTTCAAATGTTGAGATATATCTCAAGAACTCATATCCCATCATTCTGCGATATAGCATAGCATCACTTGGTGAAATCAAATTATGTTTATCACAACAAGAATTTTAGTTGCGCGTGTGATAAAACAATTGTAAAAATAAATTATTACTTTTTCTTATATATTTCGAGACCTTTCTTCGTAATAAACTTAACTAACCTTTTCATAAAGATATCTTTTATCACATTGAATACGGTGTTATAGACTGTATTAACAAATGGCAATATGACTTCATTTAGAATCTGTTTTCCGAATATAGTTTCAGACAGATGAATTATGCCCTCATTAAATACAAGTTTGTCACGTTGATAAATGTTACTGATAACATCATTAGTGGACGCATTAAGAATGAGATCATCATTATCTATTTCATTAGCATTCACCATTTTCTCATTGAAATGAACAACAACAAGATCGTTATCAAGCGGATTTATTGTGAATTGAACGTAAAGGACAATTTTTGCGTCACCAATCATACTATATAGATATTCTGGTTTTTTGAGAATAGATGTGTATTTGACGATGAATGACATTGGTTCACGTTGAATGATCTCATGTGTTGTCTCCATTGTGATATTATATGATTCAAGTTGGCTACCTATCATTTCAGGTATTTTCATATCCTCTATTGATTTTAAGTCATGAGAATCATATACACGATAGAATTCCATGATCTTTCCTGATTGTGATTTTTTTATACATGACTTGTCTTTTATAGAAAACAACTTGCTGATAAATTGCCTAGAACATGCATAACCATATATATCATCCAAATTTCCCTTGATAATTAAAGACATTATTATATATAATATTTTTGATATTTCTTATATACATTTTTCATACGAGATCAGACTATTCCTCAGAATGATTTTTATACATAAGAGTTGAATATTTTGGCACAGTAATATTATAATTCAAACTTGACGCATACTTATTGTTATTGATCCATATTCTCATAATGAAGTAATTTTTTTTGGGACTGATTGAAATTCCATTTACATTGGATGAGAATATATCTGTCTTTCCAATCGTTTCACCAAGTATTTGTGAACATACTTCGAAGAATTTTTCATCTAAAATGTGTTTGTTCAATTTGAATGAAAAACATCCTCCGTTTTTATTAAAATCGTCTTCCCATCTAGGTGTAATGTGTTCCCGCATTATGAAAAACATTCCCTTTGCGAATAGATTACTGAAAATTGAAAAAACCTGAGTGAATTCTTCTACGCTGTTGATGTTACAAATAAATTTATAACTTTTAATATCCCAGTTATGTTCGAAAGGGTCGTGAAAATAAATTGACCAAATATCATTTAGATAAATCATTTAGTATTACTAATAAAATATAATCTTATATGTTTATTCGTCATCAGAGTCTGTTGAAATATCTGATATATCATCAAAGTCAATATAACTATCAACTGTCTTTTTCTGACAACTTTCATCATCTATCTGAATAGGATCAGATGTATCATGATACATTTCACTAATAATCCTCGAAATCTTATTTTCTGCAAATAATGACTGAACTTGGTCCGAATTATATTTATGTACAATATCTACCTTGGATTCTTGATAATCTCTTATAGAAACAACGACAATATCACCTACTTCGATGATAACTCTTTTGCTAAATTTGCGCAGAGATCCCCTGATGATTCCGATAACATCCTTACCACTATTAGTGATAAGAAGTACACGACAGTTTCCCAATAGCTTCTTTACATAAGCATATTCTTCAAATTCCTTTTTTAAATCATAATTATCCTTTCTTAGGTTATTAAATTCTTTATGTTTCTTTGTATTTCTGATACTAGCCTGGTACATACCTATCTATTATTATTATAGATATGTCTTTATATAACATGATTTTTTGTTTATGAGGAAAATAAAAAAAATGATTAACATGATAATGATAACCGTTATCACATACAGATATGACCAACAATACTTCCAAAATCATGACCGAATTTGTCAGCAATATTGATAATGAAAAAAGATATACTTTGGCGGAAATCAATAAAATTCTCACTGTCGCCTATAACAAAATTACAAAGGATAAAGAAGTAAAGGCACCAAGACCACCTTCTGAATATATCAAGTTCATTCAAAATCGTATGAAGGAGATTAAAAAGGAATCTCCTGGGCAAAATGCCAAAGAAATCATGAAGACAGCTGCTTCAGAATGGAACTCAAATAAATCAAATGTAAAAGGGAATGTAAAAACTTCTGATTAAGACAAACCTATTTCTGTAATACTATCTTCCTCTATTTTTAAAATAATATCCTTAAATCTCTTTAACTTAACAAATCTATCTATACTATCTAATTTGCTCATCTCAAAATGAGTTATTGGCAATCCTTTTAATTTCTCATAATTTTGTAATTCTTCATTTTTGTCAATTACTATTTTTCTGAGTTGAAAATCAAAATCAGCTTTATATCTTTTATATTTGAGTATATCATCATTGCGTATATGTTGTGATATATTTATATTAGCTATATTAGCATCATATTCTTCTATTTTTTCACTTATAATTTTAATTTCATCATCTGTGAGACTATCGAGAGCCAATAAATTCAAAATCTTATTAAATTTTCTATGATACTTATCTCTGAATACAATCAATTGTGCCTGAATATCTTTTAGTTGTTCAAGTATTTCTCTGTAGTTCCTGAAACGCACAATGCCACTTAAAATAGTAATGATTGCACCTAGTGATAATATAATAGTATTCATAACAAAAGATGTCGCATCTATGTTTGCGATTTCTTGTTTAGCCAATAAATCTATTATACTGAGGCGCAATGCTTCAAACGCAGTAGTTATAGAGGAGAGTATAAGTAATGATAATGAGAACATGTTGTATTTCTTGTAAATTTTATCATAAGCTGATGAAATTAAAAATAACTTGTCGTTTATTTTCTTTTTTTCGGATGTAATATTGCTCAGCAAATCTATTATTGCTTCATATTGTATTGTATGATGATACACTATGGTATTTTCTTCTGACATTGCTAAAGCTTAAAGGTTTCTATAATTGCTAAAGGTATCTATAATATTTCAACAGAATTGTTTTCAAATCTATGAGGGACTTAAGGAACAAAAATAGTACATGTCAGACAGAATCTTAGAACTTTTATAAACTTTGAACTTTTTTAAGAATTTGTAATGATATGTACTCTCCTTCAATAATTCTTATATTTTAATATCAAATGTAAGCGACGTAATGAACAAACAATAGTACATGTCAGACAGAATCTTAGAACTTTTATAAACTTTGAACTTTTTTAAGAATTTGTAATGATATGTACTCTCCTTCAATAATTCTTATATTTTAATATCAAATGTAAGTAACGTAAGTAAAAAATAGCACCATTACAGTAACAAAAAGTACTTAAAAATAATGTACATATCATTATATGATTTTGAGAAAATCAAAATGATCATTGATGATTATCTTGAGTATACTACAACATATAAAGACAAATATGGGGAGAAGACAGTTGTCCTCATGCAAGTCGGTAGTTTCTATGAATTATATTCTATCAAAGATGATACATCAGAAGACATCTTTAATATAGCAGACCTATGTAATATCCAAATTTCTAAAAAGAACAAATCTATTACAGATGTATCCATATCAAACCCATTGATGGCAGGGTTTCCTCTTTATACTTTGAAGAAATTCACAAATATATTGTTAAATAATAATTATACCATCGTTCTAATTGAACAAGTCACTGAACCTCCTAACCCAGAGAGAAAGGTGACTGAAATCCTAAGCCCTGGTATGAACATTAATATTGAAAACAAGCGTAACAACTTTATGATGGTATTATATTATGAATTTATAGATAACATTCCAACAGTAGGAATAGCAGGTATTGATCTTTCAACAGGTAACTCCTTTGTATATGAAACAGGATCAACACTATCCGATCCTGAATTTACAAATGACGAGGTTTTCAGACTTATTACAACCTATAATCCTTGTGAAATTGTCATACTATCTGATAAGAAATATGAAGATAGTAAAAAAAACAATCTCATTAAACACCTAAACCTATCAAAAATACTTGTTCACCAAAAATGGGAAACATTTGAATATATTAATCAAATGACAAAAATGTCTTATCAAACTACTATGTTACAGAAAGCCTTTAATAACAAGAGCATGCTTTCAATTATAGAACACCTTAATCTTGAAAAATACCAATTAGGACGTATTGCTCTATGTTGTCTTCTACAATTCGCTTATGAACACAATGTTGATATCATCAAACACCTTAATGTTCCTGAAATTTTAAATGACAACACTTTTTTGAATATTGAATATAATAGTGCTGTACAACTCAATATACTAGGTTTATATCAAAATGACAAACCATTAGTAGATATTTTGAACAGATGTCTTACACCATTTGGATCACGGATGTTTCGTGATAGATTATTGAAACCTATTATAGATGATAAAATTTTAAACAATCGTTATGATAATATTGAATATCTTCTGAATGAGAATAAATTCCAAAAGGTATCAAAACATCTATGTAGTATCTTAGATTTAGAGAGAATCAAACGCAAGATGTTGATCAACAGACTGCATCCACAAGATTGGAATGGTTTCAATACATCTATGGAGAATGCACTTGTTATCCTAGATAAATACTATGATAAATATGATACGACTCCTTATCACAATATGATGAAATATTACAATGATATCATTGATCTAGTAGAGGCCTCTAAATATAATATCAATGACATCAAGGGAAACATATTTGTAAGGGGTGTATATACTGAAATAGATGATTGGGTAAGCGAATTTGAGAGATCTTACAAGATCATTTTAGATGTAAATAATAAAATCAATAGCATTGATAACACAGGTGATTCAACTTCTTGTAAAATAGATTATAGTGACAAGGATGGATATTACGTTTCCATGACAAAGAGACGATATGAATCTGCTAAAAACAAGGATCCTGTCTATATGAAAGATTTTCAAGTGAAGTCATTGTCTACATCCAATATGATGAAGATTGTGAATCAAGATGTAGTACTTGCTTCCAGTAAAATGGATAATATACAATCAGATATTTCTAAAAGTGTTGGTTCATACTATCAACAATTTGTTACAGAGTTCATTGAAAAATTTGAAAACACACTAGTTGATCTAATTAAAATTATAGCAGATATTGATATAGCTTGTTGTAATGCCAAGAATGCCTTTGAATATCGTTATTATCGCCCTCATATTTTGGATAAGACATCTTCATTCATTAAGGCTGACAACATGAGACATCCTATCATTGAAAGGATTGATGATAGTACTCCTTATGTTGGAAACAGTATCAGTCTATGTGGTGGTGATATGAATAGTACAAATGGAATGCTTCTTTATGGTATCAACGCAGCTGGTAAAAGCAGTTTAATGAAATCTATCGGTTTGAATATTGTAATGGCACAGACTGGGATGTTTGTACCATCAAGTAATATGGAATATTTTCCCTACAAGCATATTTTTACAAGGATATCAGGTATGGATAATATCTATAAAGGAATGAGTAGTTTCACGGTAGAAATGACAGAGTTGCGCAATATCCTTCAGAGATGTGACAAATATAGTTTGGTATTGGGTGACGAAGTATGTAACGGAACAGAGGCGACGTCTGCATTGGCTATTGTTGCCACAGGTATTGATACATTAGTGAAGAAAAAATCAGCTTTCATATTTGCGACACACTTACATGATCTGACAAATCTTGATATTGTAAAGCAATATGTAGATAAATATATTACTGTTAATCACATACATATATCAATTGACGATATGAACAGAATAGTATATGAAAGGAAACTAAAAGAAGGCAAGGGTCTTGATACATATGGAATAGAGGTATGTAAATCACTTGATATGCCTCTTGACTTTATGAAGACAGCAGAAAATGTGAGAAAAGAAATCCAAGGATATAGCAATCTAATGATCAATACATCTAGATCAAAATATAATAATGATTTGTACATGTCAGAATGTTATATGTGTAAGGGAATAGCAGAAGACACTCATCATATTAATTACCAATCAGAGAGTGATAATGGATTTTTCAGGGATTTTCACCAGGATACTAAACATAATCTAGTTCCTTTATGTAAATCATGTCATTTAAAAGAACATAATGGAGAGATTCACATTAAAGGATTCAAGAAAACTTCAGGAGGCACAGTAATTGACTATGTAGACATGGTTGGTACATGTGATGATAAGAAGGGGATAGAATATAATGTAAATCCGACTCAAGTATCAGATGAATTACAGAAGACTCATATATCAGAAGAAGAATATGAATTACTGAGGCAATATGTCAAACGTGGTAAATGTAACTGGTATACAAGAACAGCAAAAACAAATATATTTAAGAAATGTCCGAATGAACAAAGGGTAACAGATAAAATAAATAAGATCATGAGAAGACAAGTAGTCACACAATTATCAGATGATATTGAAATATTTAATCAATTATATGATCAGAGTTTTTAATATTTTGTAGAGTGGGCAGTAAAAAGTGCTTATAATAGATACCTTCTATTTTCACCAATGTCTTTGTGAGGAGCTTTATTAATTCTTCGAAACCCTTGACATAAATTCTGAGATCGTTTCTATTATCAGTATCTATAATTTTAAATATAATTGTTTTTAAATCAAGGAATAAATTGTTGATATATCTCTTGAAAAATAACATTGTCATTTAGTTTTTCAAAACTACGTATGGTTTAATTGATTGAGTATTCTTTATATGGTACAGTTATTACACATTCACAACATTCAAAAAGCTGATTATTTATAAATTTTTTATAGATATACTGATGCATAATAAATTTTATCGTCTACATTGAGTATTCATCATTTGAGAATTTTATATACTTGTATTAT
>Ga0222713_10002521_pt1 | contig 19515 bp, 21 predicted proteins | sample C33_649DmetaG_FD_165061 | JGI IMG/M metagenome (GOLD analysis project Ga0222713, IMG submission 165061) | Estuarine water microbial communities from San Francisco Bay, California, United States - C33_649D | ecosystem: Environmental > Aquatic > Marine > Unclassified | place: USA: California...
TAAGAGAGCAGATGCAACTTGAATTAAAAATCCTTCAAAGACAATTTAAGATTACTTTTATTTACGTTACTCACGACCAGCAAGAGGCAATGAGTATGAGTGATAGAATTGCTATATTTAATAACGGTAAAATTGAACAAATTGATACTCCTGCAAATATCTATAGCAAACCTAAAACTGCTTTTGTTGCTGACTTTATTGGAACCACTTCAATTATTTCTTCAAAATTCGCAAACAATTATTTCAATTATTCTAAAACTTTTTCAATCAGGCCTGAGTTTATTAAAATTCATAATGATAATGATCAAGTTGAAGAATTTAATATTGAGGCAGTAATTGACGATGTCCAATACCAAGGTTCTTATTTTAAAATAATTTTTAAGAGAGAAGATCTTACTTTAATTTCATTTTATTATCCCAATACCTCTAAGCAGATAGATATAACTTTAGGTAAGAAATACACATTATCTTGGAGTAAAGATAACATAACAGATTTAGATGAATAATATTTTAGATAGTTTTTCTAACTACCTTTTTCGTAACAAAAATCTCTTAATTCTTTTATTTTTATTACCCCCATTATTATGGCTTGGAATTATTTATTTAGGGTCATTATTGGTATTTCTTTTTCATTCACTTTTCTATTTAGACGGCTTTACTGGAAAGATCGTTTATAAAATATCATTAAATACAATCATTGAATTATTTAGTTCGCCGGCAAATATAGACATCTTAATTAGAACAGTAATGTTAGCTTTTTTGGTATCAGTCGGTTCAGCGGTAATTGGTTTTCCTATTGCTTATTACATGGCAAAATTCACCTCGCCAAAAGTTAAAATTTTTTTTTATTTAGCTATTATGCTTCCACTTTGGTCTAGTTATTTAGTAAGGGTTTACTCTTGGAAATTAATATTGGCAAAAGAGGGAATAATTAGTTGGATATTTGAAAAACTTCATGCCTCTTGGATACTAGAGGGAATACTTTCTATGCCAATCATTGGAGGGCCCTCGTTATCGATATCTTATCTAGGCATGTTTTTAGTTTTTACATACATTTGGCTACCTTTTATGATTTTACCGATACAAGCTTCATTGGAAAGAGTTCCAAATTCCTTGATTAATGCCAGTTATGATCTAGGTGCGAGTAAAAAACAAACTTTTTATAAAATAATTTTACCCTTAGCTTTACCTGGAATTGCCGCAGGATCAATTTTTACTTTTTCACTTACTTTGGGTGATTACATCATTCCTTATATCATCGGAACTTCAAAATTTTTTATTGGTCAAGCTGTTTATACTCACCAAGGTACGGCTGGTAATATTCCACTAGCAGCAGCTTTTTCTTTAGTGCCCATCGCTGTAATGACTGTCTATATATATTTAGCCAAAAGATTAGGAGCTTTTAATGCTCTTTAATAAAAAAATTAATTTACATAAGGCTTCTTGGGGTCTTAAAATTGGAGCTATAGCAGGTATTTTATTTCTTCACATACCTTTATTTCTTATAATTTTATACGCTTTTACAACTGAAGATAAATCCTATCAATTTCCCCCACCGGGTTATACATTGAAGTGGTTTTCAATTGTTCTTTCAAGAGAAGATATTTGGAATGCGGTATATTTATCTCTTCATGTAGCTTTAGTTTCAACATTTGCTGCAATCTTATTAGGAACTCTTGCTGCCGCAGCTTTATATAAAGCTAGTTTTTTTGGTAAAGAGTCTATTACACTATTAATAATTCTTCCAATCGCCTTACCTGGAATTATTACTGGTATATCACTTAGAAGTGCTTTTGGAGTTGCAGGAATTCCTTTTAGCACTTGGACAATTATTATTGGCCATGCAACATTTTGTATGGTCGTTGTGTATAATAATGTGGTTGCTCGACTTAGAAGATCTTCTCCGAACATTATTCAAGCATCCATGGATCTTGGAGCTAATAATTTTCAAACATTTTTTTATGTAATTCTTCCAAATTTAGGATCGGCAATATTAGCAGGGGGTATGCTAGCATTTGCCTTATCTTTTGATGAAGTGATAGTAACAACATTTACAGCTGGTCAACAAACTACCTTACCTATTTGGATGTTGTCTGAGTTGATAAGACCTCGGCAAAGACCCATTACAAATGTTGTTGCGGTTTTTATTATATGTATTACCTTTATACCTATATTATATGCTAGTTATATAACTAGAAATACTTCAGATGGGGATGGATCATCGAAGTAGGTACTATAGGAGGGGGAATGAAAACAAATTTACTAATTAACAATAAATCTATCGCTGGTACTGCTAAGCCAGAAAAAATTATCAACCCCTTTAATTCAGAGATTATTATTGAGATACCTCAAGCATCAGTAGAGCAAGTAAACGATGCTGTTCAAGCTGCAAAAAATGCATTTCCTAAATGGTCTAGGACATCACCAGCTGAGAGATCAAGTATGCTTTTAAAACTTGCAGATAAGATTGAACAAAATGCTGAAGAGATAGCCAGGTTAGAGTCCTTGAATACAGGTAAACCCTTTCATTGTGCTTTAAATGATGAATTACCCGCTATAGCAGATGTTTTTAGATACTATGCGGGGGCATGTAGAAATATGCCGGGATATGCTGCAGGGGAGTATTTAACAGGTTTTACTAGTATGATACGTCGTGATCCTATAGGCGTTGTCGGTTCAATTGCTCCCTGGAATTACCCATTGATGATGGCTGCGTGGAAGTTAGCTCCCGCTTTAGCAGCAGGAAATACCATCGTATTAAAACCATCTGAGCAAACACCTTTAACAACTTTTTTCCTTGCTGATTTAATAGCAGAAATCTTTCCCGAAGGAGTAGCAAACATAATTTATGGTATTGGCGAAACTGTCGGTTCGTCTTTAATTAATCATCCAGATGTAAATATGATTTCTTTAACTGGAGATATCTCTACTGGAACTAAAGTTTTAGAAGCGGCTAGTAAAAGTATAAAAAAAACTCATCTAGAATTAGGAGGAAAAGCACCTGTTATTGTTTTTGATGATGCTAACATAGATGATGTAGTTAATGGAGTAAAAGCATTTGGTTATTACAATGCTGGGCAAGACTGTACTGCTGCTTGCCGTATTTTTGCGGATAAGAAAGTATACGATAAGATTGTTGCAGATTTAACGGCTGCAGTATCAACTATTGGTTTTGCAAACTCTGAGGATGAAAAAAATGAAATCCCACCTCTAATTACCAAAGAACATTTTAATCGAGTATCTAGCTTTGTGGAAAAAGCTAAGTCATTAAATCATATTGAAGTAACAACTGGTGGTTCAGGGCAGGGTGATAAGGGTAATTTTTATCAACCCACTGTCATTGCAGGTGCAAAACATAACGACGAAATAGTTCAAAGAGAAATCTTTGGTCCAGTTGTGTCTATTACTCCTTTCTCAAACGTTGATGATGCTGTTAATTGGGCCAATGATAGTAAATATGGTTTAGCTTCATCTGTGTGGACAAATGATTTAACTAAAGGGATGAATACTGCATCAAGACTTCAATATGGATGTACATGGGTCAATACTCACTTCATGTTGACCTCGGAAATGCCACATGGAGGTGTTAAATCTTCAGGTTATGGTAAGGACTTATCTCCATACGCACTTGAGGATTACACTAATATTAGGCATGTAATGGTGAAAATTGATTAAATAAAAATTATGTTTTTTAGCTTACTAAAATTCATACTTACAAAAATAATCAAAAATAAATCAGTTATAATTAGATATCAGGATCAAGAGTATTTAATAGACAATTTTACAGAAGCCATAACTTTAAAAATTAATAATACCAATTTTATTAAAAAATTATTTTATGCACCTTCGTTATTATTAACTGAAGGATATATGGACAAAGATTATGAACTTCCCGACTGCTCTTTTTATGAATTTTCATCAATACTTTTAGATAATTACAATATTTTTTTAGAGAAAATTTCTAAATCCATTTTTTACCAAATAGCTTTAATCATTAATCCCTTTCTGCAACTAAATTTTAGCAAACAATCCAAGTCCAACGTTGCAAGACATTACGATTTATCCGATGAACTGTATGATTTGTTTTTAGACAAAACACGTCAATATTCTTGCGCATATTTTGAAAATGATAAAGACTCTTTATATCAAGCGCAATTGAATAAAATGGAAAGATTAGCTGATAAACTACACCTAAAAGCGAATGATAGAGTTTTAGATATTGGGTGCGGTTGGGGTGCGCTAAGTCGACATTTTGTAAATAATTTTAAATGTTCAGTGAAAGGAATATCTTTATCAGAAGAACAAATTAAATTTTGTAATAAAAAATTAAATTCTTTTAAAAACAAAAAATATTTAAATTATTCCTTACAGGATTACAGGGATGAAAAAACTTCTTACTCTAAAATTGTTTCTGTTGGTATGTTTGAACATGTGGGTAAGCCATTTTACAGTGTCTATTTTAATAAAATTAACGAATTATTAGAGGAGGATGGTATCGCGCTTGTTCATACAATTGGCAACATACATACTCCAAAAACGACACCAGCTTTTATTAGAAAATATATATTTCCAGGTGGTTACATCCCGACCTTATCTGAAATTATGCCTGCTGTTGAGAAATCAGGGCTAATTTTATCAGATTTAGAAGTTATGAGGTTGCATTATGCAAAAACTTTAGCTCATTGGTATAAAAATTTTAAAAAAGAAGAAAAAAATATTTTAAAAATTTACGATGATCGTTTTTTTCGTATGTGGGAAGCCTATCTCAACTTAAGTGAACTCTCTTTTATTAAAGGCGATAATGTTATTTTTCAGATGGTGTTAACCAAAAAGAGAGATGTTTTCCCTATAGTTAGAAAAAGAATTAATTAAATTTATTAAATTTTACATTTTTTTCTTTATATTCTCCAGATGACCCAAAATACCCTTGAGCAACGACTGCAGTCTCTTCAGCAAGCACTTAGTCAAATGATGAGAAACAGTAGTGAAAAAGATATAGTTGAGCAACTAGCAACTTATCGAATAGCTATTCAAACAACTCTAAAGCTATTAAATCAAAAACAAAAAAATACAATTTGTAAAAGTGCATCAGAATTAGAGGATGAATTAGAAAGAGGTATTTTCTGAATTTAAATTATTTCCCTGAATCTGTTGAACGAGTACAAGAAAATTTAAAATTTTTAAATTTAGGTAATACTATTAAAAAATTAGATGAAACAGCAGCTTCAGCCCAAGATGCTGCTAATTCTTTGAATACAAGTATTGGAAGTATAGTTAAATCAATTCTTTTTTTAGATAGCCAAAAAAAAAGTTATTTATTTTTAATATCTGGAGTAAATAAATTTAATAATAAAAAATTTTTTGAAGAGACTAATATTTCTTTAATTAAACCAGATGCTCTAACAGTAAAAGAAGTTACTGGCTTTTCAATTGGTGGGGTATCCCCGTATGGGCATTTAGTAAAACCGTGCCAGATTTATTTAGATCCAGATTTAAAAAAATATACCTCAGTTTATGCTTCTGCAGGCCATCCCTTTTATATTTTTGAAACAACTTTTGATGAATTGTTAATCAACACTAAGGCTATCATTGTGAGCTATTTTGATCCTATATGAATATTGAATCTAATATAATTGATTACCTTTCTAAATCTCATCATAAAATCGGTGATGATTGTGCCTATTTAAATGATACTAAGCAGTTAATTTCAACAGATAGTTTAATCGAAGGTGTCCATTTTGATTTGAAGAATTTTACTCCTCGACAAATAGCCCATCGGTTATTTTTATCAAATTATAGTGATATTTTATCTTCTGGAGGTTCGCCCCGGTATGCACTTCTAAACGTTAATACTCCCCATAAAAAATATAAAACTACGTTTAAAATTATTAAAGAATTAGAAAATTATTTAAGAAATTTTAGAATTGAGTTAATAGGAGGGGACACAACTAGTTCAACATCTGATATTAATTTTACATTAACCTTAATTAGCAAAAAAATTGATAAAAAATTTGTTTTAAAAAGATCATCAGCAAAAATTAATGAAAATATCTATACATTTGAAAAAATTGGTTATTCTAAACTAGGATACTTATCAATTTTTAAGAATATAAAACTACCTTCAATAGTAAAAAAATTAGCTCAACAACAATTTTTAGAACCCAAAATATATTCCTATGACTTAATTTTTAGAAAAATAAATATTAGTGCATGTATGGATATCTCCGATGGCCTAATAAGAAGCTTAGAAATTCTTTCAAAAGCTTCTCGAGTTAAGATTATTCTCGATGATTTATCTGGTATTAATATTTCTTTAAAAAAACAAATTAATAATGATATGAAATATAATAGTCTTATTTTAACTAGTGCTGAGGAATATGTACCTTTATTTACTTCTCATCAAAAATTAATCGAGTTGAATAAATTAAAATTTTTTAAATCAAATCAAATAAAAGTAGTTAAAGTAGGGGTGATAAAAAAAGGCAAGGGAGTAACCTCACGTTTTATTAATTTAAAGAATTTTAAATCCTTCGACCATTTTAAAAATAATTATGGGAAATTATAGCTTTTCGAATATTTAAAGTATTTATTTTGTCTAAATTTATTTCTGCATATATATTTGTATTGCTCTCAGCTCTCGTTTTTTTATAAGCTTTGTCATAATGATAAATGATCAAATTTTGAACAAAATCATCATATTTTTTAATTTTTAAACTAATTTCTATTTTTTTATATTCTTCTTTGGGAATAATTCTTTGGAGAACATTTAATGCCATTGTCATTAATTCAGGATTATTAGTAAAATATTTATAGTCTTTAAGTATGTACTGAACCCTTTCATTGATGGAGCTATTAAGTTTAATATTTTTACCATTAGGCATTTTTTTCCATATCAAACTGGGTATACTTAATTTTCCAACCTTTATGCTTTCTGCCTCAACCCATACATTTTTTTTTACATCAAAATCACATAATTTTTGATAGATCATTGTTTCAAAATATTTTTGTGATGGCTGCTCTACCTTGGGAAGTGATCCTAAAATTGATCCTTTATGTTTTGCAAGACCTTCAAAATCGATAACTTGAAAATTTAGTTTAGTTAATTCTTTTAAAAATAATGTCTTACCAACTCCTGTAATTCCAATTATTTGATTAAATTTATATTTGAGAGCCTCTTTTTCTAAAAAATTAACAACTGCTTTTCTAAAACTTTTATATCCACCATCAAGTAAGTAAACGTCATATCCAATTTGTTTTAATACTAAATATAAACTTAAAGATCGTAATCCGCCTCTCCAACAATAAATTAATACTTTGTCTTGTTTGGTAAAATTTATCTTATTAATTATTTTCGATATATTTCTACTAATTATCATTGCACCTTGTTTCTTTGCTAAAAAAGAATTTTCTGTGTATTGAATACCAATTTGGTGACGCTCTTTATTAGAAAGGACTGGTAAATTAATAGAATTAGGTACATGATCTTCCTTAAATTCAGCTGGGGATCTTACGTCAATAATTGTGCTATAATCTGATAAGATGTTATTCCTAAAAGAAACTCTATTGATCCGCATATTACTCATTATCTCTTTATTATACCCTTACTCATTGTTTTCCAAAAATATATATCTTGAATATGAAATTGACTGGAAATCAATCCATCTTGCAGATCTTATCTGGGATATTGATGTAAACGATGAAACTTATGACCTAACTGTTACAATTAATAGCTACGGAATTAATGATAAAATATATAAATATCGATCTGTGACAAAAATTAACGGTTTTATTGATGGTAATCAACTAAGGCCACTTTCATATGATAGTTTTTCTAAGAGTAGAAGCCAAAATCGACATGTTAGTCTTGTATTTAATGAAAGTGGTGAAGTTATTTCAATGGATCTTTCCAAAGAATTTTCTAAAGAAGAAGTTGAATTACAAAATGAATTATTGGCACAATATCAATATTTTACTGATCCGATAACTCAGTTAGTTCAATATTTTCTCTTTGAGTCAAATACAGACCGGATGATTTTAGATGGATTAAATATATATAAATTAGACTCTAAAATGTTACCTAATTTAACTTATAAGCCAAATAATCCTACAATTTTTAATGGAGAGGCAAAATCCCAAGAAATATTCTTTGAATTTTTTCAAGGTCTTCAAAAAAAAGATAAAAAAAATAATATGAAGAAAATTTTAGTTGATTATTTTACCGAAGAAAAAATTAATATACCTATTAAGTTCCAACTTCAATCAACAAAGTTTAATGCTAATCTCTATTTAAAAAACTATTTAATAAATTAATGAAAGTTACTCGTAAAAGATCATTAACTAAAACGCTCACCTGGAGATGTATTGCAACCACGGATACATTTATCTTAAGTTTATTAATTATAAATATAAACTCTGAAAAATTTATTTGGGGAATTGCTGCTTATATAGCTATTTTTGAAGTTTTAACGAAAATGATTATTTATTACTTACATGAAAGAGTTTGGAATAGGATACAACTAGGCAGGGTAGCAGATGCTGCGATGCCTATTAGATCTTTCATAAAAGCAATAACTTGGCGAGTTTCCGCGACTTTAGATACATTTCTATTAAGTTTTTTAATAACTGGAAGGTTAGACTGGGCATCTTCTATTGCCATTTTCGAAATTTTAACTAAGTCTATACTTTATTATTTTCATGAAAGATTTTGGAATAAAACCAAATGGGGAAGGGTTATCAGTTAATTAATGTCATTTATAGATAAGCTTGAAATCAATCTTATAAAATTATTCAGAGGAGACCTCCCGTTGTATAAAAGCTATTGGATTTACTATGTATTGGGAAATTTTTTGATTTCCGCACCTCTGTTGTTAATTTCACGAATGCAAATTCAAAAATTTATTTATACGTTTACCTTGTATTTAGTGTTGAATTTAATTTATTACTTTACATCTTGTTTAGGCGTTTGGAGAAGTTCACAGTCGTATCAAGGGAATAAAATACTCTCTTTTTTAGCGAGATTAATAGTCGTTATTGGTATTTCAACCACAGTACTGGAATTAAGGACTATTTTCTCCATAATATATCAATTTTAATGAATTTGAATTTTCTTCATTTTCTAATAAAAATCCATATGATTAAATTTAATGATGAATGAAGATACCCAATTAGAAGTTCGTAAACTTCTTAAGCGCCTTGGTATTAATTCACAGCAACAATTGATTAAATACCTCGAAGATAATCCAAACAAAAAAGACATTCAGGTAAAAGTCAATTTCGAAATAGATGGTAGTAACTATTATATTTTTGAAGACAAATTAAAAATAAAATAACTTAAATTAAAATGAAAAGAATTCAAAAGTACTTTATCAGTGGCATTTTAATTGTTGCCCCCTTGGCTTTATCGCTTTATGTAGCATGGATTGTAGTGGGTATAGCTGATAATATTTTTAAGCCCTTTATCCCTTTACATAAATTTGGAATTTTTAATGATATTCATGGTGTGGGTTTAATTGTTGCTTTTGTTTTTTTTACAATTATTGGAGCTGTTGCTGGGAGTTTTTTTGGGAGACTTTATCAAAGTATAGTTGACTCTGTTCTATCTAAAATTCCTGGACTTAACTCTATATATAATACAGTAAAACAAATCATAGAAACTTTTGCTACAACGCAATCTAATGCTTTTAAAGAGGTTGTTTTAATTGAATACCCACAAAAAGATATGTATGCGTTGGGATTTTTAACCAGTGATACAAAAGGTGAGATAGCAACTAAAAAGAAAGTAAAGATGATCAATGTCTTTATGCCATCCACTCCCAACCCGACAACTGGTTTTTTAATGTTTGTTCCTGTTTCTAAAATTACCAGACTTTCAATGTCCGTTGATCAGGCAATTAAATATATTATATCAGCTGGGTTGGTGTCGCCTAACGCACCAACTATAAAAAAAAGTATCATTCCGTCTAAAAAATTAACTAAAAAGTAATTTTATAGCTTCTTGTTGCTTAAAAAAATATAGTAGGGGACTTATTTTATTCTTAAATTCTAAGGAATTATATTCTTCATTTTTAATTATAGACTTTACAAAATTAAGTGCTTCAATGATAATTTCTTGATCGTTTAACACATCAACGTATTTAAACAAAGAGTCTCCGCTTTGTCTTAAACCTAAAATATCACCTGTCCCGCGTAATTCTAAGTCCTTTTCAGACAGTTGAAACCCATCTAGATATTGTTTAAAAAACCCTAATCGCTTAGTTGATGTTTCACTAATTTCTTTTCCATATAAGGCAAAACAATAGCCTTGATTAGAACCGCGACCAACTCTGCCTCGTAATTGATGAAGTTGGGATAGGCCAAATTTTTCCGAATTTTCGATAACAATATAATCAGCATTCTTATTATCTATTCCTACTTCAATTACCGTTGTAGCAACAATTAACTTTAATTTTCCTTTTTTGAAATCATCTATAATTTTATCTTTTTGATCGTATTTCATTTTTCCATGAAGTAATCCAACATCATTGCCAAAAATTTTTTGAAGTGATTTAAATCTACTTTCAACATCTTTATAAATTTGATTTTCACTTGCTTCAACTAAAGGACAAATCCAATAGCCTTGAGAATGAACAGATAATTGTTTTTTTAAATAAATTTCTAAATCTTTAATTTTTTCTGAGCTAGAAACCTTTGTGATAATGGGTTTTTGATAAGCCGGTCTCTCTTTAAGTATTACTTGTTCAATCTCTCCGTATTGCGCAAGAGCTAAAGACCTAGGAATAGGTGTGGCTGACATGAGCAAAATATTAGTGCTAATTCCTTTTTCAGCTAGAGTTAATCTCTGTTGAACACCAAATCTGTGTTGTTCATCTATGATAATATAATTTAAATCATTAAAAATAACTTGCTCTTGAAAAATAGCGTGAGTGCCAATAACAAAATTATAGTCTCCACTCTTAATATTTTCATAAATTTTAATTTTATTTTTAACGCTTCCTGTTAAAAGAACAGGTTTCATGGAGGTATCTTTAAAAAAGTTTAATGTGTTCAAATATATTTGTTGAGCTAATATTTCTGTCGGAGCCATGTATGCTACTTGATGCCTATTATCTAAATAAGGCAAGGCCGAGAGTAGGGCAATAATAGTTTTCCCTGATCCTACATCACCTTGTAAGAGGATAGTTTCCCGATAGTTAGAATTACTAAAATTGTTTATTTCTTTTATTACCTGACTTTGATTTTTGGTCAATTTAAAAGGCAGATTTTCAATTATATCTTTTTGACAATTAAATTTTAAATTAAGTGAAATAGTTTTTTTTTTAGTTTTTTCTTTTAAATAGCGAATTGCAAAATAATTCGATATCAATTCATCTATTGCTAATCTTTTTCGATATATTTCTTTGTTATTAATATCTTTCTTATCTTCAGGAAAATGAATCTTTATTAAAGAATTATAAAAGCTATCAAAAATATATTTATCAATTATGCTTTTAGGCAACCATTCCTTAAAATCATTTAGCATTAAGGTTCCTTGCCGTAAAATATTTTTTAGATCTTTTAGTATAATGCCTTTGGTTAGAGGATAGATATTTTCATATGATCTCAGTTTTTTTTCATTTTCTACTTCTTCAATATAATCAGGATGCGCAATACTAATATTGCTCTTATAGAAAGAAATTTTTCCACTAACAATCAATTCCTTATTTTCAGGGTATTTTGTTCTAAGGTAATTACCTCTGACTGAAAAATATATAATGTTAATAATTAATTTATTCTTTTGACACTCAATGATATAAGGCAGTCTTGGATTAAAGGGCAATATGTGTCTTTTAACTTTAACGAGTGTTGTGATTACTTGTCCTTTTTCTAAATCCTTAAAGTTAATATCTTGCGTTCTATCTATGCATTTTGTAGGGAGTATGTAAAAGGAATCAATGATTGATTGAATACCAAGATTTTTTAAATAATGTGCTTTTTTAGGACCAATACCTTTAAGTTTGTCTACATTTTGATATAAAGGCAAAAAACTTTTTAATTCCATGAATACAAATCAAGATAAATTAAAAAAACTTAAATATCGATGCCAAACATTAGGGATTAAAGAATTGGATGTTATATTTGAAAGAATTTTTCATCTTATCAAAGCATCAAATAATCAAAATTTAATTAATTTACTGGAAGATCTTCTTGAGCACGAAACCCAATACATTTTTGATCTTTTTTTCAACTCTGTAGCTGATGAAGATGAAATTAAATACCAATCCATTAAAGATTTAGTCAAATAGTTTTGAAAGATAACCCCTTATTATTTGCTAACAAGTCACTTTTATTAGTGGAGGATGATAAATCTGCGATTGATGCCAAAAATATATTAGAGCTTAATTATCCAAATTTAAAAATTGCCTATTTTCCTGCAAAAGACTCTATGCCCTTTAGTTCGGAGTCATCGAGTGCAGAGATACTTCTCGATCGATCAGAGAAGCTCTTATCTTTAACTTCTAAAGATGTGGTTATTATTACTTGCAATAACTTAATTCAAAAATTATCCATTAATTCTGAAATTCTTCACAGTGTTGAAATCCATTGCAATCAAAAAGTTGATATAAAACAACTAATAAATACTTTAGTAAAATTTGGTCATACTCATCAATCTAATGTTTATAATAAATTAGAATTCTCCTTAAGAGGAGATATTTTAGATATTTATAATTATCATTCCAATCCCATTAGAATATCCTTTTTTGATGACATGGTAGAAACAATCAAAGAATTTAACCCTCAAACTCAGTTAACATTTAAAAAAAACTTAGATAAAATTTTACTGGTTAATCCTTTTATCGAAACTTCAGATAAAGAATCACTATCGATAATAAAACTACTATCAGATTTTGATTTCTATAGTATTAATAGAGCAGATTTGATTTTGAATGAAAAAATTGATTTTTTAAAATCCATTTATTATCAATCAAAAATTGAAACATCCTTTACAAATTTTTATCTTGATAAAAAAGATATAGAAAAGATTTCTTATAAAAATATACGGTTTGAATCTACTAATACCGTCTTAAAACATAATAATTTTAAATTAGATGAATTATCAAATCTTAAATTAAAAGTATTTATACACCATGGTGAAAATAACTCATCTTTCATTCAAGAATTTAATGAAAAAATAAAAATCAAACCAACATTTGGCAGTAATATTAATTTTGTAAATTCAAAAATATCAAAAAATTATTTATTTGATCAATCAATTCATATTAATAATTATACAAAATCCATTAATTCTATCGATAAATCTAATATTATTAACTTTAATGAACTTTCTTTAGGAGATCCAATTGTCCATCAAAAACATGGAATCGGTCGTTTTATATCCATTGATAGTCTATCTGTAAATCACAAATTACGTGAATTTGTCCGGTTGGTATATAGAGGGAATGATAAATTACTTCTTCCAATTGAAAATTTAAATTTAATTACTCGATACGGATTTGAAGATAGTAGTCTTGTGTTAGACAAACTAGGTAGTAATGACTGGATCAATAGAAAAGCAAATGTTAAGAAAAAAATTAAATTTATTGCTAATAAATTACTTAAAAATGCTGCCAAAAGATCTTCTGTAAGCATTACTCCCTTTGAATTCACTGATACGGATTTAGAGAAATTTAATGAATTATTTAATTTTATAGAAACTGAAGATCAATTACTTGCAATACATCAATCTCTTGAGGATTTAAAAAATGACAAACCTGCAAATAGACTAATTTGTGGAGATGTGGGTTTCGGAAAGACAGAAGTTGCCTTACGTATTGCTTGCGCCACTTATTTAGCAGGATTTCAATTTGTAATAATTGTACCCACTACATTACTAGCTATGCAACATACTAATACTTTCAAAGAGCGATTTAATTTTATGAATGTACAAGTAGCTACATTATCCAGATTTACATCTATCAAAGAAAGAAAAGAAATTTTGTCATCTTTAAAGACAGGTGATATTCAAATTTTAATCTCAACTCATAGTTTATTTAAAAAAGAAATAGAATTTAATAATCTTGGAACACTTGTCATTGATGAGGAACAAAAATTTGGCGTTGATCAAAAAGAATACTTAATTAATAAATACCCCAATATCCATTTATTCTCTCTTTCAGCTACACCTATACCTAGAACATTACAAATGTCTTTATTAGGACTTAAAGATCTTAGTATTATTGGAACACCACCTTCCAATCGTATCAGCATTAGGACTTATGTTCAAAAATACGAACCAGTCACCTTTTTAACAGCGGTTAAAAACGAGATTTTAAGAAATGGTCAGGTTTTTATTGTGGTTCCTAGAATTAGCCATATACCATTTGTGGAAAGTGAAATTAAAAAACTTAGCTTAGATATTACTTATGCTATTGGCCATAGTAAAATGAAGGAAAAAGAAATTGAAGATGTTTTCATCTCTTTTACAAAAGGACAAATACAATGTTTAATTTCTACAAATATAATTGAATCAGGTATTGACATAAAAAATGCTAATACCCTAATAATCTTTAACTCTAATTTATTTGGTTTGTCTCAACTTTATCAATTAAGAGGTCGCGTAGGGAGATCCGATCGAAGAGCCTATGCCTATTTATTCCATGACAATGAGAAACTTATTAATAAAACAGCACTCAAGAAATTACAAGTTTTAGCTAATTATGAAAATCTAGGTTCTAATTTTCAACTTGCCAATGAAGATTTAGAAATTAGAGGTGCTGGAAATTTACTCGGCGATGAACAAAGTGGGCATGTTAAGGAAATTGGAATTGAACTCTATCAAAGCATGCTTAAGGCCGAGATTGAAAGACTAAATAAAAATAGTACTGATGATGAACAATTTGATGATTTCGAATTTAACGCATATTTTGAATACTACATTCCTAAAGATTATATTACCGATGATATTTCAAGATTAATTTTTTATCGAAAACTAACTAATGCAAAAAATAATATTCAATTAAAAGATATTTTACATGAAATGAATGACCGATATGGCAACTATCCTAATCAAATTAATAATTTATTTAATCTTCTTACTATTAAAATTAAATCTTTAAAAATTGGTGTTACTAAAATAAATATCCAGAAAAACTATATCGATCTAACTTTTAGTAAGGTGGATGAAATAATATCCTCAGTTCTTATTCAAATGGTACAAGAAAATTTGATTAAAATGAAAAGTCCCTTAACAATTCAAATGAAAAACATTGAAAATAAAGATCTATTTTTTACTATTAATTTGTTCTTTAAAAAATTAGGATTATAAGATGGATGAAGTCCAACAAATCCCCAAAACTAATGCCGAATGGACCGAATATTATGTTTCTATACTGGATGAATTAACCAGTGGTCAGAAAGAGGCAGGTCAACCTTTACCAGTTGAGGAATTCTCTGAACTTCCCATTAAAAGAAAACAAAAATATATACAAAAACTTTATTATAGGATAGGTGATGCAAAATAATTATATACCCAACATAGATCTTTCAAAATTAGTATCAAATGGCATTAATTCTCAATACTCAAAAGAAATAGCTAATCAAATTAAAAAAGCTTCTGAAGAAATTGGCTTTTTTACTGTTACCAATCATGGAGTTCCTCTAACAAAGATTGATATTTTACTCAATACCTGTAGAAAATTTTTTTATTTACCAGAGTCTGAAAAAATAAAAATTGCGCCTAAAAAATGGAACCCTCACACTGAAACTGTTTATAGAGGTTATTTCCCAAGTTCTGTTAATGGTAAAGAAGGTTTGGATATTGGAGATCCTCAATTAACACATGATATGAAGGATTTAATTTCAAAAGAAAAGTTTGAAGTTAATCACGATATGTCTTATTTGGACCCTCAATGGCAGTTTATAATTAATGATTATTTTGATGAACTTCACAATTTGGGAATGTTGATTTTTAAAACTATTATCAGTGTCTATTCTCCAAACTTATCAGTTGCTGATACTGCATTTCAAAGACCCAAAACTCTTTCTACCTTAAGATTTAATTTTTATCCCAAACAAGAGAAGCCAGTCGAAATCTCCGCACAAGATGGAGTTGCACTTGGTTGTGAAACGCATGTAGATAGTGGAATTATGACTATTTTATATCAAGATAAAAAAGGAGGTCTTCAGGTTCAAAATCGAAATACCTTAGAATGGCATGATGTACCTCATAACTCCGAGGCATTTGTTATTAACACAGGTTTAGCCTTAGAATATCTCACAAATGGTAGAATGAAAGCAACCAACCACCGGGTTTTGTTTAATCAAGAAGAAAGAATTTCGATCCCTTTCTTTTTCGAACCTTCATTTGATTTCAAGTTAGATCCAAAATATTTAGATATAGTTGAAGAGAGTAAGTATGGCATTGATTGTTATGAAGATTTTCTTACTAATTCTCTTAAAAAATTTGTTGAATATGATCGGCCTAATTAAAAAAATATTACTTATTTCAGTAATATTTCTTTCAGCCTGTAACAATATGGTAGAGGGTGTTAATAAGTCAGATACTCAAAGAATTAATACTGTTAAATATGGAATATTAGTTGCAGCTGAGCCTGTTAAGATAAAAGGTGAAGATGATGGATTGGGTGCTATCACTGGAGGCTTGCTAGGTGCTGTTATAGGTTGTGGTGAGGGAATATTTGATGACCAATGTCGAGATACAGTAGCGGTAGTAGGGGCTATTGGTGGAGCGATCATCGGTAATGCTGTTGCATCACGTTTAGGAGATCACAACGGATTTCAATATGTAGTAGATATTGATAACAGCGATGAAGATATTTCAATTATTCAATCTGGAGAAGATCAGATTCCTATTGGTTCTAAAGTAACTATATCAATTGGGGCAAACACAAGAATAATAAAGTCAGAAAATATAGAAATATCTGGCAGTTCTGAAGTTTCAGTTACTAACTAAGTGGCGGAAGGACTGGGATTCGAACCCAGGAAAGAGTTGCCCCTTTGCCGGTTTTCAAGACCGGTGCTTTCAACCGCTCAGCCATCCTTCCGTAGCGGAATATCTTTTTCTAAAGATTAACTTGAAAAAATCAACTTATATTTTATTTACTAAACTTCATGAAAACCAAACATATTGTCAAATACACACAACACAGGGTTTTCAAGATTTAGTTTCGGCCACTTTGAATTAAATACCTTCATTAATTTTTCTTCATAATCTATCAATCTATCAATTTCATTAACATTTAATTGTTTTAAAGGGTAGGCTAGAGTTATATGAAAAGTATATCTGTAATGGTTTTCCATTTTTATTTGGAATAATTCACTTAGTTTATCTCTGCAATTTCTCATCAACTGTTCAGAACTTTCACTATCTGGCTTTAAAAGCATACTAAAACCACCATAAAATCTATCTAATTCTAGTGAAAAAGAATTGGGTAAACTAAAATTTTCAATTCTTTGTTTAAAATTCTTTGCAATATCTAAATAACTCATACTATCAGAGATACCCTTAGGCCAATAGTCTGTTCCCTTTGTTTCTATATTACAACAATCAAATAATGTCATATGAAAACTTGAAACTGGAAGGAAGACATATGAATTTTTGGGTAAGAAATTTATTAATAAATTTTGATAATGAGCTATATCTTTAGATAGTGGGCTATTCTGATTTATTTTACAAATAACTGTGCATCCTGGATAATTGATAACATTTCCGTTCTTAAGAAATTTTTTTTCTCCGAGATGTAGGGGGTAATTTTTTAATGAATTACTTAAATACAACCTTTCATTAGAGGTTTTATTAGAATCCATTATTATGGAAGTATAATAGCCATTCCAATCTTAGAATGAAATGGCTATTAATAAATTAAATTAATTACCTTGTGTACCGTCTATTTTTTTAATACTGAAAATAACACCAAGCATAAATACAATAACCGAAGTAGGGAAAAGGATGTAGCCTATAGTGTAGGTTTCAGGAAAATACTGCAATCCAAAATACAAGCAGACAGCGTTTAAGAGGACTATAATTGAAAAGGATAAATTAGTACCAAATCCATTAAAAAGTGATGAAATTGGCTTTATAATAACAATAGCAGCTGCAATAAGAAAAATAATAGCAGAAGTAATGTTAAGCATTAATCCCATTGATTCAGAGTAGGTATAGTCTGATAATGACTCCCATGGCAAAAGCATAGATGCAATCATTAAAGCAGTACCAACGTAAACAAGTTTTTTACTATTGTCTGATAAAATCATGGACATACACTAGCAAAAAATAGCTTTTAATCAAAATTATTCGTATTGCTAAGCAGTATCGATCTTAATGTAAAAACAATATAATTGTTTAAATTATTAGGAATCTAACTTGGTAAAACTTCTATTTTTATTATTCTTTTTCATAAACTTTAATTTTGCTTATTCTCATGACCCAAAAAATTGCGATGTTTTGAAAAATTATGATTTTTCAAAATTTGATGATTGGAAAAGTGAAGTAATATCAAAATCTATTGATTATAATCTAAATTCAGAGTTCGTAAGAAAAACCATTGAACCTTATAAAATAAACAAGACAGTCATTGAAAATGACAAATGTCAGCCAGAATTTACTTTAACCTTTTCTCAGTACATTGATCAAAGAGTATCTGAATTAAGAATTAAAAATGGTTTAAATAAATTAAGTAAATACAATGATTTATTAAACAAAATTGAAAATAATTATAACGTGCAGAAAAGATTTATAGTCTCTATATGGGGGCTAGAAACAGCTTATGGCGAAATTACAGGTAATTATCCAGTTATTGAGAGTCTTTTAACTATGTCCTATGATGAAAGAAGAAGGGATTATTTCACCAAGGAGCTCTTTAATGCTATTAAAATACTTGAACAAGGTCATATAAATATAATTGATTTTAAAGGTTCATGGGCTGGTGCTATGGGTCAAAATCAATTTATGCCTAGTAGTTTTCTTAGTTATGCTCAAGATTTCAATGAGGATGGAAAAAAGAATATATGGACCGATGTTGATGATTCTTTAGCTTCTATTGCAAGATATTTAAGTGGTGTAGGCTCAATTAAGTGGAATGATGACTATACTTGGGGTAGGGAGGTTTTAGCCCCAAAAAATATCAAAGATATTGAGAATATTGTCTTTAAACCTAGAGAAAAGGGCTGTTTAGCTGTAAAAAAATTATCAATTAAACTTAGTCTAAAAGATTTTAAATCCTATGGGTTTAAAAAAATGGATGGTAGTGAATTAGACGACCTTAAAATTAGTAGTTATTTATTAAAGATGGGCAGAGAAGAGGGAGATTTTAGATATTTTATTGTTTATGACAACTACCTCAATATACTAACATATAACTGTTCAAATTATTATGCTTTATCTGTAGGAATATTAAGTGATTACTTTAAATAATATAATTAAAATATTGTTTTTATTGATTTTATTTTCATGTACTAAATCTAATAATATTTTTATAGATGAAAAGGATTATTTTAAAAAGAGTTCATCATCAATATCAC
>Ga0222713_10002523_pt1 | contig 19506 bp, 15 predicted proteins | sample C33_649DmetaG_FD_165061 | JGI IMG/M metagenome (GOLD analysis project Ga0222713, IMG submission 165061) | Estuarine water microbial communities from San Francisco Bay, California, United States - C33_649D | ecosystem: Environmental > Aquatic > Marine > Unclassified | place: USA: California...
GGTGCGCCGACTGGAGCGTCGCGAGGTCGAGCAAACCGATGCCAGCGGCACCGCCTCCGATAGCGAAGTGCTCAGGCGCAAGGATTTCGAGCAGATGAGCGCCGCCGAGCTCGAGGCGGCGCGGGACCTGTTACGACAGGCCATGCCCCGGGATGCCACCCGCTTGACTCGCCGCCACCAGCAGGATGCCCTGGGTCAACAACTCGACCTGCGGGCCATGTTGCGGGCCTCCCGCGCCGGGCGGGAGTTCGTGCCACGCCATCGGCGGCTCGTCGAAAAACCCCGGGATTGGGTGCTGATCATGGACGTTTCCGGCTCGATGGCAGCTTATTCGAGGATGTTCCTGCACTTTGCCCACGCCTTGCGCCGCCGCGGCGGGGGTCTGGAGGCCTTCACCTTCGCCACCCGCCTGACGCGCATCACCCGCGTGCTGCGCGTGAGTGACCCCGACCTGGCGCTCGCCGGGGTGACCAGCGTGGTCGGCGACTGGGACGGGGGTACCCGCCTCGGTGACTGTCTGGCCGAGTTCAACCGGCAGTGGTCGCGGCGCGTGTTGTCCCGTGGCGCGTGGGTGCTGCTCTTGTCGGACGGGCTCGAGCGTGGGCCCCCGGAGTTACTGGAAGCGGAGCTCGGCAGGCTGGGGCGCCTCGCTCACCAACTTGTCTGGTTGAACCCGCTGCTGCGCAGTGCCTCCTACCAGCCCCTGGCCGCGGGCGCGGCCGTGATCGAGCGGCACGCATCCCTGCGCCAGGCCGCGCATAACGTCGATTCTCTGTTGGATCTGGGGCGCCTGCTCGGCCGCCGTCAGAATTCGTAGTCCAGCACCAGGTAATCTGCGTCGGCGCGCAGGCCAGCGGCCACCGCCTGATGTTCGGGGTGCTGCAGGTAGATGGGCAGCGCCTCCCGATTGGCCAGCGTCACGGTGACTGCATGGGTGTAGCCTGCGGCGCGGTCGGTGAAATTGCGCCCCAGCGACAGATCTACGATCAGCTCCGGCATCTTCACACGCAAGCCTGCCAGCGCCGCCAGGTGCGAGGCGATGCGGGTTTCGTCCACGCCTTCGCGGAACTTGATGACGACCAGGTGATTGACTCTCATGGGGGCCTCCAAAAAAAGAGGCCGCGGGTGATGCCCGCGGCCCCGTTTGCCACGCTGGTTCGACTTAGAACTTGAAGTCGACTTCCAGGCCGAAGGTGCGCGGCGGGCTGAGCGTGCCGAAGGTCCACAGGCCGGGGAAGTACACCGGCGTTGGATCGGTGGCCGAGGTGGCCGCGTAGCTGGCACCCACGTCCAGCACGTGCAGCCAGTAATGCTCGTCCGCCAGGTTCTTGCCGTACAGCGACACGCGCCAGTTGTCCGTTTCGTAGGACACCGCTGCATCGAGGATGCCGTAGGACGGATTGAAGCCCGGGTTGCCCGGCTGCGTGTTGCTGGAATTGCCGATTACCCAGTAGTCGTCACGCCAGTTGTAGGTGGTGTTGAAGACCAGGTAGCCATTGCCGAGAGCCTTCTCGTAGGTGGCACCGAATTGCAGGGTCAGGTCCGGCGCGCGACGCAAGGGCAGGTCGCTCTTGTCCGTGGGGTTGCCGGCCGTATCCGGAATGATCCACTTGTCGTACTTGGCGTCCAGCAGGCCTACCGACGCGTTCAGCGTGAGGCCGTCCACCGGAATGGCCACCAGTTCGGCCTCGAGGCCGGAGATGGTCGCCGAGGCGGCGTTCTGCACGATGGTCACGGTCACGAAATCCGGATCCGGGAAGACCACGTCTTCCTGCTTGTCGGTGTAGTCGGTGGTGAAGGCCGCCACGTTGAACTGCAGGCGCTGGTCCATCCAGGTGGTCTTGGCGCCCACCTCGATGGTCTTCACCTCTTCCGGATCGTAGGGGCCGAGGGAGTTCGGTGCGGTCGAGCGGCCGTTGAAGCCACCCGCCTTGAAGCCCTCGGAATAGGATGCGTAAGCGATGCCGTTGTCCAGCGCGTAGGTCAGGCTGACCTTGGGCGTGAAGGAATTCCAGCTTTCGTCGCCGTCCTGAACGAGGGCGGCGCCGGTGACCGGGTCGGTGTATTCGCTGAGGTAGGGAACGGTGGAATCGCCGCAGTAGGCATAGCCCTCCTTGCCATAGGACGCCAACACGACGTCGCCCACACCGAAGAAGCCGAAGCCGCGGGCGCCGCAAGCCTGCTTGTCGTCCTTGTTGTAACGGCCACCTACCGTCAACGTCCAGCGGTCGGCAAAGTCAAAGTCCGCTTGCCCGAACAGGGAGGTGGTTTCGGTCTTCTGCCGGAACTTCGGGTTCGAGCTAGTGATGGCGCCAGGCGCGTACGGGGGGAAGCCGAAGAACAGGTAGGAAGTGGTCTTCTGGATCAGCTCGTACTCGCTTTCCCACCAGAAGCCACCGAGCACTGTACGCAGCTTGCCGTCCATGTACTCGCCCTGCCAACGCAGCTCGATGCTGGTCTGGTCGGCGGTAGTGGGGCGGTTGGTGCGGAAGGCATCCAGAGCCACGCCGTCGAATTCCTGGAAGGCGTCCTCGTCACTGTCGCGCCAGCCCACCACCGCGTGAATGCTGTTGCTGTCGTCGAGGTCCCATCGAGCGTTCAGGGTCAGCGCATCAGTGTGCACAAAGGCCGGCTGCTCGAAGGTGGTGGTGGGTTTCAGGTGGTACTGGGTGTCATTCGGTCCCCGACCGCAGGCCGTGGGCCCGAGCACGCAGAACAGTTCGCCCGGCTGGGTCAGCGCGGTGACCGGGCGGGTCGGGGTCTCGTCGCGGAACAGGTCGGCGATCAGCCACGCCTCGAAGTTGTCCGTGGGAGTCCACAGAAGCGATGCCGAGAAGCCGAAGAAGTCGGTGTCGCCCTCGTCCCGGTTGCGCGACACGTTGCGGAAGTAGCCGCCGCCGCTCTGCATCATCAGGGTGGTGCGGACGGCCAGCGTGTCGTTGAACATCGAGGGGAAATCCAGCGCCAGGTTGGCGTCGAAGCGCTCCCACTCGTCGGTGGTCAGGGTGACTCGGCCACCCCACTCGCCGCTGGGCTTCTTGCGGCGCACGTGGACCAGGCCACCGATGGTGTTACGGCCGAACAGCGTGCCCTGCGGACCGCGCAGCACCTCGACCGCCTCGGCGTCCCAGATCTGCAGCAGCGCGCCGGTGGTCGAGGCAAGGTAGACGCCGTCGAGGTAGACCGACACGGCAGGGTCGAAGGACTTTTCGACGTCGTTCAACTGCAGGCCACGAATCGAGATGGCGGCGGTGCCGTTGCCGAGGATCGGGTCGATGATCAGGTTGGGCGAGGCGTCGGTGACGTCCAGCAGGTCGCGCGCATAGGTGCGCTCAAGGGCCGCAGAGTCCAGGGCGGTAACGGCCACCGGCACCGTCTGCAGGGCTTCCTCGCGTTTCTGCGCGGTGATGGTGATCTCCTCGATCACGGTGGCGGCCTCGCGCTGGGCGTAGGCAGGCGCCATGGCGCCCATCGCAAGCGTGGCAAGGATGGCGCAAGGAAGTGGCTTCAACTTCAGGTCGGTCATGAAAGGTCACCCCTCGAGTGGTGTTTCCGGTTGTTGTAACGCCACGCACCGAATGCTGTCCGTGCAAGTCGCGCGCGCTGTTGCGATTTTGTCTTGGCTAATCAGGAAGTTCAACAGTTAAGTTGTCCCGCCTGCATAATCTGGCTAGGTATATGTTGTTTTTTTGCCATGCACAAACCCTGAAGCGGGTGCGCCGCTTCGCCCAGAAGTCCAAAATGTGAGCCCATGAAAGTGTTGGTGTTGGGCGCTACCGGGGATCAAGGACGGGCGCAGGTCGAGGCGGCCCTCGCTCAAGGGCATCAGGTCCGCGTGGCGGTCCGCGACCCTGAGCGGGCTGCCAACCTCCTGCCGCCCGGCATCGAGGTCGCGCGCGTGGAGCTGGGCGCGGCCGACGCGGGCGAGGAGGCACTTGCCCGCGCTGCCGAGGGCTGCGAAGCCATCCTCGCCAACTACCCGTCCAGCTCTTTCAACGATGGCCGCTGGCTGGTGGGTGCTGCGGCGGCCGCTGGCCGGGCCGCGACGCGCGCCGGCGTGGGGATCATCATCTTCAACACCAGCCTCCCGCAGCGCGAACGGCTGATGGGTTTTGCGGCCCATGACGTTCGTTACCGGATGCGCCTGGCCCTGATGGAGGCCGGAGTCCCGGTGGTCACCCTGGCACCGGTGGTGTTCATGGACAACCTGCTGCGAGGCTGGGCCTTCCCAGCCATCGCGGACGAGGATTGTTTCCGCTACGCCCACCGGCCCGAGCTGGAGGTCGCCTGGATCTGCCAGGCCGACGTGGCGAGCCTGATGCTGGCGGCGGCGGTGCGCCCCCAACTGGCGGGCAGCGTCTTCAGGATAGGCGGGCCGGAGACCTTGCGCGGCGCCGAGGTGGCGCGCAGGCTTTCTGCGGCAGCAGGCCGGCCAATCCGTTTCGAGTCGCAGTCCGTCGAGGCCTTCTGCGAGGCAATGCGGCCGCAGGTGCAGCGTCACGAGCCGGCAGAGGCTGCTCACCTGCTCGAGGAACTGGGGCGCATCTATCGCTGGTACAACGAGGGGCCCGAGCGTCCCTTCAGCGTCGACATGGCGCCGGTGCTCGAGCAGTTGCCGGTGACCCTGACGCCCTTCGCCGACTGGGCGGGCCGGCAGCTTTGGAGCCGTGCATAATTCGACGCCTGCATCATCGCCCCTGACCGGGCAGGAGAGACCATGAAATCGATTCTTGTCACGGGTGGCGCCAACGGGATTGGCGCGGCCATCTGCCGGGCCGCGGCGGAGGAAGGCTATCGGGTTGGAGTGGTGGACTTGTCGCAGGAGGCCTGCAGGAAGCTGGCGGATTCGCTGGCCGGTTCCGGGCACCAGGCGCTGGCGGCGGATGTGACTCGCGAGGATCAGGTCGGCGCGGTGTTCGACGCCTTCGGGGACTGCCCGGACGTGGTGGTCAACAATGCCGGCGTCGTGCGCTTCGGCAGCCTGCTGGAGCAGACGGTCGACGACTGGCGGACCGTGGTCGGGATCAACCTGACCGGCAGCTACATCGTCGCCCGGGAAGCCGGCCTGCGCATGCGCCCCCGTGGCAGCGGTTGCATCATCAACATGAGTTCCATCAACGCCGTCACGCCGGGTCCCGGCTCCGGGGCTTACCCCTCCACCAAGGCGGGCGTGGTCGCCCTGACCGAGCTGCTGGCCCTTGAGTTGGGAGGCGATGGCATTCGTGTGAATGCGGTGGCCCCCGGCTTTGTCGATGGCGGCATGTCGGCGCCGATTTATGCAGACCCCGAGGTGCGCGCGCTGCGCGGCGGCGCGGTGCCGCTCAAGCGTCTGGCCACTGAGCAGGACATCGCTAATGCCGTACTCTGGCTGGCCTCGGACAAGGCCGGCTACGTCACGGGTCATCACCTGGTGGTGGATGGCGGCGTGTCGCACAGCGTCCTGCTGCAGCTGCCCCGCAGCAAGAAGTGAGCGTCGGCAGCCAGCGCTCCACCAGCGGCGCCAGTCGCAGGGACCCTGTGGCGGACAGGTGCACATGATCGAGGTAGAGCACCTGATTATCCTCCAGCAGTTCACAGCGCGGGCCTGAACAGAGCAGTTCGGCGGGGTCGGCAAAGCGCAGGGTGTTCGGTGTCGGCAACCGGTGGAGCAGTTTCAGGAAAGGTGCCTGACGCTGCCGGTAACTGGAGAGCATGGGGCGCAGGTCGACGTTGCGACCAAGATGTATCGCCCTGGCCAGGCTGCTGGGGACGTGGAAGCCGATCTCCGGGACGGTGCCGATCATCAGCAGCGGCCGATCGCCGAGGGCCTGGAGGGTCCTGCCCAGTCCGGCCATGAGCGCGGCGTCGTTGTCAGCCTCGCCGCCTGGTGCGCCGCCGAGGTCCACCAGCCTGACCTCAGCATGATCCTCGCTGCCGACTGCAGGGCGGTTGGTGTAGTGGGTCCAGCGGGCCGACAGGATGACCGGAGTGTCAGCGGGCAACCTGTTGATCAGATCAATGGCCGCGGCGGCGTGATCGCGACAGCCGAAGCTGAGGTCGAGGCGTTCGACATCGAGCAGGGGGCCACAACCCACCTTGCCAAGAAACAGGACCCTGAGCTGATGACGGAGTGCGAGTTCCCGCCACAGGGGCAGCATCGCAGCCGCCTGGGAATCGCCCCACACCACCAGGCGTGGCGGAGCCCCGCCCTCGGGCCCCAGGATGCAGGCCGCACCGGCCCGCAGCTCAGCACCACTGAGCATTGCGCAGGTCTCCAGCTGGGGATCCACCGCCTTTGACTGGTCAAGCAGTTGCAGCGCCGGCTGCGGATATCTGGCTGGCCAGCCCCCCGACCAGACCATGGCCAGCCCGAGTCCCGCCAGCAGGACGCCGGCGCCGAGGGCGGCCCTGAACATGTCGCTGCGATCGAACTTGGCGCCCTGGCCGCGAAAGGGACGCTCTATCCACCGCCAGCTGGCGGCGGCAACCATCAGTGACAGCAGGACCAGGCCCAGCCGCTCCCGTTCGGTCAGCTCGCGAATGGCGTAATGACGGGCCAGCACCAGGATTGGCCAGTGCCACAGGTACCAGGAGTAGGACACCCGGCCGAGCTGGACGAGTGCGGGCCACGCCAGCGCGTGCTGGATGGGGTTCGACCCTGATCGGCAGGCCAGCAGCGCGGCAGTACCCAGACAGGGCAGGAGTGCCGCAAGGCCGGGGAAGGGGGTTCGTGCATCGTATTGAACGGCGGCCAGGAGGATCGACACGATCCCCGCGAGGGCGATCAACCAGATCGTTGGCCCGGTGAGCCGATCTGTCGAGGCGTGACATAGCGCCAGCAGGGCACCGATGCCGATTTCCCAGGCGCGAAACACGGGCAGGTAGAACCCGGCGTTGGGGTTGACCTGTGCGGCCCAGACGCTCCCCAGCAGGGACAGTGCCGTCACCACGGCGAGGGTGACGATGGCCAGCCGCCGGCCGCGCCCAATCAGCCAGGGCAACAGCAGCGGGTAGAGCAGGTAGAACTGTTCCTCGACCGCCAGGGACCAGGTGTGCAGCAGCGGCTTCATGCTCGAAGCCAGGTCGAAGTAACCGGCCTCGAGGAAGAAGAACAGGTTGGCGGCAAAGCCGACAGCGGCGAACAGGCTGCCGCCGAAGTACTTCAAGTCCTGCGGCGACAGCAGCGGCAGGCAGGCGAGGGCAACGGTGGTGAGCATCACCCCGAGTGCCGGCACCAAGCGCCGAACCCGTCGTTCGTAAAAGCCCGTCAGCGTGAAGCGGCCCGCATCGAGGTCCGCCAGGATGATGCGGGTAATGAGGTAGCCCGAGATCACCAGGAATACATCGACCCCGACGTAGCCGCCCGGAAAGGGGCCCAGTCCCGCGTGGTAGAGGACGACCAAGAGCACCGCGACCCCGCGCAGGCCGTCGAGGTCGGCTCGGTAGGGGAGTGCGGTGGGGTTGGATGGGTGCATGATGGCGAGCTAGGCTTGAATGACCAAGCATATCGAAGAGGCATCAGAATGACTGGCAGGTTGGCGGGCAAGGTGACGGTGATCACGGGGGCGGGATCAGGGCTGGGCCGTGCGGCGGCCCTGCGCTTTGGGGCGGAGGGGGCCCAAGTCGGCTGCGCCGACATTGTCCTCGACAAGGCCGAGGCCACGGCAGCGGACATCGCCGCCCAAGGCGGGCAGGCGTTGGCCATCCAGCTCGATGCGGCCTCCATGGCCGATAACGAGCGCATGGCCAATACCCTGACTACCGCCTGGGGTCGGATCGACGTGCTCTACGCCAACGCGGGCATCGCGAGCGTCGGCTCAGTCACTACCGTGAGCGAGGACGAGTGGGACCGGGTGATGGCCGTGCACCTGAAAGGCGCCTGGCTGGCCAGCCGAGCGGTCATTCCGGCGATGGAGGTGGCTGGCGGTGGCTCCATCATCAATCAGGCCTCCATTGGAGCGCTGGTGGGCTTCAGCGGCATCGCGGCCTACGCCGCAGCCAAGGGGGGCATCATCTCGCTGACCCGGCAGGCCGCCATCGAGTATGCCCACCTTGGCATACGCTGCAATGCCGTGTGTCCCGGTACGGTGCCCACTGAGCTGGTGAAGGAGACCTACGAACGGCGTGGGGGTCTCGACCTGCGCAACCGTATGCCACTGGAGCAGGCGATGGCCGCCAACGCCACCCGCTACCCGCTCAAGCGGCTGGGTACTGCGGAGGACATTGCCCACCTCGCGGTATTCCTGGCCAGCGATGAGTCGGCCTGGATCACCGGCGGCGTTTTCCCGGTGGACGGGGGCTATACCGCCGCCTGACCGCACAGTCGATTCCGGCATCAACGGCAAGCCACGCTGAGCCGCGGTTGTCGCCGCCTCGTCCCGGCCGCAGAATTAAGCCGTCCTCATCAGCGGAGTGTGTGATGCGCGGCAAGGGATTTGGGCTGCTCATGGGCTGCCTTGCGCTTGCGGGTTGTGGCAGCTCGGACATGCGTCACGACCTGCGCGACCGCCCAGGCCTGGATGACTTCCTGTCCGGCTACGTCGAGCGTGACGCCTATCCGTTCCTGTACGCGCGTCTGGAAGACCGGGACGGAAACCTCATCTACGAACATTCGGCTGCGAATCCGACCCTGCTGGACGGAGCCCAGCTTGGCGGCCAGACCTGGTTTCGGATCTGGTCGATGAGCAAGCTGGTCACCATCAGCGTGGTGATGGACCTGGTCGAGGACGGCGTCCTGCGTCTCGATGATCCAGTGGCTCGCTACATCCCGGAATTTGCGGGCCTCAAGGTGGCGACCGGTCCCGGTGGGGAAAATTTGGCGAGCGTCGCGGCAGCCCTATCCGGGCCGGGGGGCAAGGGCGCTGCAGCGGTTGCCACGACTTGTCCCTTGCCAGACGTGGACGCCCGTCCGGGGATGACGGTTGCGGACCTCATCCACCATCGTGCCGGGTTTTATTACGGACTGACCGGAGTGCAGTGCCTCGATCAGCGGTTCATGGAGGAAGACCTGACTCGGGCCTCGAGCAGCGATGACCTGATCCTGCGACTCAGTCGCCTGCCGCTGATCCAGCAGCCGGGCGTGGATTATTTTTACGGTACCGGCACCACCGTGCTGGGATTGGTTGCCGAGCGAGCGACCGGGAAGCCGTTGGCGACGCTGGTGGAGGAACGACTGACGCGGCCGGCTCACATCGAAGGACTGCAGTACGGCCTCCCGGACCAGGCGGAGTTGCTACCGCGGATCACCGGTGAGGGTGGGACGCTGAGGCTGGCCGCAGGCAAGGAACTCGACCTGTTCGGTGCCGGCGTGCCCATGTACTCGAGGGAGTATCCGCTCAACCTCGGGGGCGAGGGCATGGTGGCCACGGCTGATGGTTACGCGGACTTCCTGCGCCTGATCCTGGCTCGCGGCACGCTCAACGGTCACCGTTTCTTGGAGGAGCCCACTATCCAGGACATGACCTCACCGCACACCCTGACCGACAACGCCTTCGGCTACAACGGTTACAACCTGTGGGTGAACAGTGGCAAGTTGCCCGACGGCCGGCAGGGGCAGGGCGGGCTCTGGATTGGCGGAGGCTATGAGGGGACCCAGTTCTGGATCGATCCCGAGCGGGGTTTCGTGGGCGTCGTCATGACCCAGCTGCATGCCCCGCCGCCCGCGGCCAAGGGATTTATCGAGGCCTTCCGCGAGGCAGTGTACGACCGCCTGGTGGTGGACGGTCAGCCGGTTCGGCCGGCCTGGGCGGCGGACTGAAGCGCAGATTCGATCGCATCCTCCATGGGTGCACGTGAGTCGGAAAATCGGCGGGCCAGAGCCAACTGCGCCCGGGCGCGCACCAGGTTGTGGCCGGGGTAGGCGATGGCGAAGTAGCGGTCCCTCTGCAGGAAGTCGGTGAGCATACGCAGGCCCACGATGAAGGCCATGACGGCGGGGCTGTCGGCCAGCGCCGTCGTCTCGCCGGTCCGTGGTACCAGGGTGCCCTCGCCAAACATTCCCTCGACGAAGGCCTCGAAATAGTCGAGGCGTACCTTGATGTGATCCGGATTCGGATCGTCCTCCGCACCGGAATTGCAGAGCATGCGCACGGCGTCTCCGAAATCGTAATGCAGGATGCCGGGCATGACGGTATCGAGGTCGATCATGCAAAGACCCTTGCCTTGCGGCGTGAACAGCATGTTCGGCAGCTTGGTGTCGTTGTGGGTTACGCGCTCAGGGATGACTCCAGCCTGCCTCAGTTGTTCGATACCGAGCATCGACTCGCGCAGTTCAGTGACGGTATCGATGGTGGGCGCGGCGTCCTCGCAGCGTCGGGGATCCGCCGAGTCTTTCGCTGCATCGAATTCGGCGAGCCGCCTTTCCAGGTTGTGGAAACCCGGTAGGGTCTCGCTCAGCAGGGCGGGATCGAGGTCGCTGGTCTGGCTCAGGAATAAGCCGAGCGTCTGGCCGGCTTCACGGGCGATGTGGACATCGGGCGCTACGAGATAACTGCGAGACGGCCCGATGAACGGCATCAGGTTCCAGGCGCCGCCCTGGTTGTCGCGAAGCAGGAAGCCGCCCCGACGAAGTGGGAGGAAGCCCGGGACGGCTTTTCCAAAGCCCCTTCCACCGGCCCGCTTGAGCAGATGCTCAGTTACTGCCAGCTTGTTGGCCATGACTGCATCGGGGTCTGGGAACGCAATGGGGTTGAGCCGCTGCAGCACGTAGCTCTGCCCTGATTCGGTGTCGATCCGCCAGGTGTCGTTGATGTGACCTGACGTCAGTCCGGTGGCCGACGTCGGCATGGCGCTGACGCTGAACTGGCTGAAAATGGCGGCGAGCCGCGGTTCCACTGTTACCACAAGCTTGCCGGATAAATGCCGTGCCGGCGCAGTGAGGCGATGCGCTCGGCAGAACGCGCCAGGTCCTCGGGATGGGTCAACCCTATCCAGGGGCCTGCGACCGGTACCACCCGGACCTCGGTGGTGCCACGGGACATTGCAAAGCCGACCGCATCGGGCAGGTTGAATTCACTGGCGGCCGCTGCGGCTGGATCGGCCGCAAAGGCTTCGAAGCCTGCCTCAAGGGCCGCAAAGATGGTGCGATCGAAACCCCAGAAGTTCATGGACACCAGCGTCGATGCCTCTAGTGCGGGCCAGCCGGGTGGCTGATCGTCGCAGATAATGTCGTCTCCCTGTCGGCGAACCTCGCGGCATTCGGTGATCGCCTGCAGGTAGCCGTCCGGATCCTGCAGGCACTGCGCGCGCGACACCCCGCCAGAGTCTGCGAGCGTGTCGCCGAGCCTGAAGCCGGCCAGTGTCCAGCCACCCAATGGTGCCGCCGCCATGCGCGTGAAGCTGTCGCGGCCGTAGAAGTCGTCGGCATTGAGTACCCAGAAACGGTCAGTGACCGCGTCGCGGGCCGCCAGCACCGCTGCCCCGGTGCCCCAGGGCCGGGTGCGGACAGGCAGTCCCGCGGGCAGCCGGCTGTTCTCCTGGTGGACGCAACTAAAGCTGGCGCGTCCGGCGAGTCGAGGCGCGAAGCGCTGGCGGGTTTGTTGCTCGAGCTCGTGACGAACGATGAACACGACTTCGTTGACGCCCGCGGCCAGCGCATCGTGCAGCGTGAAGTCGAGCAGGGTCTCGCCTTGCGGCGTGACCGGCGTCAGTTGCTTGGGCCCGCCGAAGCGGGTGCCCAAGCCGGCTGCCAGGATGACCAGGGTGCGCGGGATCATGATCTGGACGATATTATCCGCGAAGCCAGCCGCGCTGGACCGGACTTTGGGGAGGGGGGGCATGCGACTGACGGCCGTCGATTTGTGGGTCGTATCGTGCCTGCTGCTGGTGACCGTGGGCCTGGGTCTGTGGTCTGCCAGGCGCTCCGGGCGGGACAGCGAGCAGTATTTTCTCTCAGGGCGCAACCTGCCGTGGTGGCTGGTCGGCGTCTCGATGGTGGCGACCACTTTCTCCACCGATACGCCCAATCTGGTCACCGACCTGGTCCGGACTCACGGCGTGGCTGGCAACTGGCTGTGGTGGGCCTTTTTGCTCACCGGCATGCTCACCGTGTTCCTGTATGCCCGGTTGTGGCGGCGCTCCGGCGTGTTCACGGATCTGGGTTTTTACGGCTTGCGTTATTCGGGGCCGGCGGCGGAATTCCTGCGCGCCTTCCGGGCGATCTACCTCGGGTTGCTGTTCAACGTCTTCGTGATGGCTATCGTGACCCTGGCCGCCATCAAGGTGGGCCAGGTGCTGCTTGGCCTGTCTCCGCTGGTGACGGTGGCGGTAGGCGGAGCGGTGACCCTGCTGTTCAGCACTGCTGGCGGGTTCCGTGGGGTCGTGCTGACCGATGCGTTGCTGTTCGTGGTGGCCATGGTCGGTGCCGTCTGTGCCGCATGGTTCGCAGTCCATCACCCGGCGGTGGGTGGACTGTCGCAGCTGGTGGCCCATCCCGCGGTGAGCGGCAGCCTGGCCATCCTCCCCGATCTCGACGATCCGGAGCTGTGGATGACCCTGCTGGTCATTCCGCTGGCGGTGCAGTGGTGGAGCGCGTGGTATCCGGGCTCCGAGCCGGGCGGGGGTGGCTACGTCGCGCAGCGCATGCTGGCTGCGCGAGGTGAGCGGGATGCGGTGGCGGCCACCTTTTTCTTCAACCTGCTGCACTATGCGCTGCGCCCTTGGGCGTGGATCCTGGTCGCCTTGTCGTCCCTGGTGGTGTACCCGGATCTCGCCAGCCTGAGTGAGGCCTTTCCGCAGGTGCCGGCCGACAAACTCGGGCACGATCTTGCCTATCCGGCGATGCTGACCTTCCTGCCGCCGGGCGTGTTGGGCCTGGTGGTGGCCTCGCTGGCCGCCGCTTACATGAGCACGATTTCGACCCACCTCAACTGGGGCGCCTCCTACCTGGTCAACGATTTCTATCGCCGCCACCTCAACCCCGAGGCCAGCGAGCACGAGCTGGTGCAGGCCGGCCGCCTAAGCACGGCCTTGCTGATGGTGCTGAGCGCGGTTTTGGCGCTGAGCTTCAGCCACGCCGCACAGGTTTTCGAAGTGATCCTCATGTTCGGCGCCGGGACTGGTTTGATCTTCCTGCTGCGCTGGTTCTGGTGGCGCATCAACGCCTGGAGCGAGATCGTCGCCATGATCAGTTCGGGTCTGGTGTCCCTGACCCTCGCTTTCACGCCGCTGGGTGCATGGGCCTTTGGCGCTGAGGGCTGGCTGCCCGCTTGGGCGCGCTATCCCTTGGTCGTAATCATCACGACGTCCGCCTGGCTGCTGGCGACCTGGTTGACGCCCCCCGAGCCGCAGGCCGTGCTGGCCGAATTCTGCCGCAGGATCCGTCCGGGCGGGCCGGGTTGGTCCCCGGTTCTGGCGCGCGCGGCAGCAGACGGGGAGGCCGTACCGGGCGCTGAAGAGAGCGGTCCGATGGCCAAGGGGCTCCTCGCCAGCCTGGTGGCCTGCCTGCTGGTGTATGCGCTGATGTTTGCGACCGGCTATGCGCTGTATGGGCAGGCGCAGCGGTCCGTGCTGCTGACCGTGGCTGCCGCGGCGCTGGCTCTGTGGCTGACTCGCTTGTGGAAGGCACTCGAGGAGAGATCATGAGGAGACGTGAGTTCATGCTGGCCTCCGCGGCCGGCCTGACCGTGAGTGGGCTCGGAGCAGGGGCTCGTGCCGAGGTTGGCGGTCGGCCCCTGAGGCTAGGCTTGATCGGCGTTGGCCTGCGCGGCACCTGGCACCTGCGCAACGCACTGCTGCGCAACGATGTCGAGGTCACCGCCCTGTGCGACATCGACGCCGAGCGGCTTGCGCTGTGCGAAAAAATGCTTGCGGAGGCCGGGCGCGCTCCGGCACGGACCTTTGCCGGCGGCGATCTCGCTTATCGCCGCTTGCTGGACCTCGATTCTGTCGACGCAGTGATCATCAGTACGCCGTGGTTGTGGCATGTGCCGATGGCCGTCGATGCCATGCAGGCTGGCAAGTACGTGGGGCTTGAAGTGTCTGGCGCGGCCAGTCTAGAGGAGTGCTGGCAACTGGTGCGCACGCATGAGGACACCGGTACCCACCTGATGTTCCTCGAGAACGTTTGTTACCGGCGCGACGTGATGGCGGTGCTCAGGATGGTACGCCTCGGCCTGTTCGGCGAGTTGATCCACTGCGAGGGCGGGTATCAGCACGACCTGCGCGCCATCAAGTTCGACCCGGGGGCGGAGTTCGGAGAACAGGGTATCAGCGAGGCACGCTGGCGGACCTGGCACTCGGTGTACCGCAACGGCGAGTTCTATCCGACCCACGGTCTCGGGCCCCTGATGAATTTCCTCGATGTGAACCGGGGCAACCGGCTGGAATCGCTGACCTCCACGGCCAGCAAGGCCCGCGGACTCCATGAGTACGTCGAACGGGTGGGCGGCCCGGGTCATCCCAATGCGTCCGTCGACTTTCGACTGGGGGACGTAGTGACGACAGTCATCCGCTGCGCTCGGGGGGAGGTGATCGTGCTGCGTCACGATACCAACCTGCCCCGTCCGTATTCCCTCGGCTTTCGCGTGCAGGGCACGCGGGGGCTATGGATGAAGGACGGCAACCAGATCTACATCGAGGGTGAGAGCATGGAGCCGCATCGCTGGGAGCCCTCCGGGCCCTGGCTCGAGCGCTACGACCACCCTTTCTGGCGTGAGGAGGGCGAGGCAGCCGCCGGTGCCGGCCACGGTGGCATGGACTATTTCGTGCTGCGGGAATTCGTGCTGGCTGCGCGGGCCAAGGCGCCGCCGCCGATCGACGTCTACGATGCCGCGACCATGATGGCCATCACGCCGCTGTCGGAACGCTCCATCGCGGGCGGCGGGGAGCCACAGGCCGTACCGGACTTCACGAGCGGGCGCTGGCTGAGGCGGGAGCCGGACTTTGCGATGGACCGCTCCTGAAACGGGAGCAGATCAGGTCACCGCGGACTCCTCCAGTCGCAGCGTTCCGGCGCTGGCATCGAGTTCTGCTTCCGCGCCCAGCGGCAGCGTGAATTGCTCGCCGATGTGGCCGATCATGCTGCCGCTGAAAGCGGGGATGCCGAGGGGGAGGATGTGTTCCTTCAGGACTTCTTCCATGGTCAGCGACCCGTAGCTGGAGTCCGGGTCGCATTCGGTGCAGCGTCCGAAGACGAATCCCGCGATGCGGTCGAGGATGCCCGCCAGCTTCAACTCGGTGAACATCCGATCGACGCGGTAGACGGCCTCGTTGACGTCCTCGAGGAACAGGATCGCTCCATCGAAGCGAGGCAGATAGTCGGAGCCCATGATGGCGGTCAGCACCGTCAGGTTGCCCCCCAGCAGCGGGCCCCGCACCTTGCCGGGTCGCAGCACCTGGATGCGATCCTCCGTCTGGACCGTCTTGCCATCCGGGATGTCGACGGGATTGCGCATTTCCAGCGCCTCGCCGTCCATGATCACGCGTCGTATGTGATCCGCTGAAAACCGACTGACCGGCGTGGGGCCGTGGAAGGTCACCAGTCCGGTCTTCGCGTGCACGCCGGTGATCAGCGCGGTGGCATCGCTATAACCCAGCAGCACCTTTGGGTTGGCGGCGATAGCCTGGTAATCAAGCAGGGGCAGCAGGCGTGCCGATCCCCAGCCTCCTCGGGCAAAGATCATCTTCACCGAAGGGTCGGCGAAGGCCGCGTTGATGTCTGCAGCCCGCTCTGCATCGGTCCCGGCGAAATAACCGTGCCGCTCGTAGAAATTTTCACCCAGGGTGACTTGCAGGTCGAGGGCGCGGAACGCGTCGACCATGATTTCCATGGGCTGGGTTTCGAAGGCGGCGGTGGCCGGGCTGACCAGCACAACCTTATCGCCAGCGCGAACGCGTGGAGGCCGGATCAAGGACAGGTCGGCTGAAGCGAGTCTTGGTGGAACGAAGCCGGCAGCGGTCAGCGCCGCCAGGAAAAGCCGTCGGTTGAGCATGGTTGGATCCTACCATGCGACGCGTTACCCTCTGGCCCATCGCCGAGCCAGCCATAACGCGTTGATTGTGCTGGCGCTCCCAGGGGGATTCGAACCCCCGTACCAGCCTTGAGAGGGCTGTGTCCTGGGCCTCTAGACGATGGGAGCCCCGGCCGCGGGACTCGGAACGTCCGTTCGCGGGCCTCGTATTATATAGTCACGCCCCGTCTCCACAAGCCGAATCACGCATTGAACTCTGAAACTCTGGATTCCCGGAACCCGACCATCATCCCGCGCGCGGAGCATCCGGTGTCGCGGTCGTTGGTGGCCCCGGGTGCCCTCAAGGTGCTGTACCGACTGCGCGATGCCGGTTACCAGGCTTTCCTGGTCGGTGGCTGCGTGCGGGACATCCTGCTCGGGATTAGCCCCAAGGACTTCGACGTCGGCACCAACGCGCTGCCCGACGAGGTCCGCAGCCTGTTCCGCAACAGTCGCCTGATTGGCCGCCGCTTCCGGCTCGCCCACGTCCGCTTTGGCGATCAGATCATCGAGGTCGCCACCTTCCGTGCCGGACACCTCGACAGTGACGAGGCGGAAGGGAGCATCGAGGAGGGCGAGGGCGAGGAGGAAGTGGCCGCGGAGGTGGCTGCGAAACTGGCAGCCGATCCTGATGATCGCCGCTTGCAGGATGACCGGGGCCGGTTGCTGCGGGACAATATTTACGGCTCCATCGACGATGACGTGTGGCGACGCGATTTCACCTGCAACGCGCTGTACTACAACATCGACGACTTCTCGATCTGGGATTACGTGGGTGGTTTTGCCGACGTCCAGGCCCGCACACTCAGGCTAATCGGCGATCCCGAGACCCGCTACCGGGAGGATCCCGTGCGCATGCTGCGCGCGGTGCGCTTCCAGGCCAAACTGGGCTTCACGCTTGAAGAGAAAACCCAGGAGCCGATCAGTCGCCTGTCGGGCCTGATCGACGGGGTGCCCCCGGCCCGCCTGCTGGATGAGTTTCAGAAGATGTACCTTGCTGGCTTCGCCTGCAGAGCGCATGAGTTGCTGCTCGGTCACGGGTTGTTTGAGCACCTGTTTCCGGCCACTGCCGAACATCTCGCGGCCGATCCCGCTGGCATGGCTGCCAGGCTCATTCAGGCCGGGCTGCGGGCTACGGACCGGCGGGCGAGCGAGCAGCGAACCCTGACGCCCATGTTCCTGTTTGCCGTGCTGCTGTTTGGCCCGATCTCTGCGGTCGCGCAGCGGCGTTTCGAGGCCGGTGCGCCAGCGTCGCAGGCCATTGCCGAGGCCTGCGATGAGGTGGTTCGCGACCAGTGCCGCCGCATCGGTATCCCGAAGCGCTTTTCCATACCGATGCGCGAGGTGCTTGCGCTGCAGCCCCGCTTCCACCGCCGCGCGGGCCGTCGGGCGCTGGCCCTGTTGACCCATCCACGTTTCCGCGCCGCCTATGATTTCCTGGTGCTGCGTGCCGAGGCCGGCGCCGAAGATCCGGAGCTGGCAGCGTGGTGGACCGAGCTGCAAACCTTGCCCCAAGAAGAGCGCGTGGCGCGGGTCGAGTCCCAGCCGGTTGCCGCCGGCGAGGCGTCCACGCAGGCTCCGCGCCGGCGTCGACGTGGCGGCCGTGGACGACGCCCGCCCCGTCCTGCCGAGTGACGACTCGAGATCGCTGGCGCCCGGCTTACGTGGCGCTGGGCAGTAATCTCGACGATCCGGCGGCCCGCGTTGCTGAGGCGTTTGGTCATCTGGGCCGGCTCCCGGGTTGCCGATTGGCCGGTCAGTCCCGCTGCTGGAGTTCGACGCCCCTGGGACCGGTGGAACAGCCGTCTTTCGTTAATGCGGTTGCCGGCCTCCTCACCCAGCAGGGTCCGCTTGAATTGCTGCAGGCACTGAAGGCCATCGAGGTACACATGGGGCGGCAGCAGCCCGTCATCCGCTGGGGTCCGCGGCGCATCGACCTCGATCTGTTGCTGCTGGGTTCGGAGCAGTTAGCCACGCCGGATCTGACCTTGCCGCACCCGGGTCTGCCGGTGCGGGATTTCGTCCTGTATCCTCTGTCAGAACTGGCCCCGGAGCTGTGGGTACCGGGCTTGGGTCGGGTCAAGCACCTGGCGGCCGGGGTAGAGAATCGGGGTCTGATGGCGCTGGGGGAGTGAGCGGGGCGTGAAGACGACACCGCAGGCAGACTGGCCGCACCGACTGGTAGTGGTAGAGGGACCTATCGGGGCCGGCAAGACCACGCTGGCCAAGCGCATTGCGGCGGCCGTCGGCGCCGAGCCAGTGCTTGAGCAGCCCGATGAAAACCCGTTCCTGGAGCGTTTCTACAAGAACCCGCGAGCCGGTGCCTTGCCGGCGCAGCTCTATTTCCTGTTTCAGCGGGCGCGGCAGCTTCAGGAGCTGCGGCAGCAGGACCTGTTCGCCCCGGTAAGGGTGGCCGACTACCTGCTGGAGAAGGACCGGTTGTTTGCTCGCGTCACGCTGGAAGACGATGAATACGCGTTGTACGAACAGGTCTACGGCCGGCTCTCCCTGGACGCGCCCGTGCCGGATCTGGTGGTGTTCCTGCAGGCCCCGGTGGACGTGCTACTGGAGAGGATCGCAGCGCGGGGTGTGCGCTACGAGAAGCACATCGAGCGTGACTACCTGCTGAGGTTGATCGATGCCTACACGCGCTTCTTCCACCAGTATTCGGCGTCGCCACTGTTGATCGTCAACGCTGCGGAGATCGACCCGGTGGGCGACTCGCGCGACTTCGAGCAGCTCTTCGAGGCCATCCGCCGCACCCGCAGCGGACGTCATTACTTCAATCCGTTGAAGGACTGAGCTGACGCTTGAGCGACCACTCCACCTGCTCTCGGACCGTCGAATCCTTCTCCTCCCGACGCGATGACAAGGCCTCGACGGTCTGTTGGCTTGATGGCGCATTGCCCAGCCCGATCGCGACGTTACGCAGGAACCGCAGGTAACCCAGGCGACGCAGGGCGCTGCCCTCGGTCCGGGACAGATACTCAGCTTCGGTCCAGCCGAGGAGCTCTACGAGTGCCGGGGCGTCCATCCCGTTGCGGGCACGAAACCCGGGATCCGCAGCCAGTTGCGCGAACTTGTTCCAGGGGCAGGCCAGCTGGCAGTCGTCGCAGCCGAAGATGCGGTTGCCAATTGCTGGTCGCAGCGGTTCCGGAATTGGCCCATGGTGCTCGATGGTCAGGTAGGAGATGCACAGCCTGGCGTCCAGCTGGTAGGGCGCGGTAATCGCGCCGGTGGGGCAGGCCGGGATGCAAGCGCTGCAGCTGCCGCAGTGGTCGCTCGCCGGGGAGTCGAGCGGCAGTGGCAGGTCGGTCAACAACTCCCCCAGCACGAACTGCGACCCGGCCTCGCGATTGATGAGGTTGGTGTGCTTGCCGATCCAGCCAAGTCCTGCGTTGCGCGCCAGCGGTTTCTCCATGACCGGCCCGGAGTCCACGAACGCGCGGTAGCCGAATGGGCCCACCTCCTGTTCGAGCCGGGAGGCGAGTTTCTGCAGGCGTGGACGCAGGATGTGGTGGTAGTCGCGTCCCAGTGCGTAACGGGCGACGTAGCCCAATTCAGGATCGGCGAGGACCTC
>Ga0222713_10002526_pt1 | contig 19502 bp, 20 predicted proteins | sample C33_649DmetaG_FD_165061 | JGI IMG/M metagenome (GOLD analysis project Ga0222713, IMG submission 165061) | Estuarine water microbial communities from San Francisco Bay, California, United States - C33_649D | ecosystem: Environmental > Aquatic > Marine > Unclassified | place: USA: California...
TTAAGATCAATATAACTTGTATTTGCACCGTTAGTTGCTGTTGCATTTGATATTAAATTTAAATCTTGTAAACGATCTGAACCGCTGAGGGTGCCACCTCCATTTTTAATGTTATCGGTAATGCTTTTCGTAGACGATCCTGAAGCTGTATAAGCAATAGCATTTAATACATAGTTCAAATCATAGCTTGTGTTAAATGTCCTCGCATCATAATTGACTGTCACTATTGCAGAATTCACTGTTCCTGAGCCTGAGCCTGTTCCGCCATTTGAGGTTGTCATAGGAACGTTATATGCATCAAATACCACCTGCCCCGTTTTAGTATAAAAATATTCTTTCGTCATATAATTCGGAGAATATCCAGCTGCAAAATAAGGCAGAATATTCACATCCACGCGAACGTTGTCATAAGAGCCAAAAGCATTATTTGCCCTTGTAATTGAATCTACAATGTCTTTTAGATCATTATTTTGATTGATGATCTTAAATAAGTCTGACACTAATAAGCGATCATTGTTAGATTTAGCAAGCGTGTTAGCCGCACCAATAAGCGCGCTCTCAAACTTTTGCGCATTTTCTTGTCCTACAGATTTTGCAATGAGATTATCTGAAGTTAAAAGATCTTTAGATAAAGCAGAAATAATTTGTTGTTGTTCTTTTGTGCTGCTTGAATTCGAAGTTTGGGGTGCTATCTGATTTAAAATTGTATTTAAGGTGACTGCCGGAATTAAGATAGGCGATGAAACGATTCCAGTTGGATTAATGGTGACACCAAAACCCGATTGAGAGATATTTTGCGTAATTTTTGAATTTTTATTTGAGGTTACACCTATTTGCCCATCAAGAAGAACGATGGTATCCGTACCCGTTGGCTGTACCTCACCGGCTACCCCCGTGCCACGAATCGCAATGGTTGCCTTAGGCGTTGATACTTTCATCGCATCCTTGTTATCGGAGGCGATTTTCCCGGAAATGAATTTAAAGGCACCTTGTTTAATTTGCGTTGAGAGCTCGTTCTTGGATTTCTCTTTTGGATCGTAAACAAACTTGTCGACAACCATTTGACTATTAGGACCTAAAGAAATAGTCATCTGATCCTTTAAAAGAATTTGGGTTTTGCCTTGCGCATCAGTTTGGATCGTGTCGTTGAGATAAATCTTGTCACCCGTCTTGGCTATTCGGACTTCGCCTTGTGCGTTAGTAATTTTGACAGGGTTTGAGGCAATCGCTATCACACCGCTCTCGATCTCTTGCGCGATTGAGAACGTGCTTATAAAAACTAAAAATAAGAATGCGATGAATCTAATCATTTCAAAATTATAAAGTCTTTTATTACTTAGTCCAATCGTCAAATCTTCGACTACAATTATTGAATGCTTAAACACTTTAATAAAATAAAACCGATCATCGCCAATCCCTTTTGGATGGGGACATTGGTTTCGGTGCTTTTATTGCTCCTAGTCCTAATTAATGCTTTTAACATCAGCGAGCAAGGGCGAAATACAAGCTTAGATCTTATGACTAAGCTATACCCTTTTGAAAAGCTCTACCCTGAAAATACCAAGCAGCTCGTCTTTGTAAATATTGACGATACATCCATTTCTGAATTTGGACAGTGGCCATGGCCGAGACAACTCACTGCAAAATTAGTGAATAAGGTTGCCGAAAAGAAACCCGCTGCGATTGGCCTTGATATTTTAATCACTGAAAAAGATCGCTTCGCACCAGAAAATATCGCCAAGAGTTTGAATCTCCCGTTAAGTGCTTTAACCGCTGCTGGTGTGCAAGACGGCGACGTTGTTTTAGGGAAATCTGCGACATTAAATCCAGTGGTTACCGCATTTGCCTTATCTAATGATGACAACAAAAACCAGCACAAAATCACAAATCGCTTTGTCACGGTAGGTGACGTGATAGGCATATTACCTCTTGTCAATTCATTACTTATGCCTATCAAACCTTTGGTGGATGTTACGGGAAATGGATTTGTGAACACCTATAAATCAGAAGGTCTCATCCGTGAAACACCGATGGTCGCTCGCTTTCAAGATGTTATCTTACCTTCTTTAAGTTTAGATCTCTTAAGAGTGGCACAGGGCGCTAAGAATCATTTAATTAAACTTGATGATACAACGCAATCCATCTTGATCAAGACAGGCGAAATCTCCACAGAGCTTTCAGATAATGGCACACTGATTTATCACCACGGACACTTGAATCGATTTCAAACAATCTCGGCAAGCAATATCTTAAAAAAGAATACTGAAAATTTAGAGGGCAAAATTGTCGTCATAGGTTCAGCGGCAGCAGGCTTGGGTGATTTACACTCCACGAGTTTAGAAGAGGATATGCCGGGTCCGTTATTTCACCTGCAATCGATTGATCAGATCTTAGCCCATCGTTTTATTACCTATCATATTGCGTTTGATAGACTCATTTTTGTTTTCTGTGCCGCCCTATCCGTATTGTTTTCATTTTTAATGGTGCGCACAAAACTTCATTACACGTTAATCGCATTACCCATCGTCATAGCATCCATGATGGGTATTACGATTTATAGCTTTCTATCAACCGGCCTTATCTTTAACGCACCGATTGCTTTAGGACTTTTACTTACAGGCAATGTTGTGACTTACGGTTCACTCATCGGGCAAAAATTTGTAACACACCGTGCCATTCAAAAAGATATTGAAGAGGCGACCACCATTCAAAATGTCTTATTTCCGAAAAGGGATTTATATCCCACGATTTCAGGTGGCGTGATTCCCTATAAGTCTCTATCAGGTGACTTTATTGATTACTTAAAAGTTGAAAACAAGATTGCCTTCATTGAGGGCGACGTTTCAGGTAAAGGCCTGCCCGCCGCATTACTCATGGCGAGATCGGTCGCACTCTTCAGATTATTTGCGAGACATAAACTCGGAGCCGATTTAATTGCTAAAAAGATGAACGATGAAATTCAGTCGCACGGATCCGCCGATCGTTTTGTAACAAGCGTCATCGGTTGGCATGATTTAGACACGAATGAAGTGACTTTTGTGAACTGTGGCCATAATCCAGTACTTTATTTAAATCAAGATAAAGATAGTTTATTTGATGCCTCATCCCCGCCATTAGGTGTCGTGGATAAGAATTCATTTGATCCAAGCTTAAATCAAATCACGCTTGGCTCATCTGATGCAATTTACATTGCAACAGATGGTATTTCAGAAGCGAAATTAATTAAGGGTAACGAAGAGAAAGAATTAGGTATGCAAGGTTTAATTGGTATCGCTAAAAGACAAAAAGATTTATCCGCCCTTGAAAAGGTGGAGCAGATATTATCGTTTGTAAAAAATCAGAAGCTTAAAGTGGATGATGATTCAACCTTGCTTGTGTTAACAAGTCACAGCGAAACTTAACATATGTTTTTGAAAAACAAAAAATTAAGAGGTATGTCTCTTGTTGAATTATTAGCTTACACAGTGATATTAAGTATTGTGACGACGGCTTTATTCCAATTGATTCACTTTATTGAAGATATGAATGAAAAAGACTTAAAACAACAAGAAATATATTCTGAATTTAATTTGGCTTTAATAAAATTAGATACTTTTGTATCTCAAAGCACCCAGGCAGATTTGGTCGTTAATAATTCTTGTATACATAATGCTGAAGAGTCATTTTATTTTGTTCAAGATGTTTCTTCTGGAAATTATTCGCTTTGTAATACCAGGGTTCCTTTATGTAATTTTTCGCCCGAGCTTTGTCCTGTAAGCGAAAGATTAACCAAAGCGCCTATTTTTAAAAGCGATAATAATTTTTTTTCTTTAATATCATCATCTACAAATAGGTATAAGGGAGTGACTTATAATTTTTATATACCAAATACCGATCTTGAGATGAAATTTACTTCTTTTACAAAGTATCAATAATGAAATCAAATTTACGAGGATATGCTCTTCCTTTAGCATTAGCCTTAGTAGCAATTTTTTCTATTGTTATTGCAAGCATAGAGTCCAGATCTGATTTATTTAATCAAACTCAATTAAAAATTTTTAATCGTTTTGCATCAGAGATTAGGACACAAAGCTTTATCTCAATAAAAGGAATTAGAATTCCAGAGAGTATTACTGGCAATCCACCTGATACATCTCCTTAAATAAATCCTTACACGTTGGCTGAAGCTCTGAACAATTAAAAGGGTCTCGATTTGCAACGGGAGTTTGTTTGTAAAGATAATATAATTCTTTTTTGCAATTGAAAAGTTTAGCTTCTGAGATTAATTTTCTTTCGATAGCCATGCGATGTTTAGTCTGGTTTTTTAGCATGAACGAAAATCCTTCAACACCTAGCGTAGATATTAGTGCAAAGATACTTAAGGCAACTAGAAGTTCCGCCATTGAGAATCCATGTTTGAGTTTTTTGTAATTTATATTCATCACAGGATATGATATTAGCCTTATGAATATCAATTTTCTATATTATTTTTTAGTATTTTGTCTTGGAACAGCTATTGGTTCTTTTGTCATGGCATCTGCTATGAGGTTAAAAGATGACGAGTCCATTCTGACTTCATCAAGATGCAGATTCTGTGAAAAGAATCTAACGCCTTTAGAGCTCATTCCAGTTTTTTCTTGGATACTACAAAGAGGAAAATGTGCGTGCCAAAAATTTAATTTATCTTTGAATTATCTTTTGGCTGAAGTTTTTTTAGGTTTGATTTACGTGATGTTATTTTCTCACTATCCTCTTCCCGAAAGTCTATTTCTATTAGCATTTGCAGCAGCACTTACTTTCTGTTTTTTAACGGACTATATCCATCAGCTTTTACATTTGCCCACGATGATTTTTATAGGGGCTTTAGGTATCTTTTACGATTATTACCTTCATGGCCCTGCGATAAGTTTTAGTATTTTAGGCCTTTTTGTGGGCTTTCTAATCCTTTTCAGCATCAACATTATTTTTAAAAAATTAAGACGAAAAGACGGATTTGGTGATGGCGATAAATACCTCTTGGCCTCAATTGGAGCTTGGGTTGGAGCTTACAAGGTCGTCATTTTACTTTTCTTTGCATCCTGGATCGGGCTTCTTTTTGCCATACCTCTTTTGCTTAAAAAAAGAGCAGATCTCTCAAGCGCACTTCCATTTGGCGTGTATTTAACTTTGGCTGTACCTTTAGTTTATTTCTTAAAGATTTAGTCTAGAAATTTCTATATAATTCTATGAATTATATAAACAAATCAATATCTATCCCGATTCAAGGTTTTATGAAATCAGTTAAAAAAATTTCATTAGTTTTAATGTGCATGCTTCTTGTGGGTTGTGTCGACGCCGCAAGAGTAAATGTATCTAAAAAAGAGGCGATTGAAGATTTCATTGCTCGATCAGATAAGATCACAGAAGACTTTAGTAATACACAGCTCCCTCCTGCACCGGCCCGCACGCTCGTTCAATTTACCTATGGACCTACAAGTTTAAAAAACTTTGATTTCCTCGAGTACTTGGTCGAATCAAAAGCAAACTTATCTTCAGACATCATTAAACAACTCAAAGAAGAAGAAAATAATTACCTTTTAAGCCTTGATGATCAATCGAGCAGTAACTTTAAAATTAGCAAACGTCTAGAGCAGTACAAAAAAGATTTAAAAACATACAAGAAATTGTCAGAACAAACGTCTGTGACATTTAATAATCAGCCAATGATTTCAGGCCTCACTGAACTATCAAAAAGAGCCGACTTAATCGCCACTTTCCCAGAAGAAAGTAGCTTAAAAGAAAAAGGATATTTGCGAGGGCAATATAGTGGCAGCCTTCTTGAAGTGATGGAAAAAATCACGAGCGATTTCAAACTAAAACTTTCATTCAAGCCTGACATGAAAACGATAGTTTTTTCCAATGAGAATATTTCAGGAAACATTAAATTAAGTGCTGACAGAATCAAAGATACGTTTGCTGTTGCGAATGACAGTCAAAAGATTAATGAAATCATTGCAAAAATTAGTAAGAAAAATGATGAGCTATCAGACGAGGAAATTAAATCTTTCATGGCTGAAGTGGAATCTAGATCGGCTCAAAGTTTCGTAAGAAATCTTTTGTATCAAATCAATCAAGAGCAAATTTATAAAAAGAAAAACGCAGATCTAAGTTCGCTCAGAAAATCAATCATCGATTATTCAGCAGCAGCCTCAAAAGACTCTATTAAAACTGTGGCTACATTCAATCCAAATTTAAAGAATGGTTCTGAAAAAGTGATTGAGAAATTTAGCGTGTTTAATGACTCACCAGAGAGCATGCACAAATTACTAAACGAATATTCTGTTTTTAAAGAAAAATGCGTACAAAAACAAGATAAGAATGGCAACACCTTGCCGGGTAATACACCGAAATCAAATCAACAAAATACAAATAATACTAATAGCCCAAATATCGCTTTAAATAATGAGGCAAATAATTTAAAAAACATTAACAATATTAATAACAATAGCGATCAAGCTAACAAGCTTCCACAAAACCAAAGCAATAACAAAAAAGATGAAGGAAATAAAAACTCTCAAGAACAAAAAACTTCTGACAATTTAAAAAACGAAGATCAAAGCGAAAAGCTCATCACTGAATCTGATCCAAGTTTTGTTTCGGCTGAATTAACAGGATGTGTGGTATTCAGTAAAGATTCAACGGGTGTTTTGGTAGCAGGCACAGTAGTCGAAGCTGAATTGGCAGCACGTTTTATTGCTGACCAAGATAAGCCGGTTAAACAGGCTATGCTTGAAGTATTTATTATGGAAGTCACAAATAATTGGCAGAGCACAATCCAGTCTAATTTTGCTAAACAATTTGCAGGTGGTGGGGGCGTATCGTCGACTGCCGTATCTAGCACTGCTGTGACTACAGGAAAAATTCTTGGGTTAAATTATATTGGCAATGCAAATAAAGGCATTAACTTCTCAACGATCAATTCAAACAAATTAAACATCCAAGCACTGATTAATTTGATTGAAAGTAATTCAGTAGGAAGAAATATTTCTAATCCAGTGATCTTGGTAAAAGACGGAGAAACAGGATCCGTGAGCAAAATTAGAACGGTGAGAGATAAATTGCTTACAGGGGGTGTAGTCACGGCTACAGGTACTACAGGTAATTCAGAAAAAATTGAAACAGTTGTTGCACCGTTGAAATTAGATATAAAAGCTAATATTAATAAACACAATGACAATATCGAACTTACATTTAATTACAAAGAAACTTATTTAGATAAAGATGCATTGACTTCTGCATCTACAGAGAATGAAATTCTAAGTAAGCTTATAGCTCAGCCAGGTCAGATTATAGTCATGGCGGGCCTTAAAAAAGAAGCCAACAGTAAAGGTATTTCTGGTGTTCCAGGTATTACTAATTTGGGACTCTTAAGTACAATCGCATCTTGGTTTGGAGGAAGTCAAACAGCTTCAACGACAGGTAGTGAATTACTTGTGTTTATTAAACCTACAGTGATTACAAATCTCAATAGCGACAAAATCATTAATCAAGTGAATTATTGAGATGGTTTTTGCGAATATATTTGCGTTTATAAATAAACATTCATATTTTTTTATCACACTATTCGGAATAGTGGATGTTGCGCTCATTTACTTGCTTATGAAGCCTGCAAAAAAACCATTGAATCAAACCATTATCACCGATGAATTTAAGGCTGCGGTAAAAGGCATTGATTTAAATTTAGATCAGGATGAAAAAGAAGAAAATAACACTGAGGAAATTTCAATCCTTGATGCACTGGAAGAGCTTTATTCAAAAAAATATATTTCAAAAGCTCAATACGATAGAAAAAAGAAAGCCTTACTCAACTAATTTAAGTCATGACAGAGAATACACACAAAGCTTCAGTGCAAAAAGGCATTGTATTAAGAATCCTCCCAGAAGAATTCTTAATCACATTGTCATTTGCTCACACTAAGAGTCGCATTCAGACAAGCTTCATTCGCTGGAAGCTCCCAAAAAAAATAGATCCAAATCAAATTAGCGAGGACATGGACCTTATAAGTGACCACTTACAAAGGCTAGCAAAGCTTTATCAATTAGAAGGCAATACTGTGACTGTGGTCTTACCACAAGCTATTTCTAATTTAAAAACGATAGAGATTCCTTTAGATTTAAGTAAGAGAAATGAAAAAAGTGAATATCAAACTTTAATCAAAGAACCTTATGAATTTTGGAAAGAGTTTGATGATGATTTAGTGGATTACAAAGATGCTGAAATTAGGGCGAATTATCTGTATACAAAAAAACCTGATAATGAATCAGTGTTGCTCTATTCAGCGACATCTAAAAAAATTATTGATGATTACATCTCCATGGTGCTCAATGGTAATTTATATCCCACAAGATTTATTCCAGAATCGCAATCGATTATTCAGGCTGTTCATGCTTCACTTTCTGAAGCTGAAAAGAATAGACCCTTTTGTATCTTTCATTTAAGTCCAAATAATAATAAGTTAATTTATGTAGGACTTCATGAGCTCACCATTGCTAAAGTGGATATCTCTGATTTAGATGAAACGCTACTTAATGAGATCCCTAAAAAAGAAGAAACGCAAAACGAATTTTGGGATGAAGTGGCAACAAGAATTTCAGGCAATTTAAAACAAGCATTCACTTTTCTAAAAGATGAAATTCAAACATCCAACTTAAGAACGATTTTCTTGATATCTGATTATGAGAAAGAAGATGTCATTTTTGATCTTATTCATAAGAATTTTAAATTAGCTAACTTGCGATCGCTTAAACACCATTTTGAATGTGTTCACCTTGATAAAGGTGAGTTAGATAAAACGTTACTTAAAAGAAATCTTCCCAAAGCATCAAAAATCTTAAGCTCTTCAGGCTTAGCTCCTAATATTGGTTCTTATAAACTAAAGAATATTCGAACGTTAAACTCAATTATTCGAAGTTCACAGCTTGATTTGCATCCTCAATCTCAGTTCATACAAATGAACTTTGATTACGTGGACACATTAAAGAAAATAACTTTAGTGTTAACGGTTGTGATAGCGCTTCAATTTTTATATGGGCTTTACAGCAAAAGTACATTGATTGATTTAAATAATCCATCAAATGAATATCGATCGTTAGTTTCTGATTTGAAATTGAATCGTTTGAAAGTCGCCGAACTACAAAAAGATACCAATACATATAAAGCACAAACACAATTACTCAATACAAGCTTGCAAGGCATTTTAAATGATGAGGTTTATCGATTAATCAACAAGGAATTGCCCGATGATCTTGAATTAGAGCAGCTCCTTATTAAAGAAAAGAGCTTTGCTATCTATGGCAACGGAAGGTCAGTCTCTGAAATTAATCGTTTTTATAGAAAGATGCTTACCCTCAATACATTCAAAGATATCAAAATTGATGTCTTCAAAAGAAATGACGCAGCGCTTAATTATTTTGAGATCACAGGATTGATAGGATCTAAATAATGGCACAGAGTAAAAATAAATTATCGTTATCAAAAGAAGCCCAAGCTCTTTTAGAGGAAATATTGAGTGAAGAAAAATCAAGAAGCACATCTGATGACACAAAGTCAAAATCAAGTATGCCAAAAGAAGACGCATCAGTGAGTGCCGACTTTGTCATGACAAAAAATCACACATTCAGTATTAATGCTTATGAATATTTAGCGTCTGGCCAAAAGGCAGTCATGTGGTTTGTGATTACCTTTATTCTGATCGCTCTAAGCTTAGGCCTTATTTTAAGAGGGGGTGCGCATAGTGCTCAACAAAATAGAAACGCATCAGAAACCTTAACTTTTAACGAATTAAAGGAAGAGAATTCAAAACTTCAAAAAAGATTAGCTGACATGACTAAGCTCAACCGAGAGAGTCATGAGCAATTTAATACTTTGGGCGCAAAATATCCCGATAAATCAAGAGTGCAAGGCTTTCTCGATGAGACGATTCGGCTATTTGAGCAAAGCGGACTCACCATCATTAAGCAAGAAATTAAATTTCAAGCTAAACCAAGCAATGTGAATAGTGAAAATATCGATATTGAAAAACCAGGGCTTGAAAAAAACGTATTTACAAAGGATGAGGCCAATAATACAGCTAATAAGAGTGCATCCAATGGCACCTCGCTGATCGATCAAATTAAAAATAAGCCAATCATTAATAATTTGATGAAAAAGGTACCGGGTAATTTAAATCTCACGAATAATATTTCTACAGCATTTCAAAATAACAGAAATGATGGGTCAAAACTTAATTACCTCTCATTTACTTTAATTATTAAAGGTAAATATGCGAGCTATCAATTGGCACGAAATACGTTAACAAGGTTAATCCCCTCTGTTAGTATTCCTCTAGAACAGATTGTGATTCAACCTCAGCAATCCGATGTTGAAATGAAAGTTGTATTTGATATACCTTTTATTAATCAGTAAACTTTAACTATGAATCCATTTAAATCATTTCAATGTTTCTTAGCTTCAGCCGGTTACTTTCTTATATCGGTAATAAGCCTTGCCCATGCAGATAATGCATTGCAGGATCCTTTTGCAAAAGGATTAAAACATTCGCCTCAATATGGCACGCTTGATAGTGCTAATTATTCCGTCTACTCAAGACCGGATGATTTAAGGGCTTTAAAAGATGCGAGATATTATCGTGTAGTTAGTATTTTTGATAAAAGAAGTGACGAATACACAGCTCGAAATCAAGCTATTCCTGTCATTAGATCAAACGCTCAGGGTGATCATAACGGTTTCTTCTTCGACTTAAGCGCTGCTTTTTCTGAAAAGGAAGCAAAACAACAAGCTAAAGACTTTCTATTTAATTATTCAGACTTTATCAATCGCTCTGTTTCAATCAGAAAACAAACAGATAACAGTAAGCCAATCTTCATCGTGGAATATGGGCCCTACAAAACACAGGAATTAGCCAAGGCCGCTTGTTACTTTATGGGCGAAGTCACCAAAAATACAAATCAAAATTGTGACTCCATCACCAAGCACCGCACCAATAAAGATTTTGAATTGAATAATAACGGCGCTTCTATTGGTTTATCCCAAGCGGGTATTCGAGAGTACATGAATATAGACATGGGATTTAATGGTAAAACACTTTCAGATTATGCATGGCCGGTTAAGGAAGGCGAACCTTTAGGACCTAAGAATTTTTATATCGTGAATATCAATAAGTACGGTATCTATTTAGCAAGTTCTTACGGTGAATTAGCTCTTATTCCATCTTCTACTTTACCTATTAATATTGAAGGTAATAAAGAAGAAGTTTCAATAAAAGACGCATCAAAAAATCCTAAAGATAGTGCAGCGGATAACAAGGATAAGAATCTATTACCAAAGTTTATTAATCAAAACATCCAACCTGCTGACAATAGCAAAAAAAACAGGTAAGTAATCATGGCAAGCTTTACAGCGCAAACCAGTGAGCGATCGATTAAGGCGATTGTTAATGCCGGTAAATTAGATTCCGCAGTGCTTAATAGTGACGCCATTAAAGACCTTGATTGGTCTGGTAAGCTTATTCATCTTATTAAAAGTAATCTTGTCGAAGAAGAGCAACTTTTAAAGGTTTTTTCAAAGGCTGCGAGCCTTCCTAAAGCATTCCCGCTAGCAGAAGAGATTAATGAATCTGCTATCACAGCTTTACCCATTCGCTTTCTTATTGAAAATACGATGCTGCCTTACCAGTTCGAGGATAATTTTTTAAAGATTCTCATTGTTGACCCTCGAAATATCGAATTAAAAAATGAATTAAAAAATCACACGCATTATGAGCTTCTATTTGAAATGACCACATTAAGTCATTTTGAGAGTCTCATGAATAATCCAAAAATTTCAGGTTACCTAAAGAAATTTACAGCACAAAATAATTTTGTAAATACCAACCAAAAAACACAGGCCAATCAATCAAAGAAAAAAACCTTAAGAGAAAAATGGAATGTGAATGATCCTGATCTCGTCATGGAATTTTGTAATCAGATACTGACTCAAGCGATTCAAGAAAAAGCATCCGATATTCATATTGAGTCATTTAGAACATTTGCCAATGTGCGTATGAGAAAAGATGGCGTCATGCAAATCGTCGACTTTTATGGGCCCTATCTTTTTAAAAATTATGCGGCAGTAACGACACGCTTTAAGATTTTAGCGGATTGCGATATTGCGGAAAGAAGACTTCCACAAGACGGTGCCATTACGTTCAAATTAGAAGGTGGACAGGAAATTGATTTCCGTTTTAATACGCTACCTACTAAAAATGGTGAAAGACTCGTGATGCGTATTTTAGCGGGAGATTCTGTCTTGTCACTCGATCAAATTGGATTCGATAAAGTTGACTACGAAAAAGTAAAAGATGCGATTCATGCACCTCAGGGCATGGTGCTCGTCACTGGTCCTACGGGTTCTGGTAAAACCACCACACTTTATGCTGCCTTAAAAGAAATTAATCGACCCGATATTAATATTTTGACCGCCGAAGATCCGGTCGAATATTATTTAGAAGGTGCAGGCCAGGTTGAGGCCAATGAAAAAATTGGATTATCGTTTAGTGCCATTTTAAGATCCTTTTTAAGACAAGATCCCGAAGTCATTTTGGTGGGTGAAATTCGAGACCAAGAAACGATCGATATCGCCATTAAAGCCGCTCTCACCGGACACTTATTATTTTCAACGCTCCATACGAATGATGCGATTGCAACTGTGAGCCGTATCTTAAATATGGGCGTGCCAAATTTTATGATTTCGTCAGCCGTATCTTTAATTATTGCGCAACGCTTGGCGAGAAAGAATTGTGAGTTCTGTTTAGAGGATGATCCAAAAGTTAAACCTGAAATACTTATTAAATTAGGATTTAAAGAAGAAGAATTGCCATACGTTCATCCTAAGCATGGTACAGGTTGTGAAAAATGTAACGGTAAAGGTCTTGCAGGTAGACGAGGTATTTACGAAGTTTTAAGAATTACTGACGCTTTAGAAGAAGCTATTCTGAAAAGTGAACAAGCACCTGCTTTATTAGCAGCTGCAAAAAAAGATGGTTTTAAAACGATGCAAGAAACAGGCAGAGAATTAATCCGTGAAGGCATTCTCTCCATCGAAGAATACCAAGCCAATTTAAATATTGAAATTAATTGAAGCAATTCACCTACAAAGCAAAAGATCGATCGAGCAGAACGGTCAAAGGTACCATTAACGCACTGAGTCTTTCTCAAGGATTTAGGCAGCTAAGAGAAAAAAGACTCATTAATATCAAATTGAAAGAAATTAAAGAAAAGAAAAAGTCTGTTTTAGATATCAATATTACTTGGGGTCCTTTCGGCAAAGTCTCCGCTCAAGAAATCTTAGTTTTCACAAAAAAAGTAGCCACCATGGTACGAAGTGGCTTAACGGTTTTAGATGCACTTATTCTAGTGAAACAACAAACAGCAAGTCCTGTATTTAAAAATGTCATTGGAAAGATTATTGATAATATCAATCAAGGGGTTTCTTTTTCAGATGCTTTAAAACAACACACACGCTACTTCGATCAAATTTTTATTAGCATGGTGGAAGCGGGAGAGGCCAGCGGTAAGCTTGATCAATTCTTAGATCGATTGGTTGAGGGCCAAGAAAGAATTCAAAAAATAAGATCCGGCATCAAGAGCGCGCTATTTTATCCAGTCACACTTGTAGTTATTACAACGTTAATTATGTATTTCATGCTGACCCAAGTGGTGCCGACATTCGTCAAAATGTATGCAAATTCAAATAAAGCTTTGCCTGTTGCCACCCAAGTGATTGTGGATGCAAGTAACTGGATTCTCAATCCAGTAAATCTCATTTTACTTATTGGCGGCTTTATCTTTTTAAACATCGTGCATAAGCTACTTTATAAACTTGTTTATCCTTATAAGTATGTTTTGCATTTCATAGCTTTGAAGCTCCCTCTTTTTGGAAATATTATCGTGAAGTCGTCCGTCGCAAGATTGACACTTCTTATGGCAAATCTTTTTGCGGCAGGCGTGGGCATTTCTGAAATTTTAAAAATTGGTACCAAGGTTACCAATAATTTAGTCTTTGTAGAGGCGATGGAAAGAATCTCAGTCAAAATTGTATCGGGCGCTGATTTATCGACACTCTTTATGGAAGAACCCATTTTCCCAGCTGAAATATCTCAGCTCATTCGAGTGGGCGAGCGAACCGGGAAGATGGATGAAATGTTAGCGTCGGTCGCCAATTATTATCAGGAAGAATTTGAGAGTGTGGTTAAAGGATTGACAACTGTGATCGAGCCTTTGATGATTGTGATTGTAGGAGGCATGATTGGAGCATTAGTCATTGCACTTTATTTACCAATATTCAGTGCAGGTAGTACGATAGGATAATTTAAAAGTATTAAAGGATAAAAAACTATGACTTATAAAATTAATTTGAATAAAGACACGCTCACATTAAATTTGAGCGGCAATGTGGATCTTTCGGAAACTGGACAGATCAAACAAGATATTCAAGAAAAGTATTCTGAAAATTTTACGAAGCTCATCATCGAAGGAGAAAAGATTTCATACATCGATTCTTCCGCCGTGGCTTTACTTCTTTTTCTTAAAAGATTTTGTGAGGAGAGGGGCGCAATATTTCAAATTGAAAAACTTGCGGAAATTGCACATAAGGTGATTAATCTAGCAGGATTAGGCAACTTACTTACTTCAAAACAAGCCGCTTCTCAAACAAAAAATACAACAAAAAATAATATAGATGATTCACTTGACGATCTTTTTTCTAGCAAATAAAAGAATTGACTAAATCATTAAATTCTATTTAAATTTAGGTTCTTTCTCTAAAAATATAGGATTATTTATTATGAAATTAAAATCAGGATTTTCTTTAATTGAATTACTCGTTGTTGTTGCAATTATTGGTATTTTGGCAGCAATAGGCACAGTAGGATACCGCAACTATACTGAACAAGCTTCAGCAGCTACTATCGAAGCAAATGATGCACAAATCCTTCAATCTACACTTGTTCAGGACGCTGACACACAATCAACACAATGCCCTTCAGGTACAGCGGCGATTGCTTGTGCTAATACGATTGCTTCTGACGCTGGCATAACCGTATGGTCGAATAATGCAAACTGTGACGGAAGTACACTCACTATTGGAACAAAATCAGCAAAAGTTGGTAGACTGGGCTGTTAACATACTTCATTGTTATAAAAAAGCCTCGGAGCATCCTGAGGCTTTTTTTTTTGAATATATGAGCAATGCGTTTTAAATTAAAAGCTGATAGTCCACTTGATGATATTCATCACTGGGTAAAAAGCCAGTCGTCCGAATTAACTAAAGCCGGATCAGAAAATATAAAAATAGCACTCGGCGAAGTTCTGCAAAATATTATTCGTCACGCGTATAAAAATAACTTAAATGAAAATGATTTTGTTGATATCCAATATAAAAATACTGGTGATGAATTGACTTTCATAGTGAGAGATTATGCCGCGCCTTGTCATCCAGCATCTTTTTTAAATAAGCATTTCTCACCTAACGAATCAGGGCATATGGGGTTATCTATCATACGTAAATTAACAAATGAATTTACAATCAAGCCCCTGCAAGATGGCAATGAAACAAAATTACTTTTTAAGCTTGACCGAGAATGAAACAGATAAATAAAAAGTTAAATATATTCAGCTCTTTAATAGGCTTTTCTCTTGTTGAATTATTGGTTGTGGTTGCGATTATTGGCATTCTAGCGGCGATAGGCACTATTAATTATTTAAAATATGTCGAAAATGCAAATATTGCAGTGGTTAGCAGCAATTTAAGCAGTGTAGCATCAGCATTAAAATCTGATATAGCCTCTATAAATGCTGAAATAAATCCTACTTCGTCTTTACTCGATGGCGTTAATGTAAATACATGTGAAGATATTGCCATAGCTACTGTAAATTTCATAAATAAGAAAAGTAATTTTAAAAATCCATATAAAAAAAATGAAGCAAATGTAACTGCAGCTTATGGTAATTATATGACCGCAACTCTGGGAGATAAAATTGCTCAGGTGAGCCCCCTCATAAAAGGGTCTATTATCGTGTCATGTTCAGATCCGACTGCAAGGCCGACTGATACAGCATTTTTAATATATGAATGTTCATGTGACACAGACAGCTGCGCTTTCGATTCTTTTATTGACCCAGCCACTGAAAATTGTAGAATCCCAAGTCCGAGCCCAACGTTTGCTATTGGTGTAGACCCATACTCGCCCTAAGAACATAAGAATATGAAAAAAATAGTAAGGTTAATATTTTTAATATTAAGTTTAGTAACAGTCAATGAGATACTGGCTGAGGGTATGACTTTGAAAAAGCAAGGGGCAGGATCGCTGCCAACTAATAGAGTTCTTACCCAAGGGGATTTTAATTCATTCCCCCAAGTATCTGAAGTCTTTACTAACCAGGTAATTCAAGACCTAATTAATCCAATGAAGTATTTAGTGTCTGGCGCATGCGCTTTATCAGGGAATCAAATAATAACCGGAACTTCTGCAGGCACATGCACAATTACAGTAACATTAGGAAGTCTTACAAAGACTTCAGATATCCTTGTAAGATTACGGCCGCAAATAATTACAGTCACAGCAAGTCCAAGCACGATTAGTACATCAGGTACAACGACTTTATCAACAACGGGCAATCAAGGTGCGGTGACTTATTCAGTGACATCAGGATCATGCACAATATCAGGTAGTACTGTAACAGCTGGCACTTCAGGAGGCACATGTTCGATTACAGCAACTGCAGCAGCCGTCACTGGATATTCTGCTGGTATAGCGACCACAAGCATTACTGTGAATGATTTGCCAAGTCAAAATCTAGTTATTACATCAGATAAGTCATCACTTAAAATACAACGTTCAGGGAGTTGTTCTTCACCAGAAAAAGCTACTCTCACGACAACTGGAGTTATGTGTGCTTCACCGTCTGTAACCTATTCAACTTCAACACCGGGTACTTGTGATGTGAGCGGAAATTCTGTCACGATTTTATCGACAACCGGATCTTGCGTGATTACAGCAAGTCAACCTGCCTGTACCGGTTATAAAGCTGGAACAGCTTCTCTTAGCATACCTGCAGGCGGTAATGTGACTCCATCTATAAATATTTCGGCAAGTCCTTTAACGGGGAATGCAGGAAGTAAAGCAAATGCCACAGTTACAGTTAATTATGGTATTCCACCTTATAGAATATCCTGCAGCACGTCTGATTATAGGGCTAACTGTAATATGACCTCTAACGATGGAACCAATACTATTACGACAGGTGCTGGCTCTGGTGCGGCTGCAAAAATTAGCCCAGTAATTAATGGGGGCTCGGGGAATACTTTTAACGTTCAAGCTTGGGCTCTATTTACTAGAGCTCAAATTGGAGCAACTGGATATTCAGGGACTGCAAATTTTAAAGTTTATGATAGTGGATGTTATAACGGCACACCATTTGGTGTAACGCCTCAAGTTTATGCGCCTAATTAAATTTAGTTTTTTTATTTTATTTTTGCAGTTTACTTCTGCTATTTGGGCTGAGAGTATTCTTAAAGAGGCTTCAGGCAAGGTTCAGATAAATAAAAATATTGCGAAGCCAGGTGTGCTTGTTAAAGCAAACGATGAAATTGCAACCGGACCTAATAGCAAAGCCGTTGTGCTTTATGAAGATGAAGTCTATCAAATACGAGAAAACACGACCTTTGTTTTACCAAGTGGTGTTAATAAAGGCAACACTTCTAATTTAGTTACGGGCTCTGTCTTAGCGGCCTTTACCCCAGGCAAACCTCGTAAAATGAAAATAGGTGGACTTGCGACCCTCTCCATTCGAGGTACCGGTATTTATGCAAGAAGCGATAACGAAGGCGTACATTATTGTTTATGCTACGGCCATTCAAATTTAGCATCGCATAATCATTCAGTCGATTTAGATACAGCGAGTAAATTCCATAAAGATTTAATTGTTTTAAAAGATGGTAATATCCGTACCCCGAAATTTACCGAACGAAAACTTGATCACACAAGTCGTGAGAATATTGACCTTGAAAAGCTTCTAAATCGACCCTCTCCTTTCGGAGGAGGCTATCGAGACTTCATGGCACGCTTTGAGTGGACCCTGTAAAAAAATGGCAATAAAAAAAGCCGCTTCTTAAAGCGGCTTTTTAATTTCAATGAAATATTATTTTCCTGAAGAGAAGTGTCTGACTAATCGGTTAGCAGCGACTGCCCAAACAGTCCACATGACCCATGTCCAAGGGTTGAATTCTGGTGTTAAACCAAATCCTGCAAATTGAAGACTAAAACCAAAGATCGCAAGAATAATTGCATTTAAGTTATTTTCTTTAAACATAGAAATACCTCTCTAATTGATTTAAAAATAGCTCAATTTCAAAGAGCCAGTAGAAATTTAGCATAATTTTATTTGGCTAAGGAAATTAAATCTTTAATTTTTTATTTAAGATTTTGAGGGTCAACAATTGACAGCTTTGGGGGGGGCTGATAATATTGCGCAAAATGTATATTACAAAAAACAAAAAATTTAACTCTCATTAACTTTTATCTTTGATCTTAGTATGGATAAGCTTGAATACGATTATAAGTTTTTAAAAGAAACGCGCTTAGCTAAAGGCATCAGTAGCGATAGCCTCGCTTTTGATTTGTGCTTAGCTGAAAGGCAAATTCATTCGATTGAAAACAACCTACCCGATTTTTTTTACTCTCCCACAATTAAATTAGCGTGTATAAAAAAAGTTGCTGAGAAATTAGGACTTGATATTGATGAGGTTTTGTATAAAAAAGAAAGAATTAAGGCTGAAGAAAAAGCGCTACAAAAACCTTCTATAGAAATATCCCAAACGACCGAAAGTATAGCAATCAATCGTGAGGCCCATACAAAAACGCCTAAAATCAGAAAAAGCCATCCACCGAAACGTCATGGAAAATATGGATCCAGTCACATCATCATTCAATTATCTATCGAATATATTCAACATAATCTCTCAAATAAAATCACGATGAGGGATTTAACAAAATTAACAGGCTATTCAGAAAGATCTTTACAGCTTGTATTTAAAAATTCACTGAATGAATCACCATTCGAATATATTGAAAGAGAACGATTAAAAAAAGCAAAAGCACTGATCGAAACACATAAGCAGTCTAAAAGAATTTCGGAAATCGCACAGGATGTTGGATTGGTTCATCTAGGTCGATTTTCAGTAAACTTTAAAAAGTATTTTGGTGTTTCCCCTTCACAGTTAGCAAAAACGTAAATCATGAATGGTATTGTCAAAGCTTTAATAGTGATTTTTCTGGCAATATCTTACCCAATTGACGCAGCGGAATTAGAACCCCTTAAACAGTTTATCAATCGTAAACCATTATTTTTGGCAGATAAAAATGATACAAAATTTGTCGCGTCACGATGTAGCGCCTTATATCTGGTATTAAGCTCTAGAGCTGAAGATATCTCTAAGTCAAAAGATC
>Ga0222713_10002527_pt1 | contig 19488 bp, 17 predicted proteins | sample C33_649DmetaG_FD_165061 | JGI IMG/M metagenome (GOLD analysis project Ga0222713, IMG submission 165061) | Estuarine water microbial communities from San Francisco Bay, California, United States - C33_649D | ecosystem: Environmental > Aquatic > Marine > Unclassified | place: USA: California...
ATTGCGGCGATGCAGGGCACCGACGAGAAAGCTGCCTCGAACACCGGTCGCCCTGGCGCATCTAAATGCGACGGAAACAATAGCACGTCCAATTGATCATAGATACGCTTAATGTCTAGTGTTGGACCCATCATATGTATGCAATCGGACAAACCCTCGCTTTCGACTCGTGCCAATAGCTTTGCCTGTACATTCTGTGCAAGACCTACATGTTCAAGCAACCGAGCCTTCAGCCCCCTGTCTGCCGAGGTTACACCCCCGACGATGAGATATTCCACATCACGGCCCGCCTGGCGGACCAGCTTAGCTGCTTCAAGTATGTCGAACAGGCCTTTCGAGTTATGTAAGTTGCCTACGAAGCCTAATTTGAGCGAACTAGATCTCAGCGCTTCGAGCTTTCTTGTAAACTGTAAGTCGGGTTCTAGCGAGGGCTTGGCAGTGAATGAGTTGTGAATCACGTCCACCGTAAACTCGCCGTACAGACTAGCCCGAATTGTTTCATCGATGGCCACAACAGCATCTGCCTTGCGCGCCAATATAGCATTTAGACACTTTGTGCGCATTGACGGTTCGTCCTTTCGGGCCAACGATCGAACATGCACAACCAACGGAACTCGGAAGAGTGCTTTGGCGAGCAGCGCTGGGATGATGTACACGAACTCATTTACGTGGATCAAATCAAACCGGCCCCACCGCTTCCGTGACTTTATTAATGCTACGATTGTGAACGGGAAATGAAATATCTCACGTAGTAGAACGAGCCAACGCACACCCCGATAATAGCTATATCGCGTATTATCGAACTTGGTCATACCACGGGTTTCGATTACATCCAATGCAACTTGTCTGTATAAATCCAGGGCAGTGCCGCGAGCAGCAACAAAATAGGGCTCAATTGATCCCGTTGGAAACGCACGAAGAGACTCATAAAGACTACGTGCAGCTCCGCCAAATGGTCCATCACCGTCTATGTATAACACTTTTATTGGGGCCATATTCAAATACTAACTTGAGTAGAACGTAAAGCACAGCGAAATTAACCAAAACTGAAATGTGAAATATCGTATTTATGCCACCCGACATAACCCAAGACCAAACACAATTGATTGCAAAGCAAGCTGATACAGATGCCGATACGTACTGGCATCTAGAAATAGCCTTTTCAATCCAATAAATGGAAATGCGAATAACAAAGCCGCCTAATATCGCAAATATCAAAATACCCAAATATCCAGCGAAAAGAATTCCTTCCGAAAAACTTGTTGCGGTATTGTTGTGGCCATTTACGATTTCATCGGGCGAATATCCTGAAAGATAGGTTGGTATTAATGCAGAATGCATCATGACCCATTGATATGCATTATTTTCGGGTGTTATTCCAGTGGTAATGGAAAGAAATTTATCACCAAAAATGGCGGGTAACGTGTTTAAGTAGCTCGGAAACGCCTCTCCATTCAATAACATATCCCATAATTTCCATGGAACCGCGCCCTGGAGAACAGATAAACGATCAATTATTAGCGACAGGACAAATTCCGCCGAATCATCGTCAAGAGATTCGAAAAAGTAATAACCTGAAAAAATTAAGGAGACAATAAGACCACTCAAAATTAATACATTCTTAATTGAAAGTTTATTCATAACTAGCACAAGGCTAGGAAGTAGTAGAATTATTATTCCACTCTTAAAACCAAATGAAAGCGCAACAAGCGAGGATAATATCAATAATGAGATTATAAGCACATAATCTATCAGTGCAGTCTTTATGTGTTTCGCAGATACCATTGCTACAGCAAGTATTCCAGGCGCAAGAAATTTTAATATAAAATAGGCTGCTGCACCAAATGGACCAAGGCTAGTACGAAAAACACCCTTGTCAACGTTGCCAAGTATGGTATTAATACCACCAAAAAAAATAAGAATTATAAATGATGCTATGCAGAGTACAAAAACTGAAAGAATTAAACCTCTTCTAAAGCGATTATCATTGATGGATGATTCGCGCGTAATATATATTCTAGGTAAGATAGAACCAAGTAATTTATATGCGAAAAAAGTTATTATCATAAATAAAGCAAATGCCTCTGTAGCATAGTTTCTGTAGCCAAACTCTGCTATAGAACCACCAAATTCGCCCTGTTCCATTGCGATAATGCCAGCAAATGGCATTAAAAAAGCTAAAACAAATAATAGGCGTAATAACATGTTATCGAATTAGCATTTTGATGGCTGCAATAAATAATAAATACCTAGTTTTATTCAGTTACTTTTTGAAATTTCATATTTAATTATATCCATGATAGAACCAAAAAAACATTCTTGACTAGCTGCACGGTCGGTAATAATGATTCTTTTCTGCGCTTGAATTTCAATCTTTGCTGCCAGGGACAGTGAATCCTCAGCAAACACCGCTACACCTGACTCTATTTGACTGGGGAAAAGAGAGACACCAATTAAATCGATTACAACTGATGAAACTCCCAAGCTCTCAGCCTCGAGGACGCTACTTGAAAAGGCAGTAACGTGAACATTAACTTGGGACAGCAGCGAGACTAATGGTGAGTCACTAGCTTCGTCGATAGAAACGTTATCAAGCTTGGCAGAAATACATTGTCTCCTAATGGTCTCGCGTGTTTCCCAATATTGAGGATGTATTCGGATCCACCAAGTCCAATTAGGAGTATTTTTGATTGCATCAATCAGCATTATTGGCAGGGTAGTATCTGCCTGTGCTGTAAATAGCACTTGCAAGGCACTTGAATCGATTCGCCGCGAAAACTTAGACGGAATCTTAGTCATTGAGTGTGATAATACATCGCCTTGCCTATCATAAATATGTAGACATGGATTACCACCGACTATAGCTTGATGACATCCAGATGTGCTATTGGCCCATGAGTTAATATAACGAGCTTCTTCATCTGTCCATGACCAAAATATATTTGGCAAAGTGTCATATCCCTCTGCTGGAATATTAGACCACCGGTGATAAGCAATATGTTTATTGCCTTGCACACCATGTTGAATCTCGAATGTAGGGATTTCTAGCTTTCGACAAGCACGAATAAACCCCATCATTTCAACAGAATAATATCCAGTCAGTATTCCAACTTTTGGCTTTACACTTTTTAAAATCTCGCTAAACCAATCTTCATAAGCTAAAACCTGACGTGCTCTAAATCGAAAGTTATCCAGATTCGGCACATTAGAAGATCCGAGTAAATCACTAAATATTTTTACTAGGACATCCCATCCTTCCAATTTCTCATGATATTTAGGACAATTAATCAAGGTTCCAAACTTTGCGCGCAATGATGCATAAAATGCCTTGTTCTGCACAAATACAGAAGGTTCAAATCTCGGTACGAGATACCTTCCTTCTGCTGTGAGCTCTAGAACTAGGCTGTCTATGTCTTCTTTTTTAAAGTTTCTAACCAGTGAGTCTGAATAGGGGTTATACCAAGCATCATCTACTTTGAAATAGCGTGTTGAAGAATGCGAAAGTATAACCACATCAGAATTCCTAATTGTGTCGTTATGCTTTCTATCTAATATTGCGCTGAACGGTTGTTCTAATAGCGCAACTCCAATCTGACGAAGTCTGTTTGTATAACTACTATAACGCACAATTTGACTATCGGAATTTGCCACTCGTCTAGTAATCAAAAAATATCCAAAATAGACACGGAATAGTGGCCAAACCAATAGACCGCCAATATCCCAATTGCTTATAGGCAATTCATTCTCTGCGCGGTCAAAGGCATCGAATACTTGCTCTACTGTCAACATAGAACTCAAAGCCTTTGACAATTCACTCTCTAATGAAAGGAAATATTATTTATTAGCAATACCAATGCTAAATAAGAGGGCGAGCTTATAGATTAAGCCACGATTTGGTACATCATCTTTACCGCCTACATAGTCTGAAATTACCTTTTGAATAAATGTCACATCAAAAAATTGGTCATCAAATACATCCTCAATACGTACAGTTTTAAGTGTGTCTCTGAAATACGTAGAAAAGACTGATTTGAATAAAATCTCAGAGTAAATATCCCATTGACCACCTGAGTACGTCCACTTTTTATCAGTTTCAGCAATATAGGAGTGTGGCCCAGCCTCCTCTAATATGTGAAGCGGCATATTCCATTTTTCCGTGGCTAGATAACGTAATGGATATTTGGTTGTTTTAAGTTCTAAGCCACGGCCCCAATTTTCAGGCATAGAATACATATACTCCATTATTCTAGAGTCCAAAAACGGAATCTGGCACGAAAGTCCATACGAAGAAAGTGCAACATCGGCTATACCAATCTGTGGACTTTGAAAATGGAAATCCCGATATGTTTGAAGTAGATGGTAGTATAGATTATCGGACGTCATCTCACGTATAGACCGCCTAAAATACTTATCGCGAATGTGTCCAGAAAATGCCTCTTGAAGCCTCTCTTTCGCTACTGTGCCGTTTTGCCAGCGTGCAAAGGGGACACGAGGGTACGAAAATACAAGCGCTTCTAGATATCTATAAAGTTTCTCTTCGCTTTCCATTTGAGAAGGGTTGTCAATTTTGTCTTCTCCGTAATATGAACGGAAGAAACTGAATACCTTGTCGTCCAAGCAAGTGCCATCAATAATACTTCGCATAAAGGTAGGACCGTAGAGGTAGCTCTTTGCCTTGTCCGCATACTCACGCAGAGCAATATTTTCATAATTAACGGAAACAAATTGTGAAAAACCAAAGTTATGAACTGAATCAGATGCTTCTCCACTAAACACACTAGCCCCAGCACTAGCGCCTGAAGCGATTTGTTCAGCCAATTTCATATGATGAAGCCAGAAATACGTATTACTATTGCGCAAATTTGGAAGTGCTCGCTCCCAAGCGTCAACAGATGTATTACTTGCATAATCCACAACACATGTTTCTGATTTAATTCCATAATGTCGAGAAATGCGTTGTACCTTGTCAACCTCATACACATTAAAACTTTTTCCATCCGATAAATGTACGTCGAAGACAATGGATCGAACGCGATCCTTTCCAAGATGTTCCGTAAGAAGGTATATGAGTGCTGTCGAATCCCACCCGCCGCTGTTCATAACAATATTTTCGTTAGCAGAGGCACGTGAATGAACAGAATCTCGAATCAACGATTCATAACGATAAATATCTGACTTGTCATATTCTCGAATATTAACGTTATGACTACACTTCTCACGTCGTACACCATCATTTTTAATAATAATGGTTTCATCTGAGCTAAGTCGACTAATTCCGTCATATAAAGTTTCTGCTATTGCTGTATAACCTAGCAAAACATAATTATAAAGACTTAATTGGTTAATTTTAGTCTTACCTACAGATGCTATGGCAAGCGAAAATGAGTCTGTAACCAACATTTCTTTGTCCGTAGAAATTATGTAGACTGGTCTCCGGTTTAGTGAGTCAGCAAATATCTTAGCGCAACCACTTAGTTCATCTATCCATATGCCGAAGTACTTTCCCTCGACCAATCGTGGAAATGCATCAGGACCTACTGCCTCAAATACACGCTGTAGCTCCCGAGCATCTCCTGTTCTATTCAAATAGTCAACTCCACCTTGTCGTGTAAAATAGTAAAACTCACCCGATAGATAGACCGTTGCTGTGCCGCACTTGAAAGATATTGCACCATCTGGCAAAACTGCAACCAAAGTTGAACCGACTTGGTGCCGACTATCTTGTTGGTCAATGGATCTTTTGCCGATTGAGATTTTCATCATGTCACTCCTTAGATATTAAGTTAATTAGAAAATTTTCTACGCTTCGGCTATCAGATATTTATTCTTACACGAAGCCTTTGGAAAGCAATAACTCCGCCATTTCCAGATCCAATTGATCATCAATATCAATTGAACGGTGTGGAGGCATTTCATGCGCTTTCATGCCTTGAAAGAGAAAGCTTTTGTGCTTAAGTAGTTCTGCAATATCTGCTGCATAAACTGCCCCGTTCAGCATCTGTACCTTTTGGGTATCCTGTCTACGCGCAGTGCTGAACTCTTTGGAACAAGCAGGAACAAGATTTGCTTGACTATCCATTTCGTAAAGTAGATGAATGCCATGTCGCAGACTCTGTACAGTTACACAAGCTGGAGCACCCGTTGCAACAACTTTAATGCACGCAACAACGTCTTCCTTTAGTCGAAGCGGAGATGTTGGCTGAAGCAACACAACAATGTCATATCCAGGCAACATTTCGAGTGCGTGCAATACAGGTGCAATACCTGGAGCATTGTCTCCGGCAAGTTCGTTGGGGCGCATGAAGGGGACATCACATCCGTAGCGCTGACCGACCGTCGCAATCTCAGGGTCGTCCGTCGTTAGGATAACTCTATCGATTTCTCTCACTTTATGGGCAACATCAATTGTCCATGCTATTAAGGGCTTGCCTGCAAGCATTCGAATATTTTTTCTATAAATACCTTTGCTACTGCCTCGGGCAGGTATTATTGCTAGCACTCTTTTATCGCCAATCATCGCCCCCTCCCTTGGAGAATCCATTCCCGTTCAGCACGGTGAAACTCTTCAAGTCTGCCAATGTCTACCCAATATTCGTGAAGTGGAAATGCTGTCGTTTTTTTCTGTTCGCGAGCTATCATCCCGAAGAGGGTAGGCATATCAAAAAAGGTGTCCTTAGGTATCAAGGTAAGCGCATAAGGAGAAATGACGTATATCCCAGCATTAACAAAAAAACTTTGCACGGGCTTCTCAATAAAGTTGCTTATTCGATCTCCATCTAATGTGACCACACCGAATGGCACTTGAATATCGTATTCTCGAACTGCCATAGTTGCAAAAGAGACTTGCTCTAAATGAAAGTCAACTATTCCTTGAAAGTTGGCTCGTGTCAATAGATCCCCATTCATTACGATTAGTGGATCAGTAGGTTGTTTAGGAAGAAGCGACAGAGCCCCCGCTGTTCCAAGACGTTTGTCCTCATGAAGATAGTCGACCGTGATGCCCCAACGCTCGCCATTGCCAAAATAGTTCTTTATTTGTTCGGCCTTATAGTTCACAGAGATAAAAAAATGCCGAAAGCCTTGTTCAATAAAACTCTCAATGATATTTTCAAGAATCGGTTTACCACCTACGGCTAACATAGGTTTCGGACAATCATCAGTGAGCGGACTTAGCCGTGAACCAAGTCCGCCTGCCATTAATACGATCCAATTAGGGCGATGAAAGGCGCCTAAGAGTGCATCCAGGACTTCCAATCCCACCAAAAGCCCATCTTCATTCACCAATGGCACCTGATGCAGCACATGCCGACGCATAAAAGCAACGATATCTTCTTTTGTTGTCCCCGCTGGCAATACCCGTGGTTTGGTATTCATAACTGTCGAAGTAGCAACTTCCAAACCGATACCTTTTAGCATTGCCCGTCGCAAATCGCCATCAGTGACAATTCCTATCAAGCGCCCGACGTCATCCGTTACCAAACCAATTTGCAACCGCGACTTATCAATGCGGGCAATAGTCTCCCTTAATGGAGTTTGAGAATTTACGCAGACACTACGCCAAATCACAAAAAACCTTCTTAGCTATGTGATCAATAGAATGACTTTTTAGGACTTCAATTACCAGAGCACTTGCACCCCCCTCACCGTAGGGATTAGTAATTTGGTTCAAGTCTGTTTTGAAATCGACTGAAAAAAGTTTTTCTAAGGCGGCAGTGATATTTGATCTAAAGGGTTCACAGTCAATCACACTCTTAGCTTTCAATCGTCCACGCTGGCGATCACCGATGTTGATCGTGCCTTTTTTAAAGGTAGGTGCCTCAATCAGGCCGCTGGAGGAATTACCCACTACTCCATCTACTTGAGCAATGCATGATAAATAAAGTAATTGACCAAGACTCTTATATGCGCGCGCATTCGGATGCCGTTCGACAAACTGCTCTATCATCTTAATTAAGATACGACCACCAACATCAGCGTTAGGCATCGTAAAAATAAGTTGAGTATCCCGAAGTGTAGCCAATGCTGATAATAGCTCTGTCATCTGGGATGCGGAAGTTTCCAACTCAAGTGTTACTGGATGGAAAGTAATTAGAAGACTTTTAGATCCAAGTTTGAAGTCAAGAGATGCCTCTAGCTCTGTACGGTTAAGGAGTGTCATATGCTTGATGCTGTCAACGCCAAGGCCGCCAACTATAAAGACTCTGTCAGGTTGTTCGCCAAGCTGTATCACTCGCTGGCGGTATTCCTCTGTGGCAACAAAATGCAAGTGGGACATCTTGGTGATGGAGTGGCGTAGCGCTTCGTCGAAGGCTCCTTCTGTCGTTTCCCCACCATGCAAATGCGCTACCGGTATGCATGCAACCAAGGCTGCTGATACAGCAGCAAATATTTCAAACCGATCACCCAGCACCACAATCAGGTCGGGTTCCAATTCATTCAAAGCGTCGGCAAAGCCAATCATTCCCAGACCCATCGATTTGGCAATACCTACTGAAGTGTCTGAGTTGGTAAGCATCTCGACCTTACGGTCAATCCGGAAATCATCCTTTTCAATCTCACGGTAGGTTAGGCCAAACTCGGGCGACAAGTGCATGCCAGTGGCTATGACCTGCAGCGTCAACTCCGGGTCATCCTTGATGCCTTGCATGACCCAGCGCAACAGGCCATATTCGGCACGGGTACCAGTGATGACGCAGATTTTGCGGCTCATAGTTCTATCAACTCGTCTTCTGAAAAGTTGCGCGGCGAAACGTGCCCTATCACCTCATCCCAACGCATGGGCGAGATGCCTGTACCAGGGCGTTTAGTGGTAACATTTTGTGCTGTGAATACATGGCCGGCCTGGATCGCTTGGCTTGCAACCAGAGACTTGCGAGATATGGGCTTGTTCCGTTTCTCGCTTGGCATAAGGCGTTTGATGCCATCACCCAACGCAACTTCAATATTACGAATCGCGGTCACCATGGCCTTTAGTTCTGCGGGCTCTAAGCTGGCTTGGTGGTCGGGACCGGGCAAGTTGCGGTCTAATGTGAAATGCTTTTCGATTACCGTTGCACCCATGGCCACTGCGGCAGTTGCTACTTCAATACCCTGGGTGTGGTCGGAATAACCCACTGCCACACCAAAGGCGGCTTGTATGCTTTGCATGGCACGTAAGTTAACCTCTGCCATGGGTGTAGGGTATTCGGTGGTGCAGTGTAACACTGTGATGCTGGAGCGTGGGGTGCCTGCTTGCTCCAGAACATCGATAGCCGCTTCTATATCGCCCAACGTCGCCATTCCCGTGGATAGAATGGTGTTTTTGGCAAGCTGGCCTATGTGGCGCAGATACGGTAGATTGGTGATTTCACCAGAAGGTATTTTGAAGTGATCCTGGCCAAGTCCCAGCAGAAAGTCAATGCTTTCTGTATCAAAACCAGTTGAGAAAAATCCAATGTTGCGCGTCGCACAGTGAGCGATGAGCACATGGTGCATCGCCTCAGTGAGTTCCAGGCGTTGGAGCATGTCATGCTGCGACTCCTTGCCATCTGTCGTCTGGCTTTGGTAGTCTGCCTTTGGGGCAACGCGGGTGACTTGACGGCTGGCGTTGAAAGTTTGGAATTTGACCAAATCGGCCCCGGCATCCGCAGCCACGTCAATCAACTGCCTGGCTAAACCGAGATCGCCATTGTGGTTAACGCCTGCTTCGGCGATGATGAGTGTTCGCTTGATCATGATATTTTATACCCAGCAAATTGGGTGTTCTCTGGCAGGTTGTGACGAACTATGAGCCCCATACCGACCAAACAATTCTGCCCAAGTGACGCACCTTCCTTGATGATGCTGCCGCTACCAACAAAGCTACCAGATCCGATCACAGTGTTGCCGTTAATGATGGCGCCTGTCGAAATATGACAATGGTCCGCTACGATTGCATCGTGCTCCAGCAGTGCACGTGTATTGATGATGCAGTTTTTCCCCACGCTGGCACCGGCATTAACTATGGCACCATGCATTACGATCGTGCCAGCGCCTATGGATGCATGACGGGAGACATAAGCCCTAGGCGAAATAATGGTGGGCAACTGAAAACCAAATGCTACGACCTGCTGATACAGCCGGGTGCGATGTGCGGGTGATTTAATTTGACCCAATGTGATTAGTGCATATGGAATGGTTTCGGTCAGCTCAGGCAAATCGGCATCTGTGCCGATCACAGCATAACCAAAATGATGATTAGTCATCTCGTCTGGCATGCCGAGTAGCCCAGCAATTTGATAGCCACCATGCTGCTCGATGACATCGATACACGCATGGGCGTGGCCACCTGCACCAATCAAGATCAGACCAGGTTTGCTCATGGGGCTATGTTACCAAGACCCGAACTGCTGGGGATGTTGATCACGCGCTTCTCCAGCGATTCGGCCACGGGCAAAGGCGCCCTCGGTGCATTGGCATACATTGGCAGATGATTCATTAGCGCCCAGATCGGCCGCGTCATCAGGCCAACGTCGTTGGTAGCCGCCAATATGGCATCGCGTTGATCGGCGTGTGCTGGGTCTAGCATCAATGTTTGCAACCAGTAGTTGCTAATGGAACCAGCTGGCTCGGCAACTAGGTGCACACCAGGCACGTTTGCAAAAGCTACTTGGTACTGTTCAAACAGGCAGCGCTTATCGCGCAAGAAACCTGGCAACTGCTCAAGCTGCGCACAACCCAAGGCGGCATTCAGGTTGGGTAACCGGTAGTTGAAACCCACTTCGTCATGCACAAAATTCCAGCGATGTGGCAACTTTGCTGTCGTAGTGATATGTTTGGCCCGTTTGCCCAGTTCGACATCATTGGTCAGGATAGCTCCACCGCCACCTGTGGTGATGGTCTTGTTGCCATTGAAACTCAAGGTGCCTATCAGACCAAAAGTACCAGTGTGCTGCCCGCCCACGGTACTACCTAGGGATTCGGCGGCGTCTTCGATCAGTTGCAAATGGAAATCATGTGCTATGGCCAAAAGTGCATTTATATCGACCGGATGCCCAAAGGTGTGCATCGGCACCATGGCGCGGATAACACGGCCAGTACTGAGGTTGACGCATTGACCGTTGCGTGTTTCTGTAATTGTGGACAGATATTCACGTAGGGCAATTGCATCCATGCCAAGCGAGCGCTCTTCGCTGTCAACAAAATGAGGGATTGCCTGGCAATAGGCCACCGCATTGGCTGTGGCGATGAAGGTGAGTGCTGGCAACAAAACTTCATCGCCAGCTTTGACACCAGCTAAACGCAGGGCCACGTGCAGTGCGGCAGTGCCATTGACTACGGCAACCGCTCGTTTGGCACCGGTGAAATTCGCCAAGTCATCTTCGAATCGGTCAACAAACTTGCCCGTAGACGACACGAAAGTTGAATCAAGGCATTCCTTTAGATAAATCCATTCGTTCCCATTAAAACGGGGCTCATGCAAAGCCAGTGGTCCATCACCCACTACAGACTTGATAGCAAGGATGATGTCCTTCGGTAGATTGCTGTTCTTATTCATTGAGTTCAAATATTGTAAATGTCAGCCTTGTAGGCGGACAAATTTGTTGGTTCACGAAACCAAGCAATGGTGTCGGTTAGGCCGCGCAAGAAGCCCTCACGGCTACCGTATTGGGGTTGCCAATCGAGCAGTTCGCGGGCTTTAGTGTTGGATGCCCACAGACGTTCAACTTCACTTTTTTCAGGTCGTAGGCGTTGTTCGTCTGTAATAATTTCGATAGATGTACCCATGGCCTCAGCAATAGCATTCGCCGTATCCCCAATGGAAATCTCGAAATTACTGCCAATATTGATAACTTCACCTTTACCACGATCCGACTTAAGTGCGGCAAGGAAGCCAGATACTGTATCAGCCACATAGTTGAAGTCACGGGTTGGCAACACGGCACCGAGCTTGATTTGCCGTTGCCCATTAGCGATTTGGGTGATGATGGTGGGAATCACGGCGCGAGCTGATTGGCGAGGGCCGTAGGTGTTAAAAGGACGTAATAAAGTTACTGGCGTGCCGAAAGATGAGTAAAACGACATAGCGATTTGGTCTGCACCAATCTTACTTGCTGAATAAGGTGACTGACCTTGCAATGGGTGGTCTTCAGTGATGGGTACGAACCGTGCTGAGCCATACACCTCGCTGGTTGATGTATGCACTACCTTGCTAACACCCAAGTCGCGAGCTGCTTGAACGATATTGAGCGTACCCTTAATGTTCGTATCAACATAGGTGTCTGGTGAGTGATATGAATATGGGATGGCTATCAGCGCGGCGAGATGCAATACGGCATCGCAGCCTTTCATAGCAGTGCGTACGCCGTTGGAGTCGCGAACGTCACCAGTAAAAATTTCAAACCTGCCTTTAACGTCTGCCGCGCAGTGGTCAAGCCAACCCCAGGAGTTGAAGGAGTTGTAAAGCACGAATGCACGCACGTCGTAGCCTGCGCGTACTAGCGCTTCGGTCAAGTGAGATCCAATGAAGCCATCGGCCCCTGTAATTAAAATTTTCTTCATAAATTGCTTATAGTAATTAGAACAGAAAAAGCTCTCAGCTAGCCGTATATCGGAATGCTTTCAACCAAGGCATTGGGTGCACCTTTTGTGCAAGCCACCATGTGCCCACAAAACTAAGCGCATTCGTCACCATAAATGCCTGTCCCGCACCAGTGATACCGTTCTTCTCAACAAGAATGAACATTAAGGGGATGTTTACAAGGCCTGTGAAAAAAGTTAAATAAGCAAGTAACTTTGTTTTACTTTCAAAAAAAATGTAATTCGTAACCATAAAATAACAGCCAGAAAATGCGAAGCCAAGGGCTATATAAACAACCAGTTCACCTGCTGCGTGAAAAGATTTGCCCACTAAAAAGCCGACAAACAACGGCGCCAATAGGCCAAATATTGTGGCAGTCATGAGTACTATCACGAAATAAAAATAGGTCCCACGCACAATTTTTAGACGCAATGCCTCCGTTGGCTTGGATAGATTTTTCATCAGCCAAGGCGCATAGGCTTTATTGAACGACTCAGTTATGAGCCCAAGTGCTTGCCCAACCTGAACTGCAACCATGTAAATACCAACTTGAGCCACGTCAATCAGCCTGACAATAATAAACCGGTCAGCAGAGACTATTAACAACCCACCAATCACATGGGGTATCAGAGGTACGCCAAATTTCAAAGCATCTCGGGAATGAACCCGCCATTCACTGGGAAGCTGCAACACGCCGTCCCTCAATAGCAACAAAAGTGCAATTACTCCAAACAGCGTAACTGCCACGGCCTGGCCAAAAACTCGGCCTTCCCAGGCCATTCCAACAGATAATATCAAGATCAATGAAATTGCAGCATTGAGCAAACTCTGGGTTATCTGAAACGCTCCGTAACGTTTGGCCTCCCCACTAACCTGCCAAAGTGAAAGTCGAATATTGGCGAGGAACTGCAGGCCAGAAAGAATCACCGCCGCAAGAAGCCAATCTGACGGCACACCAGAAACTTCTGCCAACCATGACCCAAGTAAAGCAACAAGCAGAAAGAGCACTGACGAACTGACCACCAAAATTCCAACACAAGTTCCTACGTATTCTGCAAGTTCCTTTTTTTCCAATTGAAAGTAACGTACGCCGATAGCCCCATGCACACTCAGACCTGTAAATGCCCCGAACACGCTGAGCGCTATCCCAAACATAGCTACTATTCCGTAGTCGGCTGGCGTGAGCACTCGAGTCAAAATTGGCAAAAGCAAGAAGGGGATTCCAGCGTTCAGGATATTAGCCCCAAGGTAAATCGATGTATTTTTGAAAAGCTTGTGCCTTAAGCTCATTGTAATAAGGTCTTATTGGTGTCCATTTGACGTCACCGTCGAGCTGCTGTGAAGCGGGAGATTGATTTTGCCACAGCTAGCATCTCCGCTTCACTTGTTTGCTAGAAGATAGGCAAAGACAAGATTACGAGACTTTGCGAGATCGCGATATTGGCGATGCTGTCGGTAAAAACCTTGCCAGTCCATAACAATTGCTGTGGCTTCAGCAGATTCTTGAAATAGTCACTAGCGGGTTCAGTGAAAACGTAGGGTATGCCTGACTTACGGACGATCTCGCTAGATAGTAGTCCGCCATACAGCGCGCTGTGCGCGTGAATAATATCAGGGATACTATAACGCTCAACATAATTTCCATAGAGCCGGATTCCGTGGTGCACAAACTGAGATGCAACGCCCTTCCCGTAGCGAGGCGTCAAGTTAAATCCATTGCGTTGAACACGATGTGTGCCCGCATCGTCGACGTAATGAATTCCAAATTCAGATGATTTGGGTTCCACAACTCGCGCAAAGACCTTTGGTTTGGGAATACAATGCCGACTTGTTCCACTAGGCGGGCTAAAGTGATTGCCTGCTCCCGAAAGAAACTACCTCCAAAATCATTCTCAAACTGCGGGTACCAAGAGGGAACTACTAGGGCGTCCATACACGTTCTACTAGGCTATGGAGCGCAATTCTTATCCCATTAAATGTTTCATTGTTGAGATCCCCGCTCATAGGCAAACTCATCACCCGCTTTGCTATTTTCTGAGCTACCGGCGTACAGTCTGTGCAGCAAAGGTTTTTGTAGGCTGGTTGCTCATTCAGCGGAATGGGGTAGTGCACCGCCGTGGGTACGCCCGCCTCAGACAGGCGCTGCTGCACCGCCGCTCGGTCATCGCAGAACACCGTGTATTGACTGTACACGCTGGTGCGGTCCGATCGCTGAATCACACGTGCGAATCCCATGCGGTCGAGCTCAGAGTTGTAACGTGCGCCTATCGCCAGGCGCTGCTCAATCTCCCACTCAAAACGCTCCAACTTAGCCAGCACGATTGCACATTGCAGGGTGTCCATGCGCCCGCCGACCCCGACTCGAGTGTGGGTGTATCGCTGGCTTTGACCATGCACGCGGATTTCCCGACAGGCTTGAGCCAGTGCATCGTCATTGGTGAAGATGGCACCACCATCGCCGTAACAACCGAGGGGTTTGCTGGGGAAGAAACTGGTGCAACCTAAGGTGCTGAGGTTGCAGCTTTTTTTGCCTTTGTAAGTAGCGCCAAAGCTTTGCGCGGCGTCTTCAATCACAGGCAGATTGCCATGACGAGCTGCAATAGCATTAATCTCGTCCATGTCAGCTGGCTGGCCATAGAGGCTCACAGGCATGATGGCCTTGGTTTTGGGTGTAATAGCTGCTTCTATCAAGCTGACGTTGATGTTGCAGGTGTCCGGCTCAATGTCTACGTATACAGGCTTGGCGCCCAGCAGCACGATGACTTCGGCCGTGGCGGCAAAGGTAAAGGGCGTTGTGATGACCTCATCACCCCGGTCAATGCCCAACGCCATAAGGCTGATAAGCAGTGCCTCCGTGCCACTGGCCACGGTAATGCAATGCTTGGCTCCAGTGTAGGCGACTAGTCTATCTTCCAGTTCTTTTACCTCGGGGCCCATGACGTATTGGCCGTGCTCGAGCACGGCATTAATGCGTGCCTGGATTTGCGGCTTTAGTGCCTGGTATTGGGTTTTAAGGTCAATGAAAGGTATACTCATGTGCTGACTCGCTTCAATTTATTGTTTTCTAAGACGTATTGCTGCTTGCTGTGGGGACAGGTATAGCGACCCTCGCCTTTAAGTGGCAGGGGAATTTGTTCGCCAAACTCGCTCATCCACCCAATTTGTTTGGCGGGAACGCCTACCATAAGAGCATAGGGTTTGACGTCTTTGTTGACAACGGCTCCGGCGCCGATGAAGGCGAATTCACCGATGGTCACACCACACACGATGGTGCAGTTTGCGCCCAGAGTTACGCCTTTTTGAACCAGGGTATTTCGGTACTCGTTCTTGCGCTCAATGAGCGAGCGGGGGTTGTACACGTTGGTAAATACTATGCTGGGTCCGCAGAAAACGCCTTCTTCAAGAGTGACGTTGTCGTACACGCTGACGTTGTTCTGCACCTTGCAGTGGTCGCCGATGACGACCTTGTTGCCGACAAAGACGTTTTGACCGAGTGACACGCCCCTGCCAATTTTTGCACCGCCACAAACGTGGACCCAGTGCCACACTCGGCTGCCCTCACCAATTTGTGCACCCTCGTCAACGATTGCGGTGGGGTGAATAGTGATGTTGGTCATGGTTCCTCAATATATCGCGTGACTGACTTTGTCTGCCAGTGCCAAAGCGGTGGTCCACTTACCGCCCAAGACGGTGACTAACTTGCCTGTACAGTGTGGATGGCATATTTACTCGTGGCCTTGCTGGAGTCTTGGGCACTGTGGAGTAAGGTGCGAAGGCTAGCAAAAATGTTCATGCCGCCTATGATGCCAATGTCCAGGTTGCTCAGTATTCCAGCGGAAGCGAAATGGTCTTGCCGTCTCGTGCGGACAAATAGGCAGCAATCAGTAGTTCGAGCGATTTCAGCCCTTCGCGACCATCGGTTTCAGGTTCCGCATTACCCCGCAAAACGTCGATGGCGTTCTTGTAATAAAGCGGGTGCCCAAAACCGTACACCGAGGTAGTTTCGTAGTTGGCGCTCTGGATTTCTTGGTCGTAGTCCTGGGATTCTTCAAACTGCCAGAGCTGGATGTCGTTGACAGCCACGCCACCGATCCGCACGGTCCCCTTTTCACCGAGGATGGTGATACTGCCTTCCAGATTCTTCGGGTAGGTAAGCATGGTAACGCTCATCGATCCTAGTGCGCCGTCACGCCATTTGATGTTGAGCACACCGGTGTCCTCAACCTCGATGTCGCGCGTGGTGCTTATCATGGCTTGGACTTTTTCAACTGGGCCGATGAGCCAATCGAGCAGGTCAACATAATGACTAGCCTGGTTCATCAAGGCACCACCGTCGAACTCCCAAGTGCCGCGCCAGCCATTTCCCTGGTCGTAATAGGACTGTGGACGGGTCCAGAAGACGTTGAGATGCACCATGTGAATCTTGCCGAAGCGTTTTTCGGTGACAGCTCGCTTGAGCAGTCGCAGAGTGGTATTGTGGCGGTTCTGTTTGACCACAAATAGACGCACCCCGTTTTCGTCACAAGCTTTGACCATGCGCACACCGTCGTTCCAGCGAGTAGCCATTGGTTTTTCGGTCATGACATGGACTTTATGCTTTGCCGCTAGAACCGCCTGGTCGGAGTGACAGCCGCTGGGTGTGCAGAGGACAACCAAGTCAAGCTGTTCGTTTTCTAGCATTTCTTGCATGTCGCGATAGGTGGGTACTTTGCATTTCTCTGCATGCTCAGCCAGTACTGCTGAATCGATATCGCAAACGGCTGCCAATTCCATTTCGTCGCTGTGTTGTTGAATTGATCCGAAGTGATTTTTTGATATGCGGCCACAGCCGACTATGGCAATTTTTATTTTACGGCCTGTGATAGAAGGGTAGTGCTGCATGGATATCCCCGTAAAGTTGTGTTTACGTCTCAGTTAAAGACGGAAAACCGTGAAACCGGCATCAGCTGCGTCGTTTCGGTCGTACAGAGCCTTTATGTCCGCCAACACCGGCTTTTCCGTTCTGCACAGTGCCTTGAGTTCACCGGGCTTCATTGCGCGGAATTCGTTATGGCCTACCGCGACCACCAGTGAGTCAACTTTGGCTGATGAATCGATATTGCCTAGTTGAATGCCATATTCATGTGTGACTTCTTCTGGATTTGCCCAAGGGTCAGTAACTACGACATTCGCCCCCCAGCTTTCCAGCTCTTTGACCAAATCAGCCACTTTGCTGTTGCGGATATCTGGACAGTTTTCTTTGAAAGTGATCCCCATCACCCCCACGATGCTTCGGGCTACGTCGATACCATTCTTGAGCATCAGCCTAATCAGATTGCGCGCTGCGTAGCGGGCCATGTTGTCGTTGATGCGTCGGCCGGCCAGGATCACTTGGGGGTGATAGCCAACCTCCTCTGCTTTGTGAGTGAGGTAATAGGGGTCAACGCCAATGCAGTGACCTCCCACCATACCCGGGCGGAAAGGTAGAAAGTTCCATTTGCTACCAGCAGCTTCCAGCACTTCGATGGTGTCAATCCCCAAACGATCGAAAATAACTGACAGTTCGTTGACAAAAGCGATGTTGAGATCGCGCTGACTGTTTTCAATTACTTTTGCTGCCTCGGCCGTTTTGAGGCTGCTGGCTTTCCAGGTTCCGGCCTTTACGATGCTTTTGTAGAGGTCATCAACCGCTTCAGCCACCTCGGGCGTGCTGCCGCTGGTTATTTTCTTGATTGTGGTAAGCGTGTTGATCTTGTCGCCAGGGTTGACACGTTCCGGACTGTAGCCACAGAAAAAGCTTTCATTGAATTTAAGACCCGACTCTTTTTCCAGGATCGGTACGCAGACCTCTTCGGTGCAACCGGGGTAAACCGTGGATTCATAAATCACGATCGCCCCAGCCTTCATCGCTTTGCCGACCGTTTCGCTAGCCCTGATGAGGGGCCTCAGATTCGGACGGTTGGCGGTATCGATCGGCGTTGGCACTGTAACTATGAAGATCCCACACTCTTCAAGTTTGCTTCGATCGCTGCTGTACTCAAGTTGCTTAGCATCTACCAGGTCTTCTGGCGTGACCTCCAAGGTGCTGTCTTTATAAGCACGCAATTCAGCGATGCGCGCATCGTTGATGTCAAACCCGAGTACAGGTCTCACCTTTCCAAACTCCACCGCCAACGGAAGACCCACATAGCCCAAACCGATTAATGCTATTTTTTGATTACTGATATCCATTTTATATAAGTTCCAAACAAGTCAATATGTACGAGTTTTTTACCGTTTCATGCCTTGTTGAGCGCATCACAGGATTGATTTTCAGCTTGTGCCTTCAGATCCTCAATTTCTGCTTTCAAAGCCTCGTACTCATCTATCTTTCGTTTCAAAAAACCTTGGGTAATGGCCGCCTTTTCTGCCATGCCAGTTGGGGTGAGCACATAAACGTAGCCAAACTTATTCTTAGATGTGGCGAAGTTTTTCATCTTCACCATGCCTTTTTCCATCAACGCCCTGAGGCAGTAATTCAGCCCGCCCACGCTGATACCCAGTTTCTTAGCCAACTCACGCTGGGTAAGGTCTGGGTTTTGTTGCAGGATGCGCATCACCCTGAAATAAGTGTCTTCTTGAAGTTTGGCTTGGCGACTTGTCATAAAATGATTGGGTTCTGTGTTGTAAGCTGTGGGTTTGACTGTGTTTTAAGCAGGCTACCGCAGTACCGTGTCATGTTCAGCAAGCACGGTTGGGGGGGGTATCGAAGTAAGGTTTTGTATGAACTTGAATAAATAATATATCGGCCAATTAGAGGTTCCGTCAATACCTTCATTAAAATAGCTCTCAAGCTTAGGGGGGTTCAGGCCTCAGTTTCATGCTGCTGCTGACGCCTCCTCTATGTTAGGGGTGTTCACCACCAGCTCCGGGTGGGTCAGAATCTCGGGCTCTTGACCCTCCGATTTAGCTCTTGACCACCCCGATGGCCA
>Ga0222713_10002531_pt1 | contig 19470 bp, 20 predicted proteins | sample C33_649DmetaG_FD_165061 | JGI IMG/M metagenome (GOLD analysis project Ga0222713, IMG submission 165061) | Estuarine water microbial communities from San Francisco Bay, California, United States - C33_649D | ecosystem: Environmental > Aquatic > Marine > Unclassified | place: USA: California...
GAGCAGGTACGTGAGCACCTAGACGCGGCGATCGAGCATGAGCGCAACGCGCTCTTCCCTGAGCCGTCCGACGACGCGCGCTTCCGCGAGGCGCAACTCGACATGCTGCCCGACGATACTGCGCAGGCGGTGCGTGAGTTGAGTGACTACGACTGGCGCTCTGATGAGGCACGCGCGGAATACCAGGCCATTCGCGATCTCCTGCAGCGCGACGTCCTCGATCAACAGTTCCGGCAGATGTCCCAGGCCCTGCAAAATCCGGGGAGTCCCGAGGCTCAGCAGGCGGTCAAGGACATGATGGCCGACCTCAACGAGCTGCTCGACAAGCACCGACGCGGCGAGGACACCGAGCAGGACTTCGCGGACTTCATGGATAAGCACGGTGATCTCTTCCCGGACAATCCGCAGTCCTTGGCCGAGTTGCTCGACGATCTCGCCCGGCGCGCGGCGGCGATGCAACGCATGCTCGACTCGATGTCACCCGAGCAGCGGGCCGAACTCGCCGGACTGATGGAACAGGCCTGGCAGGACATGGATCTGGCCCGCGAGATGGCGCAGTTGCAGGACCATCTGCGGGCCCTGCGCCCGGACCTGCCCTGGAACGGTCGGCAGCGCATGGACGGTGAACAGGGCATGGGGTTGCCCGACGCCACCGAGGCCCTCGCCGAACTCGCCGACCTCGAGGCGCTGTCCGCCCAACTCGGGCAGGACTACCCCGGTGCCACCCTGGACGACGTCGATGTTGAGGCGGTTGAGCGTGCCCTGGGTCGGTCGGCGGTCGATGACATCGAGCGGCTGCGTGAGATCGAGCGGCAACTGCGCGAGCAGGGCTACCTCACCGAGCGCATGGAGCTGTCCCCCAAGGCGATTCGCCGCATCGGACGCACCGCTCTCCGGCGAGTCTTCGGCGACCTCGATACCGGTCCACGCGGCGATCACGACGTGCGCGCGACAGGCGCATCAGGCGAACTGACTGGCGCGTCGCGCACGTGGGAGTTCGGCGACGAACAACCGCTGGACGTCGTACGCACGGTGGGCAACGCCGTACGCCGGTCGCTGGCGGAGGGCTCGCGGGAGATTCGCCTACTGTCCGAGGACTTCGAGGTGCGTGAGACAGAGACGCGCACTCGCGCAGCGGTCGCCCTCCTCGTCGATCAATCCTTCTCCATGGTGATGAACGACACCTGGCGCGCTGCCAAAACGACAGCGCTGGCCCTGCACTCCCTCGCGAGCACAGCGTTCCCCCTCGACGCCATGGAGGTCATCGCCTTCTCCAATCTCGCCCGAACCGTGCGACCGGATGAACTCGTCGATCTTGCGGCCTCGGAGATCCAGGGCACCAACTTGCACCACGCCCTGCTGCTCGCCGAACAGTTCTTCAACCGTCATCATGATGCTGAGCCGGTCTGCCTCGTGGTCACCGATGGCGAACCGACGGCGCATCTGCTCGAGGGTGGCGACTGGTGGTTCAACTGGCCACCGGATCGCGAGACCGTGGAGTTGGCGGTCCAGCAGGTCGACCGACTGACGCGCCAGGGCATCCCGATCTCGTGGTTCCGGCTGGGCGATGAACCGCGGCTGGCGAGGTTCCTCGACGCGATGGCGCGGCGTGGCGGAGGGCGGGTGTTCGCCGCAGACGGTGATCGGCTCGGTGACTACGTCGTGACCGACTACGTGCGCTCACGCTCGCGCGGTCGCCGCTAAACCGCCTCCGCAAGCCGACGATTTTTCGACCAAACGCGCCATGTTTTCGTCGAAATTGCGTCGGCTTGCGAGGATGAGGTGGTCGGGCGGTGCAAGTCGGCCTCCCGGGCCGACGTAGGCTGATCGATCGTGCGTCATCGCCTCCCGCTGCTCAAGGACCTGCCGGTCGAGGTAGCGGTCTTGGCGAGCATCGCCTTCTTCGTCGCGCTGGGCTTCGGCATCGTGATCCCGTCGATCCCGATCTTCGCCGAATCCTTCGGGGTGACCGCCTTGGCGGCGTCCGCCGTCGTCTCGGCGTTCGCTCTGATGCGGTTCATCTCCTCGCCGTTCGCCGGCAGTCTCACCAACCGGCTCGGCGAGCGGCGCATCCTCGCGACCGGCCTGGCGATCGTGGCGGTTTCCAGTGCGCTGGCGGGCCTGTCGCAAAGTTATGTGCAGCTACTCGTGCTGCGCGGCATCGGCGGTATCGGGTCGTCTATGTTCACCGTGTCAGCGATGGCGCTGCTGCTCCGCGTGGTCGACGCTGATCAGCGCGGCCGCGCTGCTGCTGCCTGGCAGGGTGGCTTTCTCGTCGGTGGCGTCGCGGGTCCGGCGGTCGGCGGGCTGGTCCTCGCGGTATCGATTCGCGCACCCTTCTTTTTCTACGCGGGCACCCTCGCCGTGGCCACCGTCGTGGCGCTGGTGTTCCTGTCCCCCGCGCGCATCGCCGCTCGAGAGGCGGCGGTCGAGTCGCACGATGCAGGTGAAGCGGTCGTGCCGCCAAAATCCGGGTGGCCCGAACTCCGTGACGCCTTGCGCAGCGGCGCCTACCGGGCCGCGCTCGCGGTCAACCTCACCACAGGCCTGGCCACCTTCGGCCTGCGGTCGGCGATCATTCCCCTCTTCGTCATCGAAGGTCTGCAGCAGGGCCCGAGCCTGTCCGGATGGGCCTTCCTCGTCGCGGCCGGCGTACAGGCAATCACCCTGCTCCCCGCTGGACGGATCACCGACACCCGTGGTCGCCGGCCCTCGATGATCATGGGGACCGTCGCGACCGTGGTCGGCATGCTCCTGCTCGTTTTCGACGATCTGTCGACAGGTTCACTCGGCGTCGCGATTACTATCTTCTTCCTCAGCATGGCGGTGCTCGGTGTCGGGACGGCGTTCCTCGGGTCGGCGCCGTCAGCGGTCGTCGGCGACATCATGGGTGGCCGACGCGGCGGCATCGTCGTGGCGACGTTCCAGATGGTGTCGGACTTCGGCGCCATCATCGGCCCGCTCATCGGCGGACTCATGCTCGACCTCTACGGCTTCGACTGGGCGTTCGCGCTCGGTGCCGCGGTGGCGGCGATCGCGCTGATCTTCGTGGTGCGGATGCCGGAGACTCTGCGCCGCACCCCCGCCGACTCCTGAGAATCCCCCATGACGCACTTGTACGCGATAACGAGGACTACGTGGCGCGCTCACTCTCGTTATCGCGTACACACGTGAACTCGGTCGGTATCCACAGGCAGGTTTTCTCACTTCCGTGGTACGTGATCTGACGTGACGATGTCACGGTGGCCCGCCAAGAGATTCGTGACACGAGCGCCGCCCTCAGCGCAGTGTTCGGCAACGCCACCTTCACCGTCGACCAAGCAGCGCAATGCGGGGTATCCGCGAGTCGGCTGCAGTCCGCGGCTCGCGCCGGAGCGCTCGTTCGGCTTCGGAAGGGCCACTATCGACTAGCGCCGGTGGGGTTGCGGCCCGGTACTGTTGATTCGAGTTCTGCGGAGCGAGGACTCACGGTGGAGGACGCCCTGCGACTTGTCGATCGACTTGAGCGTCTATGCCAATTGGGGGTGCCGGCGTGCGTGGGGGAGCGAACCGCCCATGGACTTTGGGGTGGGCCCTCGTGGGGCTTCCACATCTCTGCGTGGCCCATCGTCATGGTCCCCCACGGTTGGGGGCTGCGTCGCGGGGTCGTGGGCGGCGTACGGATTGTGGAGCGGTCGATCGACTCAGATCACGTTCTGCGTCACCGATTTGCTGGTGTGGCAGCCGATCTTCCGATCGTGGATCCGCTCCTTGCTTCGCTGCAGGTCGCCGCGCGACCCGAAATGCCAATCGGAGCGCGCGTGGCGAGCCTTCATGCAGGGCTGCGGCGCCAACTGAGTCTGAGCGAACGTGTTCCCGATCAAGGGCAGCACCTGTCCTATCTACTGGCCGACCCACAGCGACGGTCGGCACTTCTTGCTCAAGCGCAGACCCGGGCGACCCGAATGGACATCAAGGGGCGCCAGCGACTCTTGGCTGCACTCGCGATAGCCGACCCCCGCATCGAGAGTCTTCTCGAGTCCATCTCCTGGGCAGCATTTGTGGCCGCCGAATTAAGTCTTCCCGAGCCCCAAGCCGCGGTGCTGGGAGCAAGTGGACGCGAATACCGCGTGGATTTCTTGTTCGGCAAGAACGTCATCGGTGAGTGTGATGGCGCGATCAAGTACATGGACCCGAAGTCCCTGTGGCGGGAGAAGAAAAGACAAGAGGACCTCGAGCAAGCAGGCTTCGTCGTCGTGCGGTGGACCTGGGAGGAGATCGTCCATCACCCGGAGGTCGTCGTGGCGCGCATCACGAGTGCTCTAGACCGTGCGTAGATCGTGATCGGCGATCGCTTCATTGCTCAGACCCGCGCCGCGCTCGCGAGCGAGCGCACGTGCGTACGCGATAACGAGGACTACGGGGCGCGCTAACCCTCGTTATCGCGTACACAAACCTCGGTGCTAGGCGAAGGCAGGGGCGACGCGTTGCCACGGTTTGGCGGACTCCACCAACTCGGCGATCGACAGCAGCAGCGACTCACCGCCCGGCGCAGCCACCACCTGGGCCGCGACCGGGGTCCCTGCCTCCGGATGCACCCCCATCGGAATCGTGATGGCCGGGAATCCGGCGATATTCCAGGGCGCGGCAAAGGGCGCGTAGCGGATGTTGGCGAACATCGTCGCTGCCCATCCCCCGTCATGCCAGCGGCGCGACTCAATCGGCGGCTGAGCCAGCGCGGGGGTCACGAGGATGTCGTGACCGGCGAAATAGGCGAAGGCCTTGCGCCGCCAGGCCTCGCGCAGCCGCTCGCTCATGATCGGCGTACGCCGGACCAGTCGACCGAGGAGCGCATGCCGGCGCACGCGGGCCTCCAACTGCGATCGGTCGAGTAGATCTGCATCCGCGGCGGTGCCGGCGAACCATCGGGCCAGTCCCGCGACCGCTGCAGCATTGCCCGCGGGGTCCCAGGGAGACACCGGCTCATCCCGTTGCACATCGTGGCCCTCCCGGAGCAAGAGTGCGGCCAATTGCTCCGCCGCTGCTGCCCACGCCGGATCGAGGGCAACACCGGCGACTGGCGGCGTCGTTGAGAGACCGACATGGAGTCGGCGGTCCACCGACGCCACCCACGCGAGTTCCGGGTCAGCCGCCATAACGGAAAGCAGGAGTGCCGCATCCTCGACCGTCGTCGCCAACGCGCCGTTCTCACTCATCGAGAACCAGTCATTCTCACCCAACTCTGCGGGGACGACACCGAGCCCGGGCTTGATCCCGATGAGTCCGGTGCACGCGGCCGGGATCCGAACACTGCCCATGCCGTCGTTGCCATGGGCGATCGGCACCATGCCCGACGCCACCGCGGCGGCGGATCCGCCGCTGGATCCGCCCGGTGTCCGCGTGAGGTCCCACGGATTGCGCGTGACACCGAAGACCGAATCGGTCGCGCCGAAGACGCAGAGTTCGGGAACGCGCGTGATGCCAACAACAACACCTCCCGCAGCACGAATACGTTCAACGACCACATGATCCGCGGCCTGCGGTGCCCCATCGGTCGCGGCCGAGCCCACCCGCATTGGCTCACCTGCAACCGGCACGTTGTCCTTGATCGCCACGGGGACACCGGCGAGAGGCAACGAGGCGCGATCACTTCGCGCATCGACAGCTGCGGCCTCCGCGAGCGCTCGATCACCGCGAACCACCTGGAAGGCGTCGATATCCCCGTCACGCTGCGCGATCAGGTCCAACGACTCCTGCACGGCGACGACTGCTGTCACGCGACCGGCACGCACGGCCTCAGCGGTCACGGACGCGGTCGGCATCGTGCTCACTGAAGGGCCTTCACCACATCGGCGACAAGGTCCTCGGCGTCCTCGATCCCCACCGACAGTCGAATGAGATCGGCCGGCACCTCTAGCGGACTCCCGGCCGCAGACGCATGCGTCATGCGTCCGGGATGTTCGATGAGCGACTCGACGCCACCGAGGGATTCGCCCAGCGTGAAGACCTCGGTCCGCCCGCACACCGCGACTGCCTCCTCGACGCCACCGGCGACTTGGAATGACACCATTCCGCCGAAGTCGCGCATCTGGCGGACGGCGATCTCGTGCCCCGGATGACCCGGTAGTCCCGGGTAGAGCACGCGTGTCACGCGCGGGTGGTCCTGCAGCGCTTCGACGATGGCGCGCGCATTCGCACTATGGCGATCCATACGGACGCCGAGCGTCTTGATGCCGCGCAACACCAGCCAGGAGTCCCACGGTCCAGGGACCGAGCCCATGGCGTTCTGGTGATAGGCGAGCCGCTCCCCCACCTCAGGGTCGGCGACAACGAGTGCTCCACCGACAACGTCGCTGTGTCCCCCGAGGTACTTCGTCGTCGAGTGCACCACGACATCGGCGCCCAGGCTCAGTGGCTGCTGGAGGTACGGCGACGCGAAGGTGTTGTCGACCACCAGAAGCGCGCCAGCCTCATGAGCGATCGTCGCAAGTGCGGCAATGTCGACCACGGTGAGGAGCGGATTGGTCGGGGTCTCGGTCCAGAGGATCCTCGTGCGGCCCGGCTCCACGGCTCGACGTACGGCGTCGAGATCGGTCAGGTCAACCGCTGTGTGCGCCAGACCCCACGGTTCGGCCACGCGCGAGAACAGTCGATAGGTGCCGCCGTAAGCGTCGTTGCCGATCACCGCGTGCGCGCCGGGGGACGCAAGCGCACGCAGCAGCGTGTCCTCGGCCGCCAGGCCCGAAGCGAAGGCGAGAGCACGCGCACCGCCCTCGAGCGAGGCGAGGCATTCCTCCAGCGCGTGCCGGGTCGGGTTGCCACTGCGTGAGTATTCGTAGCCACCCCGCAGGCCCCCCACGCCGTCCTGGGCGAAGGTCGACACTTGGTAGACCGGCGGCACGACGGCACCGGTCAACGGATCAGGTTCCTGCCCCGCGTGAATCGCGCGGGTGGAGAAGCCAGCCTCGTCCCAACGGTGCTCAGTCATGGGCCCGAGCCTAGGGTGCGCGCGCCCAGCACGCTGCCAGAGCCCGACGATCGTGGTCTCGACCTAGGAGGGCTCGGGTACCGATCCGGTCGCCTGTACGACGGAGGTGACGATCTCAAGGCATCGGTTGGTGAACCGGGGCTTGCCCACGTCGCGGGCGTGCTCTGCCACGAGCCGGAGCTTCACCCGAGTGCTGATTTGGGACCAACCCGGCCCGAGCGAGTAATGCGCGGTCATCGCGGGGTGGTGCTGCGCGTTGGGAACCACATGCGCCCTCATGTGGAAGACGATCACCCCATCGAAAAGCACATCGCCGTGGACCTCGGTCCGCCGGCCGCCGAGTGCCTCGAGGATGTTGTTGAGCACCGACTCCACGGCGGCCGGGTCGCCAGGGGCCACCCAGCTGCGCTCGTACGTCCCACCATCTACCCAAGAGTCGTCACTCACGGGCACAGCGTGCCACGCCGACGAGCGCGTCGCCACAAACACTGGACCAGTGGCCCCTGCGCACGTCCGGCCACCTTCGGCGATACTCCTCCCATGGGCCTGTTCTCCGCGAAGTCACAGATGGTTGCTCCGGCCGATGCCCTCAAGGGTCGTCCGGACTATCCCTTCGAGATTCCGGCAGATCATGCCGTGCTCGGGACGCCGATCCGCAACCTCGCGGTGCAGCCGTGGCCCGCCGACCTGTCCACCATCTATCTGGCCATGGGCTGCTTCTGGGGCGCGGAAGAAATCTACTGGCGCCTGCCGGGTGTGTACACGACCGCGGTCGGCTACCAGGGTGGCTTTACCCCCCACCCGACCTACGAGGAGGTGTGCAGCGGTCGCACCGGGCACACCGAGACCGTGCTCGTGGCCTACCGCGAGGACGAGATCTCGACGTACGACGTGCTGCGGCACTTCTGGGAGAACCACGACCCGACCCAGGGCTACCGGCAGGGCAATGACACTGGCACGCAGTACCGCAGTACCGTCTTCGTCACGACGCCCGAGCAGCGGGCCCTCGTCGAAGCTACGGCCGCGGCCTACGCACCGGTCATCGCCGACCGGGGATATCCCGCGATCACCACGCAGCTCGCCGATGCCACAGACTGGCCGTTCTACTACGCCGAGGGATACCACCAGCAGTACCTGTACAAGGTGCCGAACGGCTACCGTTGCCATGCCAACACCGGCGTGGCCCTTCCCGCGCTGTAGAGAGAGTCGCCGATGCCGCACTACATCATCTATTTCCATCAGCAGTGGGTCGGTGACCACACCGAGGAATGGTTCATCTCGCGCGGCCCGGTCGCGCGCGCGGTCGTCGCGGACATGGCCGAGGCCGGTGTTCTCGTGTACGCCGGCGGGCTGGAAGAGGAGATCGACCAAGCGGTGAGCGCTGATGCCACGAGTGGCGAACTCGTGATCAGCCAAGCGCCAATCTCCACGGGCGAGTTCCTCGGGGGCCTCACCATCATCGACGTCCCCGACGACGACACCGCGGCCGTGTGGGCCGGTCGCATCGCCGAAGCCTGCGGATGGCCACAGGAGATGCGTCGCCTCAAGCCGTGACGGCGATGCGCTATCCGGCCAGGTAGCCCAGCACGTCCTGGCGCGACAGCACCCCGACGGGCTTGCCGTCGTCCAGGACGACCACGGCATCGGCATGCTCCAGCGCCGCGACCGCCGCAGCCACCGGTTCACCCGAGCCCACCTGCGGCAGCAGGCCGGACATGTGCTTGTCGACCGTGTCGGCCAGGGATGCCGAGCCGATGAAGAGCGAGTCGAGGATGTCGCGCTCGATGACCGAACCCACGATCTCCGCGGCCATGACCGGCGGCTCAGCACGCAGCACCGGCATCTGCGAGACGCCGTACTCACGCATCGTGTCGATGGCCTCGCGCAGGGTCTCGGTCGGATGCGCGTGCACAAACGGGGGAAGCTCACCGGACTTGCCGCGCAGCACATCCCCCGCCGTGCGCTCCCCCGCCGCAGGGCCGAAGCCGTACGACGCGAGCCACTCATCGTTGAAGACCTTCGACAGATAGCCGCGCCCACCATCGGGTAGCAGCACGACCACCATGTCGTCGGCCTTCGCCCGTCGCGCCACGTCTAGGGCGGCCACGACCGCCATGCCACAGGAGCCACCGACGAGCAGTCCCTCCTCACGCGCCAGGCGCCTGGTCATCTCGAAGGAGTCGCGGTCGCTGACCGCGATGACCTCATCGGCGATCTGATCGTCGTACGTCGTCGGCCAGAAATCCTCGCCCACACCCTCCACAAGGTATGGCCGACCGGATCCCCCGGAATACACCGAGCCCTCCGGATCGGCGGCGATGATCCGCACGCGACCATCGCTCACCTCCTTGAGGTAGCGACCCACGCCGGAGATGGTTCCGCCCGTGCCGGCTCCAGCCACGAAGTGCGTGATGCGTCCGTCGGTCTGCTCCCACAGTTCCGGGCCGGTCGTCTCGTAGTGCGAGCGCGGGTTGTCCGGGTTGGCGTACTGGTCGGGCTTCCACGCGCCGGGGATCTCGCGGGCCAGTCGGTCGCTCACGCTGTAGTAGGACCGCGGATCGTCGGGATCGACGGCGGTCGGGCATTCGATGACCTCGGCGCCATAGGCGCGCAGCACGTTCTGCTTGTCCTGGGAGACCTTGTCCGGGCAGACGAAGATGCAGCGGTAGCCCCGCTCCTGGGCCACGAGGGCAAGTCCCACACCCGTGTTGCCACTCGTGGGCTCCACGATGGTGCCCCCCGGCTGCAGCAGTCCCTCCGCCTCGGCCCGCTCGATCATCCGCGTCGCGATGCGGTCCTTGACCGATCCGCCCGGATTGAAGTACTCGACCTTGGCGTAGACGGGGCAGGCGATGCCCTCGGTCACATGCCGCAGGCGTACCAGCGGGGTCTGTCCGATGAGTTCAACGATGGAGTCCACAACGTGCACGAGTCGCAAGCCTACGCTGGTCCCGTGAGCAGGCCACCAGCGATCGCCCTAGCGCCGGGGATCTACCGCATCCCGACGATGGGTGACTTCATCAACTCCGTTGCCCTCCTCGAGGGCGACGGCTCCGTCACCCTCATCGACTGTGGCGTCAAGCGTGCACCCGCGACCATCGTCAAGGGGCTCGCCCACCTCGGCAAGAGCCCAGCCGACGTCCAACGCATCATCCTCACGCACGCACACTCCGATCACGCGGGCGGCGCGGCACGCATGGTCGACGAGACCGGCCTCGCCGGCGTGGAGGTCCACACCGACGATGCGGAGTACATCCGCTCCGGCAGCGCCTCACCTCGCGACACGACGACCCGGCTCGGCGCGATCTTCAGTCGCCTCCCCGGCGGTGGCTTCCCCGCGACACCGGTCGTCCGCGAGATCACCGATGGCGAACTCATCAACGTCGGTGGTGGGCTTCGAATCCATCACACCCCGGGTCACTCGCCCGGCCATATCTCGCTGATTCACGAGCCCACGGCCACGCTGATCACCGGTGATGCGATCTGGAACATGAACGCCCGCATGACCTGGCCCGTGGCGGCCTTCTGTACGTCGTACCGGCAGAACCAACAGACCGCGCAGGTCCTCGGTGACTTGGAGTACGCCGTCGCCGCCTTCACGCACGGTCCGGAGATCCGTGGCAACGCCCGCGAACAGGTGCGCGACTTCCTGCAGCGGGCGACGAAGAAGCAGTGATGCCCAGCCCGGTCACTCGCACCGCCGCCGCGGCCGGGGCCAGCGCCGTCGCCGCTGCGGGGCTGCTCACGGCTCAAGCGCTCCAAGCGCGCCGCCGCATCGGTCCACGCACAACAACCGCGCCATACTCGGATGGTCGATACGGCACCGGTTCGGGCACTTCGATTCGACTCGCCGTCCTCGGCGACTCAGCGGCAGCCGGCCTCGGGGCCAAGCATCCGGGCGAGACGATGGGCGCGATCCTGGCGACCGCTCTCGCCCAGGTTGCCGGTCGGCCGGTCACCCTGAGCAATCACGCGGTGATCGGAGCCCAGACCGTCGACCTCGATGCACAGATCGATCGTGCGGCGTGGACCCGTCCCCACGTCGCCGTCATCATGGTGGGCGCCAATGACGTCACCCACCTCGTTCCGCGTTCGCTCTCTGCTCGACGTCTACGCCGCGCGATCCGGCGCCTGCGCGAGTCGGGTACCGAAGTTGTCATGGCCACCTGCCCGGATTTGGGCACCGTCAAGCCAGTCCCGCAGCCCCTCCGCACGGTGATGCGGCGTGGATCCCGGCGGCTGGCTCTCGCACAAGCGGAGGCGACGCGAGCCGCGGGCGGTCGGCCCGTACCCCTGGGCTCGATCCTCGGGCCGGAATTCGATGAGCGGCCGGAGGTGATGTTCGCGGAGGATCGCTTCCACCCGTCGACCGAGGGCTACACGGCCGCCGCCCAGGTCCTGCTCCCGGAGGTCATCGCCGCCTGGCGTCGAGGATCGGAGGGCGAGGTGCTCCCCGCGCTCATCGACAACGAGGTTGTCTCCCCCGCCTAGCGGGAGATTCGGTCACAGTGCGATACGCACGTCACGCACGTCGCGCAGGAGGTCAGCCACCACGTCATCGGGGAGCACGACGGCCAGCGCGTCGGCGCCGGTGACGGCAATCTGATCGCCGACAGCCGCGTCACCGACATCGGGGACGACCCGATGCGGCTCACCGCTGGCATCAGCCGCCGCGTCAGCCAACTGTTGCGCCAACGCGCGGGCACCCGCAACACGAGATGGGAACGGCGGCCACGGCGCCGCCAACTTCGTCAGCGGCATGGAGCGCAATCGCTCCACCACGCGGTTGATCTCAACCGCGAGTTCGTCCACGACCAGACGACTAGTCGCGACCGGACGCGATGATCGCGAAGAGGCGCAGGAACTCCAGGTACAGCCACACGAGCGTCACGAGAAGACCGAAGGACAGACGCCAGGACTCACGCTCCGGCAGCCCCATCGCAATGCCCTGCTTGATGGCCTCGAAGTCCAGCATGAGCGTGAAGGCCGCGAGCCCGACGCCGAAAAGGCACAGCAGCAAACCAAGCGTGCCGACGCCGTAGAAGCCCCACCCGCCACCGACGCCGAAGAGGGCACCGACGAGTGAGGCCAGTGCGATCACGAAGTAGGCGCCCATCGCGAGGGTGAGGAACTTCACGAACTTGTTGGTGACCTTGACCAGGCCGGTGCCGTAGAGCAGCAGCATCACGCCGAACGTCGTGAACGTCGCGAGGACTGCCTGCAGGACGAGACCCTCATATTCATTGGCCAGGCCGATCTGGTTGTACCAGTAGCTGATGGCGCCGAGCATGAAGCCGGAGACGACGGCGTACAGGGTGATCATTGGCGGGCTGACCTGTCGCTTCACCGCGTTGACGATGCCGAGGACCACGGTGCCGATGAGGGCCGCGAACATCAGCAGTCCACCGACCGTCGGGGCCGCGGCGATGACCTGCCACCCGACCACCGCCATGATCGTGGCGACGACGAAGAGGATCGCACTCTTGGCCATGATGTCCGGCATCGTCACCCGCTGTCCGGGCGGTGCGGGGATCTGGACACCGGCGTACAGGCCAGGCTTGGTCCCGGCTCCACCGGATGCGGGAGCGGGGGCGGGTGCGGATGTCGGGGCGGGGCGCTCCGCGGCAGCCACCGCGGTCCGGCCCTCCTCATAGGCGAAGCCAGGCCCGGACCGGGATGCCTGGGCGGCCTCGCGGTCGATCCGGGCAAGTACGGGATTGGACGTCTGCATTGTTCCTCCATCGGGGCGGGTGCCTATCTCCACATTAACCGAAGGAGGGGCCCGTGCCATTCCGGCGCGTTGGATTCGTCGCCTCGGTGCCCCCGGAGGGAGTCGAACCCTCACTGTGCCGGGTTTAAGCCGGGTGTCTCTGCCGGTTGGACTACGGGGGCGCCCCGCCAGCCTAGAGCCGCTGCCCTTCACGAGGCGCCTAGACGGCCGCCTCGCCGGCGAGGTCCCGCGCCCGAGCGAGCACCTTGTCGAGCATCGGCTCGGTGAGCCGCCCAGTGAAGGTGTTCTGCTGGCTGGGGTGGAAGCACCCGAGGAGGATCCTTTCCCCGAAGGCGACCTCGACACCGTGACCGAAGCGTGGCCGCGGTCGCGGCACGGGTTCGCCCCCTGCCGCACAGATGCGCAGCACCGACTGCCACGCAAATCCCCCGAGGGCGACGATGACCCGCGGGTCGGTCAGCGCCATCTCCTGCATCAGCCAGGGAGCGCAGGTGTCCCGCTCACGCGTCGTCGGCTTGTTGTCCGGCGGAGCACAGCGCACCGCCGCGGTGACGCGCGCACCAGACAACCGCAGCCTGTCGGTCATGCTCACCGACTCCGGCTGATTGGCGAAGCCCACTCGATGCAGGGACGCGAAAAGCCAGTCGCCACTTCGGTCACCGGTGAAGACGCGACCGGTGCGATTGGCGCCGTGGGCCGCCGGAGCCAGACCGACGATGAGGACACCCGGATGCGAATCACCGAAGCCGGGCACGGGACGACCCCAGTACTCCTCGTCGGCGTACGACGCTCGCTTCGTCGCCGCAACACTCTCTCGCCAATCCACCAGGCGCCGGCAACTCCGGCAGTCCACGATGGCCGCGTCCAGTGCGGCCAGGTCATGGCATCGCGCCGCGGTCCTCCTCGGGGTCACGAAGCGGGAGCCCTACTGGGCCGAATCACCGCGGCCAAAGGGACCGTCGAGCCGCTCGTGGAGGAAGTCCAGGCTGCGCCGCCAGGACAACGCCGCCGCCGGGGCGTCGTAGACCTCCGGCCGATCGTCATTGAAGAAGGCGTGCGCGGTGCCGGGATAGGTCTCCACGGTGGCCTGGCCACCGTGACCGTTGATCTCTCGCGCGTAGCGCTCGATGTCCGCACCCGTGCGCGGGATGTCCGCTTCACACTCGTGGATCAGCGCCGCCCGGCCGTCGTAGTTGGCCCACAGCGGGTGGTAGTCCGGCCACGGCACCGCGGGATAGAAGGCGACGGCGGCATCGATATGCGGCGACACGGCCGGGGCCAGCAGTGCCAAACCCCCGCCCATGCAAAAACCCATCGCGCCAACCCGAGGGGCGTCCAGCAATCCGCTGCGCTCGAGGTGGTCCGCTGTCGCAACGAGGTCAGCGGCGACCGCGGCGATCTGTAGCCCCCTCATCAACTTCCCCGCCTCATCCGGTTCGGTGGTCGCGGCACCCCGATAGAAATCCGGCGCGATCGCGACGAAGCCCTCCGCCGCGAGTCGCTCGACCACGGATTCGATGTGGGGAACGATTCCCCACCACTCCTGGATAACCACGACGCCGGGTCCGCGGCCGGTGTCGGGCACGGCCAGGTAGCCGGGAAGGTCACCAGCAGAGGATGAGATCACGATCATGTAGGACGACCCTGCGGACCAGCGGTGGACGTGCGCTCAGGAGGGACCGAGCTCCCCCGCACGATGAGCGTGGTCGGAACCATCATCTCCTCGGGTTTGGCCGCCTCGTCCATCATCCGAGCCAGGAGCGCCTCGGCGGCCGTGCGACCCATTTCCACGACCGGCTGCCGTACTGTCGTGACGTCGAGCAACTCCGCGAGTTCGTGGCCATCGATGCTCGCGATTGCGATGTCCGAGCCAGGTCGAATGCCGTGTCGCTGGAGTGCGCGAATGGCACCGAAGGCCATGTCGTCGGACATCGCGAAGACCGCCGTCGGTGGGTTCGGCTGGGAGAGCAGCGCCGTCATGGCTTCCTCACCGCCCTGCACGGTGAAGTAGCCGTAGGCCTCCAGCGACGGTTCGGGTGTCAACCCGGCGCCAGCCATCGCCTCGCGGTAGCCCTGGGCACGGTGCGCCTGGGATGCCGAGGCGCGCGGTCGGCCAGAGATCATGCCGATGTGCCGATGGCCGAGATTGATCAGGTGCTGCGTGGCGACGCGCCCCGCCGAGACGTCGTCGATCGTGACGGAGTTGCTGCCCTCCCAGGTCGTGCCGATGAAGCTTGTGGGAAGTCCCAACGCGAGAAGGTCCGCCACGCGCATCGCATCGGTGGGGAGGGTGACGACGATCAGGCCGTCGACCCGACCACGCAGGCGGCGTTCCGGGGGCAGGCCCGGGTTGGTGCCCGGATCGCCGACCTCGAAGACCAGCAGATCGACATCGCGCTCCTGGAGCACGTCGCTGATCCCGGACAGCACGCTGGAGAAGAACCATCGATCAATGAAGGGGGTGATCACCGCCACGGTTCCGGTGCGCCCACTGGCCAGCCGCGAGGCGCTCGGCGACACGACATAGTCCAATTCCGCCGCCACCTGGCGCACCCGCTCTCGGGTCTCCGGATCCACGTGCGGCAGACCCCGCAGTGCCCGGGAGACGGTCGCCGTCGAGACTCCGGCGGCGTCGGCGACGTCACGGATGGTGATGGACATGCGATCCTTCCCGTAAGCGGTGCGAGCGGCGTACTGCAACGCCACGAATCGGGAGTGTACGGCGTGGTCCCCCGTTTCCGCAATCGTTTACACAGCGAGGGCTCGGGCCACCCCGTCCAGGATGTCGGTCTCGCTCGCCACCACCCGGTCCTGACCGGTGCGGCGCAGGATGGCGCGCAGCACCATGGCCCCACCGCCGATGACGTCGATCCGCCCGGGATGCATCACCGGGAGGCCGGCCCGCTCGGCCCGAGGCATCGCCAGCAGCCGGTCAGTCCACTCCGCGACCTCACGCGCCGAGGCCGACCGACCGTGGATCTCGGCCGGGTCGTAGGCGGGAAGGCCGTGGACCAGGGCGACGATCGTCGTGACGGTCCCCGCGACACCCACCAGGCTGCGGGCCGATGACCAGTCGACCACCCCGGCGGCGCGGTCGAGCGCTTCGGCGATGTCTGCCTCCGTCGCGGAGATCTGCTCCGGCGTCGGTGGATCGCTGCGCAGATGCCGCTCAGTCATGCGCACGCAACCGATGTTCACCGACACCGATGCGGTGGGCACCTCGTCACCGAGCACGAATTCGGTGGACCCGCCGCCAATATCGACGACGAGCCGCGGTGCCGCAATCAGACGCGCGGGCAAACCTGCGACAGCGCCGTGGAAGCTCAGCGCCGCTTCTTGATCGCCGCTGATCACTTCAGGTTCGACCCCGATGCGGTCACGCACACCGTCAACGAAGGCGTCCCTGTTGGTCACGTCGCGGCTCGCACTCGTGGCGACGAAGCGAAGCCTCTCCACACCGAGTTCATCAAGGACCGCCGCGTACTCTTCGCACGCGGCAAAGGTGCGCCCGAGGGCCGCGTCACTGAAGGCACCGGTGCGGTCAACGCCTTCGCCGAGCCGCACGACGATCATGCGCCGATCGATGGGCGACAACTCCGCCCCATCAACATCCGCCACGAGCAAGCGGATGGAGTTCGTCCCGCAATCGATGGCCCCGACCCTCATCACGCCGTCACCCTTCCGCCGGCTCGGCCACAACGTCGCGGCAGCACATGGGCTCCCACCAGGGTTCGACGAGTGCGCGCACCTCGTCGCCGAGGGGATTGACGCCCGGCCCCGCGGCTAGGGCGTGCGCCAGCAGGACATGAAGGCACTTGACCCGATCGGGCATGCCACCGGCGGAGACGCCGGCGATCTCCTCCACCGACTCGAGCGCTTCCCGGTCGGCGAGGTAGGACTCATGCGCGGCGCGATAGCCCGCCGCCAACTCATCGTCATGCTGTAGGCGCGATTCCATCTCGCGCATCAGCCCACCTCCTTCGAGGCGTCCCACCGCCGATGCCGCGCGCGGGCAGGTGAGGTAGTACGTCGTCGGGAAGGGCGTCCCATCCTCGAGACGAGGCGCCGTGGCCACGACGTCGGGCTCGCCGCAGGGGCAACGATGTGCAACCGCCACGACACCGCGCGGCACCCGCCCGAGTTGACGTGTGATCGCGTCGATGTCCTCCGCGTCGATAGCGGGCTGCGTCACTGAGTCACCTACGGAGTTACGGAGAGGTCTGCTTGGCGGGTCGACTCCCACAGACGCTCGTACCAGGGAATCTCCTCGGCGGCGGTGGTCGCCTCGGTCTCGATCGGCCGATCGTCATGACCGAGAACGACGTAGCCAATCTCACCGGGGAACACAAAGTGGAGGCGACTGCGTGCCTGCGCGATGACGTAGGCCGGGTCGGACCAGTCCTCGAGTTCGCCCTGGAGCGCGGTGACGCGCTCCTGGGCAGCCGCGACGTCACTCTCTAGCGCCGCGATCTCGGCGCGCTGACTGAGCCAGGAGCGCACGGGGATCGCCAACGTCACGGCAAGGGCGGCGACCACGAGGACGAGAATCGCCGCACGCCCCGTCAGCGAGGTACGCGGCCGAGTCATCGGCCTATCGTCCCACGGCTACCCCGCGAAGCGCGGGAATGCCGCGGCCCCGGCGTAGCGGCCGGCGTCGTCGAGTTCCTCCTCGATGCGCAGCAACTGGTTGTACTTGGCCACCCGCTCCGAACGCGCCGGAGCACCGGTCTTGATCTGTCCGGCGTTGACCGCAACGGCCAAGTCGGCGATCGTCGTGTCCTCGGTCTCACCGGAGCGGTGGCTCATCATGCAGCGGAAGCCATTGGTCTGCGCGAGGGTGACCGCATCCAGCGTCTCGGTGAGGGTGCCAATCTGGTTGACCTTGACAAGCAGCGCGTTGGCCGCCCCCTCGTCGATGCCACGCTGGAGACGGGTCGGATTGGTGACAAAGAGGTCATCTCCGACGATCTGAACACGAGACCCGATGGCATCGGTCAGGTGTACGTAGCCGGCCCAGTCATCCTCGGCGAGCGGATCCTCGATGGATACCAGCGGGAAGTCCGCGAGCAGGCTCTCGTAGTAGCCGGTCATCCACTCAGCGGAACGTTGCGCGCCCTCGAAGTCATAGGAACCGTCGCGATAGAACTCCGTGGAGGCGACGTCCAAAGCGAGCGCGATGTCCGAGCCGACCGTGAGGCCCGCACTCTCGATGGCCTTCGCGATCAACTCAAGCGCGGCCCGATTGCTGGGCAGGCTCGGGGCAAACCCGCCTTCGTCGCCGAGTCCGGTGGCAAGACCTTCGGACTTCAGTACCGACTTCAGCGCGTGGTAGACCTCGGCACCTTGGCGCAATGCCTCGGAGAACGTCGGGGCACCGATCGGCGCGATCATGAACTCCTGGATGTCGACATTGGAGTCGGCGTGTGCGCCGCCGTTGAGGATGTTCATCATCGGCACCGGCAGCACGTGAGCGTTGGGTCCCCCGACGTAGCGGAAGAGCGGCAGATCAGCGGAGGCGGCCGCCGCGCGCGCCACCGCCAGTGACACTCCCAGGATGGCGTTCGCGCCGAGGCGGGCCTTGTTCGGCGTGCCGTCCAGATCGAGCATCACCTGGTCGATCATGCGCTGATCGGTGGCGTCAATGCCCAAGATCTCAGGGGCGATGTCATCCTCAATCGCGGTGACGGCTCCCTGCACACCCTTGCCGAGGTAGCGCCCCGCATCGCCGTCGCGACGCTCGACCGCCTCGAAGGCACCGGTGGACGCACCCGAGGGAACGGCTGCGCGAGCGGCGGCGCCGTCGTCGAGTACCACCTCGACCTCGACCGTGGGATTGCCGCGCGAATCGAGAATTTCGCGGGCGATGACATCGTCAATGCTGGCCATGTCGGAAGCCTATCGGCCGGGTTCGGTCTGACTTTCGACGGCACGAATGCGATCGGCATGGGATCGCGCAGCCCCGCGCAGGGCGGCTTCGGCGTCCCAACCACGCTCGCGGGCAGCTGCCGTCAGCCCGAGGAGCAATTCGCCGAGCGCCTCCTCGTCGTCGATCTCCGCCAGCGCATCGTGGGCCGGCGCCCGACCGGGAATCTCCACGTCGAGTGCGGCACTGCGGGACAGCAGTTTGCCCGCGAGGACGAGCGCCGGGAGGGACGGTGGAATGCCCTCCGTCACCGACTCACGACCCTTCTCCTCCGCCTTGAGCGCGAGCCACCGGGACTCCACATGCTCGGAAGTTTCGGCTGAAGCATCGCCAAACACGTGCGGGTGGCGTCGAATCAGTTTGGCGACGATGCCGTCCGCGACATCGTCGATGTCCCAAGGCTCCACCGGATCTTCCTGCGCGATGCGGGCGTGAAACACGACCTGGAGCAGGAGATCTCCCAACTCCTCGCGCAGGTGATCGCGATCACCGGATTCGATGGCCTCCACCACCTCGTAGGCCTCTTCCACGAGGTACTCCACGAGGCTGCGGTGCGTTTGCTTCGCGTCCCAGGGGCAACCGCCAGGCGACCGCAAGCGATCCATGACCGCGATAAGTTCGCGCAGGCCATCATGCGAGGCCGCCTGGTCCTCCGTGCCGGGCACGTCGCCTACTGCAGGGTCAGCGGGGTCAAAAGGGGCGCGGCCAGGTCGGTCGGCTGCGGTCCGAGTTGCAGGGTGAGCGGGTCCCAGGTCCCGAAGCGGGGGCTCACGTCCACGCCGGTCTGGAGACCAAAGCCGGTGACGTACTGCACGACCGCTTGCTGCTGGCCGCTTTGGTCTGCGTCCG